>Ga0315279_10000289_pt1 | contig 105643 bp, 82 predicted proteins | sample YL17G06_20_MG_FD_203694 | JGI IMG/M metagenome (GOLD analysis project Ga0315279, IMG submission 203694) | Sediment microbial communities from Yellowstone Lake, YNP, Wyoming, USA - YL17G06_20 | ecosystem: Environmental > Aquatic > Freshwater > Lake > Sediment | place: USA: Wyoming | collected... | reverse complement strand
CTGCCAGGCTGATAGCCGGCCGCCTTTTTTCACGTACTTGAAGTAGAGGCGGCGCAGGATTTCGGAGCGGTACGTGGGTCGATAGATCTCGTTGTTGCCGCTCGCTTCGAAGACATGGCAGGCTTCCCAGCAGGTCTGGCAGCGAGCACAGTGTTCCATCGTTAGAAGGAGTGGCTGAAGGAAGGTCCAGTTATTCTCCCTGGTAAAAAGCTTTTCCAGCCCGGAGATGAATTTCCTGATCAGGTCATTTTCTTCCTGCGTGGTCTTCGGACGCGGCACGTTGACAACGCAGGTATCGTCCAGGAAACACTCGCACCGCTCTCGGACCTGCTGTGCCAGCTTGCGCTTCAAGCGCGTCCGGCGCCATGTCGCATGAGTCGATCCCCGTGACGTGATTTTCGTTCCGTCCAATGCGTGAAGCGCCATCCCTACCAAGTCTGATCGGACCGCCACCTCCACCGTCTGCCGGAAGACTTCTTTGAGTGCCTGGCGGTTGTCACGCCAGAACCGCCATAGCGAGTTGTGATCCGGATAGTTCATACCTGTCAGCCAGATCAGAGCTACATGTTGCCGACAAGCCCTCTCCAATTTGCGGGTGCTGCGGATTCTTTCGAGATAGCCGTATAGCCAAACCTTCAACAAGAGATCGACCGCGTAGTTGGGTCGACCTTCTTCCGACTCTCGTACCTTAAAACCGAGCTTCTTCAGATCCAGCGCGTCGACGAACTCTCGAATGAAGCGCGCCGGATGGTCAGTGGGCAGCCAGTCCTCTAACGATGGGGGGAACAACAAAGTCTGGTTGTAGTCGGCACGGATCTCGTGGCTCATTCGTTCTCCTAGCTACGGCATTTGCAAACTCCTACGAACGTGTGCTGCGAGTGTTTCGAGTTTTGAGACAGTCTCGGGGATGTGCGTGCACAGCGCCGCCAGGAAATCGAGAGCGGGACAGGTGATAGATCCAGGAGAATCCGGGCCGGCGCGGCCGTCGCCCGCGCGTTGCGCGATGTACTTGTGGGGGTGGTTGAGAAGGGCACGGCTAGGCGGATCAAAGCAGAGACTGCTCGACCTGGAACGCTGCCGCACTGCTTCGAAGCAGTCCCTCATGGGCCGAGGGTGCACCTAAGCGCACGGGCTGAAGCCCGTGCCCACTTGAGATCTCTGAGAGTAACGTATAGTGGGGACGGGCTTTAGCCCGTCATCCAGCCGGTCCGTCTTTTTTAGAAGCAGGCACCTTATTTCAGTAAACGGCTGTGCTGGGCGCGAACATTTTCACGCTGAAACAAGGTGCCTGCCACCGAGTTTTGATACTCTCTTGACGGCGAGCACATTTTGCTTGCCGTAGATTGTAAGGACATCCGGTGCGCCACTTTTCGCTGTGAAACCGATGTTGACCTGTTTCGCAGTAACCAGGTCATAGCCCGCGAATTCCGTGTCTGAGACAGGCAGAAAGGAGTAGGAGACTGGAGTGACAATGTCCAAAGGCCCGATGCCGACGTTTTTGCCGTCCCGCCAGACCAGACGGAAGACAAGGTTTTCCCTTTCGCCCCTCAGGATAACCTGGGTTTCAAAGGCATGTTCCTGGATCGCCGACGGCAAGGTCTGAAACGCTTCGACTTTCTGCAATTCCCCTGTTCGCCTCTTTTCGTCGCTGATGCGCGTCTTAACGAACTCACGAACTGCATTCAGCCGCCTTTCCTTCTCGGCGAGAACCTCGCTGAGTGGGCCGAAGTCGCCTTTGACTGCCGCTTCCATCACCTGGACCGATGTCCGGTTGAGTTGATCGAGATAGTTGAGGTCGACGCCCTCCGGAAAAACGAGTGCGAGCACGGCATCCTGTCCCGAGGCGCGCACGCGCAGGACATTCCCGTCCACTGTAGCGATCAGGGACCCTCCCGTGGGAAGGGTGTAGGTACCCTCCAGTCCTTTCAACGTTGCTGAGTTCGGAGTCTGGACTGCGGGGGGCAGCGGCACGTCTTCTCCGAAAGCCAGCTTCTCAATCTGGTTGCGCACGGCATCAATGAGCGGACGACCGTTGTAGAACTGATTGCACAACAGGATCGTCACGATGCTGGCGTCCATATACCGGCGGATCTCTGCGTTGTTGCCCAGGTCGCTGCCGCCGTTGTGCTGGATGACCGTGCCCCGAGGGGTCTTGAGCACGTCCCAGCCGTAGCCGTACTCGCTGAGATAAGGAGTGAACATCTTTTTCTTTGCGGCCTGAGACAGGATGGTCTCGCCAAGCAGTGCCTGGTGCCACTTGAACATGTCTCCCGATGTCGACAGGATGCCGCCGTTGCCGATGAGATTCCAGAATGGGAACGGGCGTGCCAGGGAATTGAGATTGTCTCGTCCCATCGAGTACCAATGGGCGACTTTGCTCTCGTCCCACTTGGGCCTGCGGTAGCCGGTCCATTCCATGCCTGCCGGCTTGAAAAGGTGCTCGTAAAGATAGTCTTCATAAGACTGACCCGAAACCTTCTCGATGACGGCAGCCAGGAGGGTGTAGTTGACATTGGAATAGGCGAATCGTTCGCCCGGCTTGGACTCTAACCGGAGGGCCAGAATCTTGCGGACTGTTTCATCGCGACCCACCTGTTCATAATCTCCGCCTATGTCCTGGACGAGGCCGGAGGAGTGCGTGAGCAGGTGGTGGAGTGTAATGCCGGCTTTGTCCGGTGGGACGTCCTCAAAATACTTGCTGAGGGGATCTTCGGTTTTCAGTTTTTCCTGCATTTCCAGGGTGAGGATTGCGGTGGCCGTGAACTGCTTGGTGATCGAGCCCAAGCAAAAAATCGTGTCCGCAGCATTGGGTACACCCTGAGAGCGAATCGCCAACCCATATCCTTTGTTCAATACAATCTGATCTCCTTTGGCAACGAGCACGGTTCCCGAGAACCCGAACGGAGTGATCCGCGACAGGAAAACATCGATCCGCGCACCAAGCTCGCCGTTGACGGTGTCTGCGGCGCCTGCGTTCAAGGCGATCCCCGCAACCAGTGCCGCTATCCAATGAAATCTTACTGTTTTCAGGCACGCTCTCATCGCCACACCTCTCTTGTTGGATCTCATTATTTCACCGGAAAAGCGCCGGCTTCGTTCCATCTTATTTCAGAAATTGCCCCAAATGGGATGATAATCGGAAACGGCGGTAACAATACGGACCACCGAGGTCTGCAACCGACGATTGCGGGCGGACTTCCCGGAATGATTGTGGAACTTCAAGACATGAGTGGCGTCTACTTTATGGATATTGCCAGCCATAGCACCTAATTCGTTCATGCGGGATGTTCTCCTATGTTCATAGACACGCTGCTGACTGACTTGCACCGGGCCTTGCGCTCGATCATCCGGTCGCCCGGGCTTGCCCTTGTTGTAATCACAACACTCGGATTAGCGCTGGCAGCTAACATCGCGGTCTTTTCCCTGCTTGACAAGCTGGTCTTGCGGCCATTGCCGGTTGAGAAGCCGAGCGAACTAGTGATCCTCAGCGCGCCGCCTCTCCCCTCGGGTACGGCGTCGGTTTCGGTTGGCTTTCGCGGCAAGGGCAGCCAGGCCATCAGGGGCATGTCTTATCCTCTTTATGCAGGCTTGCGCGACCGGTTGAACGTGTTTCAGGGTGTGCTGGCGCAGTTCCGCGTGCGCGCGACCATGCTTGCCGGCGCCGAACCTCTGCAGACCAACGGAGTCCTGGCAACCGGCAACTACTTCGAGCTCCTTGGGGTCAAGGCATTTCTCGGGCGGACCTTGACACCAGATGATGACCGCATCGCAGGGGGCAGCCCACTGGTAGTCATCACCCATGGTTTCTGGCTGCGACAGTTTGGCGGTGATCCTTCAGTATTGCATCGAACGATCCGCCTCAACAAAGTGCCGATGACTATTGTCGGAGTCCTGGCACCGGGTTTTACAGGGACCGTCGCAGGCGAGGTGCCCGACTTCTTCGTGCCGCTGTGCATGGCAGCCAGCTTTATACGCATACCGGGATTCAGGTATGACGCTATAGGATTCAACCTCTACACCGCGATGGCCCGCCTTGCGCCCGGCGTCGACGCAAAACAGGCCGAGCGGCTGGCTGAGCAGGTCTATCAGCAGTTGCTTGCTGATGCAGTGCGCCAAGCACCCAGGTTGACAGATGAGGACCGCCGTCTGATGGCTTCGTCTCATCTATCGCTATTGCCCGGAGGATACGCATCGAGCCAGCCATCAGCGCTCAGCCGCGACCTGAATACTCCGCTCACGTTGCTGATGGCGATGGTCGCCCTGGTTCTGATTGTCGCAGCCGGCAACGTTGCCAACATGCTTCTTGCCCGAGGCGAGGCCCGATCCCGCGAGACGGCCATCCGTTTTGCCCTGGGCTCGACGCGCTGGCGCTTGCTGCGCGAGTATCTGATAGAGAGTCTCCTGCTCTGCGCAGGCGCAGGAACCCTCGGCTTTCTGCTCGCCTCCTGGACATCCAGCCTGGCGCCGGTTGCGCTCAACGTCGAGAGCCTGCCTGCCGGGGTCACGTCCGCGCCCGATTACCGCGCAAGCATGGTGGTCATCCTACTTTCATTGACCACGGGGTTCGGCATCTGGATGGCATCTGCCTTAAGGGCTACAGGAAGCTCTGCCCTCCCGGCGCTCATCGAGCATGCAGGAGTGGGTGGTCACCCGCGCGCGCTGCATTGGCGTCGCGGTCTGGTCGTAGCGCAGGTATCACTTTCCCTTGTGCTGCTGTGCGCCTCCGTAACGCTCTCCCGCAGCCTGATCCACCTGATGGCCGTCGATCCCGGCTTCTCCGTGGACAACCTGTACAGCTTCTCGGTAAATCCCGGCCAGGCCGGCTATGAAGGCACGCGCGCCAGCAGCTTTCTCGCCCAGGTCCGCGAACAGGTCCGCGGCCTCCCCGGAGTGCGCTTCACATCCATGACCAGTCAGCTGCCATTGTCAGGCGGTTTTTCCGGCAGTTGGGTATTCGGCGATCAGCCTTCGCCTGGGAGCGACCGAGGAGTGCTCACGGACATAGCCAGTGTCGGCCCAGATTATTTCAAGACTCTGGGAATGCCGCTGCTCGCCGGGCGAGAATTTACAGGCGAAGACATCGCTGGGTCGGCCCGAGTCGCGGTGCTGAACGAGTCCCTCGCACGCGTGCTCTTTGGCCGCAGCGACCCGATCGGCCACCGCATCGCGTCCGGGGAGGGACAGCAGCCGGCCATCCTGGTTGTAAGCGTGGTCAAGGATGCGAAGAGCAGAGACCTGAGGGCTCCTGTCCCGCCGAGTCTCTTCTTGCCCAGCTTTCAGGAGCCGTCGGGCATCCCGATGACCTTCGTGATGCGGACTGCGGGACAAGCTGTCACGATTGATACGGTGCGAGCGGCGCTGAGGCGCATCGATCCATCCGTTCCTGTCGTCGAATTCGGATCGGTGGCGAGCCAGATCGCCCGGTCTTTGTATCGCGACCGCATGCTGGCTTCGCTCTCAGTCTGCTTTGCCGGACTGGCCGCACTGTTATGTGCAGCCGGCGTTTTCGGGCTCACCAGCTTCAGCGTGACACGGCGCACCAGGGAAATCGGCGTGCGCATGGCTCTCGGAGCGACGAGGGACTCCATTCACTGGCTGGTGATGAAAGAGGTTGCGCGGCTGGCAGCGGTTGGCTGCGTCGTCGGTCTCTGCGCATTCGTGGCTTCGAGCCGGGTGCTATCTTCGCTGCTTTTCGAACTTGCACCGAACGACCCGGTGAGCCTCGTCCTGGCCACGACCATCCTGGGCTGCGCAACATTTCTGGCAGGGTTTCTGCCGGCGCACCGAGCCGCGCGTCTGGAGCCATCCATTACGCTGCGCCACGACTGATTCTGTCGGCCAGAAACCATGAAAAAAGCGGAATGCGCCCTCGTTTGGTTCGGGTGTCTCGTGGTTTCTACTGTCCAGACGGCTCCAAATAAGCCGGCTTGTCAGTCCAGACCCTGTTGACTACGCGCACCAGGATCAGACCGCTCACGATGAATATCCCGAGCAACATCAGCGCGTAACTTGTGCGCCCATAGAGGAAATTGCCTACGGTAAACAGCGCGGACCAGATGACCGTGCAGCCCGATACCCAGCCGAGCAAGCCCAGCGGTATGTTTTGGCCGGTAGCTCTCGCCTCTGTCAATGAGACTTCCGCCTCCTTGCGAATCTGTGTCCAGCCTGGGCCGAACGGCTTCACTTTCCTGTAAAAATCAATCAGCGTCTTCCGATCGGTTTCCGGCCCGAGGAAAGCCGTCGACATCCAGCAAACCGTGGTGACAGCTACGGTGATCATTAACCCCACATGTGTGCTGATGACGACCCCATTCTTATGTAGCACCAAAAGGGCAATTGAAACAGCAAACGAGCTGATCATCGCCACCACTTCGCACCAGGCGTTCACCCGCCACCAGAACCAACGGACGAGGTACAGCAGTCCCGTGCCCGCGCCGACCTGAAGAATGATGTCGAAGGCGTCCTTGGCCGTGTCGAGGAGATAGACGGCCCCGGAAGCGCAGAAGAACAGGATGACCGTGACAATCCGTCCGGCGAGCACATAGTGTTTCTCGGTCTTGTCTTTGCGGAGGAAGCGCTGGTAGAAGTCGTGCACGAGGTAGGAAGCGCCCCAGTTGAGATGAGTCAGGATGGTCGAAGAGTTGGCGGCAATCAGACCTCCTACCATCAGGCCGATGAAGCCGACAGGCAGGAACTTCAGCATCGCCGGGTATGCGATGTCGTGTCCGATCAGGCCGGGATTCAGATTGGGAAACGCCCTCTGAATGTCGGATAATTGCGGATAGATGATCAGCGAGCAGAGCGCCACCAGGATCCACGGCCACGGGCGCAGAACGTAGTGCGCAACGTTAAAAAACAGCACGGCGCCGAGCGAGTCCTTTTCCGTTTTCGAGGCCAGCATGCGTTGGGCGATATAACTGCCCCCGCCCGGTTCGGCTCCGGGATACCAGACGGCCCACCACTGCACCGCGATCGGCATGATGAAGACCGCGACTGCCATGTCCCAGTTGTTTGTGAAGTCGGGCAGTACGTTCAGATAGTTCAATCCCCCCGGCCCTTTGAGCGTGGAGAGTTTTGACACCAGTCCGCTCAGGCCGCCTATCTCAGGCAGCCGCAGGGCGAAGTATGCGGCCGCTATCACGGCCGTCATTTTGATGAAGAACTGGACCATGTCGATGACCAGCACACCCCAAAGACCGGAATGGGCCGCGAAGACAACGTTCAGGAGGCCTACCAGCAGCAACGTCTGCCAGCGCTCCATGCCGAACAGGACGCCGGCGATCTTACAGGCGGCAAGGTTGACGGTTGCCATGATCATGCAGTTGAAGAACAGCCCGAGATAAACCGATCGGAATCCGCGCACGAAACTTGCGGCTTTTCCGGAATAGCGGATTTCGTAAAACTCGAGATCCGTCATGACCCCGGAGCGCCGCCACAGTCGCGCGTAAAAGAACACAGTGGACACGCCGGTCAGCACGAACGCCCACCAGACCCAGTTCCCAGCCACGCCGTTGCGGCGCACGATGTCGGTCACGAGGTTCGGCGTGTCGCTGCTGAACGTGGTGGCCACCATCGAAAGCCCCGCCAGCCACCAAGGCACCGAGCGGCCGGAGACGAAGAACTCCGATGTGTTTTTGCCGGCGCGTTTGCCAAAAAAGAGAGCAGGGATGAAGCAGATTCCCAGAGAGAACGCGACGATCACCCAATCGATGAGCTGTAGATGCATGCCTGGTATCCTCTTGTAAGACTGCGCGCGACTCCAGCAGAAGCTCTCAATAAGAAAACGACATTATAGCCGGAAGCCAGCGAGCGGCAAATGAGAGCTTCCGCCGCCTTTTCGAAATTGGCGACAGACACCTTTTTTCAGCGGCCCTTTGACCCATCCATCGAGATATCCCGGACGAAAAAAGGCGCCTGTCACCAATTTGGTTTCCGGTCTTAATTTGCTATGCCGGGATTCGGAATCCGGGTAAACTCCGACTCGTCAAAATCGCGGCGGCAGATTGAAACACGAATTCAGACAGCGGGGCTACCAAAATGGCAAGAGATGTGCAGGGAACTCTTCGGCAACAGCCGACTGATGCGCTCCCCCGCGTCCTCGGCTTTTGGGACATTGTAGGGATCGTCATCGGCGGCGTCATCGGTTCGGGAATATTCATCGTTCCGGCTTCCATTGCGGCCGGAGTGCAGTATCCGCTGCTGATCCTCACCGTCTGGATTGTCGGCGGGATACTATGCTTCTGCGGCGCGCTCGCCTTCGCAGAACTCGGAGCAGCCTTTCCGCATGCGGGCGGGATGTACGTATTCCTGCGGGAAGCCTACGGCCCCTTGATTGCCTTTCTCTTCGGCTGGACGTTGTTTCTTGTGATCGACACGGGCGCCATCGCGACCCTTGCAGTCGCTTTTTCCTCGAAGTATCTTCCATATTTCTTCCCGGTGACGTCGCTGATGTCGAAGGTGATTGCCTGCTTGTTTGTCGCATTTCTGGTTAGCGTGAACTATGTAGGCGCCAGGTGGGGGGCCTTCGTTCAGAATTTACTCACCATCATAAAGTCCGGTGCCATCATCGCCGTCTGTGCGATCGTGTTCGTGTTTGCCAAGGGCAACACGGGCAATTTCGTTACCCCGGCAGCGCCGTCGTTCTCTTGGGACCTGCTGGCGAAGATGGGAGTGGCCCTTGTTGCTAGCTTTTGGGCTTATAAAGGCTGGGAAATGTCCACCTTCAGCGCGGGCGAGCTAAAGAATCCAGGCAAAAACCTGCCCGGCGGGCTGCTTATCAGCATGGTGGCAGTGATCATACTCTACGTGATCACGAATCTTGCCTACCTCTACGCCTTTCCGGCCAGCGCGATCGCCAAGTCCGATCGGATCGCGAGCGATGCCATGAATCTTGCGGTCGGGCCGATCGGCGCTTCGATTATCGCCTTCACCATCTTGTTTTCGATCCTGGGCGCCGCGAATTCGAACATGCTTTGCAGCCCGCGGGTTTTCTATGCCATGGCAGCAGACAAATTGTTCTTTAAGAATCTCGCAGCCGTGCATCCGCGCTTCCTTACCCCGCACATCTCCATCATCGCCATGGGGCTGTGGGCTCTGATGCTGAGCCTGTCAGGGACGTTCGAACAGCTCTTTACGTATGTCATTTTTGGGCAGTGGATCTTTTTCGGACTGACGGCAGCAGCGGTCTTCATCCTGCGGAAAAAGGCGCCGGATCTTCCACGGCCGTACAAAACTTGGGGCTATCCCGTCACGCCGGCAATTTTCATCCTTGCGGCTCTTCTCATCTCTATCAACTCGCTCGTCAACCAGTTTTGGAATGCCTTTGCGGGGTTGGTCATCATCTTCCTGGGCGTGCCGGCCTATCTTTACTGGCACGGGAAAAAGCGCAGAATCGCGGCGCCGGCACCCGAAACATAAGCTCCAGAGTCACATCTGCAGAATTCAAAATCGGTTGCGCGGATCCCGTCCAGATCTCAAATTCTGCGGGTGTGGCCGGAACACCTTACCTTGAAATTTCGGTGTACCTGACAGACTTTTCAAGATAAAATAGCGACATGATGATCGAACGGAAAGAAGAGCTCGATCTGTTGCTCGGGCTGTTGCACAGGCACCGTGTGGTCGGCATCATCGGCGCACGACAGGTAGGGAAGACGACCCTGGCGCGCATGTTGGTGCAACGGTGGCCCGGCCCGTCTTCGTTCTTTGATTTGGAGAACCCGGAAGATCAGGCGCGGTTGTCTGATCCTATGCTTGCCTTGAAGCCGCTGCGTGGTCTGGTGGTGATCGATGAAATTCAGAGGCTGCCCGACTTGTTCACGGTCCTGCGCGTCCTGGCGGACCGGCCGGCACGGCCGGCACAGTTTCTGGTTCTCGGGAGCGCTTCGCCCGAGCTTCTTCGCCAGAGCTCCGAAAGCCTGGCGGGGCGTATTTATTACCATGAACTCGGGGGCTTGACTCTGGCAGAGGTTGGAGCTTCGCACCACAAGAGGCTCTGGTTCCGAGGCGGGCTTCCGCGGTCTTACCTGGCACGCTCTCTGGCCGAGAGCCACGAATGGCGCGTCGGATTCGTTCAGACTTTTCTGGAGCGTGATCTTTCCCAGATTGGAATGGGCGTGAGCGCAGTGGCAATGCGCCGGTTCTGGACCATGCTTGCCCACTACCACGGCCAGATCTGGAACGCATCGGAGTTTGCCCGGTCTTTCGGTGTCGCCGACACCACAGTGCGCGGCTATCTGGACCGCCTCACCTCGGTGCTCGTCGTCAGGCAACTGCTTCCCTGGCATGAAAACATCTCAAAGCGCCAGGTAAGAGCTCCCAAGGTCTATGTCGCAGACAGCGGCCTGCTTCACGCGCTGCTGAACCTCCGCACGGAGGCGGACCTGGACGCGCATCCCAAGGTTGGAGCATCTTGGGAAGGGTTCGCCCTCGATCAGGTGATCCGGCACTCACGCGCTGATCGAACCGAGTGCTATTTCTGGGCAACCCACGCCGGTGCTGAGCTGGATCTGCTCATGGTTCGCGGCAATCTGCGGCTGGGATTTGAATTCAAACGTACGAGCTCTCCGCGCGTCACACCAGCCATGCGTCATTCCGTGATGGATCTGGGGCTGAACAGGATTGACGTAATTCATGCGGGTGACCAGACTTTCCCTCTGTCGGAAAGAGTCCGGGCGGTGGCGCTGACACGCATTCTGGAAGACATAGAACCCCTCTCCTAGAACCAGCGCCAAAGCGCTACGGGTCGCATCCTCAAAGATCAAGATCTGGACCGGATCCGCGCAACGGATTTTGAACTCCGCGGATGTAACCTCGGAGCGGTTACTCACTGCGGAGGGTATCTACCGGATCGACCTTCGTGGCGCGGCGCGCCGGGACGTAACAGGCCGCGAGCGCTGTGACCGTGAGTACGATTGTGACGGCCGCGAATGTGCGCGGGTCCGTCGGGGTTTCCATGGCCAGGGTTCCGTCGGGTCGTTGCCGCAGGGCGTCCATGGCCATGGCCGGGCGCGAGATATAGCGGGCCTGCGACTCCAGTGACTCCAGGGCTCCGAGCTGGACGGGAGGGCCGGCGAAAAGAGAGAAGCCCGGATGGACCCAGGAGAGGAGGTTTTTCATGAAAGCTTCCGACAGGCGCTCGGCCTGGTGAAGACGCCGCAGCCAGAGGCGGCGGAACACTTGCAGGACGACGGTGGTGTTGAGCGCAGGCAGGGGGAGAAACTCTCCTTCCGCAGTGAAAACTCCATCGGAAACAATCGCGTGGGCGTGCGGATTCCAATTTCTCGCATAGGCGCCAAACGTTTGCAGAGCGATCACACAGCCGGGGCGGACATCCTTGCGGTCCAACAGCGCCTGGAAGGTCTTCGGGATCGAAGCGTAGGCCGTTTGGGACAATCCCGCAAAGCGGGACGGTCGCGCTCGACGAGCCCGCGCAAGACGCGCGGGATGGAGAATGTCCAGTGGCGATGCGGCACGGGCGCGAGAATCCCGCCCGTCAAGGTCCTGAAAAACCCGGTAGAAGGCGGCTTTTTCGGGGCGCCTGGGCCGATAAACGGCCGCGGGATCGGCGATGCCGAGGCTGGCGTACCCAGGGAATAAATCCGAGAGACCGCCGGCATCCGGTTTGGACGGATCGCCAGACAGCCAGCTTATGCGCGCCACGGCAAGACTTTGACCTCCTGCGGCACGGACGCCGCAACAGATCTGACTGCCAGGCGGGCATTTGAGCCAACTATTTTCGCGGAGCGCTTGCGGAAAAGGACCTTCGGTGGAGATGGCGGTGACGCGGGAAGGGTCGACGGCAGCGGGTGGGGCGTTGCCGTTGGCGGCGGCGAAGCGGACGTCGGGCCGGATGCCGGCCTCGCTGGACTTCCACTCCGTGGTGAAGCGCCAGTCAATGCGGCCCTTGAAGGTGCTGTGAGCGGTCTCCCGCAGAATCGGCTGCGCGTCTTTCGGCACCGGCCGATTGTAGTGACCCCCAAGCTTATGTCATCGGAGGTTCATTCTGCGCAAGAGGGCTTGGTAGCGGGTGTCGGAACGGACGGAATCAAAGAGGGGTTCCCTGGGCAGGTTCATAACCGTCATCGGATCGCGTTCTTCGTACACGGATTTCTCCGCGAACTCTAAGGCGCGATCCCAGTTGTCGAGGCCGGCCCAGGCAAACATGAGCGATTTTGACGGCACATAGGCAAGCTCAGCCTGACGCTCTAACCGGTCGATCACCTTCCTTGCCTCTTCCGTTCTGCCGGCTTTCCCTAATCCGAATGCGAGCATCCCCATCATGAAAGGATTGTCTGCGCGGGCCTCGCAGGCTTTTTCAAGCGTCCGGATCGCCTCGTCCAGCATCCCTTTGCGAACGTAGACCAAACCCATCACGCCGACGGCAAAGTAAAATTCCGGCTCGAGCTCGATCACGGTCAGGAGGTGCTTGAGCGCGCGATCGTACTGTCCTTCTGCGTAGAGGTAATAGCCGAATACCCATTGGGTGGCCACCGAGAGGGGATCGAACGCCAGCGTCCGCGCCATGACAGCATTGGCCTCGTTTACTCGTTCGAGGGGTTGCCGGGTTTGATGTCACGATGGATGATGCCTTTCGTGTGGGCCGCATCCAAAGCATCGGCAATCTGGATGGCCACATCAAGCAATTCCTCTGTACGGTTTGGCCGATTTCCGGCATGTAACTCTCCGGCACGATAGGAAAAACAAGCTGCAATTTTGTTCCATGCCCCGGTACGGATCCTGCTTCCGATATGGACGCCTTATGTCAACTTTGCCCCGTCTGCTGCAACTACCCAGAGCCCAGGACCGATCAGAAAGCTCCTGGAAACACGGTCCCACGGATCGTGCCCGTGAAAACGTTTGTGACCTTGGACATGCGATCGTCCAACCGGACGATGGACGACCGTCAGTTTCCTGAACGGGCGCCACTCACAAGTCGTGCCGGAAAGAGGAAGTGTGCGATAATTACACTCCAACGCTACCGTATCGAATAAAATAAACAGATGTGGCCGTCAAAGGCTCTCTGAGGCAGGCGGAGAAACCGAGCTAATCACCATACCCGGGAGTTGGGGAGGCAACACAGCCGGATTCTAACTCCTTAACGCATTTGATTCGAGCTATCCGCCCGCCGGCATGGTCAGGAGCAAAGATACATCGCGAGGAGCGGGAATTCGCCACAACGAGAAAAAAGGAAATTCCTATATTCTATCAAGGAGAATGTCATGAGCCGGTGCCGAATAACCCTTCTATGTCTTGTTGCCCTCATTCCCATGGCTTCGTTCTCGCTTCCTCAGGAAAAGGTCTATCTCGATGTGGTCGAGCGGATCCGGGACGAAGGATTCGTTCGCTCCAGGGTTGCTGAATACGCCTGGTATCTCAGCGATTTTGCAGGTCCAAGGCTGACGGCTTCTCCCAACATGAGGAGGGCGCAGGAATGGCTCAAGGGCAAAATGGATGAGCTCGGCCTTGCCGGTGTCGCGCTCGAACCCTGGGGAGAAATGTTCGCCAGCTGGGATGTCGAATACGCATCTGTCCACATGGTCAATCCCAATTATCAGATGATCATCGGCTATCCGGTGGCGCTTACGCCCGGCACAACCGGCAGGAACGTGCAGGAAGCCGTGATTGTGGATATTCAGAAAAAGGCGGACCTCGAAAAATACCAGGGGAAGCTGAAAGGCAAGATCATCCTCTCTACGCCCAAACGCGAGTTCAGCCCACGCTTCACGCCGGACGCCGTACGGTACGATGAGAAAGCCCTGGCAGCCTATGAGACCGAGGGGGCGGATATCAATCTCAAGAAGCTGCAGGAGGAAACCTGGATGAAGAGTCCCCCCACTCCCAAGGACATCACCGCCGATGAGTTGGAGCAGTTCTACAAATCGGAAGGGGTCTCGGTGATCTTGCAAGCAGGTCAGGGGGGAGACGGCACCGTAGTCGTATCGGGCCGGCCTTTCCGCCGGAACGACCGTTCCATTGAAGGCGTCAAGGCGTCGCTCCCGATGTTGTCCATTGTCCCTGAGCACTACAACCGGATCTACCGCATCCTGGAACATGGAACACCGGTCAAACTGGAGATCGACATTCAGGTTGGGCTGGGCGGAGATGTGGAAGAGCGCAACGTCGTGGGCGAGATTCCCGGAACGGACCTGGGCAATGAGATCGTAATGATCGGGGCTCATCTTGATTCATGGACGGCAGGAACTGGCGCGTCGGACAACGCTTCGGGCTGTGCGGTGGTCCTCGAGGCTATGCGCATCTTGAAGGCAATTGGCGCAAAGCCGCGCCGCACGATCCGCATGGCGTTGTGGAGCAGCGAAGAGGGAGAACTGAAGGGATCGAGAGGATACGTCAGGAATCACTTCGGCAATCCCCGGGACGGCAAGAGACCCGATTACGACAAGCTCTCAGTCTATTTCAACATGGACAACGGCACGGGCCAGTTCCGTGGCGTGCACCTGCAGGAAAACAGGCAGGCGGCGCCCATTTTTGAGGAGTGGATGAAACCATTCCACGACCTGAGGATGAAAACTCTCTCGCAGTTCAGCAATCGGGCCACGGATCATTTCTCCTTCGATCAGGCGGGATTGCCCGGATTTCAGTTTATTCAGGACCGGCTCGATTACCGCAGCCGCACCTGGCACTACAACATGGACCTGTACGATCATCTCTCCTTAGAAGATCTTAAGATCAATGCGGTGATTATGGCGAGTTTCGCCTTTCATGCGGCCATGCGCGACGAGACGTTGCCCCGCAAACCTTTTACCGACTGGAAACCGCAATTCACTTTGCATCAGCCCGACCTGTTCAAGGACGGAGGTTCTCTGACCAATGCCATTGCCGATTGCGACAACGACGGCGACCTCGACATTTTCGTCGGCTTCAACAACAAACCGAACCGCCTGTACCGCAACGACAACGGAAATTTCAGAGATGTCGCCAAAGAGGTGGGGCTTGCCGATGTCGGCGTGATCAGAACCAGCGCATGGGGCGACTACGACGGCGACGGTCACTTGGACTTATTCGTCGCGTCGGTATCCGGCCAAAACAGCTGGGACCGTCTCTATCGCAATGACGGCAATGGTGCGCACTTTACCGATGTGACCGCATCTGCCGGCGTCCAACTCGCGGGAAGCTTCCGTCAGGCCGCGTGGGTTGATTTCGACAATGACGGAGATGTCGACCTGTTCGTGGCACTGCGCGACAAGCCAAACGTACTGCTCCGAAACGACAATGGAAAATTCCGTGACATCGCCAAAGAGCTGGGTGTGGACGACCCGCGCCGGAGCGTGGGCGCGGTGTGGTTCGATTATGACAAGGACGGCGACCTGGATCTCTATGTAACGAATATGGACGGCGATGCCAACGGCCTCTTTCGGAATGACGGCAATCGATTCACGGACGTCGCAAAAGAGGCCGGCGTCGACAATGGCGGGCGCCCCCTGGGCTCGCTACTGTTCGGGAGTGTCCGGCCGTCCCTGGCCGACTACGACAATGACGGCAATATCGATGTCTTCTGCGCCAACTACGGGCCCAACGCACTCTATAGGAACATGGACGGAAAGCAATTCGTCAACATGGCGCCCGGCTTGGGTCTGGCGGTTGACAACTGCTACGACAGCGGCGTCTGGGGTGATTGGGACAACGACGGCCGGATCGATTTATACGTCAATGGCACCATCACCCGGGGGCGGAGCTTTGAGGACTACCTCTTCCACAACGATGAAAACCGGTTTTCCAATGTCACCCCCGACATCATCAGGAAAAACGACGCGGATCATGGGGCTCAGTGGCTCGATTTTGACAAGGACGGCGATCTCGACCTGGCACTTACCGGCGGCATGCATTATCTCCTTCGGAACGACCTGGCCGGAGACAAGGCGAAATGTTCTCTTCAGGTTATCGTGCTCGATGCGAAGGGTCACTACACCAAAGCGGGTTCGGAAATTCGAATCTACGACAGCGGAACGAAAAAGCTCCTCGGCACCAGTCTCCTGGACACGGGATCGGGATACGATTCCCAAAACGCAATGCCGGCACACTTCGGCCTGCCCCAGGCAACTCCTGTTGATGTGGAGATCACCACCATGACGCAAAAGGGAAGGAGAAGCGTCCGGCTGCCGAATATCAGCACCAAGGATTATTTGGGCCGGTATTTGGCTGTAAAGGTGGATCAGAATGGAACGATCGTGAAATAGCAGGTGGTCTGGACGTGTCCCTACTGATAACTCCATCGGAGGAAAGCAAGCCGGGACAGTGAGCCATTGGACTCGTGGCCCACCTATAGGACTTTCTATCCAGCTGGCACAAGGGGGAAGCAGGCGGGGTGGGAGGGAAATCGGCGGATTAGGAGAGGGATCGGGACAGTCGGCGCATTGCCGGGGAGAAAGGGGCCATTTCCGTGCGATCCAGGCGGCAATGCGCCGACTGTCCCGATCCCTGCTGCGACCCACGGGATCCTGACGCCACGATGGGCACAGCCGGCGGCGCGGTCGGAGACACTTCGAGCCTACGAAGATCCGGATCGAAATCGGAACTCGCGGGTCGACGTGGGACTCATTGCAGAGAAAATGCGGCCGCGCGGGGCGGCGCGCGGGGTTCAAAGGGATCGCGGGCCTGGCAGCGATCGTTCCGGAGATGGCGCAGGATGCGGTCCACGATGCGGGGTTGCGTAATGATGGAAACCATCTTCATCGCGGCGCCGCACGAGCACAACAGAGGGTCGGCTTCAAAAATCTTCCTTAATAACCGTGTCCAGGTGCGGCGTGTTTCGCGGGCAAACTCGGAGTCTTCGCCGGCAGAGCGGGCTTGTGCTGCGCGGTAGGATTCGCCTTGCGCAGCTGCGGTGGTAACCCTGGCCCGGTTGCAGTAGGCGCCGTAGGACCGCCGCGTATGCTGTCCCGGGTCGGGAATATGCGCGGTGATGCGATGAATCCACTCCAGAGGGTCCAGGACGAGGAGGGTGGCACCCGAGCGCAGGCAGGGGGAGAAACTCTCCTTCCGGAGTGAAAACTCCATCGGAAACGATCCCGTGGGCATGCGGATGCCAATTTCCCGCATAGGCGCCAAACGTTGATTTCCAGTAGAGATACGCCGAAATTCCCACCAAGGTGACAATCAGGCTGGCTGGGGCACTTAAAAATGTAGAGATTAGAGAGATGAGAATGGCGCTCCACAGCCAAAGCATATGGATGGAATTGTAGGAGGTAAGGTATTTCGGATGCACTTTCCCAAGCGCGTTAACTGGCATCGGACGCATTCGCGCCAAGACTGCTGCTCGCGATTTAGGGATATCGGAAGCCCGTCACCTATTTTTCATGGTGCCATCCGCCACGACGAAGCCCGCAAGCTCCTCGACGGCGTGCACGAAGGCCTGGCGATCAAGGAAAACATGGCCTACCTGCAGGCCCTGCTCTTCTACAAGGGCGAGCGGAACGAGGACGTTCTCGAAACCTCAAAGCTCACCGGTTCGAGCCTGATGGCGCTCGGCTATCCGATCGCAAACTTCGCGCTGATCCGCGGCGAGACCGCCAGGGTGTGTGAACTCTTCCGGAAACTCCTGGCAGAAGACGCCAACTGGGCTGCATTCGGCTTTATTGCCGCCGAGGTTGAACTGTCGCGATCCGGATCCTGCAAAGCGCAGTAGCGTGAGGGACGAGTCCCCCCAAGGCCATGATAATCCCAGGCGCAAGAACCGTCTGGGAGACCGGCGCCAGAGCCGCGCTCTGGGGAGGCAGCCAATAACAGAGGAGTGAAACATGACTGACATCACCTGCAGAGATTTCGTGAAAGTAGGGGCGACCGGCACCGCTAGTCTGATCCTCGCCAGAAACCATGCTGCGGCCGAGGCTTCTTTCTTCAAGAGCGGAGCAACCGGTTTCGGCAGCGGCCATCATTAGGACGAACGACTCGCACTTTTTGCTGCACCCGTGCTGAGAGTTTTGGCTGACTCTTAATAAAATTCTGTGCTAAGATCCAAATTATGAATGAATAGGATCCACGTTGCCATTGCTTGACGTCGGCGATGGTGTTTTCATCGCGCGGTCTTGGTACAGCTAAGTGCTAAGAATCATCGCCAGGTGGCAACAGCGTATCGCACATCCAGGCATCCGCCGGGATAACGACAACAGGTTGCGAAGTGAGATTACGTCTTCCGATCCCTGTCGTTCTTGGGGCTGGAACAACCCTGGCAAGGCAGTAAGTTTGAATTATTTCGATCCCGTGCGAAAACATCGTTTTACGGACATGATGTTTTCTCTCGGTAATTGCAACTGGCAAGGAGCTGACATGAACGAGAGGACTACAACAATCAAGAATAAGTTGTCCTTTTTGGCTTTAGCAGCCGCTTTCATGCTGATCGCGATGCCGCTCATGGCCCAGACTACCTCTGTGTCGGGCAAGGTCGTCGACCAGGGCGGCGGAGTGGTTCCAGGAGTGTCGATCACGCTCCTGAGTTCAACCGGCGCGGTCAAGACAACCGTTACCAACGAAGTGGGCGTATATCAATTCCCGCAATTGCCTCCCGGCACCTATTCGATCAAGGCCGAATTGAAAGGTTTTAAGACGGCATCCGTCGCTAGGCTCGAGCTGCTTGTGGATACTCCATCCATTCAGGACTTGAAGCTCGAAGTCGGAGGCATCGCTGAAACCGTGACGGTCGAGGCAAGCGCCGTCCAGCTGAATACGCTGGATGCAACCCTCGGCACTGCCTTTGAGGGGTTCAGGGTCATTCAACTGCCGCTGGAGTCGCGCAACGTCGCAAACCTGCTGAGCCTGCAGGCAGGAGTGACTGAGGCTGGGTATGTAAGCGGTGCACGGAGTGATCAATCCAACCTGACCCTGGACGGCATCGACGTGAACGAACAGCAGACGGGAGAGGCGTTCCAAACCGTTCTGCGCGTGAATCCGGACTCACTCCAGGAATTCCGCGTAACCACCGCCTCACCGAATGCGGCGCAGGGACGATCGTCGGGCGGCCAGGTTTCCCTGGTTACCAAGAGCGGAACCAACGAGTTTCATGGCTCGCTCTATGAGTACCACCGCAATACCGTGACGACGGCCAACGACTTTTTCAACAACCGCTCGGGCCTCCCGCGGCCCAAGCTGATCCGGAACCTCTTCGGCGGGTCGCTGGGCGGCCCGATCAAGAAGGACCGGTTTTTCTTCTTTTACAACTATGAGGGCCGCCGGGATGCCAAGGAGACCACCGTATCGCATGAGGTTCCCCTGGCCTCTTTGGGACAGGGCCTCGTGAAATATCAGAACACTAGCGGCGGAATCACAGCGCTCACCCCTGCTGTCATAAAAACTCTCTATCCGGGGGTCGGCGGCGTCAATCCAGCGGCTGTGGCCGCACTCGGCGAGGCCGCCAAAAAATATCCGGCAAACGACACCGGCTACGGGGACGGCCTCAACATCGGGGGGTTCCGCTTCAATGCGCCGCTGCCGGTCAAATATAACGCCCATACCATCAACCTGACTTACAACCTCGATGCCAACGCCTCGCACACACTTTCGTTCCGGGGCAACTACCAGCACGACAACGAGGCAGGCGCGCCGTACTGGCCGGATACGCCGGGCACTGATCGCTGGAGTCACCCGCTCGGTTTCGCGAGCACCTATACCTGGACCGTAAGTCCGAAACTTGTCAACACCTTCCGCGTCGGGCTGACGCGCCTTGCTTTTTCCCAGCAAGGGGATTCGTCGGACAACGCGATCCGGTTCCGCTTTGTCTACTGGCCAAGGAATTACGACCGGACTTTGAGCCGTACAACGCCGCTCTGGAACTTTGTCGATGACGTCGCCTGGGTCAGAGGAAATCACACCTGGCAGTTTGGCGCCAACATCCGCATCATCCGCAACCAGCGCACCTCCTTTGCCACCTCCTACGATGCCGCGGTCGCGAATCCCTCTTTCTATGAGGATTCCGGAGCGGTCCTGGATGCGCCGATCAGCGACATCACCGGCAGCGTGTCCAATTTTCAGGCTGCCATCTGCGCCGTGATCGGACGCTATTCCCAGTATTCCGGCAACTATAATTACGGGGCCGACGGCAAAATCCTTCCCTCGGGAACCGGTGTGGCTCGTACTTTTGGAACTGGAGAGTACGAGTTTTACGGCCAGGATACCTGGCGCGTGCATCCTGATCTAACCCTGACCCTCGGCTTACGCTACAGTTTGAACACGCCCGTCTATGAAACCAACGGCATTCAGGTGAGACCGAACGTCAGCCTGGGAGGATACCTGGAAAAAAGAGCGGAGTCCGCTGCCAAGGGAATACCCTACAATGAACCCATTTCCATTGATCTGGCGGGGCCGGCCAACAACAGGCCGGGCTATTACGACTTTGAAAAGAAGAACTTTGCGCCGCGCGCAGCCTTCGCCTGGCAGCCCAGCTTTGAAAACAGCTTCCTCAGGGCGATTTTCGGCACCGGGAAGAAATCTGTTTTCCGCGGCGGATTCGCGATGACCTACGACCGCATCGGCAGCGCGCTGGCAGTGGCTTTTGATCTCAACAGCACGCTTGGTTTCTCGTCGTCTCAAACAATTGCAGCCAATACTTACAATGTGAGTGACAGGCCCGGACCCCTGTTTACCGGTTTCAACCAGGACATCAGGAGCCTGCCGAAGATCGTTGTCCCTCCGAAGGTGACGTTCCCGATGACGACGCCGGCCGACGAGGACCAGCGCATCGAGTCGTCTCTCGACGATACCCTGACGACGCCGAAAAACTACTCCTGGAACTTCTCGATCGGACGCGAATTCGGGAGAGGCCTGAGCATCGAGGCTTCCTATCTCGGGCGGGCGGCGCGCAACCTGCTGGCGACGCGCGATGTCATGCAGCTTAACAACCTGGTCGATGCCAAGTCCGGCATGGATTGGTACACGGCAGCGAACATGCTTTATGACCTGCGCAGGAAGAACACGCCGGTCGAGCAGGTCAAGCCCATCCCGTACTTTGAAAACCTGTTCCCCAACTACCGGAGAAGAGGCCAGCCGACGGCGACCCAGAGCGTTTTTACGCGGGTCGCTCGCGATTGGAGCGACACTCCGGACTGGACCTACGTCCAGTTGACCATCGATGACGCCGGAATTTACCCGAACGCCTTTTTCCAGCCTCAATACGCCGCCCTTGCCGCCTGGAGCACGGTCGCCTACTCCGACTACCATGCCGGAACGCTCTCGGTCCGCGAGCGTTTCAAGGATAGCTTGAGCCTGGATCTCAACTACACCTTCAGCAAGTCCATCGACAACGCCTCCGGCCTGCAAACCGAGGGTACCTACGACGCCGCTTTCATTGAAAACGCGCTGCGCCCCGATGATAACAAGTCGGTGTCGGACTTCGACATAACCCACATGATCAACGGAAATCTGGCCTGGCAACTTCCCATTGGTCGAGACCGGGCGTTTCTGAAATCGATGAATCCGGTTTTAAACCATATACTGGGTGGCTGGCAGCTGACGAGCATCTTCCGTTGGAACTCCGGGCTGCCTATGAGCGCGCCTTTTGACGCGGAGATCTGGGCCACCAACTGGAACGCCCAGAGCTGGGGAGCGCGCATTCGCGACATCCAGGGCTCTCCTACCAAAGGGGGCGAACATCCCAACTATTTCACCAACCCCGTTTACGCCTATCAGAGCTTCCGGAACGCCCGGCCGGGCGAAACCGGAGAGCGGAACATTTTCCGCCTGCCGAGTTACGTTACCATTGATTTCGGATTAGCCAAAGCCATCAAGATGCCATGGTCCGAGGGCCACAGGCTGCAGATCCGCTGGGAAGTCTTTAACGCAACCAATACCCAGCGGCTCGGACAGCCGACCAGGAGCAGGGCGGGATTCGGCCTAGGGATAGATCCGGACATCACAACTCCGGCGCCGGATTTCGGACGCATCAATGGAATTCAGGGGAATCCGCGGGTCATGCAATTTGCCCTGCGCTACGACTTCTAGGGACGGCGATACCGCTTCCTGGGTAGCGAATATCACGATAACCGCCGATGGACGCCAGCCGTTCATCGGCGGTTTTTTATTTTGAGACAGTCTCGCCGGGTGGGACCGAGTTGCCGCGCTCGGGCGCTCCTCACTCGTGCAGAGCTATTTCTTCTTGTTTTCGAGGATGTACTTCTGAAGCTTTTCCTTGTCGGGAGAATCCGGTACCTTGGCCAGGAATTGCTCATACTCCGCGGCGGCCCTGTCTTTGTATCCTGCCGCATTATAGAGTGCGGCCAATCGAAGGTGGGCGTCCGCCATGCCGACCGGGTCCAGCTTGAGGGCCTCGTTGAGAAACACAACCGCCCTCGATCCCTTTTTTACCTGGAGGTAGGCCTCGCCCAGGCAGAACTGGGCTTCCGCGATTTGAGGCTGCGCCTCGACGAGTCTGGTCAGAGTCTCTACTGCGGCTTCATTGCTTTTTTGCGCCAGTTGGAGCTTTCCCAGATTGAGCAAAGCCAGCGGATAGGAGGGTCTTAACTGCAGCGCACGGTTGAACGCCTTCCCTGCGTCGCCGAGTTTCCCATGTTTGAAGAGCACCGTGCCAAGTTCGGTCCACGCCTCAAAATCCTTGGGATCCGCGGCAACAATCTTGTTAAGCAGCGCCACAGCGCCCGGGTAGTCTTTGGCGGCTCCGGCCTTCATGGCTTTTTCCAATTCGGCGGCGTTTTCCTGACTGCGGGCGTATCTCTCGAGCGCGACCGCTGCTCCCGCCTTGGCAGCACCCCGGCCGGCCAGATCCTCGCGCCACTCCAGTTCGATGTCGCGGCGGATGTCGGTGGAGGTTTTTTCCCGTAATTCGATATGGATCCGGGCCACTTCGCTGCCGCCGCTTTCCACGGCAAGTTCATAATCCCCGTTGGGAACGCTGAAAAAACGGTACCGGCCGTTGGCCGGCACTGTGGTGCGCCCAAATGCCAATCCACCTTTCGTCAGGGTGTAGAGTGTGAGCGTATAGGTCAGATTGGGAATGCCCGAAAACTTCTTTTCATCAACCTTGAGGTCGCCGTAAAGCGTGTGGCTCTGCAAGTACAATGCCGCTTCCGAACAAGGCAAAACCAGAAACATGGCAAAACTCAAAACCGCAGCAGTTCGTTTCATATTTTTATTTTAACACAATAAACCTATAGGACTTTCAGACCTGTCGTTCGCCAAAACTGGAGCCGACCGTTCTGTGATGAATTGCGTTACTTGTCTTGACTCGCTTAATAATCTTTCAGCTGTATGACGAGGGTGCGCGCTGCCCATTCATGGCGCGACATGCAGGCATCATCAGCTGCGGGTGGTGGTATAAACGTGGAACTGGGTGTTGCGATTCAAATGTTCTGAAACGGCGCCTTGGAAGTAGCAGAGCTACGCGGATCGCCTCTCATAGCGGTGGTGAAGACCGCCGACTTCTGGGAACTCGATCACCGGACCATGCTCCGCCGCTTGTACGGAACGGGGCTCCGGGGCATCTTTGTCCAAAGCCAGATGTGTCCTGGCTCCATGATAGTAGCTCAAGAAGCGGCGGATCATGCGTCTGAGGTGGGCTTCGCCGAGCACGATGACGTGATCAAGGCACTCCCGGCGCAGGGTCCCGATTACTCTCTCCACGTATGGCGACTGCCAGGGACTGCGTGGTGCGGTGACAACCTCCTCGATGTCGAGCGCCTTCACCTGGTCTTGAAACATCAACCCATAAATTGCATCGCAGTCGCGGATGAGGTAGCGCGGGGGTTTTCGATCGTAGAACGCCTGAACCAGTTGCCGCGCGGTCCAGGCGGCGGTCGGATGTTCCGTCACGTTGAAGTGCACGATCTTGCGGCGATCATGTGCAAGAACGATGAGAACGAACAAGACACGAAAGGTGGCCGTGGGGACGGTGAAGAAATCGATCGAAACAAGTTCTCCGATGTGGTTATCCAGAAAAGACCTCCAGTTCTGCGACGGAGGGTTCCTCCTTTTCGGCATCCAGCGAGAGACGGTCCGCTCGGAGATATCGATTCCAAGCTTTAAGAGTTCTCCGTGTACCCTCGGTGCGCCCCAGAGCGCATTAGAACCGGCCATCCTGCGGATCAGCTGTCGTATCTCACGGTCCTTTCCTGGCTGGCCCGGGCGGTTCTTCCTGGATAGCCGGGTCCAGTAAGAAGCGAAACGCTTTCGATGCCATCGAAGAACGGTTTCAGGCTTCACGGTGAGGAGTGTTTCCTTCCAGCTCAGCCAGGATCGGGACAGGAGCAACCAAAAGAACCGATCAGACCACCGAAGTTTCGGCCGCCGGAGTTGTCGATTCAAAATGGCAAGTTGCTGGCGAAGGGCCAGGTTTTCCAACGCGAGGTCAGAACGCAGCCTCAGGGCGCTTGGCACCAATGAGAGCAGCTGCAAAATCGTCAGAATCATGACTGCAGAGTGTCTGGCATTGGGTCGCGGAATGTCAATCGTTTCAACGCAGCCAGGGTTTTGGCGAATGACACCTCGTCAGGATCCCCGTGCTTCCACAGTTCCATCCGCGTTCATCTGCGTGCATCTGCGGTTGCTCTTTTTCTCTGCGGTTATTTGATTTCCGCTTTGATCACCTCGACAATCTTCTTGATGAATTCCGCGGATGCTTTTTGCGTGCCGGAGCCCGTGATTTTTAGAGTGACGGAGCCCGACTTCTCGTTGAACTCAGGCACCAGGGCAAAACCTTCCGGAAGCTCCTGTTTGACTTTCGCGACGACGCGATCGTAGACTGCACGGCCGTTCTCGCCGGGATTGATCCCGAACATAATGGAGAAGTTCGCACCGTCGCGCTTCATGACCGCGGTGAGACTCTTCCCGGCATCCTTCATGATCCAGATGCCGCTTCCGGCCAAGGTGACTCCCTCGGGCCTCACGATGGTGAATGTCATGGGTTTATCCCCGACCTTCACCTCCACGCGCTTCCGCACCTTCTGCTCGACCAGCTCGGAAATCAGCTTTTCGATGGCCTGCCTCACTTCCTCGACATCGACCTGTTTTTTCTTGCTCTGCGCAAGCTTCTCCTGGAGCGCCTTCAGTTTTTCCTTCAGCACGGCTGTCTGATCCTGGCCGACCGTACCGACGATACGCCGCTCATCCTCGCTCTTCTGGGGGATGTAAATCTCGAGCTTTTTTGCGCCGCCCTCTCCGCTTTGCTCAATCTTCACCCGGGGCGTCGCCTGCACAATCACGCGGCCTTCCTTGTCTTTTTCGGAAATCAGGCTGAGCACGCCGGCTTTATCGATCTTGAGCAGGCTTCCCTCTTTGACGAGCGTAAGATCTTTACCCTCGATCGTGAGGCGGAGCGGTTCGCCCTTGAGGATCTCCACCTCCTTGCCGTCCGGGCCCAGAAGGATGAGTCCTCCCTCTTTGCCTTTCTTGATGGTAAGCGGTTTGGCAACCTGGATCGACCTGGCGGTGTCGCCTGTGACGATCGTGATTTCGATCGGGACCTTCTCCCCTTTTGTGTTCGTGATGATGATCGTCTGCTTCTGCACGTCTTTCTTTTCGCCCTGCTCCTTCTGCACATCGACCTTTGTATCCTGGACGATCCTGCCGGGCGAATAGGAGAGGACACGCGCCGGCAGGCCGGCAGGCTGCGGCGTCATGGCGGCATGCGCGTTCACGCGCAGTGGCTGTTCGGAAACGGCCTTCGACGGCCGGGCCATGCCGATCAGGGATACGGCCAGCATCACTGCAATGGCCAGCGTTATTCTGGTTTTCATGGTGACCTCCTTCAAGGTCAGTTTCTGTCTGAGAATGGCCGCCAGCCTTTCATGAAATGCATCGCTGCCGAGTAGCCCCAGGAAGGCGGCGGAGAAGTTTTGACGGAATCCTGCGGTGCGCTTGAAGAATAGCAGGGTGTCGGCATAGGCCGACGGCCTGATGCCCGCCGTCAGGACGAGTTCGTCACAGGCGCACTCCTGCTCCTGTTTGAGCCGGCGGAAGACGATCCAGCATAGCGGGTTGAACCAGAACACGGCCAGGCTCAGACGGACGAGGAACATGACCAGCAGATCCGCCCTCTTGATATGGCAGAGTTCGTGCAGGAGCGCGGAGGAGCGCTGATCCTCCGTCCACTCCTCATGGCGGCACGGAAGGAGGATGACGGGCCTGATCCATCCCCAGATGATGGGAACGCTGATCGCGCCATGGCTCTTCAGGCGGACCTTCCTCCCGATTCGGATGGCCGCGAGGAAGCGGTCAAGCAGGATGCGCCAGACCCGGTCGGTCACATCGCTGCCCTCGCGCGTCAGGCGGCGGGCTCCCAGGATTCCCAGGCTGATTTTCAAGAGAAGAAACGCCAGCCCTGCAGACCAGATCAAGGGAAGCAGGGATCCGAGGATCCCGATGAAACCGGGCTCCTGGGACATGGCCGGCACCGCAGCGTTGTCGGCACCCGAGGCGCTATTCGCGCGCGCGACCGCAGGTTTTGAGAAGAGCCTCAGGGTCACAGGAAAACCGCTTTCGCTTGAACCGGCCGTTTCCCGCTCCGCCTGGTTTGCCGTAACGGGTGTGCGCCCAGGCAGCAGGTCTGTCTCCCATCCAAATCGGAATGTCGAGGCCACGGGGAGGAGGAGCAGTCCGATCAGGAAGCAAGACAGCAGGAAATGCCGGATCGCGGCCGTGCGCCCGCGCGAGGCCGAGACCAGCAGCAGGCAGACGGCGAGCACCAGCGTCGTCTTGATGAGGTATCCGGTGAAGAGGGCAAGCCACTCCGCCGCCCCGGGCCAGTTCATGGTCACCTCCCCTCCCTGCGGGCTTTCTGGATCAGCTGCTCCAGCCGGCGGTAGTCTTCTTCGGACAGATTGTCCTCGGAAATGTCAAGCAGGGCGGCCACGGCATCCTCAGTCGAGTTGTCGAAAAAGGTCTTTAGCAGGTGGCGCAGGGCGCTGCGGCGGGCCTTGTCTTTGGCGAGAATGGGAACATAGACGTAGCGGGAGCCGTCCTGCCGGTGGCACAGGTGCCCCTTGTTTTCCAGGACGCGCAGCAGCGCGCGCACGGCCGAGTAGCCGGGCGGGGAAGGCAGCCGCTCCATGACCTGGAGGGCCGTCGCCTCCTTCATCTCGTAGATGATGTCCATGATCTGCCGCTCGCGCCGGCTCAGGCTTTTGTGCGTTTTCATTCCGCCTCCGTCTCTTGTACGCGTCCGCTGATGATTCGTTCCCCGAAATTGCTAAATTTTTAGCATGCTAAAAATTTAGCAGACCTGGCGTTCCGTGTCAAGCCGTTCCCGGCCGCCTCGCAAGAGCCCGGGGGCTGCGCGTCAGCGCACGGCGCGTGGAGAATCCTGCTGCGACCCACGGGATCCCGACGCCACGATGGGCACAGCCGGCGGCACCGGAGACACTTCGAGCCTACGAAGATCCGGATCGAAATCGGAACTCGCGGGTCGACGTGGAACTCACTGGGGGGAGGATGCGCTGGCGCGGGGCGGCGCGCGGGATTCGAAGGGATCGCGGGCCTGGCAGCGCTCGCAGCGGAGATGGCGCAGAATGCGGTCCACAATCCGGGGCTGAGTAATGACGGAGACGATCCTCAACTGGGTGCCGCACGAGCACAAGAGAGGGTCGACTTCGAAGGTCTTCCTTAATAAGCGGGCCCAGGTGCGACGTGTTTCGCGGGCAAACTCCGAGTCTTCGCCGGCAGGGCGGGCCTGTGCTGCGCGGTAGGATTCGCCTTGCGCAGCTGCGGTGGTAACCCTGGCCCGGTTGCAGTAGGCGCCATAAGAGCGTCGGGTATGTTGTCCCGGATCGGGGAGGGTGTCTCAAAACCTGAGGTGCATTTTGCGGTATGTGCCACGACTGGCCCGGCGACCATACTCGGATAGTTTCCTGTGGCTGGCTGGCGTCCGGGGTCGGACCACGCGAAATAATTGATCAATCTGAGGATGACTCCGTTAGAGGGGGATGAATGGCGCCAATCCCTGTATTAAGAGGTCTGAGGAGACATAAATTCAACTATTCCAAAAACAAGCATGGTACGACCCTACAACTAGATTCGGCGCTCAGCGACGAGGGCTGGCGTTACTTCCCCGCTTTCTGTCCTTTGATGGTCTGGCGTGAGTGCGCTCCTTTGGTGACGTGGAGCAGGAATCCATCCTGCCCGGGCAACCACACTTCCGCCAGCAAGTAGTCCGTCACGTACTCCGTATAGGACGGTTCGAAGTTCCCGACCAGATTAAAGATGATCTGGGGCTCGCCGATGGGCGGGTCCGGTTGCGGCAACGTCTTGAGGACCGTGATCGCGACTTCAACGCCGTTCGGTTCCTGGCGGAGGGTGATCTGTTCGTTCCCCTTTTGGGCGATCCTGTAATCGCCGGCCGGGAACTTCTTGCCGCCCGCCTGGAACGCGAACGGGACCTTGAATGTTCCCTGGGCAAAGCAGACGCCGGCGCCTGCGACGAGGGCGAAAACCAAGGCGACGACCAAAACGATAGCACGTTTCATGTTAGTCGATCCCTTCAGTCATGATGGGGATATCAGCGTCCGGGGAGGTCGGCACGCCGTTCTTCATCGCATCCTCCATCGCCGTGACGAAGGTGTCGATCTCCTCGAGCGTCGTGTAGACGTTCGGGGAGATCCGGAGGGCTTGATAGTCGAAGACCTGGTTGGGGGGAGCTCCGCCGACGAGCGCGACGACCACGATCCGGTATTTGTTCATCAGGAATCGCGCCAGGGATCTGACGTCGATCCCTTCGATATTTACGGCGGCGACCGCCCATGTCTCGGGGGGCTCGCCGAGGTTCGACAGGATCTTGATCCGCGGATGGACCCTTAGCGCGTTCGCCCAGCGCAGGGTCAGGTAGCGCAGTCGCGCCGCCTTGCGCTCGGCCCCGATGGCCTGATGGAAAGCCAGGGCTTCGCCAAGGCCCGCCCGGATCGCCCATGGGTGTGTCCCGATGGCCTCGAACTTGCGGATATCGTTGTCCTGTTGCTCCGGCGCGGCCTGCAACGGCCAGAATTTCGGGATCATTTCCCGGCGCACATACAGGCAGCCGTTCCCGATCGGCGCCAGGAGCCATTTGTGCAGGCTGACGCCATAGGCATCGCATTCGAGGTCCCGCAGTTTGAACGGGAACTGCCCCAGCGCATGCGCGCCGTCGACGATCGTGACGATCCCCTTCGAGCGGGCCAGGCGCGAGAGCCTTTGCACCGGGAACATCTGGGCCGTGAGGTTGGTTATGTGACAGAAATGGAACACTTTTGTCCGCGGCGAAATCGCTTTCTCGAACCGTTGATAAAGATCGTCCTGGGTCGTCGGCACCGGAAATTGGAGGCGGGTCACCTTGATGCCCTCGCGCCGCATCCGTTGGTCCCAGGTTGTCAGCATCCGGGGGTAATCCTGCTCGGTCGTGATCACCTCGTCGCCCGCCTTGAGGTCGATCCCGTTCTGGGCGATCTGGAGGGACTCGCTGGCGCCGCGCGTCAGGGCCATCTCCTCGGGGTCGCAGCCGAATTCGGCCGCCATCCGGAGGCGGATCGTCTGAACGTTCGCCGCGACCTGGCCCTGATAATGGACGGGCAGCATATTGATCATGTCCATGTAGCGCCAGACCGCTTCGAGCGCGACCCGCGGGGTTGGGCAGGTGAAGCCGTTGTTGAGGTTGATGAGCGTGCGGTCGAGTTTGAAGGCCGACTGGATCTCCCGCCAGAAGAATTCATCTCTCGCAACCTCCACCGGCGTCCGGTCCGCGATCGATTGGGCGGCGGCCGTGACGCGTTCGAGGCCGCTGGCCTTCCATGCATATGCGCCTGTCCCAAGGACACCAGCCGAACGCAGGAACGAACGTCTACTCCATATTCCAGGTCTCATTTAGGGCCTCCTCGAATTCATGTTTCCGGCGATTGTAGACCAGGACTCGAAAAGGCGTCAAGAACCGGGGAGAGACTTATTGACCAATTTTGATAATATGGCGGGACCGCGAACGAAGATGATCGGTTTCTCCAAGGAGGACGCATGAAAAATCGGCGAAAGAAAGCGATGATGATCTTTCTATCCTTAATGCTCGGGACCCTTTTCTCTGTCGCGGAAATTCGTGGACAAACATCGCCGTCGGCCGAGCCGACTTATTTGTATAAAACGACCTTCGTCCGGGCGGCACCGGGAAGGCTCCTGGACCTGATCGCGCTATATAAAGACCGGATGACAGTGGTTGAGGCAGCGGGAGATGAGCGCCCTCTCTGGTGGCGTCACACGCAAGGCGACCAATGGGACCTTATGCTTCTCTTTCCCTTGGGGAGCTATACCGAATATTATTCGGGCGAGAGGATTGCCCGGCGCCAGAAAGCCGCAGACGCTTCCCCCCTTTCCCAAAGAGAATTCCAGGAAAGACTCAATGCGTGTTCAGCCTGGAAAGAAGATGTCTTCGTTATGGGACCTCCGCTCGCCTCCATGAAAAAAGCATCTGCCGGCACAGCTTACTACCATATCGAGATCTTTGTCGCCCTTCCCGGAAAGCAGGCGGAGCTATACAAGGAACGCGAAATGGAGAACGCCTATCAGGTCGGTACGGGGCGGCCGGCGACCTTGATCTTCGTCCGGGATCAAGGGGCCGCCTGGGACCTGTTTACCCTCGGATGCTATCGCGATCTGAAGCACTGGGCCGAAAGCGCGGATGTCCCGAAAGAAATGCGCGATAGAGCCGCGCGCCAGGCCGGATTCAAGGACCCTGACGCGATCGGGCCCTACATGCGGACCCTGATCGATATGCATCGGGACACGATGGGGGTGGCGATCAAGTAGCGCCGGGGAACGGCTGCGGCTGCCGCCGCTACTTCAGTTGGCAATAAGATTTTTTCCAGAGTTTCGTATTCTTGAATTCACCCTTGCCTCTTGGCCAAAAGGTTCAGGTACTGCGCTTCAAGGCTAGAGTCTCGCCAAGCCACTGGATGACTTCTTTCCAGTGCTCATCTGTCATATAACCATGGCCGCCTTTCGTCCAGACGATCTTTTTCGGCTGCTGGGCCAGCTTAAACAGCGGATCCACGCTGCGCTCGCGGATCATGTCGGAATCCTCCGTCGCGTTCACCATCAGGAGGCGGCGCGGGGCCAGCCGGCCTATGTAGTTAGCAGGGCACGCCGCGGCCAGATGTCCCTTCTCCAGCGCGTCAAAGTGACCGCCAAAGAGCATTGCGACACCACGGAAACGCGTCTCGACAGCGCCAATGATGGCAGCAGCAATGGCACCCCGACTGACACCAACGAGCGCGATCCTGTCCGAGTCGGCACTGCGCTCCTCCATCATCATGTCGCAAGCAGGCCGGACATCTTTAGCCGTCTGGGTAACGCACGCGAGATATACCGAAGGTTGGTTATAAAGGCGTTCGTGCTTTTCCAGCTCCGAAAAGGTCTTCAACAAATCGGTCGATCGTTCGCCAAAGTACTGCATGTTCATTGCCAGAACGCTGAATCCTGCGCGTGCCAGCAGTGACACGATGGGCACCATATACGGCTCATCCTTGCCCTGAGGCGTGCCTCCGTGCAAGAAAATCACAGTCTGCCTCTTTCCAGCTGGCGGATTGGAAGGCTGGTACAAAGCGGCGTAAACCCGAATCCCCGGAGTACTCTGGAAAGATAGCCGCTCGGTTCTCAACCCCTCCTTGTCTGCTGCCCCAGAGACTCGCAGGTCAATACCGATTTGCTTGCTGTATGCAAAGAAGTCCAGGTATGTCCTATAGGTCGCGTCGTCTACCGGGCGCTGCAGCCAGGGATCCATTCCCTCTTGTTGAGGAAGACTTCGTTCGACCGACACCAGCAAAGCGAAAACCGAAATCAGGAAAAGAAACAATCGCGATCTCATATCATTTATCCTTTGCAGCCGAGACGGGCGCTGCAAGACGGAAGCCGATCCTGTCATTCTCATAGAGCGGATCAAAGAACTCTAAGTGTGAGGGCTCAAACATATAGGAAGGATCGGCCCAGGATCCGCCCACGACTCCAACCCGCGGGCGATCCGGTTTCTGAAGCAGGATCCACTCGCGCACATTACCAGCCATATCGAAACAACCGAATGGGCTGACGCCGGCCGGATAGGAGCCAAGAGCCGTTGCGCCTGGTAAGCCGAAGTTTGCGCGGATGTCCATCCTGAGATCCTCTCCCCACGGATAGCCACCCTTGGCATCGCCAATCGCAGCGCGCCACCATTGTGCTAAAGTCGGCAAATCCTTCCCTGACCACCGTGCATAGGCCTTCGCCTCATACCAGGTAACTCCCGTTACCGGATGATCCTGCTCGCCACGGGGATAGGTTCCATTCGACCAGCGCCGGGGGCCCGGCAAACCCGTGCGATCGACAAATTTGCGAGTTGTGTCGCTGCCAGGCAGCTCGCGCCAATAGTCGAGATTTGCATAGCGGCCGGCTGCCAGGAAACGTGCGTATTGAGCATTAGTCACTTCGCAGGAACCGATGAGAAAGGATGCGACTGAGACACCGCCGCCCACCGAGGATGTTCCTTCAGGTATCAGGACCATGCCCTCAGATTGGCCTCCTGATGGCATCAACTTCCGGTCGAGCCGCGCCTCATGATCGGTACTGACCCGAAGCGGTAGCGCGAGTGGTGTATAAGCCTCCGCTTGCAGGGTCAACACATATTCGCCGCCCACAAGACGCTTGCTCAAGATTGGCGTGACGCCCAGATCCTGCGGCGCATCGAGCCGGGGCGCGCCGGATGTATAGACGCGGCGGACTTTGGCACGAGCTGGAGGCTGTGCCTCTATTGAGACAGCGCCGCATATCGCGCCGGCAATGCTCCGCAGGCGACGGTCGCTGCATTCCAGGCCCACTTGTCTTATCAAGGCAAAACTCTCGTCAAGCCGCCCCGCCCGCGCAGACTGTTCAATCCTGGTGACGGTTTCCTGCAGCTTCGATTGGCCGGAACGGTTGCTGTAAACGGTCCAAAGGACTCCAAACAGGATTAGCGCAAATATTGAGATGCCTGCCCATAGGATCTTCTGGTGCAGTGGCTGAGGTCGTTTCTTTTGCAGGTCATTCGTGAGCGCAGGGGTGGACGCGAGGTTGCGCGCCCAGTTTCTCGATGATCCTGTAATGCGAAATGCTCTGGCCGATCTCGGGCATGCGGATCTCCGGTAAGGCAAGTCAGGCGTGATGCTGTATGGTGCGGACATTATACTGGGAAGCGGCTTTTTCAAGAAAGAGAAAGGACTTTCGCGATGATCAGGGGGCAGGTTGAACTTCCTACTTTCCGGCGGGGACCTGTTGCCCGGAAACAGCCATTCCGGTGCTAATTTCCGAGCCCAATGCGGAGATCTTGATCACCCAGGCGTGCTCGCAGGGTGGGTTCTTCTGCAGAGATTCTGGAATCAGGACGAAGACCTCATTCCCTCTCTTTTCCCATTTCAGATCTTCTTTTGTGCCCAGAAGCGTCACCGTCGCATTTCGCGCCGGCGTTATCGCAGATAGCCTGATTTGCGTCGGCAGCGTCTTCTCATTTGCATCGGCGAGATAGAGCGCGTACGCCGTTCCGTCCTTCCATTGCGTGTAACCCATTTTCCCTTCCCGGTAAGGTGCAAGCGGACGGGAATTGTAGATTGCCTCATTATTCACCTTCATCCAGGCGCCGATGTCCTTCAGCCGCGCATAGGCTTCATCATCCCAGGTCCCTTCCGGGGACGGAGCAATATTCAGCAGCAGGTTCCCTCCCTTGGCCACGATATCCGCAAGCATATGAATCAGCTCGTGCGCGCTTCTGTACCTGGCATTGAACGAATAGCTCCACCCGCCGCCCATGATGATGCAGGATTCCCACGGATACGGAAGCAGCTTGCCGGGAATCTGGTTTTCCGGGGTGAGATAATTTTGATAGGGCCCTTCCACGGCGCGGTCCACCACGATCAGCCCGGGCTGCTTCTCGCGCGCTTTGCGCACCAGCTCCGGCATGTTGATGTCCTGGCTCTGAGGACGGGTCGCGTAACGCGCACCTAGCATCGCTTCGTGGACTTCCGCATCTGTTTTCACACGTACCCAGCCTCCGTCGAGCCAGAGAATGTCCACGCGCCCGTATCCCGTCATCAATTCCATGATCTGGTTATGGGTAAACTCGACGAACTTCTGCCACCGCTCGGGATACTTCTTGATGTCGTAATTGACATTGCGGTCCGGCGTGGCGAAGTTCGGCCACCAATAATTTTCGTTATGCCAATCCGGCTTGGAAAAATAGGCCCCGATCATGAAGCCCTGCTTCCGGAACGCATCAAAAATTTCTTTTGTGACATTGGCTCTCGGGTTCGCGCTGAAGGCACATCCGGGATCGGTAATCCGGTAATCAGTCTGCCTGATGTCGAACATGGAGAAACCTCGTGATGCTTCGTGGTGAACACCACGTACTTCATCCCGGCATCCTTTGCCGCCAGCGCCCACTTTTCGGGTTCAAACTTCGTTGGATTGAAGGTCTTCTTCAGATCTTCGTACTGTTTCTTATATTCCACATAATTGGGATTACTCCTTTTGCACCAGGGTTCGTCTTCGGCGCATATGGACCACGATTCCACGATGCTCCGTTGACTGTATGGGCCCCAGTGCATCAACAGTCCGAACTTGACGCTCTGCCATTTCTCGAGCTGCTGCAGGGCCAACGGATCCGTCTCAGGGTAATACTTCTGAACCTATAGGACATTCTATCCAGGGGGCACGAGGGAAAAGGCAGGCGGGGCGGCTGGGAAATCCACGGATTCAGGAGAGGGGATCGGGACAGGCAGCGGAACTCACGGATTGATAGGGAAGTCATTGCCGGGAGAGTATGGCCGAGCCGGGCGGCGCGCGGGATTCGAAGGGATCGTGGGCCTGGCAGCGCTCGCTGCGGAGATGGCGCAGAATGCGGTCCACAATCCGGGGCTGAGTAATGACGGAGACGATCCTCAACTGGGCGCCGCACGAGCACAAGAGAGGGTCGACTTCGAAGATCTTCCTTAATAAGCGGGCCCAGGTGCGACGTGTTTCGCGGGCAAACTCCGAGTCTTCGCCGCCGGAGCCGGCTTGTGCTGCGCGGTCCGATTTGTCTTGCGCAGCTCTGGCGGTTACCCTGGCCCGGTTGCAGTAGGCGCCATAAGAGCGTCGGGTATGTTGTCCCGGATCGGGAATATGCGCGGTGATCCGGTGAATCCACTGAGAGCGGGTCCAGGACGATCAGGGTGGCGCCCGTGCGCGGGTCGGGCGGGGTTTCCATGGCCAGGGTTCCGTCGGGTCGTTGCCGCAGGGCGTCCATGGCCATGGCCGGGCGCGAGATATAGCGGGCCTGCGACTCCAGTGACTCCAGGGCTCCGAGCTGGACGGGAGGGCCGGCGAAAACAGAGAAGCGCGTGGAACATCCCGCTTGCGGGGGATGGACCCAGGAGAGGAGGTTTTTCATGAAAGCTTCCGACAGGCGCTCGGCCTGGTGAAGACGCCGCAGCCAGAGGCGGCGGAACACTTCCAGGACGACGGTGGTGTTGAGCGCAGGCAGGGGGAGAAACTCTCCTTCCGCAGTGAAAACTCCATCGGAAACAATGGCGTGGGCGTGCGGATGCCAATTTCCCGCATAGGCGCCAAACGTTTGCAGAGCGATGACACAGCCGGGGCGGACATCCTTGCGGTCCAACAGCGCCTGGAAGGTCTTCAGGATCGAAGCGTAGGCCGTTTGGGAAAATCCCGCAAAGCGGGACGGTCGCGGTCGACGAGCCCGCGCAAGACGCGCAGGATGGAGAATGTCCAGTGGCGATGCGGCACGGGCGCGAGAATCCCGCCCGTCAAGGTCCTGAAAAAGCCGGTAGAAGGCGGTTTTTTCGGGGCGCCTGGGCCGATAAACGGCCGGGGGATCGGCGATGCCGAGGCCGGCGTAGCCAGGGAAGAAATCCGAGAGACCGCCGGCATCCGGTTTGGATGGATCGCCAGACAGCCAGCTTATGCGCGCCACGGCAAGACTTTGACCTCCTGCGGCACGGACCCCGCAACAGATCTGACTGCCAGGCGGGCATTTGAGCCAACTATTTTCCCGGAGCGCTTGCGGAAAAGGACCTTCGGTGGAGATGGCGGCGACGCGGGAAGGGTCGACGGCAGCGGGTGGGGCGTTGCCGTTGGCGGCGGCGAAGCGGACGTCGGGCCGGATGCCGGCCTCGCTGGACTTCCACTCCGTGGTGAAGCGCCAGTCGATGCGGCCCTTGAAGGTGCTCTGAGCCGTCTCCCGCAGAATCGGTTGCGCGTCTTTCGGCACCGGCCGATTCTAGCGACCCCGAAGCTTATGTCATCGGAGGTTCATTCTGCGCAAGAGGGCTTGAAAGCGGGTGTCGGAACGGACGGAGTCGAAGAGGGGTTCCCTGGGCAGGTTCATGACTGTCATCGGATCGCGTTCTTCGTACACGGATTTCTCCGCGAACTCGAAGGCACGATCCCAGTTGTCGAGTCCGGCCCAGGCAAACATGAGCGATTTTGACGGCACATAGGCAAGCTCAGCCTGACGCTCTAACCGGTCGATCACCTTCTTTGCCTCTTCCGTTCTGCCGGCTTTCCCTAATCCGTATGCAAGCATCCCCATCATAAAAGGATTGTCTGCTCGAACCTCGCAGGCTTTTTCAAGCGTCCGGATCGCCTCGTCCAGCATCCCTTTCCGAACGTAGACCAAACCCATCACGCCGACGGCAAAGTAGAATTCCGGCTCGAGCTCGATCACGGTCAGGAGGTGCTTGAGCGCACGATCGTACTGCCCTTCTGCGTAGAGGTAGTAGCCGAATACCCATTGGGTGGCCACCGAGAGGGGATCGAACGCCAGCGTCCGCTCCGTGACGGCATTGGCCTCGTTTACCCGTTCTAGGGGCCACAGATAGAAGTTGGCATAGCGGAATAGTACGGAGGGCGAGTTGGGCTCCAGTTCCAAAGCCCGTTGGAACGCGCGATCCGCACCCCTCCAGTCGAAGTCGGCTATCCCCAGCAACGCGCCCAGGATCGCGTGCCCTTCGGCCAGGGTGTCGTCGATTTCCAGCGCGCGGATGGTCGCTTCCTTTGCTTTGGCCAAAGCCTCTTTCGGATATTGGAAGCCATACATGGCATTTTGCCAGTAGAACTCGGCCAATCCCAGAAAAGCCGGCGCATGCTTCGAATCCTCTGCAAGCGCTTGCTCAAAGCATTCTTTCGCCTTGGCGTAGCCCTCCGGCGTGCGCTTTTCCTGGTAGTGACGGCCCCTCAGATAAAGCGTGTACGCCTCCGGGCTGGCGGTGTGACGTTTGACAAGCGGTTTGTCGTTGCCCAGGCGCACCCGGAGTGTACTCACGATTGCCTGGGCGATTTCGTCCTGGATCGCGAAAACATCGGTCATCTCGCGATCGTAGCGCTCGGACCAGAGGTGGTAGCCGTTGGCAACGTTGATGAGCTGGGCCGTGACGCGGATGCGGGGGCCCACCTTGCGCACGCTTCCTTCGAGGATGTGCTCCACATTGAGCTTGGATCCAATCTCACGGACGTCCAGCTCCTTGGCGCGAAAGGCGAAGGCAGAGGTGCGGGCGGTCACCTGCAGGCCGGGCAGCTTGGTGAGGAAATTGATGATCTCTTCTGCCAACCCCTCGCTGAAGTATTCGTTCTCTTTGTCGGCGCTGAGGTTGACGAAAGGAAGCACAGCGATGGACTTGAGGGATGGAGAGAATCCGCGGGACAGAGGGAGGCAAGCCTCGAGCGCCCGCTTCAGTTCACCCGTGCGCTGGAACCGGAGGTTGGGGTCCTTGCGCAGACAGCGGAAAACGGTTTTCTGCAGCTCAGGCGTCACGCTCGCCAGCGGTTCCGGGTCCTCGCGCAGGACCGCCGCGAGAATGGAGAGGTCGGATTGCCCGTGAAAGGCTCTGCGGCCGGAGAGCATTTCGTAGAGCACAGCCCCGAAGGAGAAGATGTCGGAACGGGCGTCGACCTGCCCTCCCTCGGCTTGCTCGGGCGACATGTATGCGGCGGTCCCGATGATGGCGCCCTTGGTGGTAGAGACCGTCTGGGCGAGCCCATCAGGCAGCGCCGACTCCAACAGCTTGGCGATGCCGAAGTCCAATATTTTCACTTGCCGGGGGCCGGGTGGTGTGCCGCTGATCATGATGTTCGCCGGCTTGATGTCGCGGTGGACAATCCCCGCTGCATGCGCCGCATCCAGGGCGTGCACGATTTGAACGGCATAGTCCAGCGCCTCACAAACGGGCAACTCCCGACTGACGATCAGGTCTCGAAGCGTGCGCCCGCCGATATACTCCATGGCGATGAAGTCCAGGCCTTCTGCCTGACCGATATCGTATATGGTCACGATGTTGGGATGATTCAGAGCCGAGGCCGCCTTGGCTTCCCGCACGAAGCGAGCCTTGCGCTCCTCATCGGCTGTCGTGCCCGGCGGCAGTACTTTCAAGGCGATCGGGCGGTTGAGGTGAGTGTCATGCGCGCGGTAAACCACGCCCATGCCGCCCGCTCCGATTCTCTCGAGAATCCGGTAGCGCCCGATGGTGCGGCCTGTCATGGTGATCGAAGCATCCCCCGCCCAGTCAGCAGCCAACGCCGCTGCTTGATCCTCCATGGCCGGGGTCTCCATGAAATTCTCCGCTGCCCGCTCGTAGCGGAGCAGCGATTCGACTTCCTTGCGCAACGACTCGTTCCCTGCGCAAGCCTTTTGGAGGAATGCCTCGCGCTGACCCGGCTCAAGCGCAGAAGCTGCGTGATAAAGTTGCTCAATCTGCTGCAGTCGTTCCGGGCTCATGTCTCTTCCCACTGCGATCCAGTTGGCGCAACAGCCAGACCCTGGCAAGTTTCCAGTCACTCATCACCGTGCTGGCAGAGACGTTCAGCACTTCGGCTGTTTCCTCCACGCTTAAGCCGCCGAAGAAGCGCAACTCGACCACCTTTGCTTTCCTGGCATCCACCGTTGCCAAAGAGCTGAGCGCGTCATCCAGTGCAACCAGGTTTGTATCCTTCCTGACCGGAACGGCGAGAGATTCGTCCAGCGGCACTTTCTGTCCTGAACCGCCCCGCTTCAAGCGGCCTCGTGAGCGCGCGTGATCGACGAGGATGCGCCTCATCAATTGAGCAGATAGGGCAAAAAAATGTGCGCGATCCTGCCACGGCACCTGTCTCGCATCGACGAGCCGCAGATAAGCCTCATTGACCAGGGCAGTTGTCTGCAGGGTGTGCCCTGCCCTCTCTCGGGCCATGTGCCGATGGGCAATCCGACGCAACTCGTCGTAAACCAGAGGCGCGAGTTTGTCAAGCGCCGCCTCATTGCCTCCACACCAAGCCTTGAGCAGAAGGGAGATCTCCTCCTGAGAAGACCTCGTCACAAAACCTCCCTTCCTGTTGGAAGTCAGAGTGCTCTGATGACCGGATTATACACCGGCAAGGCTGCTGAGCCCTCAATGTTCAGTGCGGCCGTAACCTGTCTGGATTTCACTGCGCGATCAGAGCCTTTGTGACAGTTGTCACAACGCTCTTGATGCCGGCGGGGAGATCTTTGACCTTAACCTCTTTGACGACTCTCGTCCCGGAAGCCGCCAGAGAGCCCGGTATCTTGACGGTCCGGGTCTGCGCTGTGCTTCCGCTAGACGACTCATAGTTGAAGCGGATCTCGATCGCGGCGTATGCGACCCTGGCGAGGTTGCGCAGAGTAAAGGAGTGGATAGCGGTTCGAGAAGCCGGATTATATACCCAGGACTCGTCGACGACACGAATATATCGGTCCGGATACTGGCGGTAATAGTCGAGGAGCTGAGCTTGAGGATCAGGTTTTTTAAACGGGCGCACTTGCTCAACTTTCTCGACAGGGAGGGGAAGAACACGTGTCGCCGCCTTGTAGGCTAAAACCAGAAGCGCACCTGAGAACAGTAGAGCTTCGAGGAACAAAAGCCAACGAGGCGTCTTCAGACGCATGATTCCTCCGGGCCTGCGATCATCCTTTGATTTGCCGCTCGTCTTCGCAATATAATTAATTTTACATCTTTTTGCCCCTCTTCGGATCGCATATTCACAAAATTGGTGACAGACACCTTTTTTCGCTCGGGATATCTCGGTCGATGGATCAAAGCGCCGCGAAAAAAGGTGTCTGTCACCGATTTTGTTTCAGGCGCACGTGGAGAGGAAAGAGCCTTTGGGTTCCGTGAAGCTGATTGCCAGAAATGAGACGCCAATGGCGTAAAGCATGCGCCCCTCCACTACTTCCTCACTCAGGTTTCTAACCAACGCGGAAGCTTCGAAGAGCGGGCTGCTGATCTTCACGGTGGCTCCGGGCAAGAGCCTTTCAGAGCAAAGAAAGCGGATCCCCTTCGGCGAGAAATCGACCATCCTTGCTTCCCGAGGTTTGCCCGGCCAAGAAGTGAGGACGTAGATCTTGTCGTGCCGTGGTGTGCGGGCGATGGAGCGCTGGTAGACCCTTTCGGCGTCGGTCGGCTTCTTTGACTGCAAGGGAGTCTGGCAGGTCGGGCAGCGCTCGCCGGGCCGGGGTTTTCGTTCCAGACGCCTCTTGCAGAAGGGGCAAAACGCCGGAGTGAGGGAACGCTCCGGAGAGAATTCTCGCTTCGTGTACCGGAGATAAAGCTCCTTGTCGTAAGCGGCGCGGCGCTGGGGATCACTGAGTGCTCGGTATGCCTCGTTCAGAACCGAAGCATCGAAATTGGATCCTCCGAGGTCCGGGTGCAATTTCAACTCCCGCATCGAGGTGCGATAACTGGCGCGGATGATCTCGATTGGTGCATCGGGTTGCACTTGAAGGATGCGATAGTAGTTTCGTCGATTTTTCATAGGTCGATCCAAGCTTCCAATGTGATCGCACTATGTATTATCGTCAGCCGGAGACGAGGACTTCAGACTCACGATGGCAATCATTCAACATTGTGGAGAACGGATTCCTCCAGGACCCCAAAGAATCCTTTGTGGTCCTGGAGGTCTTTGTGCTTTTATTGTAGGCATGTCCAAAACGCCATCCGTATTCGAGTGTCAGTCGTGCGGCTATGCTTCAGCTAAATGGCTGGGACGCTGCCCGGACTGCGGCAGCTGGAACTCGTTCACCGAGGAGAAACCGAGGGCGGTGTCCCAAAAGAACCGCGCCGGCCCGGCGGCGCAACCGCTCCGCTTGAGCGAGATCTCCACTTCAGATGCCCCTCGCATCATCACCGGCAACGCCGAGTTCGATCGCGTTTTGGGCGGCGGCCTGGTGCCCGGATCCCTCGTGCTGCTGGGAGGAGAGCCCGGAATCGGGAAGTCCACCCTGCTGCTTCAGATCGCGCACGCCCTCCAGAAGAAGGAGCGCCGCGTTCTTTACGTATCCGGCGAGGAATCGGCCCAGCAAATCAAGATGAGGGCCGAGCGCCTCGGTTCGCGGGAAGCCGGTGAAATATACGTTCTGGCCGAGTCGAACCTCGAGGCAATCCTGGCGACGGTCGCCGAGGTTCGTCCCACGGATGTAATCGTCGATTCGGTGCAGACAACCTTCTCTGAAGCGCTCGATTCGGCTCCTGGGAGCATCAGCCAGGTGCGCCACGTCGCTGCGCAGTTGCTGGCCGTGGCCAAGACGGAACAAATCCCGGTGTTTCTGATCGGGCATGTCACCAAAGACGGAAGCATCGCCGGACCCAAGGCACTGGAGCACATTGTCGATACGGTCCTGTATTTTGAGGGGGAACGCCATCACAACCACAGGATCGTGCGGGCGGTGAAGAATCGATTCGGCGCGGCCAATGAGGTCGGAGTCTTCGAGATGACGGCCCAGGGGCTGATCCCGGTGCAAAACCCTTCCGATCTGTTCCTGCAGGAGCGGGAAGAAACTGTGCCCGGAAGTGCCGTGGTGTGCGCACTGGAAGGGACGCGCCCGATCCTGGTCGAGATCCAGGCACTCGTGCTTGCGACCCAGTACGGCACTGCCCGGCGAACTGCGACCGGCCTGGATTACAATCGCATCTCCGTGCTCGTCGCCATGCTGCAGAAGAGAATGGAGATTCCCATAATGGATTGCGACATTTACGTAAACGCCGCCGGGGGGCTGCAGGTCGATGAGCCGGCCTCGGATCTCGCACTCTTCGCCGCAATCCTCAGCAGTTTTCGCAACCACGCGCTTCCTCCGCACACGGTACTCATCGGGGAATTAGGGCTCTCCGGGGAAGTGCGCCCCATCAGCCAGGCCTACCTGCGCGTGCGCGAAGCGGCTGCGATGGGCTTCCGCCGCTGCATTCTGCCTGCAGGCAACCTTCCGCTCCATGATCCGGTGGAGATGATCGAGCTGATACCGCTGCGTACCGTTCTCGATCTATCTGACGTTATCTTCGCCATCTAAACCGCCAAGACACCAAGGTGCCAGCGAGAAAGACTTACCAGAAGTCGTCTTCCTGTGATAGATTTCTACCAAGCGGTTTTGGAATCTGTCACGGGGGGGTAAGCGTATTTCCCGAATTATTCAGTTGCGCCCTTTGCGCTGGCAACCACTTCTTATGATCCGGATGGATGGACAGTCGATCCTCTTTATATTGCAGGCAACTCTCACTGCAGGTTGCTTACAAGCGCCTCTGTCCTTGCGCCTGCCCCTCGAACTTGGCTGGCAATTCATTTCTGGTTTCATAGTGCCCATGCCGAAGGAGCTGATTCATGGATCTCTGGATTATTCGTTTCCTACTATTTCTGGCAATTCTGGTGAGTGGCTACATTGTCCGCCCGTTTCACCTCGAAGCGCCTTTAACGCTTGCACTCAGTGCCGCGCTCGGCCTCCTAATCATCTTTGTTGAACTGAGAGTGCGGAGACTCTCCGTCAAGACGCTGATAGGGGCGGCAATCGGATCGATCCTGGGTATCATAGGCGCAAGCCTGATCAGCATCATCATCGAGCACATGACGCTCGATGAAGCGACCGCCAATTTCTCCCAGATGCTGGTCCTGATCCTAATGGCCTATATGGGTCTGGTTTTGGGTGCGGATAAGGGAGAGTATCTGGACCTTGCGGGACTGGGAGGTCTGTTCACCGACCGAAACGCGCGCATGTCCTACAAAGTCCTGGATACCAGCGTCATCATCGACGGGCGCATTGCCGACATTTGCAAGACCGGCTTTCTCGAGGGTACGCTGGTGGTGCCTCACTTCGTTCTGAGAGAACTTCAACAGATCGCCGACAGCGCCGACTCGATCAAGCGTAACCGTGGCCGCAGGGGATTGGAGATACTCGAGAAAGTGAAGGGTGCACCGGGCGTTACGGTTCAGATCGTGGAAAAGGACTACCCGGAAGTGAAGGAGGTCGATCTCAAGCTGATCGAACTGGCCAAGGAGTTGAACGCGAAGATCGTAACCAACGATTTCAACCTGAACAAAGTCTCTCAACTGCGCGGAGTTGACGTTCTTAACATCAACGAGCTGGCCAATTCGCTCAAGCCGGTCGTCCTCCCGGGCGAGACCATGAAGGTTTTCATCCTGAAAGAAGGCAAGGAATACAATCAGGGTGTGGCCTACCTGGATGACGGCACGATGGTTGTGGTGGATAACGCTCGGAGAATGATCGGGAAGACGATCGCTACCCAGGTCACCTCGGTGCTTCAAACGACCGCCGGCAAAATGATCTTCGGGCGCTTCCCGGAGGAAGAACCGGCAAATGCTACTCCCCGCCCCGAACGGCGTCCGTACGACCGGGTTGTTGCGGCTGACCGCACGATGGATGACGACAAGGAACGGGCCAAAGGGCGGTAATGCGAACAAGCGGCGTCTGTTCCCGGGCCCTGTTCCGAAAACATAAAAACAAGCCACGCATTTCACGAGGTTTTTAGGAACAGCAGCGGATGCTGTGATTGGGAAGGTTTCGTGTAATTCGCGGAAGGTTTTTGAAATCTTCGTGGGGAGCGCAATGCGAGCGCACAACAACATGGACAGCGCCCGGCTTAGGGTTGCCGCCGTGATCGCCGCTGGAGGAACCGGAACCAGAATCGGAGCTTCGCAGCCGAAGCAGTTCCTCGAAATCGGCGGCAAGCCAATGCTGGTGCGCACCGTCGAAGCTGTTCTTGTTCTGGAGTGCGTGATCCAGGTGGTCATTGCCCTGCCGGAGGAGAACATTCCCCGAGCCGAAACCATGCTGGCATGCCAGCACTGGACGGTTCCGGTCATCTGCGTGCCTGGTGGACCTACGCGCCAGGAGTCGGTGCGGCTCGGCGTCCTTCACGTTCCCTCCGACGTTGATCTTATCCTGGTGCACGACGCAGTTCGTCCTTTCTGTGACCGTGGGATCCTCGTGCGCGTGGTGGAGGCCGCCTGGCGTGTTGGAGGCGCCGTCCCCGGTATCCCCGCCACTGAGACCATCCAGCGCGTGTCGCGCCGCGGCCGGGTGCTCAAGACACCGCACAGGGACGAGCTATACGCCATCCAGACTCCTCAGGGCTTCCGCACCGCCATACTGCGATCAGCTCTCGAGCGCGCTGCCAGGGATGGTTTTGAGGGAACCGACGAATCTTCCGTCGTGCGCTGGGCGGGACAGCCGGTTTCGGTGGTGGAGGGATCGCCGGAAAACATCAAGATTACCCGCCCGCTAGATCTCGAAATTGCCGAAAGACTCCTGGCACGGCAGGTGGCGCTGGATTCGCGGCTGCGGCGGGTTGCTGGAGAAAACGACATGTTGCGCATCGGAAACGGCATCGACTACCATCAGCTCGTGAAAGGCCGCAAACTTATCCTTGGCGGCGTAGAGATCCCTTGTGAAAAGGGCCTGGAGGGTCACTCCGACGCCGATGCCCTTACCCACGCCATTTGCGATGCGCTGCTGGGCGCGGCTGCCCTCGGAGACATCGGCCGCTACTTTCCCGACACCGACCCGGCGCATCGCAACCGCCCAAGCCTTGAATTCCTTCGCGAGGTCAGGGACAAAGTTCAAAACGCGGGATGGACGATTGAAAACGTGGATGCCACCCTTCTGGTACAACGACCGAAGCTCGCTCCTTACTTCGAAGCCATGCGGCGCAACATCGCACGGTCGCTCGGATTGGAGCTGGATGCCGTCAGTATCAAAGCGACATCCACTGAGGGAATGAATGCTGAAGGCCGTGGCGAAGGAATCTCTGCGCAGGCCGTCGCGCTCATCAAAAGTGCTGAGTGCTGAGTACAGAGTGCTGAGTACAGAGTGCTGAGTGAAAGACTCCAATCCTGTGCTTTTTACTCAGCACTCAGTACTGAACTTGTGATCAGGAAATAAAAGCAAAAACATGGAACTACCTGGATCCATGAATAAGGTTCGGGTGCGGTTCGCTCCGAGTCCGACCGGTTTTCTCCATGTGGGGAACGCCCGCACGGCGCTCTTCAACTGGCTCGTGGCGCGGCATCACCATGGAGCGTTCGTTCTGCGCATTGAAGATACCGATGCAGATCGCAGCAAGCCGGAATACGAAACGCAGCTCATGGAAGACCTGCGCTGGCTCGGGCTGGAGTGGGACGAAGGGATCGATGTCGGTGGCGCTCACGGCCCCTATCGCCAGAGCGACAGGTACCGCCTCTACCGGGAGCACGCTGAACACCTGCTGGCGCAAGACCGTGCGTTCCGCTGCTTCTGTTCCGAAGAGGAGCTGGAACAGATGCGCCGGCAGCAGGTGGAACACGGCGAGATGCCGCGCTACTCCGGGAAATGCCGGCGCCTGGCACTCGACCAGGTCGAGCAGCTTCAGCGGGCCGGCAGACTATCCGTGGTGCGCTTGCGGGTGAGGCCCGGCACGGTAGGTTTCACCGATCTGGTTTACGGCCGCATCGATATCGACACGCTGCAGATCAGCGATCCTGTAATCCTGCGCAGCGACGGCAGCCCGACCTATAACTTCTCGGTGGTGGTGGACGACGTTGCTATGGAGATCTCGCACGTGATCCGCGGCGAAGGTCATATTCCCAATACGCACCGGCAGATTCTTATATACGAAGCGCTTGAGGCTCCCATTCCCTTGTTCGCTCACCTGCCGACTGTGCTCGGACCCGACGGAAGCAAGCTGAGCAAGCGGCACGGCGCCACCTCGCTGGAGGAGTTCCGAAACCTGGGTTACCTCGCCGAAGCTCTCGCCAACTATCTGGCCCTGTTGGGTTGGTCTCCGCCTGAGGAGGGAAAGGAAGTCATGGACCTGTCGGAGATCATCGGGTGTTTCGAGCTGTCGCGTGTATCGCGAAGCCCTGCCATCTTCGACAGTGCCAAGCTGGACTGGATGAACCGGGGTTACGTCGGCAAGATGCCCGTCCGGGAACTGGCGGCGCGCGCCGCGCCTTACTTTGTGGCTGCAGGATTGATCCCGCCTGAGCCGGATGCCGGTGTGCGCGCCTGGCTCGAGCTGGTTGTCGATGCGGTGAAGTCTCATGTGGACCACCTCGACCAACTCCCCAGTGAAACTCCCATCGTCTATGGGTTCGCCACCGATCCGCCGCAGCTGGATGAGGCGGCCCGCGCGACGCTGGCGGAACCCGGAGCCCTCCAGGTTGCCAGGGAGTTCGCGCGCCTCGTTGCGGACCAGGAGATCCTCACATTCGATGCCTACAAGGACATCATCGGGCTCGTGAAAAAGGCGACGGGCCAGAAGGGACGGCATTTGTTTCACCCGATTCGTGCCGCCTTGACCGGACTGGGATCGGGGCCGGAGCTCAATCGACTGATTCCGATCTATGAAGAGGGGAGCCGGCTGAACTTGCCGCGCCGCGTGATGTCGTGTCGCGAACGCCTGGCAGCAATACTCAAGTTGTTCCCAATAGAGAGTGCTGAGTACTGAGTACTGAGTGCTGAGTAAAGAAGAGCCAAGAGTTGTACGAGTTTATATGTCTCTCATATGCGGAATTAATGCGGTATTGGAGGCGCTCGATGCGGGCAGAGTGGAAAGGGTCTGCGTCGAGCGGGGGCAGAAGAATCCGCGCATTCGGGAAATCGTTGCGCTTAGCCGGGAGAAAAACGTTCCGGTTTCCATCGAGGAAAGAGCTTGGCTCGACCGAAAGGCTGCAGGTGAGCGCCATCAAGGCGTCATTTGCTACAGCTCCGAAATGCCCGTGCTGAGCGTTGGTGAGATTCTCGCGCAAGCAGCTTCGCCGGGACTCCTCCTTGTCCTCGACGGTGTAGAAGATCCTCACAACCTGGGCGCCATTCTGCGTTCGGCCGAAGTGGCAGGGGCAGACGGCGTGTTCGTCCCACAGCGCCGCAGCGCACCGCTCAACGCAGCCGCGGTCAGGGCAAGCGCAGGCGCAGCCTCCCACCTCAAGGTCGCGCGCTGCGGGAGCGCGGCGCGGCTCATCGAGCAGTTAAAGGAGGCCGGTTATTGGATTGCCGGCTTCGATGCCGATTTGGGCCGGCCATTATGGGAGTTTGATTTTACGGTTCCGACCGCTTTAGTGCTGGGAAGTGAAGGCAGCGGCCTTCATCGCCTGGTCAAGGAGAAGTGTGACTTTCTGGCATCGATCCCGGTGCGCGGGAAAGTCAGCTCCTACAACGTCAGCGTAGCTGCGGGAATCGCGCTGTATGAAGTCCTCCGACAACGCTCCCTAAGAAAGTGCTGAGTACTGAGTGCTGAGTGCTGAGCAAAAATCACAGGCTTGGAGTTTTTCACTCAGCACTCAGTTGTTAAGAGGAGGTTGCGGTAGCTGTCCACAACGCAGAGATAGCCGGGCGGAATTGCGGTGGTGGCGCTGTATTCGAAAATGAGCGCAGGCCCGTCGATTCGATTGCCCGCGCGAAGCATGGCTCTCTCATAGATGCGGGTGCGGCAGCGCTTGCCTTCGAAAAGAACTTGTTTTTCTTTGATGAGCGCGCGCTTTGGATCGGGTGGTCCGGGGCGGCTCCTGGGCATGCGCGGTTTTTCAGAGATACCCCGCACGCGGACGCGGATGGTGACGACCTCCGATTCTCTCGACGGGTCGGCATAGCCGTAACGCTGTTCGTGCTGCCGGTGAAACTGGCTTACGAAGCGCCGCGAATAGGGGAAGCTGAGCTCGTAGCTCTGGCCATGGTAGCGCATGTCGATCCAGCGCTCGAGCCGGATGCGCTCCGGTGCGAAGCCCTCAGCCGTCATCGACGGGATCCCTTTTCGCTCGAGCTCCTGGTAGCGTTCCTCGAGTGCAGCAGTGCTGGCCTCCTGGCTTGCCAGCATTACCGTGCGCGAAAAATCCTGCACGCTGTCCGACAGCAGGACGCCCAGCGCAGAAAGAAGACCGGGATTTTCGGGTATCAGGATCCGCGGTATGGACAGACTTGCCGCGAGTGCGACCGCGTGCAGCCCGCCTGCCCCGCCGAACGTCACCAGGGTGAAGTCCCTCGGGTCATACCCGCGCTCGACCGAGATCACGCGCAGTGCAGCCTCCATGTTTGCGTTAGCTACATCGATCACACCCTGGGCCGCTGCGGCCGGGTTCGCGGCCCCCATCTCTCGAGCGATGGCGCTGAAGGCCGGCTCGACGCGGCGATCGTCGAGGTACAGCCTGCCTCCCAGCGGGTAGCCGGTGTCGAGCTTGCCCAGATAGAGATTGGCATCCGTCACCGTGATGCGCTCCCCCTTGCCGTAGCAGATCGGTCCGGGATCGGCTCCGGCGCTCTCCGGACCCACGCGCAGCGCCCCGCCCTGGTCGACGCGTGCGATGGAGCCGCCGCCGGCGCCAACGGTGTGGATATCGATGACCGGCACCCCGATCGGAAAGTTGGCGATCACGGATTCGCTGGTGATGCGGATTTCGCCCTCGCACAGCGAAACGTCTGTCGACGTGCCGCCCATGTCGAAGGACAAGATGTTCGGGAAGCCTGATTGGCGTGCCACCTCCCAGGCGCCGACAACTCCGCCCGCCGGGCCGCTCAGGATAGTGCGGACCGGCTCCCGGATCGCTGAGTGCGCTGAGACGGTGCCGCCGTTGGATTGCATGACGCGGAAGCTTACGCCTTTGCGTCCGCGCTCCGCCCGCAATCGCCCCTCGAGGTCGCCCAGATAGCGGCCCATCACCGGCGCCAGGTAGGCATTCACGACCGTCGTGGACGTGCGCTCGTACTCACGGTATTCGGGCAGTATAATGTGACTTAAGCTGATCGGAATGTTCAAGTTTCGCAGGGCGCGGCCGATCTGTTTTTCATGAGCCGGATTGGCAAATGAGAAAAGGAGGCAGACAGCGACCGACTCGACCTTGGCGCGTCGGAGTCTTTCAACCAGGGGGCGCAGCTCGCTGGATTTCAATGGAACCAGGACTTTGCCGTCAAATAAGACCCGCTCCTTCGCGCCGAAACGGAGGCGGGCAGGCACCAGAGGATCCGGCCGCGATGGAAAAAGACTGTAAATCTTGGGGCGATTCTGCCGGCCTATCTCGAGAACGTCCTCGAATCCCGCGGTAGTGATCAGGGCCGTGACGGCTCCCTTCCGTTCCAGAAGCGCATTGGTAGCCACAGTCGAACCGTGGCGGATGTCGCACTCGCGGTCGTCCAGCAGCTCCTCTAGACCCTGGAAAATAGCCACAGCCGGGTTCGAAGGCGTCGAGAGGAGCTTCAGCGTTCGGATGCGCTTGCCGTCGAGAGCAATGAAATCCGTGAAGGTTCCGCCGGTGTCGATTCCTATTCTGGACATAGCGGGTGATTATAGCCGAAAATCAAGCCGCAAAAACCTCGAAGATCCCAAAGAAGTATGGGAGTAATCTCTTCGAGGTCTTAGAAGTCATAGCGGTTTCAGGCAGCGTATGGCGATTGTCGAAATTGAAGATCTGACGAAGGATTTCCTGGTCGGGTTTTGGAAGAAACATCCCGTGCGGGCATTGGACCACCTCAGCCTGCGCGTCGAAGGTGGTGAAGTTTTCGGCTTCCTCGGCCCCAACGGCGCCGGCAAGACGACGACCTTGAAGATACTGATGAACCTCATCCGGCCCACCGCGGGCTGCGCGCGAATTCTCGGGGAGTCGCTCGCATCGGTGTCGATGCGCCGGCGCATTGGTTTTCTGCCCGAGAATCCTTATTTCTATGATTACCTCACGGCCGAGGAACTCCTGCTTTATATCGGCAAGCTTTTCGGTATGCGCCAGCCTGCGCTGGGCAGCAAGGTTCGTGCTCTCCTCGACAATGTCGGGCTGGGAGATGCGCGCAAGCTGCAATTGCGAAAGTTCTCCAAGGGAATGATCCAACGCATCGGACTTGCGCAGGCCATGATCAACGATCCGGAAGTGATCTTCTTGGATGAACCCATGTCCGGACTCGATCCCCTGGGCAGAAGAGAGGCCCGGCAGGCGATTCTGGGCCTGAAGGAAAAGGGCGTCACGGTTTTCTTCAGTTCCCATATCCTGCCCGATGTTGAAGCGCTGTGCGACCGCGTGGCGATCTTGAACCGGGGCCGTCTGCAGCAAGTAGGGGCGCTGCACGACGTCCTCAAGGTCAAGATTGAAGCACACGAAATCGTTCTGGCCGGCGTCAGGCCCGAAACCGCTGCCGGCCTGAAGCCTCTCTGCGACGAGATGACCCCAATGGGCGAGCGCCTGCAGCTTCGCGCGAGAAGCCCGCAACAGGTGGAATCGATAATCTCGTATGCTCTTGCCCACGGCGCAGGTCTGGTTTCCGTGAACCCGGTTCGCCCATCACTGGAAGACTACTTCTTCCGGGAAATCAACTCGCGCCGGTGATGTATGACTGGTGAAACAAGGAGTCAGAAGCCAGGAGTCAGAAGTCAGAATCAAGACTGGTTGGTGAACTGGCGCCCCCATCGCGCTTTTATTCTGACTCCTGACTTCTGAGGTTTTTATGAAAGTACTGGCGATTGCCCGGAACACGTTTCGCGAAAACATACGGGACAAGATCCTGTACAACCTCATTCTTTTTGCCCTGCTGATGATCCTCAGCTCATTTGTGCTGGGACAGCTGACGCTCGGTTATGAGAATAAGGTCATCGTCGATCTCGGCCTGTCGTCCATATCCGTATTCGGGACGCTGATCGCCATCTTCGTCGGCATAGGTCTGGTCTACAAAGAGCTGGAACGGCGGACGGTGTATGCGCTTCTCGCCAAGCCCGTGCATCGATGGGAATTCATCCTCGGCAAGTACGTGGGGTTGCTTTTCACGCTCTTCGTGAACGTCGCGGTCATGACGGCCGGCCTCGGGCTCGTACTCGCGTATCATGGAGGTGTTCCGTTACTGAGTTTCCTGCGCCTCCTTCCGGCTGTTTACCTCATCTTCCTCTCGTTGGCACTGACGACGGCGGTGGCTTTGGTTTTTTCTGCTTTCTCGACGCCTGCATTGTCGGCTCTGTTCACTTTCTTTCTATGGATCATCGGCCACTTCAACTCGGAACTCCTCGAGTTCGCACGCCTGACCAAGTCTGCTGCCGCTGAATTCGTTGCCACGATCCTTTATTATGTTCTGCCCAACATTTCGAATTTCACCGTAGCAGACAGCCGCAACGTCATCCAGAGCGCTGCCTACTTTGAACCGATCCATGCGGCTGCGGTTGGCTGGGCCACCGTTTATGCCGTTCTTTACTGCACGGTCTTGTTGGGGCTCACCACAACCATTTTTTCGCGCAGGGATTTTAAATGAAGCCACGATCCTCGCCGTGGGTTCAGGGCAAATGGCTGCTGGGCGCGACCTGTCTGATCGCTGCGCTGCTGGTGAAACCGGTTCAAGATCGGATCGACGCGCGCCTGCATCGAGCCTCGATCGATCCGGACATCCTCTATTTTTCGTCGCCTGCGGCCTTGAAGGCCCTGGCAGTCGGCTATGACAGTCTCCTGGCCGATGTCTATTGGATGCGTGCCATTCAGTACTACGGACGCCGCGCTGAGGCGGCGCGCAGGCAGGTGAAGTACAAGAACCTGCCGGCGCTGCTTGACATCATTACAACGCTGGATGCCAAAATGCTGGATGTCTACCGGGCCGGGAGCACTTTCCTGGCGGAGCCGGATCCCGTCGGCGCCGGGGAGCCGATGGAAGCCGTCAGGCTGCTCGACAAGGGGATTTCACAACTGCCGGAAGAATGGCGCCTCTGGTTCGACAAAGGCTTCGTCTACTTCTGGTACTTGGGTGATTTCAGGAAGGCGGGCGAGGTGTGGTTGGGTGCCTGCCGCGTGGCAGGAACGCCGCCGTGGATGGAACCACTCGCCGCTCGCGCTCTTTCGCAAGGCGGCGCAATCGAGACCGCCAAAGATCTTTGGCGCCGGCAGCTGGAAGGTTCTACGCGCGAAGATATCAAAGAAAACGCGAGGAATCATCTGGCCAGCATTCAGGTGGACGAAGACATCTGGACTCTCGAGTTTTTCGTAGAAAAGTATGCCGCCGCTCATGGAGCCTTCCCCGCGAGACTGGAGGAACTGGTGCATGCGGGATTTCTCAACTACGTGCCTAAAGACCCTTCCGGCATGGCGTACCAGTATGATCCCACTACGGCCGCCGTTCGGCTGAGCGCTGAAAGCAAGGTGCATTACCTCGCTCTCCCCTATAATTACCGCGAAGCTTTCAAGGAAAGACTGGCACGCCTCTACGAATCCAGCAGGCAACAAAAGAAGTGACGAGTGACGAATGACGAATGCAGGCCATCCCAAACTCGTCATTCGTCATTATTTGGCGGTGGTGACGCGGTCGCCGCCGGCGTCCTTGCTCAGATACAGGGCGGCATCGGCAGCCTGCAGCAGCGCCTCGCCTGTCCTTCCATGCCCGGGGAAGACTGCGACTCCCAGCGACGCGGTAACGCGGCCGAGGGGCTGGCCTCGATGCAGGACATCCAGGCGCTTGATGGCTTCGCGCAAAGCCTCCGCCCGCTGCTGGGTCACCTCGGCGCTCCCTTCCGGCAGGATCAGGGTAAACTCCTCCCCCCCGTAGCGGCAGGCAATGTCTTCACCACGAATGTTGGTTTGCACCAGTGTGCTCAGCTCGCGCAAGAGAGTATCCCCTGCATCGTGGCCATGGGCGTCGTTGAAGCGCTTGAACTGGTCGAGATCGAGCATGATCACGCCGAGAGGACGCTGATTGCGCACCGCTCGCCGCAGCTCGAGCGCGAGCGATTCCTCCATGAATCGCCGGTTGAAGAGGCCGGTGAGCGGATCGCGGATCGACTGGCTGCGCAGGGTCTCGTGCAGCCTGAGGTTGGATAGGGCCATCGCGATGTGCTCGGCCATGGCCACGGCCAGGCGTTGCCTGGCTTCAGTCAAACCTGCGTTCGCTGGCTGCGTGAGGTAGAGCACGCCGAGCGCTTCGCTCTGTGCCATCATGGGTACGCACAAATAGCCCTCCGGGACCGGCTGGGAAAGGTGTTTGCACAGCAAGCCGACGCTCGAATTCTCCACCCAATGGACACGGCCGCGGCGCAGGGCCCAGCACTCGTCGGGGTGGAAGACGCGTTCGACGAGAGAGGGATCGCCCCACACGGCTACGGCCTCGACGAGATTGCGCGAAGGCGCGATGACGTATAAGGCGCCGGCCCTGACCGGGAAGATTTGCTGTGCCACCCGGACGATGACGGTGTAAGCCTCGTCGGTCGTAAGACAGGCGCGCAGCATGTCGGCCATTTCGCTGAGAAGCGTCATTTCGCGGGTGCGCTGCTCGAGCTCGTGTACCCAGGCTTCGAGGTTGTGTTTGGCTTGCTGGAGCGCCTCCTCGGTCTTCTTCCTTTCGGTGATGTTGCGGGCAATGCCCTGCACGCCGACGGGCTTGCCTTCGCGGGATATGATGTGGGTGCTGATTTCGAGGGCGACCCGCGGGCCCTCTTTGGTGATGATCTCGAGCTCGTAAGTCGCGGGGCTCTCATGCCGCTCCATCATCTTGCGGGCCACCTCCTGGTAATCGGGAGCCACGAACTGCCCCAGCTTCATCTGCAGCGCCTCCGTTCGAGAGTAGCCGGTGATCCTTTCGGCAGCCTTGTTGAGCGAAGTGAGATTGCCTTCGAGATCCACGGTGTACACCATGTCGTTGGCGTTTTCGAACAGCTCTCGATAGCGCTCCTCGCTCGCGCGCAGTGCTTCCTCGGCCTCCAACCTGCGGCGGTCAAGGCCGAAATTTCGATGATAGTTCCGAAAGGCGGCAGCCAGCCGCGGCTCGTCGCGGAGCAAGGTGACGATGTGCGCCCGGACTTGAGGATCGGAATGGTAGGAGATTTCGGCATGGGCTTCCAACCACAGATGGAACGCCTTCACATACGCCAAAAAGCTGACCAGATGCTCGTAGCTTGTCGAAGTCAAAAGGCGCCGGACTTCCAGATGGCACCTTTCGGTCTCAGCCGGCTTGAGGAAAAAGAGGACGCAAGCGCTCACCAGAGCTTCGTGAAGCTCCGAATCCGGATCAGGCCAGCCGACCAAGGGGTGAGGAGCCTCCGACAGAATATTGACCACGCGTTCCAGATCCTCCTCGGGCGAGGGCGCAGGTTGCTCCAAGAGCCGGAGCACGTCCGCCGCCGGGATTCCCAGTCTGTGGAGATTGCAACTGTGCGTGACGATGGAATACGGCGCGGCGCAATAGCGCGCGAGCTGAGCGAACAGCTCCTCCTTGAGCAGCTCGGGAAGCGGATTGTCGTAATATCCCGCCAGGCTCTGCTGCCAAAGGCTCCAGAGCACTTCTGGATATTCCGCGACGGGCACGAAAAAAGGCGGGAAGTAGCCGAGCCGCCCCTTGATCTGGTTTCTAATCTCGTCCGAGGTTGCAGGTGTTGCGTCGGCGTGAGCGGCGTTCAAGGCCTGGTCCGCCCTTGAAAGCTCTGCCTCGAGGCTTTGGAGATCCGCGATCCTCTGTCGCAGCGACTCGATTTCCTGGCCAATCCGGCTCATTGGCACGGTCAGATCTTCGAGCTTGTCTCTTTTGGAGAGCGCCGCCAATTCTACCTCGCATTTCCAGGTTCGCTGACCTGCCCGATACGATCCTAAACTGAAACTAATGAAATTCCTAGGGCAGAGACCTTGTCTCAGCGATGAGAGAGACCTCAAAACAGCTCAAAGCAGGACTTCGGAGGAGCTGGGGTCCCCCGGCTTTGCCGATGCAAAACGGCACCCATCATAAGTACCCGGCAACGCGAAGTCAATCCTTCAGGTGCATGACTGTAATTCAGACAGTAGGAACCGCCGGCGAGCACCGGGGCGACAGAGTAGGGCAATGCTGCGAATGCTTGGGAGAGGGAAAATGCCTGTCGCAAAAATCCGCGCTTTAGGTAAAAATGAGAGGGAAGCGATATCGTCAAAGCGGCAGTGCCGTAACCTCGCTGAGGCGCCCGCCGCCGACGGTTCCTGCTGTCTGCATCGCAGAATTCAGAGGGAAATATGCGCGCAGTCATACAAAGAGTCGAACGGGCCAGTGTTACCACAGCAGGCAAGGAGATCGCGCGTATCGGCAAAGGGATGCTCGCCCTTGTGGCCATTGCAGGCGAAGACTCGCAGAGAGATCTGGAATGGATGGGGAAGAAGATCGTCGAGCTGCGTATTTTCGATGACATGGCAGGCCGGTTGAACCTCAGCCTTCGTGACGTTGGCGGCCAGCTTCTTCTGGTTTCCCAGTTCACCCTTTTAGGCGACTGCCGCAAGGGACGGCGGCCATCTTACTCGGACGCTGCGCCTCCCGCCAAGGCGCAGGCCCTCTACGACGCCTTCGTCGATATCGCGCGGCAGTGGGTGCCCGATGTGCAAAGCGGGCAATTTCAAGCCACCATGGAAGTGGAGCTTGTCAACTCGGGCCCCGTCACTCTGATCATCGACAGCCGCTGGAGATTCGGCACCCGCGACATCGCACGTTGACATAAGCCACGAGAGACCCTTAAATCGGCGTTGAGAAAACCCGATGAGAACGGTAGGCTTTCTTCTTGAGGGAGGCATCGTGGGCGCCGGCGACTCCCAGAATCTGCTGATCGATGCAGACGATACGCTCTGGGAAAACAACATTTACTACGAACGGGTTATTCAGGAGGTGCTTGCGCTGTTGGACCGTAGCGGTGCAGATTCCAGCGGTTTCAGGGTTGAGCTCGACGAAACCGAACGTCGGCGTATACCCACACATGGGTACGGCACGGTGAACTTCACGCGCTCGCTGGTGGAGACCTTTAAGAGGTTTCTGCCTCCCGGTTGTGACCCGATGCTTCCGGCGCGCGTGGAGCAGCTGTCGCTGGCGATACTCGTTCACCCTCTGGAGGTTCTCGATGATGTCCCAGAGACGCTTGCTTACCTCTCACGCCGCCACACGCTCTTCCTCGTCACCAAAGGGAATCAGGAAGAACAGTTACGTAAGATCCGAGCCTCGCATCTGTTAAGCTATTTTCAGGGCTTTGAGATCCTGCCTGAGAAGAACACCCAAACGTACTCCCAGTTGCTGGACCGCCATGGATGGGAGCGGTCCAGCTCCTGGATGATCGGCAATAGTCCGCGTTCAGACATTAATCCCGCCCTCGCCGCGGGAATGCGTGCGGTTTATATTCCCCACCCGCATACTTGGACTCTGGAGCACGGAGAAGCGGCGAAGCATCCGAACCTCCTCGAACTGGAGAAGTTTTCTGACCTCAGGCTACATTTTTAGGAGGGGCAGTGCCTGCCATGGAATCGTCAAGGGCATACCTTCGGCTTGATTCGAAGCACCTGGCTTCCTTAACATGGGTTCCTGGGTCGGGAACGGAGGTTTCTGCAATTGAGGTTCGCCTCACGACAATCGGTCGCCGATGCTGACGGTCCTTTTGCGCATTCTTGCCTTTCTCTGGATCCTATGGATTCTACGGAGGATCTTCGGTTTCTTTCTGAGAAGGCCGGCGAAGCCGCCAAGCCCCAATCCCAAGGGTGACGGCCCCAAGAACACGGTGAAGGATCCGGTATGCGGCATGTACATGGACCCTGGGATCGCGATTCGGGTGCAACGAAAGGAGGGGGACCTATTCTTCTGCTCGGAGGAATGCCGCTGCCGCTATCTTGCGGACAAAGATTTTCCTTGTTGAAATCGGGCTGAGCATACATATAATGACACCGCTTGGTTGAGGTTTTTTTGAGTTTAGCCATTGCGACCAGGTGGAAGTTGTAGAATTGGAAAAGGCACCTCGCGGAAAGGTCTCGCACTTTTCTGAAGAACTCATCCGGAATTGCCTCCTGATCATGGAATCAGGGGACATCGAGGATCTGTTCGAAATCATCCCGCGCATCGGTGTCCTGCGCGACCCCCGATTTCACGAACCGCTGACCCGTCTGCTTTTTCATAAAGATACCAAGCGTTGCGAATTCGCCGCCTGTGCCATGGGAGCCATGGGAAATCGTGAGTTTCTTGAGCCCCTAAAGAAGGCATTCCTCCAGGCTCAGAAGATGAGAGGTTTTGGCGCGCAGGACTTTCTAATCGCGGTCATTGAGGCAATCGGGGCCGTCGGCGACGATGCTGCGGTTGAATTCTTCCTCCCGATCCTGAAAGGTCCCGAAGCCGCTACGCACACCCGTATGCTGAAATGGATTGTCGAGTCGCTGGGGGCCATTGCTCAACAAGGCGGTTCCCGTTCGCTGGGAGCTCTGCTGGAAATGACCGAGCACCGCAATCCGGAACTGCGCGCCCAGGCCCTGTCAGAGCTGGCGGTAGCCTATTGGCACAGGCCGAATGAAATAGCGGACTCTACAGTCGATCGCATCTATGAGTTGACGACGGACAGAAATACCATCGTAGCGGAATCGGCCCTGGCAGCACTGCAGAGTCTGGCAGACGTTGGCTGCCAGCGCGCAGAAAAGCTGTTTTTAAGCCAGGATAACTCGAACGGATAGAGGCTCTTTTCCTGGAAGATCTCCCAACTTCGGGAGAGGGGGGCACGTGCCGGAATCTCATCGCCTGGCCGTCCCCCAAGCCCCAGTTCACTTCTTCAGCGCAGCGACGATCTCCTTGGCTGTCTGGACGTTGGTCGCATCCTTCCCGATCTGAATGTACTTTTCTAACGTCTTGATCGCTTCGGCAATGGTCGACTGGTCGCTTAGCAGGCACTGTCCCAGCCGGAAGTAAGCTTCTGCATAGTTGGGATCAGCTTCGATCGCCTGCCGGAACGTCGCGATCGCTTCCTGGGTTTGCATCGCATTCATCTGCGTGACGCCGAGGTTGTAAAGGCTCTGGCCTTTTGCACCCGGATTGAGCTCGGCAGCTTTCTTGAACGCTTCCTTCGATTCGGCTGTTTTCCCCAGATTATTCAAAACCGTGCCATAGTTGATCCAAAGCGAAGAGTCGTCCGGTTTCTTGGCGATGGCCTTCTTGTAGGACTCCAGCGCGTCCTCACTGTGACCGGCCTTCATCTGAGCATCCGCAAGGTTGGCCAGCACCGTAGGCTCATCGGGGACTTTCTCCAGAGCTTTCTTGAACTCAACAATGGCATCATCGTACTTACCCTGATCAACCAGCGCCCGGGCGGCATCAAAAGACGCCTTGATTTCGCCGAAAACCTTCGCTAGCTCCCTCGCCTTGTTCTGTTCCTGCTTGAGCTTCTCCTGTTCCTCAGGGCTCAGTTCGAATGGAAACTTCTGGTTCGGATCTCCGGGTGTCAATTGAAAATCCTGCGTCGTCATGCCGGCGGCGGCCTCGGATTGTTTGTACGCCGGACTGTAGCCTTCGGCGCGGACAACGATCCAGTACGCGCCGCCGGGCGGAAGGTTCATGTATACCCATTGACCCCTCTTATCTGAGGTGGTCGTATATTCTCTCTTGCTGCTCTGGCCTACAATCTTGATTTTTGCATTCGCGACGAGTTCACCTTTCTCGTTGACGATCCTTCCGCCAAATCCGCGATTCTGAGCAAAAGTCGCCGGCGAAAGAAGAAGTCCAAAGGCGAGAATGAAAATCAGGAGCAGACCGAGCTTACGAAAAGGGCTGCACATATTGCCTCCTTGCGAAGCCAACTTATGAGAACTTTGAACTTGAGATGATCCAAAATGCATTGTATGACCTGCCTGGATTGCCTGTCAACAGACGAAGGTCTCGCCAAAATTCGTTGACGGCCCCAGAATCGTCGGGCTTGACTTCCGTCCCTTTCACCCCTGCTGACAATCCGGCGCCCGCCGCCGAATTATCTGGAATTGTCGATGCTCTCGTGCTCTTGTCTATGAAGATTCCATGCCTGCCAGGAAGTTTCGGACTTCCGTGAAATTGTGAGTCAAGGGAGCCGGCGGAAGACTCTCGAGGAAGCTCCGACCATAGCTTCTGGTGAGGATTCTCTTGTCCAGCAAGGCAAGGATGCCGCGGTCGGCGCGGCTCCGAATCAGCCTTCCCAGGCCCTGCTTTAAGAGAATGATGGCTTCTGGAATCTGGTAATCATAGAAGGCACTTCCTCCGGTCTCGTTCAAGTGCCGGATGCGCGCAGCTACGACTGGATCGCTCGGCACTGAAAAGGGCAGCTTGTCGATCACCACACAGCTCAATTGCTCGCCTTGCACGTCTACCCCCTGCCAGAAGCTGAATGTCGCAAACAACACGGCATTGGGTGTTTTGCGAAACGCGTCGAGCAGACCACTCTTGCTCTTCTCTCCCTGGACAAACATGGGATAGCGCAGCCGCGGTTGCAGAGAGCGATAGATCATCTCCATCTGGGCGTAGCTGGTAAACAGCACGAAGGCCCGACCGCGGCTCGCCTCGAGAATCCGTTCCAACTCAATGCATGCGCCTGCTGCCCAACCCTCCTCTCTGGGTTCGGGTATTTCCCTTGGGACATAAAAGACAGCCTGGCGCGCAAAATCGAAATGCGAATCCAAAATCAGCTCCTTGCACTTGCCCAGCCCAAGGCGGGAGCGAATGAATTGGAAGTTGCCCCCGGTTGAAAGGGTCGCGGACGTTAGGATTGCCGTGTCAACTTGGGCGAAAAGGCGGTCTGCCAGTATTGATGAGACCCGGATTGGGGAGGCCCACAGAAATACACCTCGCCCGCGCACCTCGTACCAGTAGACATTCTCGGTGGAATCCGATTCCAGAATCACGGCCATCTCGTCGCGCAGTTCCAAGCAGCGGTGCTGGAGCGACTCAACAGCATCGCTCTGCACCGGCAGGCTCTTGAGTGCTGTCTCGATTACCGATAATTGAGACAGAACCTTGCGGTATGCCTCGCCCGGCGGGTCGGCACGCTGCGGCCCGCGGCGCATCTCCTGGCCGCCGCCCAGTTCGCGGAGCGGGAAGCGTCCCTCCTGGCCGCGAAAAGCGCCGAAGAATTCGCCGGAAAAAACCGGGAGCTTCGCGACCTGTTCCTCCAGGAAGGTTGAACGGGAGTCCAATTCGGACAGCGCATGAGAAGAGTCGCGTGCAAACTCTTCGAGCCGGAAGCTGCTTACCATGATCCCAAAGTACTGTGTGACGACATCTTCGAGCTCATGGGCCTCGTCGAAGATGACTACGGAGTAATCGGGAAGCACGGATCCGAAATCTCCCAGGCGCAGCGCAAGGTCGGCAAAGAAGAGGTGGTGGTTTACGATGACAATATCGGATCCGAGAGCGCGCTGGCGCACCTTGGTGATGAAGCAGGAATCGAAGTCGGAACATTTCTGGCCCGTGCAGGTCTCGCGGCGCGCGTCTAAATGGTGCCAGAGAAGAAAGTCGTCGGGCAGCTCCTTCAGCTCCGCCCGGTCGCCGGTCTCTGTCACCCTGGCCCATGTTCGGATGGTTTCAAGATACTCGGGATCGTGGCGTGAAAACAGGTAGCCCTCTTCGTCAATCTCGGCCAGCTTCTTCAGGCACAAGTAGTTGCTCCGGCCTTTGACATAGCAAACGGAGAACTTTTGACCCAGCGCTTTCTCGAGGAACGGAAGATCCTTGAAGAAGATCTGCTCCTGCAGATTCTTGGTGCCGGTCGAAATGATAACGCGTTTGCTGCTGGAGATGCACGGCAGGAGATAGGCGAGCGTCTTCCCCGTGCCGGTCCCGGCTTCCACGCACAGGTGATGGCGAGCATCAATGGCCTCTCCGACCGCTTGCGCCATCCGAATCTGTCCCGGCCGGAACTCGTAATTCGGGTGCGCGCGGGCGATCTGCCCTGAGGGGCCCAGGATTTCGCTCAACTCAGCGGGCGGAATCATTTCGATTTCGACCAAACAGAAACCACGAGACATGCCCAAGGCACAAGAAGGCTTTCGTGCCTTTCGTGAATCTTGTAGTTCTTTGCTACCCTACAAGTGATGCCAGCCTTTCGGCGTATAGCGGGAAATTCGCAGTGAGAGCAAGAACCTCCTCACGCACCCGGCGGAGCACCTCGAGGTCGGCCGGCGCGTGCAGCACGCGGCTGATCATGTGTCCGATCGCCTCCATCTCTCCCTCTTTCATGCCGCGACTTGTGACTGCCGGAGTTCCCACCCTGATGCCGCTGGTCACGGTCAGGGGAGTGGTATCGAAAGGAATGACGTTCTTGTTGACGGTGATGTTCGCTTTTTCAAGGGCCTGCTCCGCCTCTTTGCCCGTAATTCCCTTGGAACGTACGTCAACCAGCATCAAATGGTTGTCTGTGCCGCGCGAAACCAGGCGAAATCCCTCGTCCATGAGAGTCTTGGCCAGCATCTTGGCGTTGGTGAGGATCTGACGCTGGTATTGCACAAAGCTCGGCTGCAGCGCCTCCTGCAAGCAGACGGCTTTGGCAGCGATAACGTGGACCAGCGGCCCGCCCTGGCTGCCGGGGAACACAGCCTTGTCGATTTCCTTGGCAAACTGCTCCCGGCACATGATGAGACCGCCGCGCGGTCCGCGCAGCGTCTTATGGGTGGATGTAGTCACAATGTCCACATGGGGAAAGGGGCTGGGGAGCAGGCCGGCAGCCACTGGGCCGGCGACGTGGGCGATGTCGGCCAGGCAATTAGCACCGACCGAGCGCGCGATTTCGGCAATGCGCTGGTAATCCAAGACGCGTGGATAGGCGCTCGCGCCGCAGACGATCATCCGCGGCTTGTGCTCTTCCGCGAGCCGGGCGATCTCGTCGTAATCGAGAAGCTCGGTGTCCTGATGAACGCCGTAAGACTTGAACATGTACATCTTGCCCGAAAAATTGAGAGGATGCCCGTGCGTCAAATGTCCGCCGTGCGCGAGGCTCATGCCCAGGACCGTGTCGCCGGGCTTGCAGACCGCCATGTAAACGGCAATGTTGGCCTGGGTTCCGGAATGAGGCTGCGCGTTTACGTGCTCGGCGCCAAACAGCTTCTTGGCCCTTTCCTGCACCAGGGTCTCTACCCGATCCACAAGTTCGCAGCCGCCGTAATAGCGTTTCCCGGGATAACCTTCCGCGTACTTGTTAGTGAACACCGAGCCCGCAACTTCGAGAACTGCTTCGCTGACGAAATTCTCGGATGCGATCAGCTCGAGCGTCTGGTTCTGCCTTCGTGTCTCGGCAAGTATTGCGTCTGCCACGGCGGGATCCACATCATGGAGAGTCTTCATCCTTAACTCCTTTGTTCTCGGATTTCGGGTAATGATAGCTCGCCTCGCTTGCTAACTCAGGGAGTGAAGGGGCAAAGGGGTCAAGGGACAAAGGGAAGGAAATCATTTTTGACCCTTTGCCCCTGGGTCCCTTGGCCCCTTGAAACAACTTGAAAAAGTGTGACGGGAACATACTTGCTTTCATCCGGTCGTGTAATTTCCGAAACGTCGAGCTAGACAGTCTACCTCAGCTCCTTGCCTGCCGAAAGGCCGATATTTGCCGGTTTGGGCTTGACTGGGGGGACGGGTCCCCTAGAATTAACCGTCTGTATAACTAATCATTTTGCGAAGGAGCCTGATATGCGCTGGTCAAAGACCTTCATCCCTACACTGAGGGATAACCCTGCGGACGCGGAGTTTCCTTCTCACCAACTCCTGATTCGCGGTGGCTTCATCCGCCAGCTTGCTGCCGGAATCTACTCCTTCCTCCCGCTGGGGCAGCGCACCGCGCTCAAGATCACGAACATCATCCGCGAAGAGCTGGATGCCGCGGGTGCGCAGGAGTTTTTTCTACCCGCGCTTCATCCGGCGGATCTCTGGCGGGAAACAGGGCGTTGGAACGACATGGGCGAAAGCATGTTCCGCTTGAGGGACCGTGCCGGCCGTGATCTATGTCTGGGCATGACGCACGAGGAGGTTTTTACCGACATCGCGCGCAGGGAGATCCGTTCCTACAAGGATTTGCCACAGATTTGGTACCAGATCCAAACGAAGTTTCGCGACGAGGTCCGTCCGAAGTCGGGGTTGCTGAGGTTGCGCCAGTTCATCATGAAGGATTCCTATTCCTTCGACGTCGACTGGGAAGGGTTGGACCGGAGCTATCGTCTGCATCATGACGTGTACTGCCGCATCTTTACGCGTTGCGGCCTGAAGTATGTAGCTGTCGAAGCCAGCTCGGGCGCCATGGGAGGAAGCGAGTCGCAAGAGTTCATGGTGCGCACCGAGGCCGGTGAGGATTTTGTGGTTTCCTGTGAGTGCGGCTATGCCGCCAACTTAGAGAGGGCCGAGTCCAAGATTGCGAAGATTACGGACACGCCGGCTGCCGGTGCACCGCAAGAAGTGCACACTCCCGGCCAGAAGACGATCGCCGAAATCGCCGACTTCCTCAAGGTGTCCCCCACGCACCAGATCAAGTCGCTGGTTTATGTCGTCAATGACCGGCCACACCTCTTTCTTCTGCGCGGGGATCACCAGTTGAATGAATCGAAGGTCATGGCCGCTGTAGGCACCATGCAGGCGCGGCCCGCTCATCCTGAGGAGATCCGTGCCGCTTTCGGCGCCGACGCCGGCAGCCTCGGGCCCGTGGGCGTGACCAACATGCCGATCTATGCTGATCGCGAACTTCAGGGACGTCAAAACCTGACCTGCGGAGCCAACAAGAATGACTATCACCTCCAGGGCGTCAGCCCCGGCGTTCACTTTCAGCCGATTTGGGCGGACCTCCGGAACATCGAGACAGGTGAGGGTTGCATTCAGTGCGGCCGCCCTCTTGATGTCTACAGGGCAGCCGAGGTTGGCCACATTTTCAAGCTGGGCACAAAGTATTCCCAGAGCATGGGCGCCATGGTTCTCACCGCGGATGGAAAGCAGACCCCCATTGTCATGGGGAGTTACGGCATCGGCGTGGAGCGCATCATGACCTCGGCCATCGAGCTTTACCACGATGAAGATGGGATCATCTGGCCTGTCTCGATCGCGCCGTTTACCGTCATTATCACTCCGGTCAACTACAAGGATGACATGAAGACGGCGGCCGACAAGCTGTACAGCGAGCTGCACGCCGCAGGTATCGATGCCCTGCTCGACGACCGCGCCGAGCGTCCCGGTGTCAAATTCAAGGATGCCGACCTGGTCGGAATCCCGTTCCGAATCGTCATCGGGGAGAGAAGGCTCAAGCAGGACAGGGTGGAACTCTTTACGCGTGCAACCAGAAAAACCGAACTTGTCGAACCCGCAGCAGCCGTCCAGCTTGTACAAAGCCGGATCCAATAGAAATTATGTGACAGTTACCAAAATGCCCGATTGGTTCTGCGCAGATGCAACCTTCTTCGGGTATTTTGGTAACTGCTTTGAAAATAGACGGAGCGGCTGACTGGATGGACGGGCTAAAGCCCGTCCCCACTACACGTTACTCTCAGAGATCTCAAGTGGGCATGGGCTTCAGCCCGTGCGCTTTTTCATGCGCTTGGGTCCCGCTGCGCGGGATGAGATACTGTCACCGAATTTCTTTCTTGGCGCGCGGGTGGCAGGCCCGATACACGCGGACCAGCTGTTCTGTCGAGACATGCGTGTATTTCTGGGTTGTCGAGAGGCTCTCGTGGCCGAGAAGCTCCTGAATGGCGCGCAGATCCGCGCCGGCATTGAGCATATGCGTGGCAAAGGTATGGCGCAAGGTATGCGGATGCACTCGCAGCCTTTGTGCTAGCCTGGCGACGTGGCGGTCGACGATGACTGCCACTCCCCGAGTCGTCAGCCGTCCGCCGCGGCAGTTGAGGAAGATCGCATCGCCGGCTGTGTCTGCCTTCGGCTCTCCTGCTCCCGAATACTTCGCGCCGAGGTTGCGTCGCACCTCGATATAGGCCTGGAGAGCTTCCGCAGCTTTCCGGCCGAAGGGAACAATGCGCTCCTTGCGCCCTTTCCCGAGAACGCGGATAAATCCCCCCTCGATATCCAGGTCATCTCTGTCGAGGCCGACAAGCTCGCTCACGCGGATTCCTGTCGCATAGAAGAGCTCGAGAATCGCCTGATCCCGTATGTCCAGCTCCGAGCAGGCGTGCGGAGCGTCGAGCAACTCGGTCACTGAATCTGCCGTCAAATGCTCGGGGAGGCGCTTCTCCTGCTTCGGGGACGCGACATTCTTGGCCGGATTCGTCGGGATCACGCCCTGGCCCGCGAGATATTTCATGAAAGAGCGAAGCGTGGCCAGTTTCCGGGCGACCGACGACTTGCGGTTGCGCCGCTGATACAGCACTCCCAGGAACTCCCGAATCGTCAGGTTGTCGATCTGCTCCAGCTCGGGCTCGGGGCGCGGCTCTCCCCCGGGAGCGTGCGTCAGGTAATGATGGAACTGGTGGAGGTCGGAGGCGTAGTTGCGCAGGGTGTGCGGCGACGCGTCTCGCTGGTAGCGGAGGTGCGCCAGGTACTGCTCGATCCAGGCGGTCAGCGTCAATGCCATCATTTCAAAAAAACTCCGTTAGAAATCCTTCCACAGGCGCGTTTAGGATCTCTCTCCACCCAGAGCCTCGATCCATTGTTCCATCATTCTGAGCGCGTTTTCCACCTGTAACTGATGGCGCTGCTTCCGGTCGCGTAACTTGTCGACCACGGCGGGCGCTCGGGGCAGCAGGCCGAAACTGATGTTGGCCGGCTGAAAATGTTCGGGCGCAGCGCTGCTGATGTAATCGAGGAGGCTGCCGCAGGCTGTTGCCCGAGGGGCTGCTACCGGCTCCATGCCGCGCACCAGACGGGCGGCATTGATGCCGGCGATCAAACCGGTTGCGATCGATTCGACGTAACCTTCAACGCCGCAGATTTGACCCGCGAAGAACAGGTCGGCGCGCTTGCGCGTCTGCAGTGTCGCGTTGAGGAGCACGGGCGCCAGCAGGTAGGTGTTACGGTGAACCTGTCCGAACCGAAGGAACTCCGCATTTTCGAGCCCGGGAATGAGGCGGAAGATCCGCTTCTGTTCCGGGAAAAGCAGGTGATTCTGGAACCCAACCAGGTTGTAGCTGTCTGCCATGAGATTCTCCCGGCGCAGCTGAACGACAGCGTAGGGTCGCCGGTTAGTGCCGGGATCGATCAATCCGACCGGCTTCATAGGCCCGAAGCGCAGCGTATCGACTCCGCGCCGTGCCAGTTCCTCGATCGGCAGGCAGCCTTCGAAATACCTGGCCTTTTCGAAATCGCGCACGGGGACCGATTCGCCCGCAACCAGGGCTTCGTAGAAGCGGCGATACTCCGTCTGCGTCATCGGAGCGTTGAGGTAATCTTCCCCGCCCTTGCCGTAGCGCGATGCTGAAAAGAGCTTCGTCTTGTCAAGGGTGGTGGCGTCGACGATCGGCGATATCGCGTCATAGAAATAGAGATGCCCGGCGCCTGCGAATTCCGCGATTGCCGCCGACAGCGCGGCGGCGGTCAGCGGGCCCGTGGCGACGATCGTAACTCCGTCGGAAGGAAGGGAAGTGACTTCTGCGCGCGCAACCTCAATACGGGGCTCGCTCAGGATTTCCTCCGTCACCCGCCGCGAGAACAAATCACGATCCACCGCCAGCGCATGTCCGGCCGGAATGCAGACCTCGTCCGCAGTGCGCAGGAGCAGGCTGCCGAGCCGCCGCAACTCCTCCTTCAGCAGGAACGGCGCGGTTCCCGGAAGATTTGACTTGAGCGAGTTGCTGCAGACAAGCTCGGCGAATTCTCCGGACTTATGGGCCGGAGTCTGGACGGCGGGCCGCATCTCGTACAGACGGACCCGAAGCCCGCTGCGGGCGACCTGCCAGGCGGCTTCCGTTCCCGCCAGCCCCCCTCCAATGATGGTTACGTCTGGTCTCATCTCTCTTGTAGCTTCGAATCGTTATGCAAGTCTCAGGAGTGACGAGTGACGAGTTACGGGTGACGAATGAAGGGAAAGCGCAGTTGAACACTCGGTGTTTCCCACGATGCTTCTGACTAAGGAGCTTCTCTCATTCGTCACTCGTCATTCGTCACTCGTCATTCGTCACTCGTCATTCGTCACTCGTCATTCGTCACTCGTCATTCGTCACTCTCTTGTTCCGGCACAAAGAGGCGTCTATTTCTTGGGCAGGCTCAGAGCGTCGTCGAGCACTATGTTGTGGTTCGCAAGCGTGTCGCCAATTGCTTGGTCAAGTGCGATGCGGCTCTGGATCCATGCGATCTTGGCCTGCAGGAGCACGCTTTCGGCGTTCTGCAAGTCTCTCTGCGCCTGGAGGACCAGGAAAGTCGTGCCTGCCCCCAGCGAGTACTTGTCCTGTTCCCCTTGTAAGCGTTTCTCCTCGTAGTCCGCGGCGACCTGAGCTGCCTCGACACTGGCGCGGTTCATTTCGATCGAGTCGTGAGCCTGGCGCACTTGCAGGGCAATCTGCTGGCGCAGTGCGTGGAGGTTCTCCTCTCCCTGATTGTAAGTGATTTGGGCCTGGGCATAGTTGACCCGAGCCTGATCATTGCCGATTGGGACCTTCAAGCTGAAGCCCATGGCGTAGCCGATGTTGCTGCCGCTGAACAAGGAACTGAGTGAATCCAGCAGACCCCCCGTCGGACCTGGAGTGCTGGACACATCGGCAAATCCCTTCGAGAAATCGAGGACAATCTTATTGCCACCGAGCCCGTTTTGCGAGTAGCTGGCCGTGAAATCAAGGACCGGCCGCAGCTGGTTCCGTGAATAGTCCACCTGAATCTTGTTGTTTGCCTGAGTTACGAGCTGAGCCTTAATCTCGGGCTGGATTTCGAGCGCGCGGTCGATCGCGGCCGTCACGCTGGCAGGGGGTGGGGGCGGCGGCAAAGGGCGGCTGGTGGGCACAATGGTTGCATCGATGAGAGCGGGATCAGTACGTGACGAGATCAGCTTCTTGAGCTGATTTTCGGTGATCTTCCGGTTGAAACGCGACACGACCAACTGCTGGTTGACGCTGGCAACCTGCGCCTGGGCCTGCAATACGTCCAGGGGCGCCATCGTTCCCACTTCCTCCTGGATCTTAGCTTGATCGAGGGTCACCTGCGCCAGCTTCAAGGAAGCTTCCTTGACCTTGATGTCTTCGTCATTGAACACGAGGTTCCAGTAGGTGTTGAGAACGTTGCTCACGATAGCGATCAAACCGGAGGAGAAGTTCTCCAGCGATTGGTTGTAATTATTACGAGCGACCTGCAGAAAGCGGGCGCGGCTGATCTTGCCGTAACCTTGCAACAGGTGTTGGGTTACACCGAAGCTCCACATCGAGGTGACGGACGGGTTCAGACTCGAGAAGAAGCTGTTGGTGCGCGCGCGCGTGGCGCTGAAATTGAAGTCGAGGTCCAGGCCGGGCTCGAAGGGCTTGTGCACGTTCACGCTATAGAGGTTGGAGAGATTGAGCACGGCCGCGCCTCCCTGCAACGCGCTTGTCGCCGGAGTCACTATGCGGTTGATGCCGGGGCTGAACTGGACAGTCGGGTTTAGGACGGCCTTCCCGCTCTCAATGCCCCACAGGGAAAGATAAGGGACATAGCGCAGCACGTTGATGTCGACGTTATTGGCAAGCGCCAGTTGCACGGCGTCCTCGCCGCTGATCTGCAGCTTTCCATCCTTGATCATGGAATTGAGCAGGCTTTCGCCACGCACCTCGATGGTGCGGACAGCGGGAGTCGTGTAATCGCTGAGAAAAAGGCGCGTGAACGAATTCCCCTGCGGCTGTACCTGCGGCAACTGCCTGTCCTGGGCTGCCAGCGGAAGAGCGAGCAGCGCCCACGCGCTGCAGGTCATCAGTCTAGCGGTCAAAGGCTTCTTGATATACGCCATGATTTCCCCCAAATCCCTTTTGATTCTGGTGCGATGCCCAGCTGTGTCTTGCTGCGCATCGCGCAACTCATTCAAGTTACCTTACTGCGAGGAGACGAGCAATTGCGTCTCTCAGCCGATAAAGCATTTTCCCGAGTCCCGTCAGCAGTGTCCTCGAATATCCTGGCGCAGAGACAATGCCGAAATTGGTGACAGGCACCTTTTTTCAGCAGCCCTTCCATCCATCGAGATATCCCGGGTGAAAAAAGGTGCCTGTCACCAATTTCGGGAAGACGAGCGGTTGCGCATGACCGCTACCATGGCCCGATTCCATAGTTTGGGCGAGGAGTTTCCAGGCAGTGCCTAATCCGCATCCCCGTTCTCGCGTCCAGAATAGGGGATGCCTAGTTGCCTCATCTTGCGATAGAGGTTGCTGCGCTCGATCTGCAGCGCCTGCGCCGCGTGGCTGACGCTCCCTTTGTGTTCCATCAACTTTTGCAGGATGAATGCCCTCTCGAACTTCTCGCGCGCGTCCTGGAGTGAGCCGGCCCCATCCGGTTCCGATGCCGTGAGGATCGTGCGTCTGAGTATGGCTTCCGGCAAGTCGAAGACGTCCAGGCGGCGCTGAGGCGTCATGATGACTACCCGCTCCATGATGTTGCGCAATTCCCGGACATTGCCGGGCCAGGGGTAGCACTCAAGGATCTCCAGCGCCTTGCGCGTGAAAGTAGGAGGCTTTCTCGCGTACTTCCTTGCAAAATCCTCCAGAAAGTACCGGGTAAGCTCCGAAACATCCTCTTTACGGTCGCGCAGCGGGGGGAGCTGAAACGGAATCACGTTCAAGCGGTAGTAGAGATCCTCGCGGAAGTTTCCCGCCTCGATCTCTTTCTCGAGATCTTTGTTGGTGGAAGCGATGACTCGGACATCGACGTGCATCGATGTATTGCCGCCCACGGGCGTGAATCGTTGCTCCTCCAACACGCGCAGCACCTTGGCCTGGGTCTTTGAGCTCATGTCGCCCACCTCATCGAGGAACAGCGTCCCGCCGTCTGCCTGCGCGAACTTACCCTCCTTGTCTTCGGTGGCGCCCGTAAATGATCCCTTCATGTGACCGAACAGCTCGCTCTCGATGAGTTCTTCTGGTATAGCGGCGCAGTTCATTTCGACGAACGGTTGGTCCCGGCGCAGGCTGTGCAGGTGAAGCAGGTGTGCCACCAGCTCTTTGCCCGTACCGTTTTCGCCGTAAATTAAAACGCGGCCGTTGGTGGGAGCGGCGAACTCGATCTGCTGGCGCAGCGCCTGCATGGGCACGGAGCTGCCGATCATCACGTACTCCTGCCCGATCTGCTCGCGCAAGAGCCGGTTTTCCTCCTCGAGGCTGTGCTGGTGCAGGGCATTTTTCACCACGAGAAGAGTCTTCTCGAGCGACAACGGCTTCTCGACGAAGTCGAAGGCGCCGAGTTTGGTGGCGCGCACGGCCGCCTCGATCGACGCATGGCCTGAGATCATAATGACACTGGTGGCCGGCGACCGTTTTCGTACCTCCTCGAGCACCTGAAGCCCATCCATGCCTGGGAGCCAGACGTCGAGCAACACGACGGCGTATTCCTTCCCGGCAAGGGAGGCGAGGCACTCCTCGCCGCTCGACACTCCTTCAGCGTCGAATCCGACGTCCTCCAGGATGCCCTGCAGTGAGGATTGCACACCTTCTTCGTCGTCGACGATGAGAATCGCGGCTTTGGTCATAGCTGCCTATTTTGATCTTTCCTCAGGAAGGCGCCAAGGGCAAATCGATCACGATCTTGGTCCCGAGGGGCACGTTCGGTTCGACGCGAACCTGGCCCTGGTGATCGGAGACGACCTGGCGCACGATGGCGAGTCCCAACCCCGTTCCGCCTCTGCGCGTTGAAAAATAAGGGAGGAAAAGGCTGTCCTGGTACTCCTTTGGAAAGCCGCGACCGGTGTCACTGATTTCGATGCGCACGGAACGCTGCTGCGGATTGCGGCTGGTCCGAATCCTCAGCACCTTGCTGCGGCAGTCGCCGGACATCGCCTCGAGCGCATTGTCGAAGAGGTTGATGAACACACGCTTCATCTGCTCTCTGTCAAGGCGGATCATGGGCATGTCGGCATCAAAGATCTTTTCGATCCGGATGTCCAGGATCCGGCCGTTGTAAAGGCTCAGGGCGCTGTCCACCACGCGATGCAGGTCGGTCTCTTCCAGGCGTACTCCGGGGAACCGGGCAAAGCTGGAGAATTCATCCACAAGGGTCTTGAGCGAGTCGGCCTCATGGATGATGGTTTGCACGCACTCCGCGAGCAGTTTCTCGTATGCCGCCAGCTGGTCGCGCCAGCGTTCTCCCTCCGCCGCTCGCCCGGGCAAAGGGATCTGGGGGAACCGGTGAAGCATGCGTTCCGCCGAGAGCTGAATCGGCGTCAGGGGATTCTTGATTTCGTGAGCCAGCCGCCGGGCGACCTCCTGCCAGGCGGCCATCTTTTCGGCGCTCAGCAGTTCGGTCAGGTCGTCGAGCACGATCACCCATCCGGTGTGCTGTTCCAAACTGTCAACCAGCGGCGTCACGGTCGTTGCCAGGTGCAGGGTTTTGCCCTGCAGATAGAGCTCGATGTCCCGGACTACCGGCCCCAGCACGCTCGACTTGCGCACCAGCCGGCGCAGCGTGTCGCCGGCCGGACCCTTGACCACGTCCTCCAAATGCAAATCGCCGCTCTGCCCATGCGCCTCCAGCATCTGAATGGCCGCGCGGTTCATTGTGCGGATGCGGTAGTTGCCTTCCAGGACCATTACGCCTGTGGGGATCGCCTGCAGAATCGTCTCGGTGTAACGTCTGCGGTCGTCGAGTTTCACGTTGGTCTCCCGCAGGCTGTTCTGCGCGGCCTCTATGTTTGCCTTGTTCTCCTGCAATTCCACCGTCATGCGGTTGAACGATGCGACAAGATCCTCCAGCTCGTCGAAAGCAGCACACCGGACACGGTAATCCAGATTCCCGGCAGTCACGGCCGCGGCTCCTTCAGCCAGGGCCTGGATGGGAACGGTGATGCGCTTGGCGAGGTACAGGGCGAACCAAGAAAAGGAAAACACGACCAGGAGAGTGGAGAGCGCGAAGATCAAGAGAGTGGTAAAGCGCACTGCCGCCTTTTCGCGCTGAAGCTGATTGTACTTATCATAGGCGTCCACCACCTGCTGCGCATTCAAGTGGACGCTGTCCGGGATCGTGGTTTTCGCTGCCACAACGCCGATGACTGCTCCATTCCTGTCGCGGATCGAAGCGGTAGCCCAGATTGATTTCTCCTTGGTGGCAACTTCATGCAATTGAAAGTCGGACAGCCCTCGCAAAGCGGCGGTGACGAGCGTTTTCAACTCGTCCTCGTGATCTGCGGCTGGAGCGGGGCCGCTTCCTTTGCCGACCCATGCGCCTTGCTGGTTGTAGACTCGGATCTCATCGATGCGGTAAAGATGCTGCAACTCCAGCAGTGTTTGATCAAGCTCAGTCGAGCGCTCGAGATTCCCTTGAGTACCCGCCCTGGAGGCGATGGTTGCCGCAAAGCTCCGCGCCCTGGCGGCTGCTTCATTGTAATACTGCTGGGTGATGGCCTTGCTGGACTCCTGCAGCTGCTCTGCCGGAGTGGTGAACCACTGCTCGATCGAGCCCTTTACCAGCCAGTAAGCCAAAGAGAACAGAAGAACCCCGGGCACGAGCGAAAGGACTACGAAGATGCTGACCATCTTGGTCCTGAAACGGCTTCCCACCTTGCCGCTCTTGCGCTCGAAATAGAGCTTGATGAGGTTGCGCCCCAGGATGGTGGCCAGGATCAACAGTGCGAGTACCACCAGCACCGTCGCAGTCCATACCTGAAATGTGCGGGAGAAGAATTTGGAGCTTCCGACTGAAGGTTGATGCAGGAAGATCTGCGTCGCCGTAAGTGCCAGCACCAGGAAGGCGATGGTGGCCGTCACGTAACGGCGCGTGCGTGAGGTGCTCTTGTCCGGTTGTTTCAACCTCGACGGCTCGCTCATGAATGGATACTCGGCTGTTGATTATATGCCAACCCTTTAGTCAGCGCAAAGACGCGAAGACTTAAAGCCTCAAAGAACTTCAAACATTAGATTTCTTGGAGTCTTTGAGTCTTGGCGTCTTTGCGGTTTATCCTGGGCATCGACTGCGCACGCTCAAATGGGCATTGACGCTCAGCCTGGAAAATATTAGATTCGCAACCTAACCCATAGGAGATCCAGTGAAAGTACTCATTACCGGCGGGGCGGGCTTCATCGGTTCTTACCTTTCGGAAGCGTATCTTGAGCGGGACCACGAGGTCTATGTGATCGACGACCTCTCCACGGGGAGGCTTGAGAACATAAAGCACCTCCTGAAAAATCCCGGCTTCCATTTCGTCAATGACACCATCCTCAATCGGGAGGTGATGCTCGAGCTGACGGGTATTTGCGACGTCGTCGTGCACCTGGCCGCGGCCGTGGGTGTCAAGCTCATCATTGATGAACCGCTCAAATCCATTCACACCAATATCGCCGGCACGGAAAACGTCCTGGAACTGGCCAATAAGTTTCGCAAGAAGACCTTCCTGGCTTCGACCTCCGAGGTTTACGGCCGAAACTCCAAGGTGCCCCTGTGCGAAGATGACGAGCGCGTTTACGGCTCGACCGCCGTTGCCCGTTGGAGCTACGCGGCCACTAAAGCCACGGATGAGTTTCTGGCTTTGGCTTATTATCGCAACAAACAGCTTCCCGTGATCGTCGCGCGCTTCTTTAACACGGTCGGGCCGCGTCAGACCGGACGCTACGGCATGGTCGTTCCGCGGTTCGTCGGGCAGGCGTTGCGCAACGAGCCGCTGACCATTTACGGCACCGGCACGCAGACCCGCACTTTTACCTACGTCGGGGACGTGGTGCAAGGAGTGATCTCGTTGATTGACGAACCGCACGCGGTAGGCGAGATCTTCAACGTCGGCGGAGACGAGGAGATATCCATCATCGATTTGGCGCACCGCGTCAAGAGCCTGACCGGCAGTGCATCGCCGATCGAACACATTCCGTACGAGCGAGCATACCAGGAAGGGTTCGAAGACATGGAGCGCCGTGTGCCTGATATCAGCAAGCTTAAGAGGACCGTCGGTTACACCAACACCCATGACCTGGACTCCATGCTTGTGAAGATCATCGAGCACGAGCGCACCCGTTAGAGCACGGCGAACCGCCAGGTATCAACGAAAGTGGCCGATGGCAGTTTCTTATGAGTCCAATCCAGGTGGAGTGCTATGCCGGATATCGGGGTGATCAGCGCCCAGTCCGGTTTGCGCTTGGTGAGCGAACCTATGAGGTGCGGGATATCGAGGACCAATGGTACTCGCCTGCCGCCATGTATTTCCGCGTGCAAGCCGATGACGGCAATGTCTACGTCTTGCGCCACGACGAGATCCAGGATCAGTGGACTCTAGAGGGCTTTCGGGCAGAACGATAATCGGAAAGTGCTATTTGCCCGAATCCGGCGCTTTCTCATGACTGCGGAAGTGACGCACGAGCACATACAGGATTGAGGCGGCGACCAGCAACAGCGCGAAAGCGGGATAGTGCTCCTTGAGCATGCCAGCAGCCTGGTTGCCGAAGCGAGCGCCAACATATGCCAGCACCGAGTAGCGCAGCAGGCGCCCCACCAAAACCCCGTTGACGAACTTCATCCGGCGCACCCCGAAGGCGCCCGCAGCCAGAATGACGAGCTTGGTTGGGAACGGAGGCGGCGCGGCGACCCCTGCCATCACGGCCACGAAAGCATTGCGGTCGAGCTTCTGCTTCACCCTCACCCTTCTCTCCGCACTGAAGCGTGCCAATCCCTTCTCGCCTCCGGCTCGGCCGACTTTGTAAAGAACCAGGCAGCCAAGCATCGAGCCGACGGCCGCTGCCAGAATGATCGGCAAAACCTGCATGGGCCGCTGCCAGGCGAGCAGGAGGACGACTGCATCTGATCCCCCCATTATCGGGACAGCGGCCGAGTCGAGGAAAGCGATGGCCAACAGCCCCGGGACACCCAATAGCAGCAAGTACTCGTTCAGGTGCTGCAGCAAGCCGAGACCCGCCTTTCTACCTCGTTGATTCTAGTGGCGCCAACGGTAAGAGCATACTTTAACCCATTTGGGCGCGAACCCCGACTAAATTCTCGTCGCGACATTGAACGGCGTGCAAAATTGGTGACCGGCACCTTTTTCGCCTGGGATATCTCGATGGATGGATCAAAAGGCCGTTGAAAAAGCGCGGGTCACCAATTTCGCTTTGCCGCGGCCGTGTGCCGTATCGCCCTTTAATTGACATCTTTGGCGCAATCGGACTATGTTAATCTGCTGGATGATCTCGTGATCTCCCGGCGCCTCACCTTTATCTTGCGGACGGTTCAGGCTATGAAAGCTATGCGAATTCAGCTCCATGTGCTGCCGTTGCTGCTTGCCTGTTGCATCTCCACCGGTGTTGGAGAACAGCAAACGTCAAATGTGCGTCCGGCAGCGGTGGCGGGGCAGTTCTACCCCTCCGATCCGGCCCACTTGAAGCTCGCCGTGCAGCAGCTTCTCGAGGATGCTGTGCTCTCTTCGGTGGAAAGGCCGGTCGCTTTGGTCGTTCCTCATGCGGGCTATCTCTACGCGGGTCAGATTATTGCCGACGGCTACCGCCAGGTGAAAGGCCAGACTTATGACACGGTTGTAATACTGGGCACGAACCACACGAGCGCCGCCTTGACCAGCGTTTCTGTTTACCCGCGCGGCGCCTACCGGACGCCGCTGGGCGATGCGCCCATTGACGAGGCCATCACGAGCGCCCTGCTGAAAGAGGATTCCGATTGCACGGCGAACACGGCGGCGCAGGTAAGCGAGCACTCAGTCGAGGTTCAGGTGCCCTTCATCCAGACCCTGTTTCCCTCGGCCAAGATTGTTGCGGCTGTCGTCGGCATGCCGGAACTGAAGATGTGCGAGCGCTTTGGCACAGCGCTGGCCAAGGTGGTAAAAGGCAAGCGCGTGCTGATCGTCGCCAGCTCCGACCTCTCGCACTTTCCTCGCTATGAAGACGCCGTGGATGTGGATCGGCAGACGCTGGAAGCCATCGCCAGGTTTGATCCCGCTCAATTCACCTCGAAAGTGAACTCCCTGATGTCGCGCAATATTCCGAACCTGGGGACGTGCGCCTGCGGCGAAGCGCCGATCCTGGCAGCTATGACTGCGGCCAAGGCCTTGGGCGCTACCCGCGGCGTCGTTGTGAGCTATGCGAACTCGGGCGATGCAGTTGCCGAGGACAGGTCGCGCGTGGTGGGATATGGGGCGGTCGTCTTCGCTGCCGGAGATGGAGAACCCGATATCAAAGCCCTGACCCGCCCAGCCGCGCCACCATCGGGGCCGCTGCAATCCGCCGAAAAGAAAGTACTGTTGAAATTGGCGCGGCAGAGCCTGCAGCGTTTCCTCACAACCGAGACCATCCCGCTCCCACGGAATCTGGCGCCCAGGCTCCAGTTTCCTCAAGGCGTCTTCGTCACCCTAAAACAGCACGGTGAGCTGCGCGGCTGCATCGGACATCTCGTAGGAGATTTTCCGGTCGGCCTGACCACGGTATGGATGGCTGTTCAGGCGGGTGAGAACGATTTACGTTTCTCACGCGTCTCCTTGAAGGAGCTGGCCGGCCTTGAGATCGAGATCTCGGTCATGACGCCTTTGAAGCCCGTCGCCAAACCCACGGACATCGTAGTCGGCCGCGACGGCGTCGTGATTTCGAAGAACGGTCTCTCCGCTGTTTTTCTGCCTCAAGTGGCGACCGAACAGGGTTGGGGGTTGGCGGAGATGCTCGACAATCTCTGCATCAAAGCGGGATTGAACCCGGGCGACTGGAAGACCGGCGCGCAGTTCCTGGTCTTTCAAGCCGACGTCTTCAGCGAAAGCCAATTCAAGTGATCCCGGCTCAAAAAGGGGAGACATTCCGCTTTTCCTCTCTCGGGCTGAATGGGGACTGGAAAAGCAGCATGCCCCCTTTTTGCGTCTGAATAGCAGATCATGATTCCTCTCCTCGTCATCGGGCTCGTTTCCATTCTCGGGCAGGCGGTGCTGCTCCGAGAGCTGATCGTCGCCTTTTATGGCATCGATCTGATCTATACCCTTGCCCTTGGCATTTGGCTTCTCTGGACTGCGGTTGGAGCCGTGATCGGCAGGCGACGCCTCAGGCCGTCCCTCGCCTGGACTCACGGGCTTTTCTTCCTGTTTTCGCTTTTCTTGCCGGCCGACGTTGTGTTCGTCCGCTCCATCCGGACTCTGTTCTCTGAAATCCCCGGCGCCTACCTGCCCTTTGCAGACCAGGTCTTGGCAATGTCGGCTGCCCTGCTGCCGATCGGCCTGCTGTCTGGATTGACTTTCCAGTGGGCGGCCAAATTGTATGTCGCCCGCGGGCGGACGCTCGCTGCTGCCTATGCAATCGAGAGCGCGGGAGGATTGGCCGGCGGGCTGTGCGCGACCCTGTTCCTCAAGTTTGGTGTTCAGAACCTCACGATCTCTGTTCTTTGCTCGCTTTTCGCGCTCGCGGCAGCCTGGTGCGCGCGCGGGACGGGGAGCCGCTGGTTCCGCGCGGCTGTTGCCGGCGCGACCCTGCTGATGCTCGCACTCGTCTGGCGCGCCGGCCCGGTCGATCGCGCGCTCACCGGGTGGACGCATCCGTACCTTCTGGCCAGTCAGGACACGCCCTACTGCCGTGTTACGGTGACGCAGCAAGGGGGACAGATCGCGGTCTACGAAAACGATGCCCTGTCGTTCGAGACCGAGGGAACCGACGCGGAGGTGTTTGTCCACATGGCGGCGCTGGCACATCCGCGGCCGGAACGCGTGCTGATCCTGGGCGGCGGCATCGAAGGCACCGTGAGGGAGATCCTCAAGCATGCGCCGGCGCAGGTCGACTATGTCGAGTTGAACCCGGCCCTGCTCGGCATGGTAGTGCCCCACCTGCCGCCGGATCTGCAGGAACCCCTGCGTGCGGTGTCCGTGCGTGTATCGGTAGCCGACGCACGGCGGTTTCTTAACAAAGCCGCCGGCTACGACCTCATCTTGATCGGTATGCCGGAGCCGGCGTCCGGGGAGGCAAACCGGTTCTACACCCTTGAGTTTTTCAAGCAGTGCTCCTCCCACCTGGATCCGGACGGGATTCTTGCTTTCCGCCTGAGATCCGGCGAAAACCGCTGGACGCCTCAACAGACTGCTCGGGCGGTGAGTATCTATCTGGCATTGAAGGAAGCTCTGCCGGAGATTCAGGTCTTGCCGGGAGAAACCAACATCTTTCTCGCTTCCCGACAGCCTCTCCCAAAGGATCTGGACCTGCTCGCGTCCCGGTTTGAAGCACGCGGGATTGTGGCCAGACTTGCATCCAAGCCCTACATCCGTTATGTCTACACCAACAACAGGTTTGCGCAGATCGCGCACCTGCTGGAAACCGGGAAAGCGCCGCTTAACACCGATGTTCAGCCCATCTGCTACCAGTACACTCTGATGATCTGGCTGTCGCAGTTCTACCCGAGCCTGACCGCCGCGGATCTTTCATTCCTCGCGTCCTGGATCAGCTACCGTCGGCCATTCCTATGGGTGTCGGCGTTAATGGTTTCCGCCCTGTTCCTGCTCAGCCGGCGGCGGCAATCCTGGCGCCGCGCGCTGCTGGTTTGTGTTGCGGGCTTTGTCGGGATGGTTCTCGAGACGCTGCTGGTGCTGCATTACCAGGTCAAGAGCGGCGTCCTGTTCCAGGACATCGGCGTCCTGCTGATGAGTTTCATGGCCGGCCTCGCTCTTGGTGCGTTGGCCACGGACAGGTGGATCTTTGGACGCGCGCGACGGATGCCGCTCTGGTACGGCCCGGTTTTGATTGGCGGATTTGTAGTACTCGGCTTGTTCACGAGCGTCGGGATCGGCTGGAGCTCGATGGCGGGCCTGGCTGAAACTACGGGCCTGCTGTTCGCGACCGGATTCCTGGTTGCCGCAGTGTTTGCCTATGCAAGCCTTGAAGGAGTGCGCGACCAGAGAGAGGTGGTGGCGCCGCTCTATGCGGCTGATCTCGTCGGCGGCTGCCTGGGCTCGCTCGGGAGCAGCCTGCTGCTGATTCCGATCGCGGGCCTGGTTGCAACCGCAGCCTTAATGGCGCCGCTGGCTCTCCTTTCCATGTTGCTCTTGAAGGTGCGCCACGCACCATTCGAATGACGATTGACGAGTGATGAGTGACGAGTTAATCATTCGCCATTAACCCATGGAGTCGTTGCATCACGGTTTTCAACTCATGCGATAAGGAACAAGAGGTGCTCATGATTGCGGTCCACCTCGAAAATGGCCGTGTCTCCATCAGACGGCGGTCTCGCCCGCGCCGGCCTCAAGGGTTTGCTTTGATCCGTCTGATGTGCGCCGGCATTTGCAGCACCGACCTGGAACTTCAACGAGGGTATTACGGCTTCCGCGGCACGCCGGGCCACGAGTTTGTGGGCGAGGTGGTCGAGGCGGACACCGCTAGGCTGGTGGGCCGGCGCGTCGTGGGTGAGATCAACCTTGCCTGCGGCAAATGCCCGTGGTGTGCGCGCGGCCTGGGCCGTCACTGTCCTCGCCGGAAAGTGCTCGGCATCGTGCGGCAGGCCGGGGTTTTTGCGGAGTACTTCGTCCTGCCTGAACGCAACCTCCACATAGTCCCTGATTCGATTCCCGCGGAGCATGCCGTCTTTACTGAACCGCTGGCGGCCGCCCGGGAGGTTTTGGATCAGGTGCGCATCGCACGCGGAGTCACTGTAGCCGTGCTCGGAGACGGCAAGCTCGGCCTGCTGGTCGCCCAGGTTCTGCACCTGCACGGCGCCGAGGTTCATCAGTTCGGGCGTCACAGGGAGAAACTGCGCATTGCGGAGGCCGTGGGTGTCAAGGTGGAAGTCGCTCGCAAGCGCCTTCCTGTTGCTGCATACGATTGGGTTGTGGAGGCCACCGGGTCCTTGGAAGGACTGGAGCAGGCGGTGCTGATGGCCCGTCCGCGCGGCACGGTCGTCATGAAGTCGACAGTCCATGACCTGGTGCCCATCGACACTGCGCATGTCGTCGTTCATGAAATCACCCTCGTCGGCTCGCGCTGCGGCCGCTTCGAACCGGCGCTGGCACTGCTGCGCGAAGGAAAAGTGCTCGTATCTGAAATGATTTCAGCTCGGGTGCCGCTTGCCGAAGCCCCGCGCGCCTTCGATCTTGCGGCAGCAAAGGGCTCTCTCAAGGTCCTACTCGTCTGAAGCTACAGAGCCACGCCGATCATCGGCGCTCATCTCGGTTTACTATCGCCGATCCTCGCCGCGCTTGATCTTGAAGGTGCCGTGCACGCCGGACTGTTGAAAGGATCCCGATATGACGTTGTCTTTGAGTTCGCCGTCGAAGACTGCCTGGCCCAGTCCGGATGGTAACTCAAAGTGCACCTTTGGCGGCTCGAAGCGAACATTCTTGAGCTGCAGATCCTTCGCATTCTGCTCCGGGATATCGATGGTGCCCGTCAGACCGTCCGATGTAGTCTTGAATGCCACCTCGATCGTGAGCGACGCTCCCGGGGCATCGAGGGTTCCCTTCCATCGCCCGTCGAGCTTCTCTTGTGCGAGGCCGAGACAGGGCCAGAGCGTTCCAATAGCCACAAGTACAATGCGCAGTTTCCAATTCAACATGACACTCCCTTTATGGAAAAGACCGTGCCCGCAAGCAAGGTCGGATTATCCATTTTTTACTATTGCTGCGGCGGCGAGACCCAGAAGCACAACGAGGAAGCCGGCGAGAAGCGCCACTGCTTTCCAGTTGCCGAAATTGATAGTATAGCCGAAGCCGAACCGCCGTTCGACGAAGATGGAGGGATCGTCCCGGTTGACATAGAATGTGCCGAGCACCCAATGCCGGTTGTCCGCCAAGCCATCGGTGAGCGGGGCGTTGCCCGCAGCACGCTCCAGGCGCGCCCCTCCCTGTCCGTAATGGAAGGCGAGATACAGCGTGCCGCCGATCGCGAAGAGCCCCAAGCCGATAGCGAGCACCATCATGATGGGCGAAAGACCCGTAGCCAAGCCGAGCCCCACGCGAATCGAGCTGATCGAACCCACTGTCAGCATCACAGTCACGACGATAGCAATGCCGCTCAAGAGTCGCGTGACTGCCTGCCGGAAGCGTGTCTGAGCCTCGACCGAGATCTGCGTCTGGGGAAAGCGGATGGCCCGCTTCGCCCTGGAAGTGAAGAACACCATGCCGCCCATGCCGACGCCCAAGACGAGCGTAAGGAGCGGCAGTAACATCACCGTCCAAAATGACTTCGGGTGCCACGCATCCGGCTTCCCGCTGGGTCCGAAGTGCGTGGGCACGATGCTCGGCAGATCCGCGTAGTGCATCGTCGCGTAACTCAAGGCGACGACGCCTCCGAGGACGCCAACCATAAGCACAAAGGTCGGCAGTATCGTCGAAGGCTTGGTCTCAGCCAGTACCGCGACCGCCGCCGGCGGACCGGGAGCAGCCAGCGAGCGCGCGCGAAAATACGCACGAAGGTACAGCACCAGGCAGCCGGCAGTGAGCACGAGAGGTGAGACAGGTGCAACGATCGGGCTGCGAAATCTCAAAAAAAGCCCCATGCCAAGGCAGACACTCACGATGGTCCAGACAACGATGCTGACCTGCCAGCTCTTGGCGATCTCGCGCGCTTCGTCGCCGTCCCACCGCTCCTCGCCGATGTAGACGCCGAAAAGCAGGCCGCGCCGTGCGATGCGCGGGTAAATGAGAAATAGACCGCCGATAACCAGGGCTTCCAGCAAGGTGAGAAGGATGAAAGCATTTGTGGCCAAGATGACCCCCGCGTATCACTTTTCGCCGCGCGTCTCGAGGCTGGCGAGTTCACGTTCGACGCGCCGGCGCAGTTCTCCAATGCTCATGCCCGCCTGTCGCATACGCGCGAGCACGAGACCCAGTTCCTCGCACAGGCTCTCTATCACGGTTCCGTCGGCCTTGCGGGCGGGCGGCGCAACCACAGCTCCCGCGCGGTCACGAATCACGACGAAGCGCTCTTCCTCGAGGATGCGGTATGCCCGCGCAACGGTGTTCAAGTTGACGCCGAGATCGGACGCGACTAAACGCACCGAGGAGAGTGCGGTGCCTGCCTGCAGTTCGCCGGAAGCAATCTGTGCGCGGATCTGCCGTGCAATCTGCACATAGACCGGCTCGTCCGAACCCCAATCCACCACGATCAACGGCATCGACGAAGCAACCATGAACACACTGTATACTAGTTGCTATACAGATGCAAGCACTTTTTTTTATCGAAGTACAGCCGCTTGCCGTCGCGCTTCCAAGGCGCGTCTGCTTCTTTATGACTAGGAAGGCGGCGCAGCAACCCGCAATTATGCCTGGATCGGCTTGTCCTCATCGGCTTGCTGGGACAATTCCCTGCATCCCCTGCCCGAATCGTGCTATGTTTCGCAGAGAGCCCAAAAGCAGTCTGTCTACCGGTCAATCCGAAGAATTGCGGGTGGAAGTCCCCGGTATTTGATCCGAGTGCATTGCCTGAAGCATTTGACTGGGGCTCTGCTTGGCCCAGGTGCCGAGCAGTGCTTCGTCGGTGAGGAGATCCGGGATGCCGCTGCGCGGCGTGCGGAAGTCGCCGGGGCCATGGCCGGCGCACGGGCTCCTGCCGCGCAACCTGCTCCCGAACCGCAGCACGGCAAGAGTGAAGTCAAAGCTGAGGCTGTAGGCGTGCGTGAAGGCAGCGACGCGGTCGGATTGTGAATCTCGGAACGCCAACGCGCTTTGTCAGGAGACAATCCATGAATACGACGACGATGTCCTCAGCTGCTTTGGCAGGGAACCTGGAGCCTTCGCTCGAGGTGCGGTTTGCAGTGGTCATGTATGGAGGCGTGTCGCTGGCGATATATATCCATGGAGTGGCGCAGGAGCTGCTGCGGCTTGTGCAGGCCACGGCGCGGCGCACGGATGGGTCGAACAAAGCGCTGTACGGCTGGGATGACATCCAGATGAGAAGTTCCGGCCGCGTCTACCGCAAACTGAGCCACATGCCGGGCGGTGGCCCGGTTCCCGAAGGCCGCCTGGACGAGCCCGGACCGGTTCGCTTTGTAGTGGATATTCTGTCCGGCACTTCCGCCGGCGGCATTAATGGAGTGTTCCTTGCAAAGGCGCTTGCAAATCAACAGGAGCTGGGACCGCTGCAGGATTTGTGGCTGAGCCAGGGAGATATCGGGACGCTGCTCAACGATCGGGTGACCCTGCCGGGCAAGCAGAACGCGCCGCAATCGTTGCTGAACAGCCGTTTCATGTACGACGCCCTGGTGGAAGCGCTCCGTGCCGTGGAGAAGACGCGGCCGAGCAAATCCGGTTTCAGTTCTCCGCTGGTCGACCAGTTGGATTTGTACGTGACGGCAACCGATATCCGCGGACTTCTTCTGCCGCTGCGACTCGCCGACGGTGTCGCGTATGAGCGACGCTACCGGAGTGTGTTTCATTTTCTGTACGCGAAGCGCTTCACCACCGGCAACCAGCGCAACGATTTTGTCGCTGCCAATGATCAATTCCTGGCTTTTGCGGCGCGGGCAACCTCGGCGTTTCCCTTCGCCTTCGAACCGATGCGGCTGGCGGACGTGTCGGGCGCCGGTGAAGACGCCTGGCGGGAATTCTATCGCGACTACTGGAACCCCGCCGATAAGCTGCCGTTCCGAGATCGTTCTTTCGGCGACGGCGGTTATCTCGACAACAAGCCGTTCAGCTACGCCACTGGATTGCTGGCGCGCCGGCGCGCTGATCGGCCGGTGCAGCGTAAGCTGCTTTACATCGAGCCCTCGCCTGAACATCCCGAGAATGAGCCGGTCGGCTCGGATAAACCGGATGTCCTGGAAAATGTCAACGCCGCACTGCTGTCCCTTCCGCGATACGAGACAATCAGCCAGGATATCGAGCGGGTTCAGGAGCGAAATCGCCTGAGGGAGCGCATGCGTCGCATCACTACCGGCCTGGACAGCGACATCCATACCGCGCGTGGGGTTCAGCCGTTGCCCCCGGCGCTTCCAGCGGAAGATTGGAAAACGTTGGATCTTGGCGATTTGGTTCGCAGCTACGGGCCATGCTACGTGGCATATCACCGATTGAAAATCGCCGATGCCACCGACGGCCTTGCGGAACTGACAGCCAGGTTGGCGGGTTTCGACGAGGAATCGGTGCTCGTCGAAGCGGTGCGCGGCCTCGTGCGCGAATGGCGCGAGCGGAACTACGTGGTCTATCGCGACCGTGAAAATCCGAAAAGACCAACCCAGAACCAGTTCCTGATGGACTTCGGATTCCGCTACCGCCTGCGCCGGATCCGGTTTGTCCTGGACCGAATCAAGCAACTGGATGCGATCGATCGACCTGAGCAGGCCGACGATTTGCGCAAAATGCTCGAGAATGCGGACGTCAAACACTGGCCATCACGCTCGGAGTATGCTGCCTTCCGTGCCGAGCTTGGCTATGTCCGCCGACATCTCAACAACATTTACTGCTATCTCCGCACCGCCGGCCGGCGGCTGCGCACCGCAGAGGAGCGCAATGAGCTGCTGAAGCTTTGCAATGCGCTCGGGCTTAGCGTGCAAACTCTTCAACAGATCATCGATGCCGAACCCGATGTCGCTCGCCCGAAGATTGTGCGTGATCTGCTTAACAACCATGAGCGGGCACTGAAGGCGTTCACGGATGGTCTTCGCGTGCGCCTGAGGCACGTTTTTGATCGCGCTGCCCGAGCATGCCAGTTGCTGTTGCGCCCGACCAAGCAGCTGTCGGAGCCGGCGAGGGCCGTGCGCAACACGCTGGCGCATTACTATGACCGGTTCGATGACTACGACATCTTTCTTTATCCAATTGTGTACGGCACGGGTGGTGAAGAGGCCAGCGATGTGGAGATTTTCCGCGTCAGCCCTGAAGATGCCCGACGGCTGATCAATGAACGGCCTGGCTATGACCAACCGGCTCGCCTGCACAAGCTCGCGGGAACCACGATGGGTCATTTCGGCGGCTTTCTCGACGAGCTCTGGCGGCAGAACGACATCCTCTGGGGACGTCTCGACGGCGCAGAACGGATCATCACTGCAATATGGCCGCAACCGCAGCGTGAAAGAGAGCGCAATCAGTTGATTGCCGAAGCGCAGGCCGCGATCGTCGCGGAGACGATCGAAAAGATGGGACGCCAGCAGGCACTTCGCCTCCTGGTCGAAGCGTTCATGCGCACTCTGGACCGCAAACCGAACGACGAACTCGTGCGCAATTTTCACGATCGACTCATGCAGGGAGCCACGGACCCGCACGTGCGGGAAGTTCTCACGGGCACCTTCAGTCTGCAGACATTGCTGGATTGCTATCACGACAACTTTGATCGCGACCGGCGGCCGAAGCCGGAACCGATGCTAAAGATCATCGCTCGGGCCACTACGATCATCGGCCGGATGCTCAAGGGCCTCAGCAACCGCTATGCCTTTGCAAGCAAGCCCGCCGCCTGGCTCGTCGGTGCGGGCCGCGTGCTTTGGTTGCTGGTTGAGGTAGCGGTGCCGCAGCGGCTGCCGCATTTGCTGTTCCGCTACTGGTTGAGGTTGTTTTACCTGCTGGAGGTCCTGCTAATTGCGGGTAGCTATTTTGTCGTGCGAAGTGTGGCCATGCGAAAACTCGGTGCCATCCTGCTCGCCATCACTTGTGGTGTGCACCTTGTTGTGACAGCACTGAGTCTATGGATGAGCAGCCGGCGCGCGGCGCTCCGCGGGCTTGCCATTGTGCTCGCTGTGGCGCTTCTCTTGCTTGCCGCACTCGGATATGTGGAAGTGCGCCACCACTTCGCCGACGATTTCCGGGCATGGCTTGCGACGCTGTCCGCTGCCGACAGCAGATGACAGTTCGAGCAGAGCCCGCCACAACGCTGGCAACAGAAGTCTACCGCGCCTGAATCCTTTAAGGCATCGAAGATGTATAGGAATTTGCTTTGAGGAGGCCTGTGCAGGATGGCGGCGCTGAGGGGGAGTTTTGGCGGTTGGCAGGCTGATTCGGCAGGATAGCGGGGCGAATCGAAATGAAATCGGCCCCATTGGGCCGCGGCATCTGGGACAGACGAGGGGATCCGCTTCATACACCTTTTTGATAAGCCGCGCTCAGGAGCTTGTGCCGGAACAGTAGCATGGAAAACCGCGAAAACCGGGGACGCCTCCCTATTTCTGTCGAGAGTGTCGTTGAGCTGATACGCAGAGATGCCAGAAATAGGGAGGCGTCCCCGGTTTTCACTGGCCAATTTTATGTGTGTTCGCGGTACCCCTTCTCGGCAGGCGCGGCGAGTCCAACCATGAAATTTATTTGCGGCAGGAGCGGTCAGTGCCATTCCCATTCGATGAAGCCCGGTTTTGCGTCCACCATCGCGTTGACGATCAGCTCGACCAGGCCGCCATAAAGGATCCTGTGCTTCTCCCAGAAGTTGTAATAGGCCAGCATGTCCCGGAACTGCCCCTTGCAGTTGCTGCAGGGAGCGCAAAGGTACTTCGGGACTGAGGGATCCATGCAGTCGGCAAAGGCGTTCAGGATCTGTTCGAGCTTCTTGCGGCCGGAGACGTGGAATCGCCAGTCCGGGAAGTTGTTGCAGCTCATGATGGCAAAGCCGCTGCCGCCGCCGCAGCAGTAATTGTCGACTCCGTGCGGCTCCATCTCCCGGAATCTGGGGCAGATCTTGCGCACGATCTCACGCTGGGGTTCGACAACTCCCATCAGGCGCACCAGATTGCATGGGTCGTGCAGCGTAACGGGGAAATCATTGCGGCTGGGGTCGAGCTTGATGCGGCCGTCCATGATGATATCGCGCAGAAGCGTCATCGAGCTTTCCCGCGGGATGTTCAGGTCGCCGGTGAGCAGCCGGTCGGCGACGACAGAAAGCGCCTTGTGCGCGTGCCCGCATTCGCCCAGAACGATCTTCTTGACGCGAAGCTTTCTGGCAGCCTCGGCGTGTTTGATGGCAACGCGGGCGAGCTGCGCGTCGTCATACCAAACTCCATAGTTGACCGAGTCATAGCCCGCCAGGTCGGAAGAAAGGGTCCAAGAGATTCCCGCCGCATTCAGGATGACGGCGAAGGCGCCCGGATTTTCAGGCCACGCTATGATCTCGCCCGCGTTGTGGATCAGCAGGACGTCGGCGCCTTCCACGTCCCAAGGCGTCTCGACCTGGATGCCGGTCCTTTCCGTCATTTCTTCGTCTACGAACTCGATGTTGTCCTTGACCACGATGGAATTCATGCCGGTGGAGGAGCCCACCTGGAGCTGAAGCATCGAGCCGTTCCCCCTGCAGGCAGTGCTTGACCAGCTCTTGATCCAACATATTCATCAGGGCTCCTCCGGGTTTGCCGCTACTTTCATGCCGACCCGTCCTCTGAAATAGTTCCTCTGCAGTTGCACTCTCATGAAATATAACGACTGGCTGGAAGGAAATGCGGACTCGATTGACCAACGGGCCGGACTTCATTGTGAATCCCCAGTTCCAAGGATGAGATCTGGGGACATAATAGAATGGCGCTTAAATAGGGATCCAGCATCCGAGCACGCCGGCCAGGTTCGACAAGGGTTCTCCTGCCAGCCTTTGGTAAAAGCGTCGTAGCAACCCTCCGCAGGAAACCATCCGTAGCCTCCTCGGTAGCGGTGACAAAGTACTATCAGTATAGATACCGATAGCATATAACCCTGATAAAATACAATCCAAGGAGGTTCTGATGACTCGTCTAAACCGGTTGATTCGTCGGTATAAAAAGCAGGTGAGTAACGCCCAGCCGGACGGCTACATTCTTCAAGGCACCGTGGTGAAGCGCTATCTTAAGCGTCGGGTGGCTGGAGTGCTAAAAAGGTATGGCCCGTATTACCTTTGGACTAGAAAGATCAATAACAAAACCAAGACTCAAGCTCTGACCGACGAGCAGGCGCAGATCGTTCAGGAGGTGATCAACCGGAATCGGCAACTGGAGTTGCACCTCGATAGCTTGCGCTCCATCTCAGAGCAAATCATCTGGGACGTAACTCCTTGCGTTGCAAAGCGCAAAAGGACTTCATGAGAGGCTTGCCTAAGCGCCATTCCATTATGTCCCCGGATCTACCGGATCTCTGACCACCTTAAAGGCGGCTTTCAGACGATTGCCAAATAGTGGGCTCAGGAAAACCGTCAGGATGAACGGAAAAACTACGCCGAACAAAACAGCCGGACCCAGCCAATAGTAGAGGGATGTGACACGAGGTATCATATTCCACCATTGCGGCCGCATGGAAGGATACCGGATGAGCATTGATCCCATATTAAGCAGCCTAAGCCCATAAATAAAAAGGAAACTCCAGCAGAAAAACAGCATGGAGAAGAGCAGAAGGTTCCAGCGTTTTCTACACCATTTCGCTGCCAGGATAAAACTAACAAGCAGGATGAGCGGCACAACAGAGTAAACCAAAGGCACAGCCCATTGGTTTATGTCGTCCCCTGCTTGAAAGGCGAACAAGGTCAAAACGCCCGGCAATACGAACAGCACCAGGGCTGCCACAAATTTCCTGACAGAGGACCAGGCTTCGATGGCATAGGTCATCAGGCAAAGTACACACAAACCGCTTGCCAACAGGATTATGTTCAGATACGGCGCGCCGGAGCCGCCGGCCCGCAGGGGTGGTATCAGTTGGCCGGCTATTGAGTGGTAGGAATAGGCCGCCGAAAAACCGCGGACCAACCAGCTCAATGACTTCAGCTGCCCCACCCACGCTACTGCGGCGATCAGGCCGAAAGGCAGCAATATCACCCAAGCCCCGGCTCGGCGGTTGGGCTTGAGCAGCAGAAAAGGAACAAGGATAAGCGCCGGAAGAAAAAGTGACAGCCCTTTAACAAAAGGCCAAGGAAAAATGATGGGCGTGGCTTGGCGGGAGCTCAAGCTTCCCAGGTCATACGAAGGGACAATTTTAAAATCACCGGAAGTGAACAGGGGTACTCGCCATGAGTACGTGCAGGTTCCTCCTCAGCCAAACTGGAAATCGTCGCTTTTCAACAAGCGATCGCCCTGATAGATGGCAAGTTTGGGAGGCTTGTCGCGAGCCGTGTCGCTGGCCGAGTAGGGTTCCCCTCCCACCCCCTTCAAAAGATAATTCACCTGTAGCGAGCTTCCGCGGGAAACTGCCGTCACACTACTTTGCAGAGGCCCACCAGCCTTCAAACGAAAGGGAGTAGTTGCGGCAATGGAAAATTTTGGCATTTGAGATACATCGCCGCTCACAAACATGGTTTTATGGGGAGGAGATTGCAGGTAAATTGTCGCAATCTGGTATTTTTCAGCAGGAAGGAGAATGGGTTGAGTCGGAGAATCCAGGATAGCGAGCCCGTCGCCCTCAAGAACCAGCCTCCGAACGAATTGTCCGTCCAAGACCAGCTCTCCCAAAGAAGCACTGACCTCTGCGAAATCGGCAGTCAGCAGCGAATCTTCCTGTCCAGCGCGAAAAGCAAGGTTGAGCTGGTAGAGGTGGCCGCCGAAGAACAGCTTCTTTGGAACTTGCATCCCGCGATACGTCGGAGATTCCCCGCTCGTGGCAGGTGCGATTAGGAATTGGTCTTGTTTGTTAATCTGGCCGTCCAGATTATCCTGCACCTCGAGCCGCCATTTCTGGCCATAGAGCTCGATCTCCCCCTGATAGGAAGACGTTATCTCCCCATAGCAGTCGCTGCCATAACAATAGAATGCAGCTATGGAGTAGGAACGGCTGATTCCATTGAATTGGAAATTGAGCCGGATATCTTTGAAAACGACACTTTCGCCCCGGCCCTCTCCCTGCCGGACACCACCCGGATCGTCGGTCAAGTCCAGGTTTCGATTGAGGTCCAGATAAAGAGATCGCCGGGTGAGATCTGCGGCGAAGCCCAGGAAGTCGTCTTTGTTGGGACCAATCGTGAGCTCCCGGCGCAGGACCTTGTCTTTCCCGAAATCAGGTTCCACGCGGAATTTCACTTCCTGTTTGCCCGGCTCTATGTAACACGACAGAGAGGGGCTCTTCTCCGTGTATTTCAGAGGAAAGGACAGACTAGCGCCGGTGGTCGCCGTCTGAGCCTGGAGAGGCAGGCAAAAAAGGCAAACGCCCAGTCCCAGCAACAATGCCAGGAAGCAGTTCGGGCGAAGGATCGAATGGATGCGCTTATACAAGAGACCGGGCTGAACCCTGTTGGCTGCGGCGTCCATGGTCACACGCCACCTCCCGCAATTTTAGGCGAGCTGCAATTCCATTTCCTGTGAATTATAAGTCAACTGGCGACGGTCATTCTAATCATTTCTAAAAACAATTTCTGCTGCAGGATGTGCTGCCTTCTTGACAGCCTCAATGCATGTCCCGGCTGCCGCAGCCTGTCCCAACTCTTTGCCCTCATCAGGATCCGCTGAATCTCAGGTTTAGCCTCGCTGCAATCTCCTACTTTCAGCTGCCGGTTATCCGGCATCAGCAGGCGAAGCTGCAATTCCCCCACTGGCGGGCCGATCTGCCAAAGGTGCCGGAATCACCTTGAAAGCTGCCATCAGCCGCTCGCGATAGAACGGGCTCAGAAAAGCCGTCAGCACGAACGGAAATGCAATGATGAACAAGATCACCGCGACCACCAGCAGGGAAATGACAAATTGCAGCAGCAAAGTCACCCCCGATGGCGGTGCCTGCCGCATCATGATCGCGAATCCAAGAAGCAGCAGTATCAGCGCCGATACCAAGAGCAAAGTCCAGACCAAAGACAACAGGGAGAAGCGCCGCAACCTCCAACGTTCTCTGCAACGTCTCCCCGCCAGGGTAAAGCTCAACAGCAGGACAAGTGGGGCAAGGCCGTAAGCTGCAAGCATCACCGAGTCTAGAGCTTCGCCCACTCCTTGGGCAAAGAACAGAATCACTGCACCCGGCAATATGGACAGGGTTGGAATTGCCAGGAATTTCTTGGCGAATGACCAGGAAGGCATGGCATAGGTCATTAAACACATTATGCACAAGCTGCTCGCCAGCATCACCACGTACGGATATGCATAGGCGAAGACATCGGCTGGCGCGGATAATGGGATCCGTTGACCAGCCAGCACAATCGCGGCAATCAGACCAAAAGGAACCAGCATCAACCAGGCCTTGGCCTGGCGGTTGGGCTTCAACAGCAGAAAAGGCAAAAGAATGAGTGCCGGCAGAAAAGGCAACAGCACTTTAACAAAGGGCCAATGATACATGACCGGAGTGGATTGCCTGGGGCTCAAGCTGCCGAGATCATACGAGGCGACGATGGCAAGATCGCCGGAAGTAAAGTAAGGTACTCGCCATGAGTACGTGCAGGTTCCGCCTCAGCCAAACTGGAAATTGCCCGCTGCCAGCTGCCGATCGCCTTGATAGATGGCAATACCAGGAGGCTTGCCGGAGTTCTGATTGCTGACTGAGTACTGTTCGTCTCCCACTCCCTTTAGAACATAACTCAGCTTCAGGAAGTTGCCGCTGGCGGTTGCCGTTACACTGCTTTCCAAAGGTCCGCCGACCCTCAGATGATAGGGAGTGCCTGCAGTAACCGAGAATTGAGGCATTCGCGATACGTTACTGGTCAGCGCCGGTTTGCTGAGAGCGGATTGCAGGTAAACCGCTTGAACGAAGTATTTGCCAACAGGCAGGAAGATCGGTTGAGTCGGAGAATCCAGGATGGCAAGTCCGGCATCACCTTCAAGAACCAGCCGGCGAATAAACTGGCCATCTATAACTAGCTCCCCCAAAGGAGAACTGATCTCAGTAACATTGGCGATCAGGGGCGAAACTCCAGGTCCAGCCTCAAATGTGAAGTTGAGCTGGTACTGATGACCACTCAAGAATAGTTTCGTTGCGACTGGCATTGGGCGGTAGCCTGCTCGCCCTGCTTCAGCTGAAACCGCAATTGAGAACTGATCCTGACGGTTGACCACCCCGTCCAGATTATCCTGCACCTCCACCCAATATTTCTGGCCATACAGCTCAATCTCTCCCTGATAAGACGATTTTACCGCTATGTAACCGGCGTCGCCGCGGCCATAAAAATAGAATGGATCCAGAAGGTATGAGCGAACAACTCCGTTTTTGCGGAGATTGAGCCGGACATTGGCGAAAGATGCGTACGCGCGGCCGCCCTGTCCCTGGTAGACGCCGTCCGGATCGTCGGTCAAGTCCAGGTTTTGATTGAGATCCAGGTAGAGAGTCCTGCGCGTGAGATCGACAGCGAAGCCGATGAAGTCATTCTTGTTGGGACCAATTTGGAGCGCGCGGCGCAAGACCTGATCTTTGCCAAAAGCAGGTTCCTTGCGGAATTTCACTTCCTGTTTGCCTGCATTGATCACGGACGACAAGGAAACGTTCTTTTCCGCGTAATGCAGAAGAAAGGAATGACTCGCGCCAGTGGTTGCCGTTTGAGCCAGAAGAGGGAGGCCCCAAAGACAAACGCCCAGCAACTGCAAGATCGCCAGCAGTTGGCTCCGGAGAAAAACGAAGAATATCTTCCTGCCAGGACGATCGGGCTGAATCCTCTGAGCTGCAAGGCGCATGGTTGCACACCAGATCAAGTAAGTTCAACTCTTTCGCTTACTTTATTATGGTTTTAAATCATCTGCAATAGAAGATCTGGTGACACAGCCTTTCAGCCTGTGCCATAAAAGCGCTTTCATGCGGTTCGGGTAGCGGGAAGCGGCATGAGGGACTGTTTGGTCGATTTCAGCCCAAGAAGTCCTCCCTCTCCGCGCCCGGTTTTCGCAGCACCGGGCGGCGCACTGCTAATCGGCTGCGGCTGGGGCGCGCCGCGCCGATCCAGTGCGATTCTCTTCTTTTTCCCCATGCATACAGGCGGCTTGGCATTCATGGCAGACGATGCATTCAGGATCACGATTGACGGGTATCTTCCGGTTTATTCGGACAGAGGGCTGGATATCCATCGAGCATGCGGCGTCGCACTTCTTGCAACTCACGCAGGTTTCCGCAGGGGCTTTGATCGCCCAGAAACTCACATAGTTAAGTGGAGCCAAAATGGCAGCCAGGGGGCAGAGCATCTTGCAAAAGGAGCGCGCGCTCACAACTGCAAACACCAGAATGACCGCCAGCACCAGCCATCGCACCAGGGTCGCTATTTGAAATGTCGAAAAGCCGTGGGCAATCACGGTGGGCAGGCTGGCTTGGAGAGTGCCGGCCGGACAGATCCGGCAGAAGGAGTACAGCGTATTTTCACCCCACAGGTAAGGGGTCAGGATGACAAGCAGAAACAGGAGAAAATATTTGGCATATGCAGTCCAATGCGGCAGCGAGATCTTGACGGAAGGGATCTTATGCAGGAGATCCTGCAGCAAACCGAAGGGACAAACCCAGCCGCAAACCAGTCTTCCCAGAAACACCCCCACCAGCAACACCATTCCCAGCGGAACAAGAGGGAGGAGATGGTAGCCGGAAAAATGGACAAAAACACCGATGGGGCAGGCAAACCAGGACAAGACGCAGGAGTGGCAACTGAGGACGGGGTTGCAGAGCCACTTCAGTTCCGGCCCCCAGGAACTGTGAAGCAGCAGGAGAGATAGATACTGGACGATGCGCCGTTTTCTCATTGGCAATGTGGCTGGCAGCCGCCGTGACTACCCGGGATCTCACTGTCAAGTGGGGCAAGCCATTTTCCCTTTCGGTGCCTCACGGTTGTATGTGCTGAAGAGTTCGTCTCCTTTGCGAATCGTGCCGCTGAAAGTGGCATCCTCCACCAGTTGGAACGCAGTGATTACTGTGTAACTGCGCAGTCCGAACTCCTCCCGAGGATTGTCGTAGACCTTGTACTCGCGATCACTGCCGACCACCAGAAGGATGACTGCGATGAGCGCCAGAATGATTTGAAGGATTCTCTCGAGCGTGACCTTCATGGTTGATTCACAACAGGTGCTTTTGATAATCAGGTGCCAGTTTCCTGTCGTTCCCGATTCGCAACGTGATATGTCGGGCATCCAGCCAATCCAGGATCGCCAGTGCGTATTTCCGGCTGGAATCGATCTCATATTTGAAATCGGCCGAGTTGAGCACTCCGCGTTCCTGGATGATTGCCAGTACTCTGGCCTGTGCTTGCCGCAGCAATTGTGCACTTAATACCACATTTTTGGATACCGAAATCAGCTTCCCCTCATTGAATAGATATTCAAGCAACCGGTCGATTTTTTCCGGAGACGCATCCAGCATGCCGGGCAGCTCATCAGGTCGCGGTGATCGGAAGCCCGTTCGGGCGTAAATCTCGAGGAGGCGTATGAGCAAAGGGCCTTCGGCCTGGTCCATCGTCTGCGCAGCCGCCGGGAGTACCACCTTGTGCCCTTGGGGACGAATCAGCTCCAGAGATTCCAGTTCCTGGAAGAGCCTGTTCCACAAAGGGGCCGGAAAATTCAATTCCTGGCGCAATTCCTCACGCCGCAGGCTGAGCATGTGCCCGGAATCGCTGGCCTGCAGAATTCGCAGTCGGGCCGTGTCATAGAAAGAGCGGTAATTGCGGGGGTGAATGAAACATTCCGTTTCCAGGGCAGATGCCAGTCCGTCGGCCGTCAGCCGCTGCAAAACCTGGCGCACGGTATCCAGGGGCAGCAGCGTTCCTACGGAAATCTCGCGGAGAGACGCCCCCTCTGGTCTATGGCGCAGCAGGAAGTACTCAATGTGCCGGGCATTCCATTGGGCGTCCCATGCCGGCTTTTCTCCCAGGAAGGCCTGCTGTGCCGAAAGGGATTGCACCTGTTCCTTTCGCGGCAGCCGCCGTGTTGTCTCTTCCGCCCCGAGCAGGATGCCACCCGCCACAGTCATGGCGGGCGAGGGACGCCGGAGAATGAAGCGGTCGTAAGGCGCCGCCGCGATCGGGCTATCGAGGATGAGGGTGGCAAAGCTCTGTTGTCCGCCAGAAAGAGTCTTTTCTTCGAGCAGGTAGAGCTTGCCTCCTGTTTCGCTGGTGCCCGTGTGAAACTTGATCAACTCAGCGTTTTGCAGCGGTTTTTCCAGGCGGCTGATTGCAGTGAGCCTTGCATGAACCTGGCGGACAGGATGCAGATAACCGGGCAGGCAGAGCACCTGGCCCCGAGACAGTTGTTGTTTGGAAAACTCCGGAATATTCAGGGCCAGACACTGGCCGCAACCCCCTTCGCCGGCATCACGCAAGAAGCGTTGAATGCCGCGCACGCGACCGGTCAGACCGGCGGGGACAAGCTCAACCTGCGCGCCCACGGAAATGGATCCGTCCACTGGAATGCCGGTGACCACTGTGCCGAAGCCCGGCCGGGAGAAGAATTGCGCAATGGGCATGCGAAAGATGCCGCGCCCCCGCGTGGAAACGTGGGCGTTTGCGCAGCTGACCAGGTGTTCATAGAAGGTGTCGAAGCCTTCGAAGGTTTCCGAGGAGATGGGGCAGACGGGTGCGCCTTCAAGGATGGTGCCTTTGAGGAAGGCCTGAATCTCGGCGAGGCGCTGCTCTATCAAGCTTCTGTCCACTAGGTCAATCTTCGTGAGAGCCACGATGCCTTTGCGCACGCCCATCAAGGACATGATTTCCAGGTGTTCTATTGTTTGAGGCATGATGCCGTCGTCGGCGGCTATGACCAGGATTGCCAGGTCGATGCCGGAGATGCCGGCCACCATGGTGCGCACGAATTTTTCATGACCCGGCACATCGACCACGCCCACGCACAGATTGCCGCCGATCCAGCAGGGCGCGAATCCCAGTTCGATCGTGAGGCCGCGCTCCTGCTCCTCTTTGAGCCGGTCCGTGTTGCAGCCTGTCAGCAGGCGCACCAGTTTGGTCTTGCCGTGATCCACATGACCGGCCGTTGCCATCATCATGATGACGTCCGGGTTGAGTTCAGGTCGAAGCAAACCAGGCGGCGGTCGCGGGCTCATAGTCAGATTTTCAATCCGTCACAAATCTCTTTGTAGAACATCATGACAGCACAGCCGCCGAAGCTGATCGCCAGTTCGGCGGTTTCGTCAATCTCAGCCTTGGAAATGCCCATGGCGAGCGCTGATTTTATGTGGCTCTTCAAACAAGGTTCACATCGTTGGACGGCCGAAAGCGCAATGGCCATCAGCTTCTTCGTGCGGCGGTCGATAAGCCCTGGCTGGTTGGCGGCCTTCATGAAATTCCTAAAAAGATCCAGGCGGTCTGTTGCCGGTTTTTCATCCTCGAACACAGGCGGGGATGAGCAGCATGCGGATTCCGAGGCGGGAGCATGGCCCGCTGCAGGGTTGGCCGGCTCTCCTTCCTGATTCGGTCTTGTTGGAATCATGATTTCCTCTGAACTTCCGATGAAATGGTTAAGACGCGTGTTGACAATGATGATTTCGCCTTCAGGACTGATCTTATTGGTGATCCGGCCAACGATTGCGGCGGCCTGGTGGCCACGGCGATGCATGGCTTCAACATAAGCGGCGGCTCTCTCTTCGGGCAGGGCTACCAGCAGTCCCCCCGAGGTCTGTGGATCGTAGAGGAGCGGCAGATTCTGTGGCGCGTTTGCGTCGGCGACCCGGATCCAGGCCATGGCATACTCCTGGTTTCGTTCAATCGCGCCGGATAGGATCTCGTTTTTGAGACAGGCCTGTACCGCCGCAAAGACAGGAATCCTCGAGAAATCGATCTCGGCAGAAACATCGCTGGTTCGGATCATTTCCACGAGGTGGCCCGCCAGGCCGAATCCAGTGATGTCGGTGCAGGCGTGAGCCTGGAACTCCTGCATGAGTTCTGCCGCGTCCCGGTTGAGAGTCGCCATGGAAACGCCGGCTTCCTCCAGGCAGCGGGGATGGATGCGTCCGATCCGCACGCCAAAGGCGATCATCCCGGTTCCGAGCGGCTTCGTCAGAACCAGCATGTCGCCGGCCCGCGCCTGGCCGCGCTGAATGATCCTCTCACTTTCGATCAGACCCGTGATGGCAAATCCCATCTTGGGTTCTCTGTCATTGATGCTGTGGCCGCCGATGAGAGCACAGCCGGCCTCATTGAGTTTCTCGATGCCGCCTCTCAGCATGGCTTCCATCAGGCTGCCGTCCATATCATCGATCGGGAAACCAACAATCGAAAGCGCTGTCAGCGGCCGCCCTCCCATGGCATACACATCGCTGAGCGAATTGGCCGCGGCAATCTGCCCAAAAAGATAAGGATCATCCACGCAAGGCGTAAAGACATCCACTGTCTGAACCAGGGCCAGCCTATCGTCCAGCTGATAAACACCACAGTCATCCCCGGCGGCAGCTCCCAAAAGCACTTTGGGATCCACAATCGGAGGAAGGTTACGAAGGATGCGGATCAAGTCGCCTTGAGCAATCTTGGAGGCGCAGCCGGCGCTGCTGACTGTTTGGGTGAGAGCCACCGGATTCCCATGGGCTGGCATTTTCTCACCGGCGCAGGTACAGACATTATGATGGATGAAAAGGTCGCAGGGACAACGCCTCATGGGATCGCAGACGCAGTGCTGCAAAGCTTGAGATCGTGCCATCACTTTCTGACGGCGCTGCAAATCGACGGTCATGGCTGATTGACATCCGGGCGTTGTATTTTGTCGAGCGTTGCCAGGATATGACTCTCTTCCTCTTCGAAAACAGTACGCAGGTCAAACAGCACTTCGTCTTGTTCGATCCGCGCGATAATGGGCGGCTCACTCCTGCGTAGCTGAGCATTGAGCGCACCCGCGGAGAGACTCGCGGAACGCACTGCCAGCAGATAAGTCTTCAGTGGAGTAACAGGGAGCGAGCCCCCACCGGTGGCGCTCGCTCCTTCTATCAGCCGGACTTCAAGGGAGCTGGAGTTGCTCTCGATGGCTTTTAGTAAGCGGAAGGCCCGCTGTTTGATAGTGTCAGTGCTCATCGTGATCATGCGCAGTGTGGGATGCTCTCGGAACAGGGTGTTTGGTTCCAGAAACATGCGCAAGGTATACTCCAGGGCCATGTCGGTCATTTTGCCGACGCGCAGCATTCGAGTCAGGGGATGTTTCTTGATTCGGCCAATCAGATCCTTGCGTCCGGCTATGATGCCCGCCTGGGGGCCGCCGATGAGCTTGTCGCCGCTGAAGCAGACCAAGTCTGCCCCGGCCGCGATGCTTTCCGGAACCGTTGGCTCATGGGGGAGCCCGAATTGGCTGAGGTCGACTAGGGCGCCACATCCCAGATCATCGATGATGAGCAAGTCTCGCTTCTTCTTGAGCGATACCAGTTCTGCTACGGGCACTTCCTTGGTGAAGCCCATCACCCGGTAATTGCTGGGGTGAATATGCATGATGGCGCCGGTTTTCTCACCAATGGCGTTTTCGTAGTCCCGCAGATGTGTTTTATTGGTGGTGCCTATCTCCACCAGGATAGCTCCGCTCTGATGGATGCACTCATGCAGACGGAAAGAACCGCCGATTTCGATGAGCTGGCCGCGCGAGACAATCACTTCCTGGCCCTGACACAGGACCGTCAGAATGAGCAGAGTGGCCGCTGCATTGTTGTTCACAATCAGGGCGGCTTCCGCAGCGGTCAATTGACAGATCAGCTGTTCGCTAACAAAATTGCGCTTTCCCCGCAGGCCTGTTGCCATGTCGATCTGCAGGTTGCAGCAACGGTTGAGTCCCGCCAGCGCATTCACGGCCTGCTGGGGAAGCACCGCCCTCCCCAAGCCCGTATGCAGGATAATGCCCGTTGCATTAACCACCGGACGAAGCCGCTCATCTTCCACCTGTGCGAGCAGGGCACTGATTTTTTGAACAATCCTGTCTGAATTGGGTGGCAGGTCATCAGGTTTGAGTTGATGACGGAACCAGTGGAGCGCTTCCCGGATGGCATTGAGAACCAGGGGACGGCTGGACCATTTCAGCATCTCCTGGATCTGAGGGTGTTCCAACAAAACCGCAACTGATGCCAATTGACGCCGCGGGTCACCTGATGCAGGAGGATGATCGGTGTCTTGACTGTTTGTCATTTTTGGACGTGGCGGAGGTGAATGGGTGTCGAACCCACCGCCGCCGAAGTGGCGGCACAGCGGTTTTGAAGACCGTGAGGGCCACCGGGCCCCTCCCACCTCCGTAGCATGATCTTTCCGGAAGCCATAGTACACTTTGTTGCCCGAAAGAAAATTGAAATTCGTGTCCTGGGCAATGCAGCGGCAATCGGTCGCAGTCTGGATGAGTAATAGGCAGTTGCTTCTGAGCTGCTGCGTAACGATAGCATGATTTGGCGGAAAGAGCATCCGGAATTCTCCCCGAGGGCAGCCGGGAAGGGGCTGATTCGCCCGGAATTTACCTGGAAGACGTGAAAGAGGGGCGCGGCAGCGCCGGGGCCCTCTCCCAGGCACACTTTTCCCTCATGCCACAACGGCCGCGTTGAGCAGTCACAGTAGAAGAAGGCGGGCTCCGGGGAGGCTCACTCGCTCGGATCGGGCGACTGACTGACGTCGTCGAAGACAGCTACCTCGGGCTCATAGTGTAGAGATGTCTGAGGCGCACGGGGCGGAGGGCGCTCCGGCCGGTCCCACAGTTTGAGGTGGCGCAGGATTTTTTCGATGACGGGGGCGCCGTCGATCAGGCTGATGATCTTCAGCGGACCGTCGCAACGCGGGCAAACGAGAGGGTGCGCTTCGTACACCTTTTTGATAAGCCGCGCCCAGGAGGGCCTCAGCCAGCGCGCGAAGTCATCGGCGCAACCGGGACGTTGCGCCTGCGATTCGGGTGCATCAGGCTCCTTGGCGGCCGCCGCTTTAGCCCTTCTTCGAAGCGCCGGCGCCAATCAGATAGATGAAGTCGCCGATCTGAATGGCCTTGCCGGTAGCAGGTCGTGGCATGAGCTGGCCTGGATCGCCATATCGATCCTGCTGGCCCAGGTGACTGTCCCCGAAATCTTTTTGCACTTCGAGGCGGCTGCGACGTATAGTGTAGGGAGAATCGTGCATCGTTGTACTTGAAGCCGTCCAGCCGGAGTTGCAACCATGAATGCGACAACTGGTAAGGACCGGCGCGGTCGTCTGCGCCAGAATCATCTTTCAGTCGTAATCCCAAGTCGCCTCCTGGTATTGATCTTGATAATCGGCATTGGTCTGTTTCAGGCTTCTGTCTGGGCTCAAACGACAACCAAAGGCGCGACTCTCTCATTTCCTCTCAAGTACGTGGAAAGAGGTCCCATATCCACCAAGATCGACCTGGGTAGACAGGAGGTGAAATTCCGCAAGGAGCCGAATTTTGGAGAAGGCGACAAGATTGTGCGCCAGGCGCTGAAGATCGGTTCCAATCGAGACGACTTTATAGGCTTCGCTGTCAACCTCACAAGTCGTACTCTCTACCTGGACCTTAATCAGAACCTGGACTTGACGGATGATCCTCAAGGCGTCTATCAGTCAGAGAACATCCGCGGTCCTTCCGGACTCTTTGCATACTTTAGAGGTGTGCGGCTCAATTTCCGCAAAGGTGGTATCGATCGCTCTTACCTGTTGGAGCCGTTCTACTTTCTCGGTGAGAACCTAAACTATATAGGAATTCGATCGTGTTATGAGGGTGAGATCGAGCTTCACGGCCAGAAATGGCAATTCCAGGTTCAGGATAACCTCGACGGTCAATTCGATGCCCAGGACAAGTTCTTAATCACCCCTGTTTTCCGAAGCGGCGAACCAAAGGGAATCCCTTATCGCCCAATGCCGGTTCCAAAGAACCTGTTCGTGGGAGGGCATCAGTATCAGCTCGGCTTTGCCTTTGGAGAGGCAGCCGGGAGGTCGCCGGTGACTGTCACTTTCCTGGAGACCAGCTCTCCTATGGGAGAGATGGCCTTGGATGGGCAGTTTGTCCGGCGGCTGGTTCTTCAGGGGGACGCACGACTCGTAATTGTGGATTCTCGGGATCATACTATTCCCCTGCCTGCGGACAATTATCGCATCGAGGGAGTTTACCTGCAGCCTGCTGCCGACAAACCGGCGCTTGCGAGCTCGTCGTCTGAAACTTCGCGGATTGCAGTAACCGCCGGCACCCTTTGTCGCTTGAAGGTTGGCCCACCTTTTGTCAGCAGTGTGGCCGCAGACCGAAAAGGAAGTGCATTGCAGTTGCGATACATTTTGAGGGGAGCGGCAGGTGAAGAGTACTCGGTCATCAATCCGGACCGCCGTAATCCTCCCAAGTTTATCATTTACAAAGGCGAGCAGCAGGTGGCCAACGGCAGCTTCCAATATGGCTGAGGCGGAACCTGCACGTACTCATGGCGAGTACCTCCCTTGACTTTCGGCGATCTGAAGATTGTTACCTCGTTCGATCTGGCCGGCTTTGGTCCCGTTCAATCAGCGCCGGTCATCTATCGTTGGACTATTTTCTAACCTGGAATAATAGGCAATTGCTTCTGAGCTGCTGGGTGAGGATAGCATGATTTGGCGGAAAGAGCATCCGGAATTCTCCCCGAGGGCAGCCGGGAAGGGGCTGATTCGCCCGGAATTTACCTGGAAGACGTGAAAGAGGGGCGCGGCAGCGCCGGCGCCATCTCCCAGGCACACTTCTCCCTTATGTCACAACGGTCGCGTTGAGCAGTCACAATCCATAGAAGAAGGCGGGATCCGGGGAGGCTCACTCGCTCGGATCGGGCGACTGACTGACGTCGTCGAAGACAGCTACCTCACGGAATCTAACTGCCCGAAGGAATTACCAGCCAATTTTATGTGTGTTTGCGGTACCCCTTCTCGGCAGGAGCGGTTAATGCCATTCCCATTCGATGAAGCCTGGTTTTACGTCCACCATCGCGTTGACGATCAGCTCGACCAGGCCGCCATAAAGGACCCTGTGTTTCTCCCAGAGGTCGTAATAGGCCAGCATGTCCCGGAACTGCCCCTTGCAGTTGCTGCAGGGAGCGCAAAGGTACTTCGGGATTGAGGGATCCATGCAGTCGGCAAAGGCGTTCAGGATCTGTTCAAGCTTCTTGCGGCCGGAGACGTGAAACCGCCAGTCCGGGAAGTTGTTGCTGCTCATGATGGCAAAGCCGCCGCCACCGCCGCAGCAGTAATTGTCGACTCCGCGCGGCTCCATCTCCCGGAATCTGGGGCAGATCTTGCGCACGATCTCACGCTGGGGTTCGACCACGCCCATCAGGCGCATCAGATCCTTGTTCTCGAGGTGAGATCTTTAACGCCATCCGGTTTTTTCATGAAGAAAAAAATCGCCAAGGTCTCTTCCGTCCCAAGATGCATCTCGTTTTCCTTATGCTAAACGACAACATCCTCGAAGTTCCGGAAATTCCTTCTCTTGCCAGAGAGGTGAAAATCGATGAGGTGATTCTGACTAACGTTTGTGATTGTATTAATATTTGGCAAGAATCTCAGAGGATATTTCTCTGGGAGAGGGAAAGGGTGAAGGGAAAGTCTAAAGCCTAAAACTTTGGGATCGGAAAGAGAACACCGGCAAAGATCAGATAAGCTAACAGCAGTGTCCATAGGATATTAAATCCTTGAGCAATCAAGAATGCGACGGCTGGCCGTCCACCACCCATGGCCACAAGTTCCTTGAACCTTGTATCAAGACCGATACAGATGAAGGCAAGGTTAAACCACCATGCTCTAATGGGTGCTGAAATACCCGTGATCCCCTTCGCAAAGGCATCTGTCATGAAGAAGGAGAAGATAATCGAAGCTACGATGAAACCCACGACAAACTTTGGGAATCTGTACCAAATCTCCATGGCACCAGGCTTTTCTCCAGTCTCCTTTCCTTTAAAGACGAACCCGATCGCAAGGAGGAAGGCTGCTACTCCAATTAAGACATTCTGCGCCATCTTTACCACAACGGCCACCGACATCGCTTCTGGACCGGCGATTGCACCTGCTGCCACTGAAGTACTCCCCAATTTTAGGACCACCCCCTAAGGTGTAAAATCCCTGTCGACCGAATGGAGAGTCGATGGGAAAGCAGCGTAGACAATTCAGTGCGGGATTCAAGGTGAAGATAGCACTCGAAGCCATCAAGGGGCAACGAACAGTCCAGGAGATTGCGTCCACCTTTGCAGTCCATCCCAACCAGGTAACCCAATGGAAACGGCAGGCATTGGAACAATTGCCGGAGGTTTTCTCGTCAGACCGGGGCCGTGTTGACCGGACCGAAGAAGGATTGAAGGAAGAGTTGTACCAGCAGATTGGCCGGCTCCAGATGGAACTGGAATGGCTTAAAAAAAAGTCCGGTCTGTAGCAATAGCCGAGAGGCGGACGTGGATCGAGCACAGCGACAACATTTTCAGCATGAGACGGTAATGCGAACTGGCAGAGATTGCCCGCTCGGGACTGTACTACGAGCCTGCCGAAGAGACGTCCGAGAATCTCTGGCTGATGCGCCTGTTGGACGAACAGTACACGACAACGCCCTTCTATGGCGTGGCGCGAATGACGGCTTGGCTTCGCCGGCAGGGTTACACTATCAATCCGAAGCGGGTCCGGCGTCTGATGCGTCAGATGGGGTTGGAGGCAATCTACCCCAAGCCGCGATTGTCGCAACCAGGAGCTGGGCATCGGATATATCCCTACCTGCTCAAGGGACTCGCGATCACGAGAGCCAACCAGGTTTGGAGCACAGATATTACGTATATCCGATTGCGACAGGGGTTTGTCTACTTGGTGGCCATCCTGGACTGGTTCAGCAGATACGTCCTGGCATGGGAAGTGTCAACCTCGATGGAATCGAGCTTTTGCATCTCCGCCTTGGATTGGGCGCTGCAGAAAGCTCAACCGGAGATCTTCAACTCGGACCAGGGAGCACAGTTTACGAGCACCGACTTTACGGATTACCTGGCGCAGCGGGGAATCCTGATCAGTATGGATGGGCGGGGACGAGCGCTGGACAATGTTTTCGTGGAGCGCTTGTGGCGCACGGTCAAGTACGAAGAGGTTTATCTTCGGGATTACCTCGGTGTCCGCGAAGCCATCGACGGCCTGTCGCACTATTTCGATTTTTACAATCGCCGGCGCTTGCATCAGGCATTATCCTATCGGACTCCAGAAGCCGTTTATCTGGGGATGGTATGATATGGCCCCCAGCAAGATCGCCGTTTATAGGGCATCCTGGAGCAAAATATTCCGCGATGCGGAAAGACGTGACCGTAAAGAAAGAAAAAAGTAGCAAAAAAGAAAGAAACGGCCTGTGGGAAATGTGGGAAAGCCGAAGGCTTTTCCACATTTCCCACAGGCCCTACTGAGATATATATTCATAATTATGGTCCAAGGGATCCACCTTAGATCGGTAGAAAACTGGTCCTAACGATGGGGAGTACCCCCCACCGCACCTGTTGTGTCAATGGTACCACCTAACCATGCTCCTGTCATGGCTGGTAGCCAGCCAAATGCTTTGGCAATGATTGGTTGGAATATCAGCATGGGAATCGCACAGAGCAACACCAGGGAGATGGTGTGACTTACTTTTTTCGGGTCGCCTTTTACAGCGCCTCCTGCTGCAATGGCAGCCGAGACACCACAGATGGAAACGGCTGTTCCAAGGATGGAGGCGAATTCATCATCAAGCCCAAGTTTCTTTGCCAACCAGAAGCAGACATAGAAAACCACAGCGATGACAAGGATAGATTGTACCATCGCATAGGCGCCAACTTTTACAATGGTTGTAAAGAGAATTTCTGCGCCGAGAAGAACGAGGCCGATCTTAATAAAATATTCGGTCTTCACCGCTTCCTTGAGCCATCCAGGTAAACCGACTGTATTACTTATCAACAGTCCTAAGATCAGAGCCCAGAACACGGTCTCGAGGCCATAGTAAGAGATCGTTGTATTTCCCCCGATAATCGAAGCAATTAAAGAAAGGATGAATACAATGGGAAATCCTGTGGTAAATTTACCTGCTGCCATCCCCATAATGGCGATCCCGATCAATGCAAAAATCCAGAATCCGATAAGCAGAAAGAGCATTCTTAGCAAATTTTGACCTGAGAAGACATTTCCAAATGTGATGGTTGCGTCTCCCTTGATGTCTTTGGCAAGCTTGTCCGCCTTCTTATTCAGATCTTTATCTTTCACATCCTTTACGGACTTCTCAAGCTTACCAGCAGCTTCCCCTATGGCTTTTCTTTCCTTGGCGTCGAGGGTGGTCTTGAGTGCCAGTGCTCCTGCCTTTAACCCTTCCTCACCTTTTATCTCGGCTTCCTTGGCAAGTGACTCCGCCTTGCTACTATAGCCCGGAACCTTGGAGAGGAATGCCCTATCCGTCATCCACTTCCACCCTGGAAGCTTGATTGTAGCCCCAGCCATGAAGATGATTAAAATGAAGAAGCCTATCCATACAGCCATCCAGTCGTCTTTCTTCCAAATTGTCGACCAATCGATCCCTTGTTTCTTTTCGACCATACTTTAAGGCCCCTCATCAAAAGATTGTTTAGTGGAATCTATCCTATTTTTTTAATTCCCGGAGGGAATTGCCGGCCAATTTTATGTGTGTTCGCGGTACCCCTTCTCGGCAGGCGCGGCGAGTCCAACCATGAAATTTATTTGCGGCAGGAGCGGTCAGTGCCATTCCCATTCGATGAAGCCCGGTTTTGCGTCCACCATCGCGTTGACGATCAGCTCGACCAGGCCGCCATAAAGGATCCTGTGCTTCTCCCAGAAGTTGTAATAGGCCAGCATGTCCCGGAACTGTCCCTTGCAGTTGCTGCAGGGAGCGCAAAGGTACTTCGGGATTGAGGGATCCATGCAGTCAGCAAAGGCGTTCAGGATCTGTTCAAGCTTCTTGCGGCCGGAGACGTGGAATCGCCAGTCCGGGAAGTTGTTGCTGCTCATGATGGCAAAGCCGCTGCCGCCGCCGCAGCAGTAATTGTCGACTCCGTGCGGCTCCATCTCCCGGAATCTGGGGCAGATCTTGCGCACGATCTCACGCTGGGGTTCGACAACTCCCATCAGG
>Ga0315279_10000288_pt1 | contig 105824 bp, 128 predicted proteins | sample YL17G06_20_MG_FD_203694 | JGI IMG/M metagenome (GOLD analysis project Ga0315279, IMG submission 203694) | Sediment microbial communities from Yellowstone Lake, YNP, Wyoming, USA - YL17G06_20 | ecosystem: Environmental > Aquatic > Freshwater > Lake > Sediment | place: USA: Wyoming | collected... | reverse complement strand
TTTTATTTAGATGAATCCTAATGCGATGAATATGTGTATATTTTTCAAAAAAATAAGAACCGTCACCAGCAAATAGACCTATGAATTCTCCTATTTTTTGTTCATCAGATTTGTCAATAATGATAGGTTTAATCTTCTTTCCATTAATTTTTCTCATATAATAATAAATCGTGGTCTTTCCTACACCAAAATTTTTAGAAATGCAATTCAGACTTTTTCCTTGTTTGATAAATTTGCTTATTTTAATTTTCTGATTTTTTGTTAATCTCTTCATATTTTTTATTTTATTTGCTTTTATTTAAAACTATCTGGGTTCAAATCCCCGTGGGGGCATTGAGTTTAAATCTTTTTTCTATTAATTAAAACATATGATGAAAGTAACTTTAACAAGAATTAATGGTAGTTATATGGCTCAATTTGAAGGTGAAAGAGTAGGCTGGGCAGCTACTCTAAGAGGTAAAATAAAAGCATTGCCTGATAAAATTGAAGGCTGTTGTGAACGATTTTCTAATAACTTTGAAACTTTTTACAAGTTAATAACTAATGGAGATTCATACGAATTTAACTTACTATTTCCTTTCTATCACCCAGAAGAAAGGTAGAATACAACTAAAATGATTCCATATGGCTTCGAATCACACCTACCTAGGCAAAATTTAAAAGCAGGCTTTTTGAATAATTAATTAGATAGCATGTGCCTCAAGGAAATTGAAGAGATACTAAGGCCGAACCTGAAGAAGTGCTTTGTCTTTCTGGCAATAATCCTATTCCTGATGGCTGTGTGGATCAACCTTTTCATAAACATACTGCCGGTGATGGTAATCGGCACGCAGGAGTTTTACGACGTGTTTTGCGAATACAAGCGCCTTGCAGACAACACTGCAATAAGCGAAATGCAGAGGGAGGAGGTCAAAGCGAGACTTGACACTATTTTGGAAAACCTGAACAACAAATACTCCGCTTTCGGCAAGTTCAACACGGACTTGTCCATAGCAAACATGCTCGTGCCTTCAAGCCTTTACACATGCGTGCTTGACTGCGCGACCCTGAACATTTTAGGCGAGGAGACCATATCGAACAATTTCATCGGCATAGACTTCCACTGCAACCCTTATAGTATATTCGCCTTTTTCAGAAACCTCGTCCTCATATACGCCTTCTCTTGTTTCGTAGTGTGGCTTTTCGAATGGAACCGTTTGAAAGGAAAGCGGAAGGCGGTAAAGAGGAGAAGGTAGTCAGTTCTTGAGCGTGACTCTCATAAAGTCGTGCGCTACCTTGGTGTCGTCGAAAATCTTTTTCGCCTCGTCTTCCAACTCCTTCGTATCAGTGTAACGGCGGCTTATGTGTGTCAGCACAAGCTGTTTCACTCCGGCCTTTTTTGCAATTTTCGCTGCCTGCTTGACATCTGCATGCGCCTTGCCTTCGTCCTCCTCGAGAAACGTGCCGTCGTGTATGAGCAGGTCTGCAGATTTTGAAATTTTCACAACATTGTTGCAGGGCTTTGTGTCGCCTGAATAAACAACTCGCATGCCAGCTTTACAATTGGCAACATCTTCGATTTTAACAACCTTTATCTTGCCGTCTTTACCTTTGTATTCTGCCTTTCCAGTTTTTTTCAACTTTTTCAGCCAAAATCCTCTTCTCAAGTCCTTCTCTTTCAACTTCTGCAGATCAATGCTCCATCGATCTTTCTCCTTGAAGCAGTACGCCACTGCTGGTATTGTGTGCAGGACTGGTATGGATAAAATTTCATAATCCTCTCCTTCATCGATTTTTTCGATCTTCTCTCCTTCAAAAGGAACATTCGCAGCAGTCAAAGGAAAGCGAAGACCAAAATAACCTAAATCAACTATGTCTGAAACAAACCTTTCAGCTTCAGGCCCGAATATTTTCAGTTCTTTTGTCCTTCTTTCGAGATTCATTGTCTGAATTAATCCTATCAATCCAGCAAAATGGTCGGCATGCCAGTGGCTTATGAAAATCTTGTTCACATCCATGAAGCTTATGCCTGACTTCATCAGTTGCTTCTGCGTCCCCTCCCCGCAGTCGAACAGAATTGTATCTTTACCTTCGCCGTAATATTCTAAAATAATAGCAGGATGGTTCCTGTCCTTGCTTGGCACGCCTGAGACTGTGCCTAGAAAAGTTATCTCGATCATTTCTTTTTCACCTTATTGCAAATCCATACTATGAAGCAAGATATAACATACCAGTATAAAAATAGTAGTGGTAAGTAAACCAAATCAAGTATGAAATATCCTATAGAAATATTCTGGAAGGCTGGATAGGATGGGTTGATAATATAATTTAGAACGATATGAAAATTTCCTATAACTTCTATCTTGTTAAGAGTTAAGACGCGATAAAACACAGAAATAGGCGCGTATATGTAAATCAAAGTTGAGGAGTATAGTATTAAAAAAATAGCAAGAGTAATGATAATTTTTACTTTAGTTGGTTTCAAAAATTTTTTCCAGTTCATACCAAGCTCTCCCTCTCGAAATATTTTTTCAGGAAAACGCCGAAATCCTCGTCCTGCTTGATCAACTCCATAATCTTTTCGTTCTCAGATATTATTTCAAATCCTTTTGGCAGCTGGTCGGCTATGAAGTTCGGTATGCCCTTTGCCTTGAGTATGTCCGAACTTTCTTTCAAGCTGTTCGAGAGCTTGTCGCGCGCAGTCAAAAAATTCCTCCTCACCTCGACGCACCAGTAATTGTTCTCAACAAAAGGCCCTGCCAGCGCTTGCTTAGCATACTTCGCAAGGAAGCGTTGCGAGTCGTCCGCATCAAAAACCTTAGGCCCGACGCGCTTCTGCACTATTGGCAGCTTCGAAACTTCCATCTCCAGCAGCACGACCGCCAGATCCTTTTCGTTCGTATATTCGCCTTTCCTCAGAACAACGAACTCGTTCTCCTTCAATATGCTCTCCAGCCTGTCTGAAAACCTCCTGAGCTGCGGCCACAGGATGTCCGGGACGATGTCAGGTGGTATGAACTTGACGGCAACAAGCTCTGTCCTCCTCAGCATCTGCTTTATGACGAGGTCGTTCTCGGTTATAGGCTCTACTGTCCTTTTGAAAAACATTTTTTCTGCGGGGTTGTTTAAAAACTCCCTGGCTATTTTTTTCAGCAAGAAGAAATTTTGCGCTGACAATGCCGCGGCTGTATTACGAGTTTTATCGGTCGGGTCGATTATTATCATCGCCTGCTCCTTGAAATCCTTCCTAAGCTTGTGGAAATCCTTTTTTGTGTAGAATCCCTTTATGTCGATTACCTCGCCTGGTTTCCAAGACTCCGCAGCTTTCAGCACGTTCAAAAATTTTTTATATTGTATAATTAACAGCTCGCAGACGTAGCCCGAGAAGCCCTGTGTTTTCGCATCCGCTCCGTAAATGTTGTTGGCAGTGAGGAGCTGTTTCAGCAATCGAACCTCGCCGGACAGCTTCAGCGGAAGGTTTTTCTCTATATATTGCACATGGAACGGAGTTCTGTCAACAGCAGACTTCATCTTCTCCGGCGACTCGACGTCGAAACAAGGCACGACATCCACATCCACGTTATCAACACAGCCGCAGACATAAGGATGTTGAGCGTACTCGATCCTAAAAGTCCCGCCAAGCTTTTCTATGACTGTCTTGCCTATCTTGAGCCCGCATTCCTCCAGTCTCTTTTCGCTCAGCTCTGCTGGGAAGAGTATGAACACGTCGAACTCTGTCTTGCCGATCAGCCATGTGTCGCGCGTGAGGCTGCCAGCGAGCATAGCCTTCGCCTTGAATTTTTTTGCCTCTGCATTGGCAACGTCCAACACTTTCTTCGACAGCTCAACCAGTCTTTTCTTCTCGCCCGAATCTGGCGTGATTCTGCCCAAGACTTGCTTCAAAACTTTCTGGTAGTTCTTCGGCATAAATATTCTTTGGGGTTTTGACTTATAATTATACGCTCATTTCAGGATTTTGGAAACATACGGCCCGTCCTGCATGTAGCCGAAGCGGTAGTAGTAGCCGCGCATGCCTACACCGCTTATTATCACAATCTTTTTCGCACCAAATTCCTCCTCCGCTATTTTTTCAGCTTTTTCAAGAAGTTTCTTTCCAAATCCTTTGTGTTGGTATGCATCTTTCTTATGTTCACCAACAGGAACAAGCGGGCCGTAGACATGCAGTTCTCTTATCAATGCTGTGTTGCCTGTAATCTCCGGTCTGAATGGTTTGAAAGGAATCCGCAATCGCAAGAAACCAATCAACACATCATGCTTCACATCCTCGAAGCTGAGAAATATTTCCTTGCCGCCCGAAGATTCGTAGTCCATCCTTTTCATCTTCATTTTGTTGTAATCAACTTTTACTCCTCGCTCAGCTGCGTGGCCAACTTCCCTGTACCTCATCTCCCGGATTCTTATTCCAAGCTTCCTCGCTCTTCTTTCAACGAGCTCGCGGAGGTTGCTTTTCTTTACCCCAGCTTCGATCTGGTTTGCAGGTATGTCTCGCTGCACACGAATAACGCGGCAGTATTTTGGTATGTATCTCATCGCTTCAGCAACTAGGTTCATAGCCTCTTCATCGTTTAGTGGTTTGTATTCTCCATTTTTCCACATATGATAGAGAGTTGTGCCTTTTATCACAAGTGTGGGGTAGATTTTCAGCGAGTCCGGCTTGAACTGCTGGTTGCTGAATAAAATTTTGAACTGCTCGATGTCTTGCCCTGATGTTGTAAATAATCCAGGCATGACGTGATACGTGCACTTGAGGCAGCTATCTTTTGACAGCTGCGTGGCTTTTACCACAGCATCCAAATCATGCATACGGTTTATTTTATCTAAAATATTTTGATACACAGATTGAACGCCAATCTCTATCCGTGTTGTGCCGTAACGGAGCATTTGGTTTATGTGCTGCTCGAAGCAGTAGTCTGCTCTCGTCTCTATTGTCAAACCTGAGCAACGTATTGACGCAGTTTCGTTGGTTTTTATTGCTTCATCTAAACTGCGCGACTGCGACCCGTTCAAAGCGTCATACAGCCTGCACACAAACCATTCTTGGTATGGTTTGTCATGCGCAAGAAACGTGCCGCCGATTATGATAAGCTCGACCTTGTCAGTGTCGTGGCCCATTACCCTGTACTGCTCAAGCCTGTTCGACACTTGCAAAAAAGGATCGTAGTTGTTGTTGATTGCTCTCTGTATTGCCGGCTCTAGTCCAGTGTAGCTTTGGGGCGCATTCTCGCCTTTCGGGCAGTACAAACATCTGCCGGGGCATTTGTTAGGTTTGGACGCAACCGTTATGATTGTGACACCAGAGATTGTCCTGACAGGTTTCATAAGCAGAACATCCTTAAGTTTCCTTCTTTCTTCCACGTTGCAGAGCTGCAAAATTTGTACATTCGAAGGTATGTCTGGCAAGTCGTATTTCTTGCATATCTTCTTCGCTGTTTTTTCCACGATTTTGCGTGTTAAGGTTTTCTGTTGTAGCAATTCTCCTATTATTTCTCGACAAACGATTTTTTGGTTCGGTATTTGCGGTCTGTTGTAGCCCATAATCTAATTTTCTCTTTCAGTGCTATTTGTAGCATTTGCTTCGCATCCGCCTGAAACGAGTGCCGCAATAATTTAGCTACTATAGAATAGTAATGCTTATATATGAGTCACCACTTAGAAGTGAATATGAACCATAGGGGTTTGAACCGCATAGACATCGAGCAAATCAGGTTTATACAGGAGCAGCTTTTCGAGACCAAGCAGGCTATGTTTGCTGCCACAACTGTGAGGCAGATCAAATTCTTACAGAGCAAACTCAACTATTTGAAACAGCAGGCTAAAAAGCTGGAAGAGTAATTTGTGATTATAATGTTGACTAAAATCTATCCTGTAGGTAACAAAAAAATAGAGTTGATTCAAGGTAGTATCACAAATTATGTTGCTGATGCTGTTGTATGCCCTGCGAATGGTGATTTAGAGATGTTGGCTGTACCTGGTGGAATTCAATATGCGATTTTAAAAGATGGTGGAGCTGGAATATTTGAAGAAGCTTCACGTGTAGCAGAAAAGTATGAAAGAGAGCATGGCCCTTCATTTGATGGGGGTATCAAAGGTAGAGTTCCGATATTTTCAGCGCATGTAACTTCTGGTGGCTCTCTTCCAGTAAGATATGTTATTCATTCAGTTGCAGTAGATCATTCTCCTACTGGTGGTGTATTTTGCGATAAAAAAATAATCGAAATGAGTGTTAAAAATGTTTTATGTAAATGTGATGAATTGGGGATTGAATCTGTTGGATTTCCAACATTAGGAACTGGAGGGTATGCAGTTCCAATTGAAGATTCGGCTCTTTCTATAGCAACAACTTCTGCTAAACATCTAAAAACCAATACTCCATTAGAAAGAGTGGGTTTAGTTATCTATAGTGGAGATAATTATTCTATTGTAAAAGAAGTTCTCGATAGTAAATTGAGGTAATTTATCTACTCTTCAAAAATGCATGTATTCCAGAACCATATTGCATTGCTTTCTTTTGCTTCATCGCCACTTCATTCGGCAAGCCAATTTTCACCGCCACTTCTCTTATGATATGTTTTCTCAGTCTGTCACCCGGATTTTTTATTTTGAGATTTTGCGGCACTGATAAAGCGAATTGCACAAAATCTTTTTCAAGAAATGGCTCAATGTTTTTTATATTGAACATGGATGCTATCTTATCTTTCAGTTGCTTGCTTTCTAGTGCGGTGCCTAATTCTTTCTGCACAGTATCTTTAATAATATTTTCGCCCTTGTCAAAAATTCTGCAGAATTTTTCATACCCGCAGAACAGCTCGTCTATGCCGCTCGCGTTGACGACCGCTTCCAATTTCTTCTCGCTCGCAAGTCTGAGCACATAATAATAAACCGCGCAAATCTCCAAGTCCTGAAACCTTGCCTTCCCACAAACTCGAGAAACTGTTTTCATGTCGTCTGCAATCTCCTTTTCATTTATCACATGAGTGGCTAAAGGAAGATTGATTTGCCTGCTAACTTCAATGGCAGTTTTCAAGTCATGCGAACCTGAGAGGCCGACTGTCAACAGCAAAACATCCTTGCCCAAATCCTTGCAAACCTTGGCAAGTAGCGAGCTGTCTACGCCGCCTGAAAATGCGACGCCGATTTTTTCAAAATCCTTTATAGCAGAAGAAACCGTGTCATAAATTTTCTCTTCCAGCTGTTTTTCGATTTGCATAAAACAACCTTAAAAATGTTAAGATATAAATATTAGAAAAACGAATTTTGGTGTGGGTCTTGTTAAAAGCTATTTTGGTTCTTGAGGACGGAACAGTATTTTCTGGCTCTGGCTTTGGCTATCCTTGCGAAGTTTCTGGAGAAGTAGTTTTCAACACAGGCATGGTTGGATATCCCGAGGCGTTAACAGATCCGTCATACTCAGGCCAGATACTTACCCAAACATACCCTCTCATTGGAAATTATGGTGTGCCTCCTTATTCTGCAACGGAGTTCGGAGTGCCGATGCATTTCGAATCGGATAAAATCCAAGTTGCCGGATACGTTGCTCACTCGCAGACAAAGCATCCTAGCCACTGGGCGTCGGTCAAAACGCTTGACCAATGGCTTGCAGAGCAGAAAACCCCGGCAATGGAGGGAATAGATACAAGAGAACTAACAAAAAAACTGAGGATGAAAGGGACTATGCTTGGAATTTTAAAAATTTCTGACAATATAGATATCGAAGAAATGAGGCAAAAACTCAAAACCGTCCAAGACCCGAATCAAAGAGATTTAGTAAAGGAAGTGACGATAGACAAACCGATTACATACAAACGTGGCTCGTGCAATGTAGTTGTCATCGATTGCGGATGCAAATTCGGTATATTGAGAAACTTGCTGGCAAGAAATGTAAATGTTGTCAGAGTTCCTTACAACTATTCTGCTGAAAAAATTTTGGAGTTCGAGCCTTCCGGCATTGTCATATCAAACGGGCCTGGAGACCCGAAAAAATGCGTTGAGACGGTTGCAACAGTCAAGGAGTTTTTGGAAATGGAAATCCCGACGGTGGGCATATGCCTTGGCAACCAGATACTTGCCTTGGCTGCTGGCGCGAATACATACAAGCTAAAGTTTGGGCATCGGGGGCAGAACCATCCTGCCATAGACATGTTCAATAAAAAATGCTACATAACAAGCCAAAACCATGGTTTTGCAATCGATGACGGTAGTTTGAATGACACCGACTTTAATGTCTGGTTTGTAAATGCTAACGACAAGACAGTGGAGGGAATAAAGCACAAAGACAAAGCAATATTTGGCGTGCAATTCCATCCTGAAGGGTCGCCTGGGCCTTACGAAACCGGATTTTTGTTCGACCAATTCATAAAGGAGGTGGAAAAATTCCAAGGGACGAAAACATAAAAAAAGTAATAATCTTGGGCAGTGGCGCAAAGTGTTAAAACACGCGAGTTCAAAATCGGAGAAGCAGGCGAAAGCAAATAGCCGCCAATTCGACTACTCCGGTGCTCAAGCAATCAAGGCTCTGAGAGAGGAGGGAATAAAAGTTGTACTCGTAAATCCAAACATTGCAACGATACAAAGCGACGAGAAATTTGTCGACAAGGTTTATTTCTTGCCTGTAAATGCAGAGTTTATAGAAAAGGTTATAGAAAAGGAAAGGCCTGACGGAATACTTTTGGGATTTGGCGGCCAGACTGCACTGAGCGCTGGTGTGGAGCTGTATGAAAAAGGAATTTTGGAAAAATACAACGTAAAAGTTTTGGGAACTGGCATTGATTCGATCAAAAAAGCGACAGACAGGGAGTATTTCAGAAGCACGATGATTAAGAATGATATACCAATACCAAAAAGCAGGACTGCAAATACCATTGAAGAAGCACTGGGTGTTGTGAAGGAGATAGGCTACCCTACCATGGTGAGGCCGGCATACATACTTGGCGGCCAGGCGTCTGGCGTCGCTTATAATGAGAATGAATTCATAGAAATTGTGCGAAGGGGGATAATCCACAGCAAGATTGGACAGGTGCTAATCGAAGAATACCTAGGAAAGTGGAAGGAGATCGAATACGAAATAATGCGGGACGTTGATGATAATTGCACAATAGTCTGCAATCTGGAAAATTTTGACCCGATGGGAATACATACAGGCGACAGCATAGTTGTTGCGCCATCGCAGACATTGAGCAACCGCGAGTACCACATGTTAAGAATGACCGGCTTCAAAGTCATACGAGCTTTAGGAATAGTTGGTGAGTGCAACATACAATTCGCGCTGAACCCGCGAAGCGAGGAATTCAGAGTTATTGAGGTTAATTCGCGGCTGTCGCGCAGCTCAGCACTTGCATCGAAAGCAACAGGATATCCCATAGCCTACATAGCAGCGAAACTGTCGATTGGGCATAAGCTGCATGAATTAATCAATAAAGTCACTGGTGTGACAACAGCATGTTTCGAGCCTTCAATAGATTATATTGTTGTGAAAATACCGAGATGGGATTTTCAAAAATTCAGAAAAATCAACAGGAAGATTGGAACGCAGATGAAATCCATAGGAGAGGTGATGGCCATAGGAAGAAGGTTCGAGGAAGCCATACAAAAAGCAATACGTATGCTCAACATAGAAAGGGAGCTGACTGATGTTGAAGATCTTTCAGACGATCAAGATGAAATGAAAAATATTTTAGAAAACCCAACAGACCAAAGAGTATTTTACATTGTGAAAGCGATAAAGTGCGGCGTAGCAATAGAGGAGATATACAAACTTAGTGGAATAGATCCATGGTTTTTGTATAAAATAAAAAACATTGTGGACTTTGAATATAAAATCAGAAATGGGGATGAAAAAACAATTAGAACTGCAAAAGAGCTGGGATTTTCTGATAAAAAGATTGGTATGTTGATTGGTAAAAGTGAAAATGAAGTGAGAAAATTTAGGAAAGATGCTGGCATAGTGCCTTTTGTAAAGCAAATAGACACACTTGCAGCAGAGTGGCCGGCCACCACGAATTATCTTTACATGACTTACAACAGCTGTGGGGATGACATAGAATTTGGAAAAAAGAAAAACATCATGGTTTTGGGTTCTGGCTGTTATCGTATTGGCTCAAGTGTGGAGTTTGACTGGTGTTGTGTGAACATGGCTTGGGCGCTGAAAAAATTTGCGGAAGAAGTGGTAATGATTAATTACAATCCTGAAACTGTCTCCACTGACTTTGATGTTCTGGACAAATTATATTTTGAAGAACTTACATTAGAAAGGGTTTTGGATATAGCCGACAAGGAAAATCCTATTGGAATTGTTGTCAGCGTTGGTGGTCAGATACCAAATAATCTAGCAATAAATTTGGCAAAAAACGGCGTCATGCTGTTGGGGACGTCTGCAGAAGATATAGATAGGGCTGAAGACAGGAACAAATTTGGATTTTTGCTGGACACTCTAAATATAAAACAGCCGGAATGGAGCAAGCTTGAGGATATCGCAAAAGCGAAAGATTTTGCCAAAAAAATAGGCTATCCTGTGCTGATAAGACCTTCTTACGTTCTGTCAGGATCGGCGATGAACGTCGCCTTTAGTGAAGGTCAGTTGGAAAATTATCTTAAGGAAGCAGCCAAAGTCTCCAAGGAATATCCTGTTGTGATTTCTAAATTCTTCACTGACGCAAAGGAAGTGGAAGTGGATGCGGTTTGCGATGGAAAAAATATGTTCATAGGCTCAATTATAGAGCATGTGGAAAATGCTGGTGTGCATTCAGGGGATGCGACGATGAAAATACCAGCTGACGGTATTTCGGAGGAAGTGAAAGAAAAAATACGCGAAGGTACAAGGAAGATAGCGATGATGCTGAAAATCAAAGGGCCTTTTAACATACAGTATATCGTAAAAAATGGTGATGTTTATGTCATAGAATGCAATCTGAGATCGTCAAGAAGCATGCCATTTGTTTCAAAAACTGTCAACAAAAACCTTATGGATATGGCTGCAGATGCGATAATGGGGAATAACATTGAAAATGGCGAGAGCATTGCAGAAATTTACTGCGTAAAAATACCGCAATTCTCCTTCATGCGCTTAGAGGGAAGTGATCCTGTAACTGGTGTGGAGATGGTTTCTACAGGAGAAGTGGCATGCCGGGGAGAGAATTTTGAGGGTGCTTTTCTTACAGCTTTAATTGCTGCTGGGTTTAGAATACCGAAGGGGGGAGATTCTATTCTCATTTCAGTGGGCGGAAACAAAGAACCTATAATTTCAGTGGCAAAAAAATTATCGGAATTAAATTTCAACATTTACGCAACCGAACATACTGGAGAAGCTTTGAAAAAGAATGGTGTGAAATGTGATATTTTATACAAAATAAGCGAGGAAAAGAAGCCGAATATATTGGACTATATGATAAACAAAAAGATCAGCATGGTTATCAACATCCCCACGATGGGTGTGACTGCAACTAAGCAGGCTGTGGATGACGGCTATTTGATAAGAAGAAAAACAGTCGAATTCGGCGTGCCTGTAATAACGAACCTGGAGCTTGCCGAGGCATTTGCCGAAGCCATGGAGAAAAACATGAAAAGTGATGGGAATGCTTGAGGGAAGGGACATAATATCAATAAATGATTTCAACAAAAAGGAAATCGAAGCCGTGCTCGACAAGTCCGAAGAGATGGAAGATATATTACGAGAGAAAAAATGCATGGAAACTATGAAAGGTAAGATACTGGCGAACCTTTTCTTTGAACCGAGCACAAGAACAAGGCTGTCGTTTTCCTCGGCAATGCACCGTTTGGGTGGTAACGTAATCAGCCTCGAGAAAATAAAAACAAGCTCGATGGCCAAGGGCGAAAGCCTGACTGACACTATAAGGATGGTGGATAAATATAGCGATCTGATTGTAATCAGGCATCCTGATGAATATTCTGCAAAAATGGCTGCGGGCGTGGCTGAAAACCCGGTTATAAACGGTGGCGACGGCGCAAACCAGCATCCGACGCAGGCGCTGATAGACCTGTGTTCAATAAGAAAGTTTAAGGGAAAAATTGAAAACCTGAACGTGACGCTGCTTGGAGACTTGAAGCACGCGAGAGTTATAAAATCTCTTGCTTATGGCCTGGCAATTTTCAAAGCAAACATTACGCTGGTATCCCCAGCCGGCTTGGAATTGGAAAATAAAACTGTAGACGAGTTGAAGAGTAATTTTGGAATAACGGTATCTCAAACCAATGATATCTGCTCCGGCATAAAGAATGCTGACGTGCTGTATGTGTGCAGGATGCAGAAAGAGAGGTTTAAAGATCTGCAGGAGGCAGGGGAGATGCAAAATACCTACAGAATCACACCAGAATTGTTGGAGCAAGGAAAAGACAGTTTGATAGTGATGCACGCCTTGCCTAAGGTTGGCGAGATAGACCACAGAGTTGACCAGACAAAATTCGCAAAATATTTTGAAGAGGCTGCGTTCGGAGTGCCTGTGAGGATGGCAGTGATAAGTCTGGTAGTGGTAGGATAGCCCCGCCCAGATTCGAACTGGGGTCTTCAGCTCCAGAGGCTGACATCCTTGACCATTGTCTTGAGTCAAACCCATCTAGACTACGGGGCTCTAAAAGTTAGTATTACCAGCTAATAATTTAAAAACATATAAAAGTAGCATTATTAGTTATAAGTTATAGGCGATGGTATGGCTGAGGAGAAAAAAAGCGAAGTTGTGTCGGAAGCATTAAAGGCAGAGGAACGGCTGAGGTCGCAGTGGTTCATATTGTTGCCTGACGGGAAGCTTGTTCCAGTAGAGGAGTTTGATTTTTCAAAACACAAGAATCTGGAGAAGTTCAAGAATTACGAAATCGCGAAATCCCGCACGGTTCAGCAGACACCGCCACATGTTACTCTTATGAAAAAGCTGGAGATAGCTGACTTCGAGCCCGGTAGTGATCCGGGAAATCTGAGATTTTACCCCAAGGGAAGAATGATAAAATCTTTGCTCGAGCAGCTTGTCAACAATATGGTTGCAGATTACGGCGGCATGGAAGTTGAGACACCGATAATGTACGATTACAAACACCCGGCCATAGAAAATTATATGAACCGCTTCCCTGCGCGGCAATACACTGTTCTGTCTGATGACAAGGAATTTTTCCTGCGCTTCTCTGCATGCTTCGGCCAGTTCCTGATGAGCAAGGACGCGCAGATTTCCTACAAGCATCTGCCGTTCAGGATATACGAGCTTACGAGATACAGCTTCAGGCGCGAGAAGAGCGGCGAATTGGTTGGACTGAGGCGATTGCGTGCGTTCACAATGCCGGATGTGCATGCCATGTGTGCGGATTTAGAGCAGGCGAAGAAGGAGTTCATGGTAAGGTTCAAACTGTCGCAGGATGTGTTGAGCGGAATTGGTTTTGAAAAAGAAGATTACGAAATGGCAATACGCTTCACCAAGGAATTCTACGAAAAAAATAAGCCTTTCATAAGCTCAGTTGTCAAATCTTTTGGAAAGCCTGTCCTTGTGGAGATCTGGTTTGACAGGATTTTTTATTTTATACTCAAATGGGAATTCAATTTTGTAGATTGTCTGGACAAGGCATCTGCATTGTCTACTGATCAAATAGACGTTGAGAATGCCGAAAGATACGGCATAAATTACGTGGATGAGAACGGCAAAAAGCAGTATCCGATAATTCTTCATTGCTCGCCGAGCGGGGCTATAGAGAGAGTTATCTACGCTTTGCTGGAGAAAGCCCATATGATGGAGCAGAGTAAAAAAGTTCCTTCTCTGCCGCTGTGGCTTTCACCTACGCAGGTGCGTTTCGTTCCTGTCTCTGACAAGTTTATTGCAGACGCAGAAAATATAGCGGAAGAGTTCGAAGAAAGCTGCATAAGATTTGACATAGATGACAGGAAAGATACTCTGGAAAAGAAGATACGGCAGGCGGAACTGGAATGGGTTCCATTCATAGTTGTGGTCGGCGAGAAGGAAATAAAATCTAAAAAACTTTCTGTAAGGGTGAGGGAAAGCGGCAAGATAGAGAGCATGAAAGCTGAAGAATTAATTAAAAAGATAAAAAATGAAGTTGGCGGCAAGCCGACAAAAAAAATACCGCTCCCAAAACTACTTTCAAAAAGACCTATTTTTGTTGGCTAGAGATCAAGAAGAATTTTTCAAGGAAATTTATATCAGCAAGAAAAATGAAAAATATGAATTCTCTACTTAAATAAGTGCAACAATTGTTCAGCAGACAGATTTCGATTTTGACCAAATCATCTTGAACATCGGAGCGAAGATGTCGCCGGAGGCGTGTTCGCTCTTCGTCCATACGGCCATGTCCTGCGTCGAGTGAACTTTGTGGTTTGTCAGAGAAAGGACAGTCTGCTTCTCGTCTATAACTGCAAACCTTCCGGAAACTGGGATTTCCTTGTCGTCAACGTTCTTTATGTCAGCAAAACTTCCCAGCGCCTTTACTGCATCTGAGCACTTTTCAGTTGAAGTCGTTGCGATCTTTATCTGCACCCCCCTATCCTTTGCTTTTTTCAGCGCCTCTATGTGATTGGCAGACAAGTCGTTCAGACCCTCAGGAGTTGTAAAAATGTCGATGCGCTTGTTCGCGTCGCGGAACATTGTATCCAGTTGTTGGTAGACAGAATACCTGCCCTTGAGCGAGCCTGTTATGTCTTCGGGCGATATGAGCTTCAGCCCGCCCGAGAAGATTTCGTTCAGCTCGCGCATGACCGGGGATGATTTTATGTCGTCAATCTTGTCCTGCATCGACTGCAACTCCTCCTGCAGCTTCTTCTTCGCCCTCTCCAACGCCTCTTCAGGAGATATTGCAACGTAGCGTATCGGCTTTGCCGTTTGTACAACTACAAAACCTTTCTCCGCCAGGCTTTGAAGAACGTCATAAGCACGCGAGCGAGGAACGTTTGCTATTTCCGACAGCTCTCCTGCTGTTGATGTTCCACGGGCAAGCAATGCGACCCACAATTTTCTCTCATAAAGGTTCAATCCGATTCCCTTGAGCGTGTCCAAAACCTTTACAGATGCTATCATTACAAATTCTCCTATGTTCTAACTAAGTAGTGATTTAATATATAAGCTTTTATATGTTGCTATAGCAATTTATTTATAATTTATCCTTTTTTTGCGTTGAATGAATTTATACTTGTATATTTTTCTATTGTTAAGAAAGATTTTTTCTAGAATTTCTTTTGATCAGCCACGTTTGCCCTGCGATTTGAAAAGTTCTTCCACTCTCTCTATAGTATCCGCCTCGTCAGCACTTTTATCAGCAATCCTTTCCTGTATAAATCTCGGAAAGCGCAAGGCAAACCCGGACTCGTAATTAGGAGATTTTTGTATTTCCTGATAACCAACTTCAACAACAATTTTTGGCTTGACCAAAACATTCTTGCCTTTCTCCGAGACTATTAGCGGTTTCAATACTTCTGTCATTCGCTTGTATTCTCCTTCTGTCAACCCAGTGCCCATCATGCCACATGGCAGAAATTTTCCTGTGGCAGGATCGCGGCACGCCAGTACGTAAGAAGTCAAACAGTTCGCCCTCGAACCTTCGCCCCACGTCGCGCCAACTATAACTAAATCCAAAGTTTCCATTATAGGTTTAATCTTATACCAGCCACCAACATGCCGGCCGAAAATATATTTTGAATCTAAAACTTTCAAGAACAGACCTTCCTGCTTTGCATCCAGAGCCTGCTTGTAGAATTTTTCTATCTTTTTCACGTCGCCTGAAACAATCTGCTTTGCAAATTCAAATTTTTTTGGAATTGGATTGACTATTTTTTCCAATATTTTTCTTCTTTCTAAAAATGGTTTGCCAAAAAGCGGCTTGCCGTCAAGGTAAACAACATCAAAAACATGAATTCGTATCGGAATCTCTTTCACCATTTCTTCAATCCCATATTTTCTATGTATGCGTTGTGATAATGTTTGAAAGGGCAGCGGTATGTTTGTTTTTGTGTTAACACCCAACACTTCTCCTTCCACAATACATTCCTCAGGCTTTAGCGCTTTTCTGGCCAACTCAACCAAATCGGGAAACTGTTTTGTGACTTCTTCAAGCCTTCTTGTGTATATCCAGATTTTATTTCCACTTTTGTGGATCTGCGTTCTCAGTCCGTCATATTTGAACTCTGCAGCTATTTCGCCAAAATCCTTTATGACATCCTCTATACTTTCAGCCTTCTCGCCGAGCATCACCTGTATCGAATTGCCGACCTTGACTTTCGCTTTTCTCAGCCCGCTTACGCCGCGCTCCTTTGCAATTTTCGCGACCGCGCCGAAGTCGGACATGATGTTCCACGCGTAGTCTACTGCTGCTGTAGACTGCTCCTTCTGCTCTTTCGTTCCTCTCGGCAGGAACGCGCCGACTATGGCATCCCTTATCAAACCTTCCGCAACTCCGACGCGCAGCTCTCCGAGTATCGTTCTTGCTATGTAGCGCGCCTCCTTCGGCTGCGATGAGACAAACAGCTCGCCTATCACTGCAAGCTTTTTGTCCTGCGACCCGCTGCCTGTTATTGTTGCAAGCTTTTGCAAATCATTGAAAACTATGTCGACTGTCAATTTTTTTCTCGACAGCGTCGATTGCCTCCTGTCTTTTATGCACTGCTCTGCTGCAAGGCCGAGGTCGCCGGTCTTTTTGAACTTTTCTTCTACAGCATCTGCAGTGAAACCAGTGGCCTTTGCTATTGCTCGAGTCATCATCTGTGTGGCTATTCCAAGCTCTAATCCGGTTGCACTGGGATAAACTGTGCCCTGCACTAGCAAAACGATTTTTTGCAGGCTCTCTGAAGGAGTTTTCCTAAAAAACTCCGCAAGTATTTCAGTCTTCTTCAGCTTCGAGGAAACTGCCTCGAGCTTCTCGTAAGTGCCAACCAAGTCCGAATAGTCCATATCGCCACTAAACCTCATTTAACCTTTAAATCCAATAAAACTTATAATTTTGGTTATACAAAGTTCCCATTTTCGGATGATACGGATGACAAAAGGCACGGCGTGGACTTACGGATACTGCGAAACATGCATGAAGAATGCGCATGAAGAGGTGAAGATGGTGCGCGAAACTCTTGCATCAGGAAATCCGGAAGACAAGACTGCTGTGGAGGTTTGGGCCTGCCCGAAGTGCGGCTCGACGAAAAGACTTTAATTGTTAAAAACAAATTCCTATTAGACCGGTATGAATGTTTTCGACGCCATCACTTCGAGGAGAAGTGTGAGAAGATTTGAGAAGAAGTCTGTGGACGACAACCTTATCGGCGTCATGTTATATATGGCAACGCAAGCTCCTTCTGCCGGAAACACGCAGGACTGGCATTTCGTTGTTGTGAAGGACGAAGAGCAGAAGAACAAGCTGGCAAAGGCTTCGCTGCGGCAGGGCTTCATAGCTGATGCTCCTGTGGTAATCGTAGTCTGCTCTGATCTTGAAAAGATAAGCATGAAGTATGGAAAACGTGGGGAGACTTTGTACTCTGCAATAAATGCAGCGGGTGCGATACAGAACATGATGCTGAGCGCCACTGCGCTCGGTCTTGGCAGTTGCTGGGTTGGAGCTTTTGACGAGGAGGAGGTCAAAACGGTTTTGGAACTGCCTGACCACATCAGGCCGATTGCAGTAGTTCCTGTCGGTTACCCCGCAGAGACGCCGAGGAAACATGATAAAATCCCGTTTGAATACGTAACGAGCGTGGAAAAGTATGGAAGGGGTTACGAGCTGGTGATAGCTACCAAGCCGGGCATGGAGGAGGAAAGAATCTTCGGGCCGCTGAGCGAGTATTTGGAAAAATATATCGAGCATGCAAAGAAAAAGTTGGAAAAAAAGGTTGAGGGAAGGAAGAAATTGTCTTTTTCTGAACTGCTGAAAAGACTGGTGAGATAGACTAAATTTAAAACATGGGAAGACAATTTAATTATAGGTGTGGCAGTGAAAAAAATAACCTTGGCGGTTTTTCTGCTCTTATTCATAGCATTTTCTAGCATCGCAACCGCTGCTGATATAGAGATGACTGTAGATGTAAACGAAATGACTGTTTCCAGCGGACAGATTGCTTCTGCATTTGTGACTGTGAAGAACAAGCAGACCGATGCTGACATATTTTCAGTAACCATCTGGCCGAACTATTGGAATGGTGTGAGCGCCACACCTGAAAAAACAAGGTTAGACATCAACACTAATCAAGAGGAGAGTTTTCGTGTCTATTTCAACGTGCCCGCATGCACAGAAGAGTTCTCACAAGTTTTTAAAATAGGTGTGGCTTCTGCTACTAAAGCAAGCGTGAACGAATCGAAGGATGTCAACCTGATAATAAAGAGCATTGGCTCTGTCTGCATTTCTGATGTTTTCCCAGAAGTTTCTGCATACAACCCGGGAGATGCAGTGCTGATAACAACGAAAGTGACTAACATCGGAGAGAAATATTCTGAACAGCTCAACTTGGAGATAGATGTCATTTTTGACAACAATGTCGTAAAGAGGTTCGACAACACCACGGTCGTTGCGAAAAAGTCAACTGAGATTTTGAAAAATGTTTTTTACGTTGACAAGTATGCTGCGCCAGGGACGTATTATATCGAATCGACGCTGAAGGACGTCTACAACCGCAAAATAAATTCTATGACAGCTACTTTTAAGTTAAATGCAGTTGCAAACCAGCCAATAATAAAAAAGGATGTCACATACGGCATACTCAGCAGCAGAACGATAATAACAGTCAGAAACGACAACAACGTCTTACTGCCAGACTTCTTTGTCATAGAGACAGTGCCCAACTACATAAACGCGCTCTTCTACCCAGTTACGAAAAGCACGGAAACGGCTGCGGCCGGAACCAATGTGATGTATTACTGGCTCGTGAGCGGGCTGAAACCCGGCGAGGAAAGAGTTGTGTCGTACGAATTCAAGGTACATAATGTAATCGCGCTGGCTGTTGTGCTGATTGCCGGAGTTTTCTTCATCTTCTTCTACGTTTACAAACTGGAAATAATCAAGCATTACAAACATATCGGCAGTGGCGCTGATAAGGAAACTGTGGTTTCATTGGATGTGAGGAATGGAAGCAGCAAGGAAATGAGGGATGTTTATGTGAGGGATTTCGTGCCTTCGATAGCAAAGGTGATGGAGAGGTTTGGAACGCTGAAACCGACTGTGAGAAAGAGTGAGGGCGGGACTGAGTTGATATGGAAAATCGATTCGCTAAGGCCGAAAGAGGAAAGAGTCATAACATACCACATCAAGCCTGTGCTGGAAGTTCGCGGCCTAATGAAATTGCCGAAAGCCTCTGCTTCTTTCTATGATAAAACTAAGAAAAGGCATGTGACTGTGTCGAAAGCTTTGGAAATAAGATTGAGATAAATTCTTAAGTACAAGTATCAGATGGAAATTGGTAAACTTTTTATACTAGACTATAGATTTAATTATAGACTCCCCGCCTAGCTCAATGGCAGAGCGACCGGCTGTAGACGAGTGCTATGGCACTTGTCAAAAGCAGTTGCTCGTATGGAAACCGGTAAGAGCAAAACTCTCGGGAAAGGTTAGGAGTTCGACTCTCCTGGCGGGGACTTCTCCTTACTTTTTAGAATAAAAAAATCGTTCTAATCCTTTTAAGAATAAAAGACGCCTTCGAACCTTATTTCACGGTTTCACCGGGGTTCCACTTCCGAAAGATGAATATGTATCTTAGAGTAATAATTTTTTATGAAAGACAGCACAATTAGAGTGGTATCACATTTAATGGGGGATGGACATGTTAATAGTAGATACCTTCGTTATAACAATAAGAATGATTTTTTAAGAGAACAATTTATTAAAGATTTTGTAAATAGTTTTGGGGTTGTGCATTTTATCAAAGGTGTTGTAAATTCTGGAATTCCTTTTGTGCAAGTACAAAATAAAAAAATCATTAATCAGCTATTCAAGTTGTCAAAAAGCTATTTAAGCGGAGATATAGAATTCCCTAATTTTTTAAAAACTAAAAATCAAAAAATTTTGTTTGTTAAAAGTCTGTTTGATGACGAAGGAACCGTTGGATTTAGAGTATTTAACAAAACTGGAGAAATAAAGCGTGATCTACATTTAGCATTGAAATCTAGAAAAATGATAAGACAGTTAAAATATTTTTTGGATAATTCCCTGTACATAAAAACCAATAAAATAGTAAAGGATAAGAGAATTAGAAATGGAAAAATATACATAACTTGGGTGTTATATATAACTGGCAAGGAAAATTTACAAAGATTTAAAGAAATTATAGGTTTTCATCATCCAGATAAGATAGAAAAATTAGAAGGAATGTTAAATTCTTACATTAGAAAATAAAGCTTTTAAATAGAAACTATGATATTATTATTGCTGGCGACCAAAGCGGTACGGAACCTCCCGTTCCCGTTTCGAAAGTGGATGACCGAAAGCACGGAAGATAAGCGTACCAGCGTACTGAGTTGTACTGTGCGAAAGCATGGGAACTTCAGCACGTTGCCAGCACATTTATTTTTATATATTACAAGCAATACACTATAATACCAAGCCCAAATCGTCTAGCGGCCTAGGATGCAAGCCTGTCACACGCTTGAAAACAAGCGGAGGAAGCTTGTGACGCGGGTTCAAATCCCGCTTTGGGCGCTTTTTTCTAAGAAACGATAAGTTTAAAAGATTTAAGACATTATAATCTAAGATAATATATTAACGACTGGCAGTTGTTTGGACAATCCGATGGTGGTTTGTTGTTTGAAACTACGCGAGACTACACATTTCCTTCTTTAATGTTGGAACCGCTCGAGTGGTGAGTTGTTGAAGAACGTGGAAATAGAGAAGCATGAGCTGGTGCCGAAGCACACATTGCTTAGCGCTGCCGAAAAGGAAGAACTGCTGAAAAAATACGGCGTGTCATTGAGGCAATTGCCAAGGATGCTTGTGGCCGATCCGGCAGTAGCGAAGCTGGGATGCAACGTAGGTGACATCGTAAAAATCGAGAGGAAGAGCCAGACCGCGGGCGAGACCGTATATTACAGGGTCGTTGTGAAGTGATCGCATGAACGATGTGTTTCTAACTTTGTTGGACGCCTTCATCAAGGAGAAGGGAATGGTGAGGTTCCAGATAGACTCGTACAACGATTTCGTTGCGAGGAGGATACCGAAGGTCTTAAGCGAGATTGGCACGATAAAGCCTGACGTGCCTGATCTGGGTGAATTCAAAATAAAATTCGGCGAATTTAAGATAGGCGAGCCTTCTGCCAAGGAGGCTGACGGCTCTGTGAGGAACATAATGCCAATGGAGGCGAGGCTTAGAAATCTAACGTATGCGGCGCCGATGTTCATCGAAATGACCCCGGTGCTGAACAACATTGAGAGCGATACTATAGTTGTTAATTTTGGCGATTTGCCTGTCATGACGAAGTCGAACATATGCCCGCTGTCGACAATGGGCAGGCAGGAACTTGTCATGGCAGGAGAGGATCCGGACGACCCTGGAGGATATTTCATAATCAACGGCACGGAAAGAATATTGATTTTGGTCGAGGAAATATCGCCGAACAGGATAATCATCGCAAAGGTAAACAGCGGCAACATAGGAGAGGTCGCGAGGATACACTCAGAGAAGGAGGGCTACGTGCAGAGGCACATGCTCGAAATGAGGAACGATGGGATAGTACTGATAAGCTTTGCCAACATAAACAAGCTGCCTGTGGCTGTTCTGCTGAAGGCGCTGGGGCTGGAGAACGACAAGGACATGATAACTGCCATATCTGCAGATCAAGAAGTGCAGGAAGAGTTCTCGCCGAACCTTTACGAGATAGAGATAAACACGAAGGCCGAAGGGCTGGATGAGGTGGGCAAGCATTTGAAGATCCCGCAGAAGGAGTACAGGGTCGATAGGGTTGTCAAGCTGATTGACAGGTATCTTCTGCCGCATCTTGGCCAGACTCCGGAGAACAGGTTGGAGAAGGCGATGTTCCTTGCAAAGGCTATCGGCAAGATAATAAAGCTGCACCTCGGCAAGATCGAGGAGGACGACCTTGACCATTATTCAAACAAGCGGCTCAGGCTTTCCGGCGATTTGCTGGAATTGCTTTTCCGCTCGATACTGCTTGGCAAGTGGGGGCTCATAACGAGGATAACCTACAACTACCAGAAGCTGACAAAGCGCGGCAGGCTTCCGCCGCTGCAGGCAATAGTTGAATCAAATGTTTTGACAAACCAGTTAGTTTCTGCATTAGCAATAGGCAGCTGGGTCGGTGGAAGGACTGGAGTGAGCCAGCGGCTCGAGCGCGGCAGCTACATAAAAACAGTCTCGCACATGCGCAACGTGCTGTCGCCGCTGACATCAACGCAGGAGCATTTTGAGGCACGAGAACTGCATCCGACGCACTGGGGCAAGCTCTGCACAAGCGAGACGCCTGAGGGAGCGACAATAGGGCTGAGGAAATATCTCGCGATCATGGCTGAGATCACGCGCGGCATAAGCGAAAAGGAAGCGAAGAGTTTGCTGAAAATGGTGGAGTCAAAATGACAGACATATTTTTGGACGGAAGGTTCATAGGCGTGACGAACGACCCGGAGAAGTTCGTCAAGGAAATACGGGACAGGCGAAGGAACGGCTTGGTGCCAAACAACATCAACGTAGCATATCTTAAAAACCTGGACGAGATAAAAGTTTTGTCTGACTCCGGGAGAGTGAGGAGGCCGGCTATAGTCGTCGAGAACGGCAAGCAGAGGCTGACAGAGGAGCATGTGGAGAAGCTGAGGAAGGGCGAGATGAACTGGGATGATCTGATAAAGACTGGTGTGGTAGAGTATCTTGACGCGGAGGAGGAGGAGAACACGTACATAGCGCTGCGCAGCGAGAACATAACGCCGCAGCACACTCACGTAGAGATCGACCCGGCGATTATTTTAGGACTGTCAGCATCCTTCATACCTTACGCAGAGTTCAACAGGGGGGACAGGGTTAACTACGGGGCGAAGATGGTCGACCAGAGCATAGGCCTTTTCACAACTAACTACCAGAACAGGACAGACACCAAGGCGAACATCATGCTCTACCCGCAGCAGCCTCTTGTCCAGACCCACGGCCACAAGATTATTAATTATGACAGGCACCCGAACGGAATGAACGTAGTGGTTGCAGTCAGCTCTTTCGAGGGGTTCAACACAGAGGACGCGATAGTCATTAATGCAAATTCGGTACAGCGCGGCCTTTTCTGGTCGATGATGTTTAGAACGTATGAAGCAGAGCAGAAGCGCTACATGGGCGGGCAGGAGGACACCATAGGCATACCGCAGCCCGGTGTTAGAGGTTATGCAGGCGAGGATGCTTACAAGATGCTGCCTGAGGACGGGGTTCTGAATCCCGAAAGCCTGGTGGATTCCGACGAGATAATTATCGGCAGGGTGTCGCCCCTGAGGTTCCTCGGAACGATGGACCAGTTCATAACCGGCATGGAGAACATACGCGAGACTTCCATAAGGCTGAGGCACGGTGACAAGGGGATTGCAGACAGGGTTTTCTTCACAGAGACCACTGACGGGACGAAGCTGGTCAAGGTCGTGGTGCGCGACACGAAGATACCTGAGATAGGGGACAAGATGGCAAGCAGGCACGGGCAGAAAGGCGTGCTAGGCCTTATAGTGGCGCAGGAGGACATGCCCTTCACAGAGGACGGCATAGTGCCGGACATAATTTTCAACCCCCATGGAATACCGTCGAGGATGACGATGGGACAGTTCCTCGAGATCATAGCTGGAAAGGTAGCAGCACTTATAGGGCAGTATATTTACGCTCCGATATTCAGTCCCATGACAGAAGCCGAGCTGAGAGGCACGTTGGAATCGCACGGTTTCAGGAACGACGGCAAGGAGACGATGTACAACGGCAAAACAGGAGAAAAGTTCGAGGCTCAAATATTCATAGGCAACTGCTTCTACCAGAAGCTTGACCACCTCGTATCGAACAAGATACACGCGCGCTCGCGAGGACCAGTGACGTTGTTGACAAAACAGCCGACAGAAGGAAGGAGTAAGGAAGGCGGACTGAGGCTGGGCGAGATGGAAAAGGACTGTTTGATAGCGCATGGCGCTGCGCTCGTGCTGAAGGAAAGGTTTGACTCTGACAAGGTCACGGTGCCTGTCTGTTCGGAGTGCGGTCTGGTCGCAGTGGCGGACAGGATAAAGGGCAAAAACTACTGCCCTGTGTGCGGGGAATCGAAAATTTTAGAGGTGGAGATGAGCTACGCGTTCAAGCTCATGCTCGACGAGCTGAAGAGCATGCTCATCTACCCGAAGATTGTTGTGAGGGAGGAATAGGTGTGGTTGTTGAAAGGATAGAGTTCGGCATAATCAACCCCGAGATGATCAAGAAAATAGCAGTTGCCAATATAACCAAGACTGAGCTGTACGACCAGGAAGGATACCCTGTAGAAGGCGGTCTGATGGACCCGCGACTCGGCGTGGTTGATCCTGGTGTTAGATGCAGGACGTGCGGCGGCTCTGTCGGAGAGTGTCAGGGACACTTTGGCTACCTCGAGTTGACAAGACCGATAATACACGTTAACTACTCCAAGATTCTGATGACACTTTTGAGGGTTGTCTGCAAGAAGTGCAGCCGCATACTCATCGAGCCAAAAGAGATTGAAAAGTTGAAGGACAAGAGGCCGACATTCAAGGATATAATAAAACTGAGCAAGAAGAAATGCCCGTACTGCGCTGCTGAGCAGGGAAAGATGAAATTCATCAAGCCGTACACTTTTGTGGAGAACGGCGAGCAGCTGAACGCGGCAAAGCTGAGGGAGATGTTCGAGAAGATAACTAACGAAGACTTGGAAATAATCGGGCTGAAGAACATGAGGCCTGAGTGGCTGATACTGACGCTGCTGCCGATACCGCCTGTGACAGTGAGACCGTCTATAACGCTTGAGACAGGCGAAAGGTCTGAGGATGATCTGACGCACAAACTTGTTGATATTGTCAGAATAAATGAAAGGCTAAGCGAGAATATCGACCTCGGAGCGCCGGATTTCATAATCGAAGACTTGTGGGAGCTGATACAGTACCACATCAGCACTTATTTCGACAACGAGATATCTGGTGTGCCTCCTGCGCGGCACAGGTCAGGCAGGATACTGAAGACGCTGTCGCAGAGGTTGAAGACCAAGGAGGGTAGGTTCAGGGCGAACCTCGCAGGCAAGAGGGTGAATTTCTCGGCAAGGACAGTCATAAGCCCGGATCCAACGCTGGACATAGATGAGGTCGGCGTGCCTGAGATAATCGCAAAGGAGCTGACAGTGCCCATGCATGTAACTGAAAAAAACATTGAATACATAAAGCAGCTGTTGCAGAACGGCTCGACTAAATGGCCTGGCATAAATTACGTTATGAAACCGGACGGCAGGAGGAAGAAGGTATCCGACCAAAACAAGGAAGATATAATAAAGGAAATTGCTCCTGGTTATATTGCAGAAAGGCATTTGCAGAACGGCGACATCGCACTTTTCAACCGGCAGCCTTCGCTGCACAGGATGAGCATAATGGCACACCGCGTGAAGGTCATGCCATTCAAGACTCTGAGGCTTAACCTTTCAGTCTGCGCGCCATACAATGCCGATTTTGACGGAGACGAGATGAACCTGCACATACCGCAGACCGAGGAGGCGCAGGTCGAGGCCGAGAGCCTCATGGCTGTGCAGAAGCACATAAGGAGCCCGAGGTTTTCAGGCCCGATTGTTGGCGCGATAAGGGACCAGTTGTCAGGCCTTTATCTGCTGACGCACGGCGAGAGGAAATACAAGCGTGAAGACTTCGTGCAGATCATAAGGACTGTTGATGAAAACGTTGAGATACCGGACAAGGAGACGCTGACAGGCAAGGATATATTCAGCCTGTTCCTGCCGAAGAAGCTAGACATAAGCCACAAGGCAAAATGCTGTGTGGGCTGCCAGAAGTGCATCAAGGAAAATTGCAAGCAGGATGCATGGGTGAAGATAGAAAATGGAAAACTCGTCCACGGAACAATAGACAAGGCTGCTGTGGGAGCTGAGGATGGGAAAGTATTGGACAAGATAGAGAAGATGTTCGGCGCTGCTGTTGTGAAGAAGTTCCTTTTCGACATAACAAGGCTTTCGATAGAAGTTTTGATGAAGATAGGATTTTCGATAAGCATTTCTGATCAAGACTTGCCGCCCGAGGCTGTTGACAGTATAAAGAAAATAATCGAGAACATAAGGAAGGATGTCGATGAGCTGATAAAAGAGTACGAGCGTGGTGAGCTGAGGCTGCTTGTCGGCAGGACTGCCAAGGAGAGCCTGGAGATACTGATAAAGAGAAGGTTGAACAAGGCCATAGACGAGATTGAAGATATTCTGGAAAAGCACATGAAGGAGAACTTCACGCTGATCATGGCAAGGAGCGGTGCTAGGGGCAGCTTAGTCAACCTTGTGCAGACCGCTGCATTGATAGGGCAGGAGACAATCATGGGCGAGAGGATGGAACGAGGATACTACGAAAGGACGTTCCCGCACTTCAAACAGAACGACATAAGCCTCGAAGCCAAGGGATTTGTCAGCCACGGCTTCAAGAACGGCCTTACTCCATTTGAATTTTTCTTCGACGCAATGAATAGCAGGGAAAGCCTGATGGACAAGTCGCTGAAGACGCGCCACAGCGGCTATATGGAGAGGAGGCTCGTGGGCGCGCTGCAGGACTTGAAAGTTGAATACGACGGGACTGTCAGGGACAGCGCCGGCCGCATAGTGCAGTTCCTGCCCGGTGAAGATGCGCTAGACCCGTCTAAGATTGAGAGGGGAGGACTTGATGTCAGAGGAATCGCAAAAAAAATCTTCGGTTGAGCTGCCGAAAAAAATAATTGAAGAGATGGAGGAGGTTGCCATGGAGAGGCGTCTCAATAAAGAGCAGAGGAAAAAATTCGAGGAGGAGGTTGAAAGGGCATATGGACTGAGCAAGTTCGAGCCCGGCGAGGCCTTCGGCATAATAGCTGCGCAGAGTATATCCGAGCCGGCAACGCAGATGACCATGAGGACATATCACTTCGCCGGTTCTGCTGGAATAAGGGTGATATACGGGCTGCCGAGGCTGATGGAGATTTTCGATGCAAAGCGCATGCCTGAGATACCGGTCATGACAATTTTCCTGAAGAAGCAGTTCAATAGCAGGGAAAACGCTGCGAAGATCGCAGAGGATATTGTCGAGAAGAAGGTGAAAAACATTTCCAAGAGCATTTCAATAAACCTGAGCGAGAACGCGGTTGAAATAGAGCCTTCGGATATGAAGAGGGCTGCGAGGATGGCAAAAATAATAAAGGACCAAGTAAAGGACGTGAAGATCAACGTAAGGTCGAAAGACATAGTCGTGAATGTGGTCGGCGAGGTCAACGTGAAGGGATTGCAGAAGATGAAGGAGAAGATAATGGAGATACATGTGGACGGCATAAAAGGAATAAGCAATGCTGTTGTAAGAGGGGAGGGCGAGGACTGGCTTATAAACACCATCGGCTCTAACGTGGAAAAGGTCATGGCCATTGACGAGGTTGACGAGACGAGGACTGTAACTAATGATATTCACGAGGTCAGCAGCATACTCGGTATAGAGGCCGCAAGGAATTTAATCATAGACGAAGCTATAAAGACAATGCAGGAGCAGGGGTTGGATGTCGACAGGAGGCACATCATGCTGGTCGGCGACATCATGACTTTTACTGGCGACATAAAATCCATCGGCCGCTACGGCATCGCTGGGGCTAAGAGCTCGATACTGTCGAGGGCTGCGTTCGAGGAGACTATAAAGCATTTGGTGCGGGCGTCGATAAGGAACGAGTCTGACAGCTTCCGCGGCATCTTTGAGAACGTCATGATAGGCCAGGTCATACCTTCCGGTACTGGAATGTTTGACGTGGTCTCGAAATTCGAAAAGAGGGAAGAAAAATGACTCTGGTGGAAGAGATACAGGCAGCTGTGAAGTCGGGAAAAGCAGTGATAGGCTGCAGGGAGTCGCTAAGATTTATAAAACTTAACGCTCCAAAACTAATAGTGGTGGCGAAGAATATGGCGGAAAACGATAGGAAGGAAGTGGAGCGCAATGCAAGTGTTGGCGGAACAAGACTGGAAGTGTTCGAAGGCAGCAGCAAGGAGCTGGGAATAATCTGCGGCAAGCCGTTTCCCGTAACAACAGTAATAATAAAATGATTTTCATGGTAGTGAAATTCGACACCGAGACCATACGGCTCATAAACCTTTTCGAGAACATGAGCAACGCGCCTGTCAAGGACTGCATTTCTGATCCTGAAAGCAACACGCTGTATTTCATCATCGATGAAGGCAAGGCCGGGATAGCGATAGGCAAGAACGGCAGCAGCGTAAAGCATGCAGAGAAGCTCATTGGAAAAAGCATAAAGATATTCGAGTTTTCTAATGATGTGGCGACATTTGTGAAAAAGCTCGTGCCACAGTGCAAGGAAGTGAAGGTGAAGACCGAGAATGGCAAGACAGTTGTGGAGATAAGGGTCGATGTGAAGGATAAGGCAGTGGTAATTGGAAGGGACAGAAGGAATTTAAAGATATTTAAAGAATTACTCCAAAGGAATCATAACGTAAGCGACCTGGTAGTGAGATGAATGGCGGTAGTGAGATAATGGCAAGAGGGGAGTTTTCAGGAAGGAGTATGAGGAAGAACAGAAAAAAGTACAGATGGCACGACATACACTACAAAAGAAGAATGTTGCAATTGTGGAAACGCGACCCGCTGGAAGGTGCGCCTCAGGCCCGCGGCATCGTAATCGATAAAAGGGGTGTCGAGCAGAGGAAGCCTGCTTCCGGCTTGATAAAAGCAGTGCGTGTGCAGCTTCTGAAAAACAACATACAGGTCACTGCCCATGTGCCCGGCGAAGGCGCGATTGACCACGTAAACGAGCACGATGAGGTAATTGTGGAAAGCATTGGCGGTGCGCAGGGCGGACCGAAGGGAAGCATGTGGGGCATCAAGTATAAAGTTACGACCGTGAACGGTGTCGACCTTGGCCAGATATTGAGTGGGAAGAAGCAGAAGCCAGCGAGATGATTTTTATGGAAATGAAAATTTTCGGGAAGTGGGACACGAGCGGTGTTGTCGTCAGCGACCTGGGGCTGAAAAAATACATCAACCTCCGGCCGGCAATGGTGCCGAGGAGCGGGGGAAGGCATGCAAGGCAGCAGTTCCACAAGTCTAACATGACTATTGTCGAAAGGCTGATGAACAAATTACAAGTGCCGGGCCACCGCAGCAAGAAGCACATCATAACGTCAGGCAAGTGCGTGGGCAAGACAGAGATACATTACAAGATCGTCAAGGAAGCGTTCGAAAGGATAGAGACGCAGGCCAAGAAGAATCCCATAGAAGTCTTGGTGCGGGCGATAGAAAACTCCGCGCTCAGGGAGGAGATAACACAGTACCAGGTTGGCGGCATGATGGTTCGCAGGGCTGTGGTGACGAGCCCGCAGCGCCGTGTTGATTTGGCGCTGAGCAACATAGTCCAGACAGCGTACAGGAGATCTTTCGGAAAGAAGGACAGTATTGTCGACTCGCTTGTCAACGAGATACTCGGCGCGTATGCCAATGATGCCGGCAAGTCCGAGGCAGTCAAGGAAAAGGAAAGGATTGAGAGGGAGTCAGAGGGAGCAAGATAATTCTTTTCGAATAAAAAACTAAAGCCTCGCGGCCGTATTTTTAAAGTAATCCTCACGCTTGGGACCAACTAGTAAAGTATGATCCATTGTTATTCCCACGTGTTCAGACGATTGCGGTAGGGGGTTTTTTTCCAAATAAACATGCCTGTAGTCGTGGACTGCGAACTTGTAATCCGGCTCCGATTTCAATCTGCGAAAAAAGATCCTGTTATTCCTTCCCATCTCTTCCAATTCTTTTCCAACTTGGTAATGGGGACCAACAGCTATATGAATCATTACGCCTCGCCCTTCTGCTTCCTTCAAGGCATCTACAATTCTTTGGTCTGCCAACAATTGTGCATAGTGATCGCTTCCACCAAAGATATAGAGGGTGTTTTTTGATTTTCGGACGAAATTTGAAAAATCTTCTGGCAAATCTCCTCGTTTAATTTTATGCGTAAACACCATAAATATAATTATAGTCAGTTAAATATTTGAATTGACTTACACTTTCGAAACTAAAACTTTAAAAGTGTTAAATTCCAAAGAATAATCTAATATCCGGGGATAGCATGGCAAAGAAAGAGATGACTGAGAGAATTATGGAGACAATGAAAGATCCACTGCGCATTAGGAATGTCGCCACGTCTTCGCATGTGCACCACGGCAAGACAGCCCTGACAGACAACCTGATGGCTGGAGCGGGGATGATCGCTGAGGAGATGGCCGGCAAAGTGATGTATACATGGTTCGACGAGCAGGAGAGGAGGAGACAACTAACAATATACGGCGCGAATGTCTCGATGCTGCACGAGTTCGATGGTAGCGATTATCTTATCAACCTTGTCGACACGCCGGGCCATGTGGACTTCGGCGGCGACGTCACCAGAGCGATGCGCGCTGTTGACGGAACCATAGTCCTTGTGTGCGGCGTAGAGTCGATAATGCCTCAGACTGAAACTGTTTTTCGCCAGGCATTGAGGGAAAGGGTCAAGCCTGTCCTGTTTATCAACAAGGTCGACCGCTTGATAAAAGAGCTGAAGCTGACGCCGGAGCAGATGATGAAACGATTCGAGGAGATAATCCGCGACGTCAACCTATTGATACAAAAATACGCAGAGGAGCAGTACAAAGAAAAATGGCTCGTTAATGTCGCAGACGGTTCGGTTGCAATGGGCAGCGCGGTGAAGAGGTGGGCCATTTCAATCCCGTACATGAAAAAGACCGGCATCACATTCAAGGACATAATAGAACTGACAGTCGCGGGCAAGGAGGACGAGCTTGCAAAGAGGGCGCCGATGCACAAGGTTGTCCTTGACATGATAATCAAGCACCTGCCAAACCCGCTGGAGGCGCAGAGGTACAGGCTCGAGAAGATTTGGCACGGTGATTTGAACGGCGATGTCGGCAAGCAGATGTTTGCCGTTGATTCGAACGGAAAACTGGCAATGATAATAACAAAAGTCGTGCCTGACACACATGTCGGTTATGTTGCAACAGGAAGAATATATTCCGGAAAAATTTACAAAGGCAAGGATGTTTATTTGATAAATCAGCACAAGCAAGAAAAAATCCAGCAGGTTGCGGTTTACAAAGGAATTACGAGGATACCTGTCGAAGAGGTGGTAGCAGGAAACATTGCAGCCATAATTGGCATTCCGGATGCTTTCACAGGCGAGACTGTCTGCGAGCCGGACAGCATCATCGAACCTTTTGAAGAAATAAAGCACCTGTTCGAGCCTGTTGTGACGAAATCAATCGAACCCAAAAATGCAATGGATCTGCCGAAGCTGGTTGATGCTCTGAAAAGGATAGGGCGTGAGGATGCAGTTCTGCAAGTGAAGATAAACCAGGAGACTGGGGAATATCTAGTCTCGGGCCTGGGCGAGCTGCACATCGAAGCGAAGGTGGAGAACAAGCTGAAAGAACTTGGAATAGACGTTGAGATGTCCAAACCCATAGTAGTTTATCGCGAGACTATATTTGAAAATTCGCCTGAAGTGGAAGGCAAAAGCCCGAACAAGCACAACAAATTCGTGGTAATAGTCGAGCCGCTCGAAGACAAGGTTCACCAAGCCATGATAGACGGCGAACTGTCAAGCTCCATAGAGCCGAAAGGCAGGGCGATAGAATTTTTCAAGAAGATTGCGAGCTTCGGTATGGATTACGACGAAGCGAAAAGCATAGTGCTGGTACACAACAAGAATGTGTTCATGGACCAGACCAAGGGAATACAGTACATGAACGAGGTCATGGAACTTGTGAAAGACGCGTTCAAGGAAGTGATGGAGGACGGGCCGCTGGCGAGGGAGCCGTGCACGAAGCTGAAGGTTAAACTTGTTGACGCGGAGCTGCACGAGGACCCGGTGCACAGAGGGCCGGGACAGGTGCTGCCTGCTGTGAAGTATACTATACGACAGGCTATGCTCAGAGCAAATGCTACGATGCTCGAGCCGAAGCAAATCATAAGAGTGGATGTGCCGAGCGAGATGGTCGGCGAAGTCATAAGAGAGGTGGAGAACAGAAGGGGGCAGATAATCAACATGAAGGAGGAGCGCGGCGCTTCCATGGTGACAGCTAAGATGCCTGTTAGTGACATGTTCGGCTTTGACTCTTCGCTGAAGTCCGCGACGAGCGGCCACGGCTTCTACAGCCTGATAGAAATCGTGTTTGAGAAGTTGCCCGGTGATTTGCGCGATGAAGTGATACGCGGCATAAGGAAGAGAAGGGGACTGCCTGAAGACATACCAAAGCCTGAAGTATGAAATATATTTAAACCTTGCGCTATAATAAGTATAGTATAAAAATTGGAGGAATGATGAAATGCCTGCGAAACCGCACATAAACATAATGACTGCTGGCCACGTAGACGCTGGCAAGTCGACCTTGATAGGGCGATTGCTCTACGACACTGGTGCAATCAAGGAAGAAGAGATGAGGAAGTTAAAGGATTTAGCTAAAGAGATGAAAAAGGAGACTTTCGAGTTCGCATTTGTAATGGACTCTGTAAAAGAAGAGAGGGAGCGTGGTGTCACTATAGATATCATGCACAAACCTTTTGAAACGAACAAATGGTTTTTCACCATTATAGACTGCCCTGGCCACAGGGACTTTGTTAAAAATATGATAACAGGCGCTTCGCAGGCCGATGTTGCGATATTTGTCGTATCGGCAAAGGAAGGCGAAGGCGTGCAGGAGCAGACACGAGAACATGCGTGGCTGCTGAAAGTTCTGGGAATAGGACAGATACTTGTTGTCATGAACAAGATGGACACCACGAACTATGACGAGAAGAGGTTCAACCAAGTCAAAGAAGAAACGCTGAAGCTTTTGAAGAGCATCGGCTACAAGACTGAAGATATACCTTTCATACCCGTTTCCGCCTATGTCGGAGACAACGTTGCGAAGAAATCCACGAACATGCCTTGGTACAAGGGCCAGACGCTGGTGGAAATGTTAGACACTTATGTCAAGGAACCCGCAAAGCCGACAGACAAGCCTTTGAGATTGCCTGTCCAGGATGTCTACACCATAACAGGCATCGGCACTGTTCCAGTGGGAAGGGTGGAGACAGGAGTTATGAAGGTAAACGACACTATTGTTTTCGAGCCGGCTGGCGTGAAGGGCGAGGTGAAGTCAATAGAAGTTCACCACCAGCAAATCCCTGAAGCAAAGCCTGGCGACAATGTCGGGTTCAACGTCCGCGGGGTCAGCAAGGAGCAGATAAGGCGTGGTGATGTTGCAGGCCATGCAAACAATCCGCCTACAGTTGTAAAAGAATTTACAGCGCAGATAGTTGTGCTGCAGCATCCAACTGTTATGACTGCCGGCTATACACCAGTCTTCCACTGTCACACTGCATCCGTAGCATGCACAATATCAGAGATAACTGCGAAAATAGATCCGAAGACCGGAGCGGTTGTGCAGGAAAAGCCTGACTTCATAAAGACAGGCGATGCTGCGAAAATAAAAGTCGTGCCGTCAAGACCTTTCGTCATCGAAAAGCAGTCCGACTTTCCGGAATTGGCAAGATTCGCAATAAGGGACATGGGCATGACTGTTGCAGCTGGTGTCTGTCTGGATGTAGTCAAAGCGAAGTAGTTTTATTTTGCCGCAGCAACTAATCTCTTTAATTCTTCAAGCCCCCTTTCATGTTTTATTATGTAAGACCAAGCTTTTAAAAACTCCCTTCCGTTTTCATTTATTTTATAAGTTTGCGTAATTTCATTATGGGTTAAACGAGAGGTATGCTCGTGCGTTTCCAAAGAGCAAATGATTTCATCCAAAGTCATCTGTGGGAGGGACTTTACTATTTCTCCCAGACTCAATTCACTTGTTGATTTGAACGGCATCAACGACCTGGCTGTCTGTGTCATCAATTCCCCGAATGATTTATTTTTCATGTGGTACTCAAATTCATAAGGATCTCGGCACGGTCTAATAGAAGCAAATTTACATGTTCTAGGATTGGGGGCAAGATTTCTTTCATGCAGCTGGGCATCAGTTAACAGTTCATAGCCATTTTCATCCAATAGAAACCAATCGCCGTCTTTTATTTTTCGGTCATTTCTCGAAAATGAAATCTCCTCTATCTCCGTTCCTGTCTGAACGCCAAACTCTTCTTCCCAAACATACAATTCACGTTTTAGTTTTTCTTCTCTAAGGCTGTGGCAAAACATGGTGTTAGCAATTCTCATCCTGATTTTCCCTCTCACAGCATCAATAATTTTTGAATGTTTTTTGCACAAGCCAGTATGTGGCTTATATTTCACACCATGCGCGGCAAAACAATCTTCGTTATTACAAAGGTTCTTTGCATGTCGCTCTCTTATTCCAATGCTATCAAGCAGCATTCCATAAAACTCATGTTTAATAAATTTTGGCGCAAGAATATATACCCTGGTTGTACGCACAGGCACAAGCCCCAAGAGATAGCCCAAATGAGGTAAAGTGCCATATGTAAGAATAAAACCGTCGAACAAACTTACTTCCACATTTTTCATTGTATCACAATTTTTATGGCAACTTAAAAGTATTTAAGCATAACCAAACGATAATTTACAACTAGAAGTGATAAGATGCAGGCAGCGAGGATAAAACTTTCAGGGAAGGACCCGAAGGAGCTGGACAATATCTGTCTTGAGATAAAAGATATTGCGAAGAAATTCGGGATAACTTCCCGCGGGCCAATACCGTTACCGACGAAGATATTGAAAGTTGTTACGCTGAAGACGCCTTGCGGTGACGGCACCGGCCATGGAAACGCAACGTACGACAAGTGGGAGATGCGCATCCACAAAAGGGTAGTAGAGGTGCAGGCCGACGATAGAGCTCTAAGGCAGATAATGAGGGTCAGCATACCGCACGGCGTGCACATAGAAATCAGGCTCAAGGACTGAGCGCATGTATTTTTTCGGCCACATAGGAATCATGCTGCTCATAAGTTTCATGCTTTTCTTTCCCATGCTATTTGCATTGATAGGATCGATGCTGCCCGATGCTATCGACAAGCCGCTTTTTCTTCTTGGCCTTGCGCCCTCAGGTAGATATATCTCACACACGCTGCTTTTTGTTGCAGTATCTTTTGCAGCGACATACCTGGCAACGAAAAAAGTTACGGCTGCGTCCGCACTGTCGCTCGGCGTGCTGCTGCATCTTTCTCTTGACATGGAGCATTCCGTTCCATGGTTTTACCCTTTTGTAGACTATGTGTTTGAACCTTATGCAATAATTTTCAGGTTTGACCCGTTCCTGATATCGGCAGAGATAATAGGCATTATACTGCTTTTTGCAATAGTGAAGTACGGAGTGAGGCTTGATGCCGCAAGAAGCAAGCTAAGATCAAAGTTCCGCAAATGACTTAAAACCGTCTGAAGAGTTGATAACAATGATTTGCAGCATAGAGGAGCTGAAAAAATCCCACAGGCTGAAGAGGGAAGCGATAAGGAAGAGGCTGCAGGAGTTCAAAAATCTGGCTAATGAAAGCGATGAAAGACTTTTTGCTGAGATGGCTTTTTGCATTTGCACGCCGCAGTCGCGGGCGATATCAGCATGGGCCGCAATAGAAGCTGTTGCAAAAAACAATTATCTTTTCAACGGCAGCGAAAATGTGATACGGCCGTTCCTAAATGCTGTGAGGTTTGCAGACAACAAAACGAAATATATAGTCGAGGCCAGGGAAAATTTCAGGGTGGGCGGACAGTGGAGCCTGAAGGAAAAAATATTTTCTTTCAAAAACCCTTTCGAGGTAAGGGGATGGCTTGTTGAAAACGTGAAAGGATTGGGGATGAAGGAGGCTTCGCACTTCCTCAGGAACATCGGCCTTGGCGAGGAGCTGGCAATACTCGACGTTCACATACTGAAAAACCTGAAGGCACTTGGCATCATAGACGAGATACCGAAGTGTTTGAGCGAGAAAAATTATCTGGAGATAGAGAAAAAGTTCGGGGATTTTTCAGAGCTTGTCGGCATACCGGTGGGAGAGTTGGACTTGCTGCTGTGGTCGGAAGAGACGGGAATGATATTCAAATAATTCTTCAAACGGATAATTTAATATCAGTGATAGCTTGAGGGAGCGGTTGTTGGTTCTCGATGCAGACTACACCATAATTGACTGTAAGCCGGCTGTAAGGCTGTACTGCAAAAGTTCCAATGGCAAGTCTGTCCTCGTCATCGACAAAAATTTCAAGCCATACTTCTACATCATGCCCAAGGACGGAAAGGTGAATGAATTGAGAAAAAAGGTTGAGAAGTTGGATGTAAAAAAATTCGAGACAAAGATTGCCAGCTCTGAAATTGTAGAGAGGTTGTGGCAGGGCGAGCCGAAAAAAATTGTGAAGACCACTATTGACAACCCGAGAAGCATTTTCGATGTCCGCGACGTGGTAAAGAATTGGAAGGATGTTGAGGGGACTTACGAATACGACATACCGTTCTACAAGCGCTATATAATGGACAAGCAAATCGAGCCTACAGCATGGATTGAAGTTTCCGGCGAGGATGTGAAAGAAAAGGGGGACTACCAAGTTGACAGGATGGTGGAAGCGGATTCTGTCAAGGCGGTTGACGAAAGAAAGGAAACTAATATCAAAGTTTTGGCTTTCGACACGGAATTCGTCGAGGAGGATGAAAAGGAGAAGTTGATAATGCTCAGCGTTGCCGGCAGCGACGGTTATAAAAAAGTTTTGACCTCGCACCAGTGGGACAAGAAGCCCAGCTATGTCGAAGCCGTGAAGGGCGAAAAGGGAATTATAGAAAGGTTTTTGGAGATTGTAGAAGAGAGGGATGCTGATTTTGTCGTCGGCTACAACTCGGACGGCTTCGATTTTCCCATGCTCAAGGAAAGGGCGAGGGAAGCAAAAATTTCTTTGAAAATGGGTAGGGACAACCAGCCAATAAAAATTGTGCAGCGCGGCAGGATCAGCTCTGCGAAAAGCAAGGGCAGGGTCCATATAGACCTTTTCAACTTTGTCGACCACGTACTTTCTGCAAGCATGAGGAGCGAGGTAATGAGCCTTGATGAGGTTGCGCAGGAGCTGCTGGGCGTTGGGAAGAAGAAGATGAACCACAAGGAGATGAAGGAGATGTGGGGCAGGAAGGAACAGATGGGCCGGCTTGCCGAGTACAGCATGTGGGATTCGGAGCTGACAGTGAGACTGGCAGGACACATACTGCCGCAGATTTTTGCGCTGGCAAAGCTCACAGGCACGCTGCCGTTCGACTGCTCTCGCTATAGTTACAGCCAGCTGGTCGAAACGTTTTTCATGCGGCACGCAGTGGCTGAAAACGTCCTGATACCTAACAGGCCAAAAACCGATGAGATTGAACGAAGAAGGGAGGTGCCGATATACAAAGGCGCTATAGTGATCGAGCCGAGGAAAGGTATACACAGCGACATCCTCGTGTTCGACTTCCGCAGCCTGTATCCGAGCATAATCGTAACGCACAACATATCTCCGGAAACCCTGGACTGCAAGCATAAAAAATGTTTGGAAAAAAACAGGGTTCCTGAATCGAAATCCTGCTTCTGCACTGAAAAAAAGGGGTTCATACCAAAGCACCTTGAGTTCCTGATAGAGACGCGCAAAAAGATAAAGGAGAAGATGAAAAGGTTGAAGGAAGGCACTGAAGAGTGGAAGCAGGTTGACAACGAGCAGTATGCCCTGAAGATAATTGCGAACGCAACGTACGGCTATTTCGGATATTTTGGAAGTAAATGGTACTGCAGGGAGTGCGGCTCTGCAGCAGCAAGCTTCGGCAGGTTTTACATAAATAAAATTTTGGACGAGGCAAAGCGGTTCGGGTTTGAAATAATCTACGGCGACACGGACAGCTTATTTGTTGTGCTGAAAGACTTGATGAGCAAAGAAAAAATAAAAAAGAAAGCTGAAGAATTTGTCGCAAAGATGAACAAAAAGCTGCCAGGAATTATCGAGCTGGAGTTCAGGGACCTGTACGAGGGCGGAATATTCGTTGCAAGGCATGAGGAGGAGAAGGGAGCGAAGAAGCGCTACGCGCTCATAGACTACAAAGGAAATATTGAGATACGCGGTTTTGAGACAGTAAGGAGGGACTGGTGCGAACTCAGCAAAAGGATACAGCGCGACGTCTTGACAACGATACTCAGGGAAAGAAATCCACAAAAGGCAGTACAGATGGTGAGGGATGTTGTCGAGAAACTGAAAAACGGGGAAGTTACATTAGAGGATTTGATAATCTACGAGCAGATCACTAAACCGTTAGCTACATACAAGGCGATAGGTCCGCATGTCAAGGCTGCGCAAAAGGCCATGGCGCGCGGCAGGCCGGTCGGTGAGGGCGTGGTAGTAGGATTCGTCATAGTGAAAGGCAAAGGCAGCATAAGCGATCGAGCCGAACCTGCAGAGGATGTGAAGCCGAACCAATACGACCCAGAATATTATATAGGGCATCAAGTGCTGCCGGCAAGCATGCGCGTGCTCAAGGCATTGGGCTACACAGAGGAGGAAGTGCTGGAAGGGAAGATACAAAAGAAGCTTGTAGGCTTCTTGCAGAAAAAATGAGCTAGATAATCCTTGCAAGTCCACAAATTATAAATATATCAAAACTGAATTTGATTGGAGGATAGTATGAGAAATAATAGCGGTAAATATCTCTTCACATCAGAAAGTGTTACTGAAGGCCACGCAGACAAAGTCGCAGATCAATTGTCTGATGCTGTTCTGGATGCGATAATCGCAAAGGACCCTAAAGCCAGAGTGGATTGCGAAACTTTGGTGATGCAGGGCATGGTTGTTTTGACCGGGCAGATTACTACAAAGAGTTATGTTGACATAAAAGAAGTTGTGAGAAAGACTTTGCGGGAAATAGGGTTTGACAATGCTAGAGATGGTTTGGACTGGGAGACATGCGGCCTGCTGACTTCAATAGAAGAACAATCGCCGGACATAGCTATGGGTGTTAATGAGACTGAAAAACATGAGCAGGGCGCCGGTGACCAAGGAATGATGTTCGGCTATGCCACGCGCGAGACAAATGAGCTCATGCCGCTGCCGATAATGCTTGCGCACAAACTTGTTATGAGGCTTGCCGAGTGCAGGAAGAAGCAAATACTGCCTTACCTGCGGCCTGACGGAAAATCGCAGGTGACCGTAGAATACGAGAGTGGCAAGGTTAGAAGAGTTGACACGGTTGTTATTGCAGCGCAGCATATAGAGAGCGTTGAAACGGAAAAATTGAGAAAGGATGTCATTGAGCATGTGATAAAGCATGTCATACCGAAAAATCTATTGGATGAAAAGACAAAATACATCATCAACGGCACAGGACGGTTTGTTATTGGCGGCACGCTGGCTGACAGCGGACTGACAGGGAGGAAGATAATTGTTGATACCTACGGCGGCGTGGGGAGCCATGGCGGCGGTTGCTTTTCCGGCAAGGACCCTTCAAAAGTGGACCGTTCGGGCTCTTACATGGCAAGATACATTGCTAAAAACATTGTCGCCGCGGGCCTTGCGGAAGAGTGCGAGGTGCAGCTGGCATATGCAATAGGTGTTGCTCAGCCCGTTTCTATCATGGTCAACACTTTCGGCATAGGGAAAATTTCTGATTCTAAGCTGGTCGAGATAGTCAAGAAGGTTTTCGACATGCGGCCACGCGCCATAATCGAACATCTCAAGCTTCTCAGGCCGATATACAGGAAGACTGCGGTCTACGGCCACTTCGGCAGGGACGATCCGGACTTTACATGGGAAAAAACTGACAAAGCTGAAATATTGCGAAAAGAAGCCGGGCTGTGAAACGGATTTAACAGCGCAAAATAAATTTTATTTATGTCCAGACTAAGGTCGCTGTGTAAATTCCTCGGGAGTTTTGCCTTCACGACAGCCCTGTCCTTGCTAATAACAACCGCCTCGCTGGCGGAAATCACAAGCTATGAGAGTATGAAACCTTTACTCGTCAGTTTGTTCGTCGAAAAAATCGCCGGCGATAGCGCCAAGGCAGCAGAAACATATGCCCAGCTTTTGGCGTACTGTCAGAGCAGAGATTCGGTTGAAATGCCGATGGATTCGGAAAAAATTGAGGTGAAATGCTCGGACATAAAATCCAGCAGGCCGGAGGACATAAACAATGTCATCGCCTCGGCGATGTTCGACAAGGTTTATTACAAAAAATACAGCTGTAGTTTTGTAGACTGCATAAAGTCCGGCGGCGATAATCTTCTTATCGTGGCAAGCTCGACCGGAAACAAATTCTTTCAGGATTCAATTGTATACACAGCTGCTGCAACTGCGATTGGAGCCGTAATAATCCTTGTGCTGGCAGAGACGTTTGCAGGAAGGCTGAAAACGCTTGGCGCGGACTGCATGAGCGTCGGTGCGCTTGCGTTTTTGATCTTGCTGTCTGTTATCATACTGCCGAAATTCATTCCAGCAGAATCGCTGGGAAACATAGGCGAGTTTCTGGGAGCGATTACAAACACCATGACGGTCAGATTTTTGTTTGTGTTTGCTGCGGGCGCAGTGCTTTTCGCAACAGGATTCTTTACAGGAAGGAAGAAGCGCTAGCCGATGTAGTCCAGATCCTTCTCGTGCTCCTTGTGTATCTTGATGTATTTCTCGATCTGCCTCGTTGCGAATTTCTCCAGCCGCTTCAATCTGCTCATGCGCCTTCTCTTCTTCACTGCAACCACGCTATTACTTTATTTTGATATTAAAGTATTTAGATTTGCTATTCAAATATTTTTTCATGGAAGCCAAAATGTTTTTCCTGATAATGATGCTTGTTGTTTTGTTGAGCGGCTGCGTCGAACAGCCAAACAAAGATGCAGCGCAAGACTCTGAATCGGCAAAAAACGCCTGCATAAATAAATGCCAGGATGCGTTGGCAGCAGGCCAGGACTTGAACAACGGACCGTGCCTGTCGAATGAGATAGCAAAGGATTGGGTCTGCGATGTTGCGCATTCGCCGCGGCAGGCTGTTGACAACAATCCTGCCAACCAATGTCCTGCATACGGGATTAATGCAACACATTTCGTGGAAGTCACGCCGAGCTGCGAATACATGCGGTCGGTTTAAAAAATCAGATGATCGTGGATTTCTCCGGCCATGTGCCTGCGTCAATCTTGCTTTCAGTGACCTTCACAACAGGGCTGAACCTGTAGGTCAAGCCTATGCCAACTATCGACTCCTTTAACGGTATCGAGGCGGGAACGTCAAAGTCTAGCGTCAGGACAGTTGTCTTGTTCTGCTCGATCGTGAAAGGGTGCGTCAGCTTCAATACGTTGCTAGGTATGTTCATGGGATAGGTCTTGTTGTAGATGTAGTTGCTGAAGTCGTATATCATCACTGTCGCGTCGGAGATGTAGAGCCTGATCTGCGTGTATTTTCCCACGTCCAAATCCTCAGACCCGATTATGGCGAGTATGTCGGTATATTCAATCAGGTCGAGGGTTTTCGTTCCGTCGAAAATTGTTATCCATCCCGCTGCGGTCACGTTCGAGTCTTCGGTATCATCTCCAGCAGCATGAACCTGTATGCTCTTCACCGTTATATTTAACGCCGTGGCAGTGCCGAAGCCGCCCAGCTTCTGCTTCACGTCCTTGGCAGCGACTATGAGCCTTTCCTTTGAATACGCTGTCGTTGTGGCTGTGACTGTTGTTGTCGTCGTGGTCGTTGGCTGCGGCTGCTGTATCTGGCTGCCTATCAGGAAATACGCTACGATAACGACTATCACGCAAAGCACTGCGAGCAACTTGTAGTTCGGCTTCAAATCAAAAGGAGCGTTGAACCGGCTTTTCGGCTTGTACCTGTATTTGAATGCCATAATAGTTATTTGGTCGGCCGGCTTAAATCTCCTTTGGTCTTCTCAGCATTCTAGCGTAGCAGTGCTTGCAGTAGTACTGTACTTTACCTACACCTGTCTTCGAAAAAGTGTGCATCCTGAACAATTCCTGCCTGCTTGCCCCGCACTTCTCGCACGAGCGGATGAGGCCGTGTAGCCTTCTGCCGATGACACCGACCGACGGTCTTCTCAGCCTGAGCCTCTTTATTCTTTTCAGCATATCAATATAATATTATTCTGCACTTCGATGCATTTATTAAAATGACTTCCATAATTATTTCATGGAAGAGGAAGCTAGGAAAAATTATTTGAAAGCTAGAGAGATATCCGACAAAGTAATGGAGTTCGCGCGCGTCACTGCCTTGAAAGAGAAAAAAATTCTGGCTGTCGCGGAAAATATTGAAGGCGAGATAAGAAAACTCGGGGCGAAGCCGGCGTTCCCTGTAAACATCTCGATAAACGACAATGCTGCGCACTACACGCCAGACATAAACGACACGATCGTTGTGAAGGAAGGCGATTTGGCCAAGATCGACATAGGCGTGCAGTGCGAGGGCTACATATGGGACCGAGCGTTCACCGTCTGCATCGGGAAGAAAACACATCCTCTTATTGAAGCTTCAGAGAAAGCTTTGCAGGAGGCTTTGAAGATGATCAAGCCCGGAGCAAAAATCTGCGAGATTTCTGAGGTGGTTGAGGACACGATAAACAAATTCGGCTTCAACCCGATACACAACCTCTGCGGCCACGGCCTGGAGCAGTACGTGCAGCACGCAGAGCCGAGCATACCCAACGGAAAAAATAATCTGCAGACGAAAATACCTGAGGGCAAGGCCGTTGCAATGGAAGTTTTTGCAACGAACGGTGTCGGCATGGTGAAGGAATCATATCCAGTTATGATTTACAAGTTCGGTGCTCCGAAACCTGTGAGGATGATTGAGGCGAGGAAGATATTGGAGATGGCTGCGGATGATTTTGAGATGCTGCCGTTTGCGAAGAGGTGGCTTGCAAAAATAGCGACGCCTATGAAAATTGAAATGGCGTTGAAGCAGCTGATGGATGTTGGTGCTTTGGATGGTTATCCGATATTGAGAGAGGAAAGCGGTGGGTTGGTAGCGCAGACTGAAGAAACTGTTTTAGTTTAAACGTCCTAAAACTAATTTTTAAAAGGTTAAATAATAAAAAATTCAAGTTAGAATTCAGAGTTATTTAAAAATTGGAGGTGCTTCAATGGCATATTCACACAAGAATTCAAGAGGTCAGACTTATTGGCTTCATACAAGAGGAGGAAGGCTGTTCTTCTTCAGCAAGAGTCCGGAAGATTCGATAGACTTGCCAGACACGTTGACCGTGATAGAAAATCCACGAACTGGGTTACCGATGGTTAAGAAGAAGTAATCACTTTGAATATTTGCTCTGCACTCGTGAACGAGCGGTTGTAAATGTAGTCAGAGAACCTGCAAGCAGATAATTGCAGTGGTTGCACTTTCCTCTTGTGAGTTTCAGGATGTGTTTTTTTATGGGTTTGCCGCACTTGGGGCACTTTATGTTCATCAGACTCATACAAACAGCTCTTGCAGCTCAAAAAAACTATAATATAATTTGTTTTCCAAAGATAAAAAGAAACGCGCGAAAAAATTGCAATAATATTTATAGTTTTTCGGCTTATATAAAAATATGGCCGGCATCGAAGAAATGCTAGACAGTGTGGGCAGCCTTTTCAAAAAAAAGGAATATGTTGAAGTTAAAAAACTTCACATAAGTGAAAAAACGTCGGGAAGCGGTGTGAAAAGATATGAAGATAAGATAGATGCAGGTAAATATATTGATCCCATTGTAGCAATAGGCCGGCCTTGGGATGGACAACGCGTAGTGTTAGACGGCAGCCATAAGGCAAAGGCATACAAAAACAGGAGTGTTGAGAAAGTGTTGTGCACGGTGTACTACGATTATTTTGGAATAGGTTATTTTCTGGTCAAAGAGGGGCTTTTCCAGCCGGGTGTTGCGGTTACAAAACATATCCGCGACCCTCTGAAAAGGCTCCTCGATGAATCTGCATTCCCAGAACTGGAGGAAATCCTACCAATTGTTGGCGATATGCGTAAAAAATTACAGAAAATTATATAAAGTGCTGTGAGAATCTATTATTCTGTGGAGAAGTGCGCCAGCTAACGCTATCTGATTTCAGGTGAAGTACGATGAGAAAAGACACGGCAGAAAACATAATTAAAATCGTTAAATGCCTAAAGGGGGCGGAAGAAGGCTGGTTATGGATAAGGGAGATTGCTAGGCGCACTGGTTTGCACCATAAAACCGTCTCCCGGCTTGTTGACACGCACCTGGCGATGTTTGTTGATATGCAGGCCATGGAACCTTTCAATGTAAGGATGATCAGGCTCAAGCACGGCACAGACATCAATGGAATATACCGTTTCCTGTCGACGATGGAGAAGCTGAACACTGCGAAATAGTTTCTGCCTGCTGCGCCTTGCTGTTACTGTGATTTTTCATAAAAAATCGCTGTAAAAAATGCGCCAGACATAGCTAATGCGACCAGCGGGGTTTATCTGTTTAGAACTCCATATGTATAGAAGTCAAAGGTGTCAATTTGGGTAAATTCAACGGTCAATACATGGCAAAGGTCAGCGTACCTTGCAAAAAGTGCAACACTTTGGTAAAGGCAGGTATAAACGAGAAGATTATGACCTGCCCTGCCTGTAATTCCAAGTGGAACTAGCTTGGCTGGCTAAAAATTTCTGGGAAATGCTGGTTTTGCTAGAATTGGATATTTTTAAATAATTTTTTGGTCTAAAAAGGCTTATTTTTGACCAAAATTTTTGGTAAAATAGCCTATTTTCAGACAAAAAATTGGTATTTTGGCCTGATTTCAGCCGATTTTATGGTAATTTGGCTATTTTTAACTAAAATTGACTAAAAATTAATAAAAATCGATGAAAATCGTGGAATTTTGTAGTTTAAACTGTCAAAAAAGGCAAAAATATCAATAAAGTGATTGATTTGTGATTTGAATCAGTAAATCTTGCAATCAATCGATGTAAAATCGCTTTTAATTGCTTAAAATCAGTATCTATAACGCACCCAGCCTTTGTTGTCTCGCTCAAACCGCTCGATTACTCTGGATCGTCTAATAGTGTTGCTAAGAAGGCCCCTCAAGGCATCCTCGCCTATGAGCAGTTTTTGGGCCAAATCCCTGTAGCTTATTTCTCCTGTTTCTTTTACTATTCGCATAAGTTCCAGCATTTTTGGGGTTGGTTGTGACCGACTTTCTAGAGTTCTGGCCGCGAATATGCTTGTTTTGATGGTTTCTGCAGTCTCCATAGCTGTTGTTTGAGGTGATTTTAAGAGGTTTAGAAGGATTTCGAACCGTTTTTGATCGTTTTCTTCATGTCTTTTGAGTGTTTCAATCATTTCTGGCGTTTTATCCTCAAAAGTGTTGGAAAACCAGTCCTTGGTGACTATTTGGGTCTCCAGCCTGCCTAAAGATGCTTCTATTTCCTTTATAGACTTGCCTGTATAGCCGGCTGCAAGACCTATCTCAAAGGAGTCCTTGTGCATTGGAACTTGTGTGAATTGCGAAGTTTCAGGCAACTGCTCCAAGTCTATGTTTTCCTCTTTTTTTGTGATTGATTGATTGATTTGTGATTGATTTGTGATTTGAATCATTGATGGACGGCGCAAAATGCGCATAAAGAAGCTTTTTAGGCCCATTTTGATCAATTAATTATTAGTTTTTCTAGTATTTAAAGTTTTATCAACTCTAACTTTGCTAATATGCTCACTTTTTCGTTTTGAACTATTTTTCACTCCAACTCTCACTCTTACTTTTCTATCTATTTTTTGTTAAAAAATTATATCTGAGAAATGCGCCGCATATCAATTTTACTAGATCGAAATTGGTTGGTCTCACTCCAACTCGTAAACTAATTTAATTTTAACAACGCCGCAAAAAATTTAATTTATATTTTATACTATACACAATTTTTTAAATAAATAAAATAAATATTATATGTTATATACGTTATATTTATATACTAGAAAAGATATAGTAAAATAAATGAAGAAAGATATTTTAGATAAAATAATCTTTTATTTTGAAAATGCGCCGTCAAATAGGCGCAGAAATGTGGATGAACCCTTTATTAATAAAATTAGAGAATTTCTGCGCAAATTAGAGCCTCAAAGAATGTGGGAAGAACGGGGCATAATAAATAAATATCAAGGTGCAAATGTTTACCCCGATTTTATTATAATTTTGAATAATAATAAAATTATTGCGTGTGAGGCTGAAAAGCAGTCGCTCCTAGCTAAATTTGATCAATACATGGGCATAAAAATTTTTGACGAAATTTGGTTTTTCACAGAAACACCGTTAGAGAAAAAACATTTACATTACAAATTTGAAAATGATATAAAAAAACCTCAGAACTTTTTTGGTTTGAATGAAAGAGGTGAGGTGGCATTTATAAAAAGTGTTCGCTAATTGCTCAGTCTTGGCATATTGGTGGCGCATTTTGCTCAGAAAATGGTTAAAAATAGCGGAAAATAGCGCTTTCCTAAGGAAATTTACGTCTAATAGCTGTTATAAGAACTGATTTTAGCTCAAAATATAAAATTTGAAGATTCATTCTGGCGAATAAAAGTTAAATAGATTGGGTAATAACATTAAATTATGGATAATAAATGGTTGGAATGGTATGATATTGAGCATAAAAACTGTTCTAAGTGTAGCTCTCCAATTAAATATGATAGACGGTTCGGGTATTATTGTACAAAACCGGGTTGTAGTGAAAATCTTAGCGGAAAATTGCAAAAACAATCTGATTTGTTAAATGAGTCAAACAAAATATATGAATCGTTAAAAACAGTTGAATCGTTACATGGAGCAAGTAAAAGAGAAGAAGAAACTCGGTCAGGACTACCGCTTCAACTTCCACCATATGGTTTAACTTCTTTTGAAGATTTTATGATGAGAAAATTCCCCTTTAGTCCATATGTAGAAGATATTAGTCGTAGATATAAACTTTTTAACCCACATAGATTTTAGTTAAGAGTGGTTATAAGAACTAAAAAATACGTAAAAAACGAACGCTATTTGCGAGAGCAAGCAAGTCCAATTAAATAAATGGTTGGAACTACTACCAAAAAAACAGCCGCGGCACCAGCAGCATACTCAGTGCCGGCAATGCAACCCAAACGGTCTGCAGCTATGGCGACCAAACTGTTATTACTTGCAATTGCGCCTTCGTAAATTTTGTCATGAAATATTTTTGACATATCAAAGCCGGAGAGAAGTCGAACTGAATCATTTACAACATTTGATGCCAACCTGTCATAATGCATTATCAAACCTCTTGGAGGGAGAACAATATCCTGTTTTTGAATAACTTTTTCAATAAATTGTGGGTAATTGATAGTGTCACAACGCAATCTTGCGCAAAAGTCAGCTAGAGTGTATAAACTAAGCGATCCGACTGCATGCTCGGCATATCCAAGTAATCTTTTTATGTCCATGTTGACCTAAGATTTAAATCAAAACTATTTAAGGGCTTGGTTTTTTAATAAGTGGGTCATTAGATAAATTACGTGTGCATTCAGCCATTTTACCATGACAGCAAAATTATTTAAACTTGACCTGCAACAAAGAATTATGACAAAGATAAAATCAGAATCAGGAGTTCGAGAAGAAATAGAAAAAGCGTTGGCAACATCTCAACTTAGTGAATTAGAACAGCTTGTTTATGGGAAATGCCCAGGCACTATAAGACGTATTCCAAAAGTAAGGGGGGCTTTTTCTGAACCAAAGGTTTCTAAAATGGGCCTTGAAATCGTGTGTTATGTTTTGGAGCAATGCATAGAAGCTGGTGATTTGCAGCGCACGAGAGTTAGTCATGATGATGTTGTAGAGTTCCTTCTCAAAAAAGGTCATTATTATGCAGCAATCGGAAGAGAATTTGGCTTTTTTAAGCCATACATAATGCAAACTTTGTTGCATGAACGCGGCAGAACTTATTTTCCGACAACATTAGCCAGGCAATTTGCACGCGAATACCAACAGAGAGCTACTCGACAGGCTGTTTAGATTGATTTGGCATTGCAGCTTTCGTTTTTTCCAGCTCGTTCAGATATTGTATCAGTAGCCTTCTCGCAACCGCTCCCCACTTTATCTCCGGGTATTTCTTTATCCTCTCGTACTCGTCCTCTGGAAGTGCAATTGTTACATGTGCGTTCAGCCATTTTACCATGAAAGAACTATCATTTAACGCCGTATTTCAATGTTTAGAACTTACTATAGTGGTGGCAATTTCTGCTGGAGCATAAAGGCTTAAATCTTTTACCTGCCAGTTTCCATTAATGCTAGAGCAATTATACGGTGGGCTTAGGAGAATTCCTTTTGGATTAGAAGACAGAAGATATAAATTTCATAAAGGAATAAGCGGACTACATTCTTTACCCAACTCTGTAGAGGAGTTTTATGCACTAGCGTGCTGTGATGAAGTGCATTTGGATTATAGAAATTTCATTTTTTCAGCAGCTAGAAGTCTTGTACATATGTTTGACTGCAAGGATGCTGCTTTGAACAACGTTTTCTTTCCGTCTGAAAATTTTTTTGATATGGAAGAATCCAAAGGAATTGCCGATAAAGAAAAAGTATCTTTATTTGATACCACGATTCGGGCAAGGATACTTAGAAATAGGTTGTATGGAAATATGACGGAATCACAACGAACAAAAAAATCAGATCGTTTGATTCCAATATTCAATGAAGCAATGGATTTTTATATGAAAAACTTGTTGCCAGAAATAGTTAAAATATGCAAAATGAGTGCGGATCATTGGGAAAGTAAAAGGCCGGAATACATTAAAGACTTCTCGAAAAAGTTTCGAAGCAGCACACCCACAGGCTGAAGATTATAAATTTCAATTTTTTTCAATCTGCCTGTAATCTATGTTAGGCGAAGTTAAAAAATCTGAGTTGGAAGGTTTAAATATTTGATTGTTTACCTATTTTTCATGAGATTGTCGAAAGAAGCAGAAACGCTTGCTGAACCCACGAGGCTCCATATGGCAGCCTTGTTCAGGGATAATGACAGGTTATATAGAAATCAAATAGCAAGGCTTCTGGATGCTAATGAGAAGTCAGTAAAGCATCACATAGACAAAATGAGGGGTGCAGGTCTCATTCAAGATGACGGATACGAAGTAAAGCACTTTCAGAGAGGCAGCACAGTGGCTGTGCGCTACTATAGGAAAACAGAGAAGCTGGGTGAATGCTTGAGAGAGTTGTCGCAGTTCACCGGTTCTATTCAACCAGTTCAAAAATATTGACATCAATAAAGTTTCGTTAGATACCATCAGTTTGTTATATTCTTAGAATCGACGTTAGAGGAAGCTAGTTTATTGTATTTTTATAATGTATCTTAGACGAAACTGATTTTTCAAAATCTTGTGCAGCTTGGCAGTCATTCTATCTCAAAGTTTTTTTCAGCCAAACCAAACTTCACCTTGTATAAACCAGAAGGAGCTGTTATCTTTTCGTATGCTGGTATGGGAAACCTCGTCCCAAGTCCTTCTGGAACTTCGCAAGTTCCTGTCTCTCCTTTCCTTTCATATATTGTGGAATCCCATGTGTAATTCCATTTTGAGATGCTGAAATCAAAGCCGCACCACACAACATCGCATGGAAACGGTCCTAGCTCTGCTTTACCATTCACACAAGACACAGTAGCAAGCGGTGGATGCTTTTCTATAACCTTCCATTCATTTCCAATTTTCCTGTAGAACTCTACCTCGGCACCCCAGCAACTGCATCTGTAAACCTTAAAATCTGATAGAAAAACTAAAACTTTCTCTCCTTGAGAGTAGACGCTCTTGCTGGTCGAGGCTGACTGAACACCGTTAAAAAACAAAAGCCATGATAAAAATATCAATAGAAACACTATAACCAGAAGCAAAACCTTCCTCCTCATAATTAGATTTGACTTGCTTCTAGTTTAAATAAGAAGAGGTTTTTGTTTGGCCAATGCCTAAACATAAGTGCGAAATCTAATTATTGACGAATCAGGTGAAATTAGTAGATATAAAAATCTATTGATTAAATTCAAGTATATAGCATCTTAAATTAATTTAGAGGACAGTATGATTAAAAAAATATTTTCGTTCTTTGCAATTGTTCTATTATTCTCCTTATTTGCCCCTACTGTTTTTGCTGATGGATTTATCCATATTTACGATAGAGATATGTGGAATTTATTCAATGAAGAGCAGCAATTCTGCGCAATTAATTATAAAGATGGATTTCAAAATATGATTTTAACAGTAGATACTGGCGAAGAACTAAGGGGAGAAAAAGCTGTTTGGATCTTTCCTGTTCCTGCAAAACCTGATAAAACTGTTATCAACATTGTGAAAGGTTTTCCTCAACTCATGGGTTATGATGTTGAAGCTACAGCTGATGCATCGATTTCTAATGTTTTTATGTTTATGCGAACATCTCAAGTTTACACATTTCCATTTTTATTATCTATGGGCATAATGGGAACATTTAGTGCGGGAATTAAAGGTACAGATGGAGTTACTGTTTATGAAAGTATAGAAAAAATGGGTCTTACTACTGAGTTGGTTTCTGCTATGGATGGCTCTTCATTAACAAATTATATTAATTCAAAAGGGTTGACATTGACTGTTGATTCTAAATCCATCTTGGATGAATATGCTGGTCAAGAATATTCTTTTGTAATATCTTGGATTTCAGATATAGAAAAATTCAAGCAGGAGCAGGGGGAAATAGGAACAGGTTATTTTGGAACTTGGACAGGAAATTCAATAGGTGTCTTTATCACATTCCCGACAGAGAAAATATATTATCCTCTGAAACCAACTTCGGTTTATGGAAGTGAAAGAGTTCCAGCAGTTATTTATGTTTTGGATTACGTTGAGCCTGAATTGTATGACGGGATAAAAACTGATACTGAAATAAATTATTTTTTTGAAAATATGCTAAATGCCCCCGAAGAATTAAGAGACTTTTTTGTTGGATATGAAAAAGAACCTTCCACTTACTACACAAGAGACGGTGAAAAACAAGGCTTTACAGTCAAAGATGTGGAGTATACAAAAATTAAAGTAAACCCGCCTTCGAAATATTTAACTCAGGATTTGTGGATGCAAGTATCTGCACCACTAAAAGTAAAAGCCGCTGATTTTGCAAATAGATTTGGATTATTATATGGTTCGATATTTTTCATATTGTGCTCTTGTTTAGCAAGTTTATTATCTGGCATGATTATCTTTCGGGATAGAGCAATATCAAAATTAAAATTTGCATTGTTCGGTTTATGGAATTTTTTAACCTTAATTGGATTTTCAATTGCCGCTTATATCAGTAAAATTGATATTAAATTCACTCAATCCAATGTCTCATTCGGAAAGATTATCACACGAACTTTACTTATTGCTCTTGCAATTGTTATTCTGACTTTATTCCTAATTACAAGCGCGTTCAGATATTGGTATTTTGACATGATTGTTTCAATGTTCATAATGTATTCTATTACAAGTGCGTTCATTGCTCCTTTTGTATGGGGATATTATAAAAATAAGAAAATAATGAAGTTCATAATCTTGTTTACAGTATTATTTATTATCTTGACTTTTATTTTTCAAATATTTTTAAGTTGGATAATGTAAAATAATGCCCGACTCTATTTTGCAGCCATCATCTCTTTCATTCTGTCTAACTCGTCCAGATGTTGTATAACAGCCCTCCTGGCAATCGCGCCCCATTTTATCTCTGGGTATTCTTTCATCCTCCTGTACGCCTCTTCCGGAAGCGACACTGTCAGATGTGATTTAAACAATCGAGCCATGAAATAGAAATGACTTCATGCCTTATTTCAGTATTTAGAACCTCTTTCGGTGGTGGCGAAGGTGATGAATGCTGCATTTGGCAAGTAATTTGTGTGAGCAGAGTGACTTTCTTATTTTTCTGAAATGTTTTGGCAAAACTTATAAACACAATTAATTTACATTTATCTATGAGCTTTTACGTTATCATCCGGGGACCGCTGGGATGCGGAAAATCCACGATAGCTGAAAGGCTCGCAAAAATACTCGATGCGGAATACATTGCCGTGGACAGGATACTTGGCGAGAACGATTTGACGAAAGACAAAGAAGATGGTTATATTTCTCAAAAAAGTTTTATCAGGGCGAACGAAATTGTCGCCCAAAAAGCCAAAAAAATTTTAGACAGCGGAGTTTCAGTTATTTTTGACGGGAATTTTTACTGGAAGTCGCAAATCGATAATCTGATAAAAAGATTGGAATTTCCCCATTATGTTTTCACTCTGAAAGCTTCGCTGGAAGTGTGCATGGAAAGAGACCGTCAACGAAGAAAAACTCATGGCAAAGATGCCGCACGGGCAGTCTATAAGAAATCGACAGAGTTTGATTATGGAACTGTTATTGATGTTGACAGACCGCTGGATGACTGTGTTGAAGAAATTATTGCATGTTTGCACAAGCCATAAAATATATGATGCGATGGTTGCGGCGGCAGCGAAGGTGACGGATGCTTGGACCTGCTCGTAAGTTTCGTTAGACGAAGATATCTATAATTTTACGTGTTACTCTATCAATCTAAGTGCTTTTAAAATTGCAATAACTACTGCAAGAATTATAATTCCGTAAATAATGGTTTCCAAATCTTTCGGCGTATTTGGTATTTTTATCAACAGTGGCAAGAGGACTATGGCGAATATAATAAGCACAAATGCAGTCATAGTTGCACCAATTAGCTTACCTGTATAGCCTTTCATTTTTTCACCCTGTTTTTATGTTTATTTTTTGTTTGTTCAATTAAAGAAGATGAAAAAGCTCCTATCATGAGATAAAACGCTTTTTCGACTCCTTGAATTAGTTCAATTTTGATATCTAGGGTTGTCTGGAGAGCAATAAGTGTTATCCATGCAATAAAAACAATTGCTGTTAAAATACCGAAGAACATCCATATTTCCATATTTATTCATCTGTTCTCAGAAACTTATAAACTCTCACTAATAACAGCAACAATGACTGTAACAGTACTACAACAGCAGCAACAATGACTGTAACAGTACTACACTGACATGATACTAGAAAATGCGCCAGTTATAGACAATTTCTAGGTCAACTTTTTAAATTTGAAGTATATAGTATCTTATAGAAGGTCGTGATACAAAAAGCAATATTGGTGATTTTAAATATTTTTATGCACCTATGAACTATGAGATTGGTGGAAATATGAAATTTACATTTAAAGTATTGGGGGGTTCGCCTCTAATAAATAAAAGGTTTGGAGAAGTAAATAAAAAGTTTGGAATAAAAATTTGTTATTATTATAATCCAACATTAAAAATAGAAGCTAGAAAAATTCCAAAAGAAAATGATACTATAAATGAAAATATGTACATAACGGTCGTTGGCCCTCCGGAAGCCTTAAAAAAAGCGACCAATTTCTAGCTATAATAATATAAACTAATGGTTGTACTATGTCAAATAGACTTTTTTTGTATCGTCTGTACATACTCAAAATGTAACAGCGGAGATGCAACGGCAAAAAAAATTTAAAAATTGGTTATTTAATCCTAAAACATTGAATAAATTTAAACGTCTGGGATTTTCTCCATATAATGAAACTTTAGACATACTATTGAGTAGCAGCTCGGATGATTATGAACAGTACGTTAGGTATAAAGGTTATTCTATTCCTTATAAAGCCAGTTTGGGTAAGGGGCATGCAATAAAAACTAAATTTTTCGACATAATGAACAATAAACCGAGGAGAGATGACATAATTGCTTATATAGATGGTGATGGGCGCGAGATAAATTTTGATGAGATATTCAAAATTATAAAAGAATTAAAAAGGCATAGTTTCGTTTTGTCTTGCAGAGCCGAAATGCTATACCTTGGTGGTATAAGAGAAACAATTGAACTTTTTGAAAATTTTTTAATAGAAGAAAAATTTGGTATTTATTTACCAGATGTTCAGTGTGGATGTTGGGGTTTCCATGCACATTTAGTTAAAAAAATTTTTAGGGGTATAACTGCCTCAGGATTCGAAATTGAACTAGATTTAATAGTTAACATGCTTAAAAATAGCATTTATCCCAGGTTTTCTAGAATAAAAATCAAAAAAACTTTAAATTCATCTTCTGAAGAATTCAAACCTTGGGAACATTTTCAAAAACTCAGGTTTCTTCTTTTAAAAATTAGTTGGGGCATTCCAATTTTAAAAGAGAAATATCAAAAGTTCATAATAAGATTTTGCAAAGAATTGCCCCTCGAATATATTAAACTTTTTGATATACCATTATTGCCATTAGAACCGAAGGTGGAAACCCTACAAAGAAAAATTATTAAAAAAATTAATTGCTCGAGTGAATGTTGTAAAAAATTGCCCAAGAGACACATTTGCCGCAAAGGTAAATACCATTGACCAATATTCGGGGCGAATGTGCACAATTAAGTTGCCCATTTTGTGATAAACATAAGCATTAAATAAATTACATCTACTCTTTAATTATGGATCCACATCAAAAAGTAAAAGAAATGTGCCCTTTCTGCGAGCAAGAGGTATTAGAAATCTTATGGTGGCCTAGCCATAAAGCAGCTAATGTTAGCAGAAGTGCTGTGGCTAAAAGTACTACGTGGGGTAGAAAGGCAGAGGGTCATGTTTTACTTTCTGAAAAATGTCCTAATTGTGGTAAAACTAAACAAGATATAGAGAATGCTTGGAAAATGGGTTTTATAAATAAAAAGGTGGATTATAAAAAAAGGCTTGAGGAATTAAAAAAAATGGGTCTTTCTGGTGTTATAAAATAACTTTTTTTATTTCTTCTAAAAATTCAATTCACTAATTCACCATTGAAAGCTTTCTGCATTAAAGCATTATATAACTGATTTATTTCTTCAGTTGATTTTTGTTGTTTATTTTTCATTGATTCTATTTTTTCGGCTATAGATGCAAATTGATTTTGAAGTTCAATGGGAGGAACTGGGATTCTTAAATTTCTTATGAAAGTCAAGTTAGCCATTTTGAAACTATTACTGCTTAACGACAGAAATTCAGGGTAGAGGTTTTGACAAGCATAAAAAAGATAGCTGGAATTTAGATTGCTCAAATTCTTTGGGTATAAACCTGCTATGTTCTGATTACATGTTGCCCTAAACTTTAGAAAAGCAGTTTTGCCTATTGTCGCACCTACTAAGGCAATCAGAACCGTACATTCTTTAAACCATTTTGCAGATGAATTCTTTAAACCTGCTTCTGTGATGTATTCTTCAGCTTGTTTTACGATGCCATTCTTACAAACAGTTGAACTCAACCACGGTATTGTTCCATTTTCCCAATATTCCTTCTTGTTTCTTGAAGGGGTTCCTCCACTCTGAATACTACATAATTCGTTGAGTGACTCGATAGGAAATCTCTTCTTGTTTCTTGAAGGGGTTCCAAACATTTCATAAAATATTGATTGAATTATTTTATTTGTTTCTTCATTTACATGTTTTCTACTTTCTTTCAACTTTTCAGCCCTTTCTAGAATAGTGACAATTTGTTTTTGTACATTGATTGGTGGGACAATTATTTTTCTTTTTTTAAGAAATCTATAATGCCTACTATACCCAGCTTCTTTAATATTCAATTGTTTGAGTTGAAAATAAAAAAATTTTGGGATTATTATATCATCTTTAACTATTAGGACTTTAGTTCCATCTGCACCAACACAAAATGGAAAATTTACATATTTAACAATTCTCGTATGGTCTCCAAAAATAACTGTTTCACCTTTAAATGGAAAAACTTTAGAAATATCATCACTGTACCCGGCGATAAATTTCTTTCCTTGGTCTATTATTGGATATCTCCCAGGTTCCTTATAATTTGATAATTTAATTTTAATTTTCGATGGAACACTATCGCTCTTTATGCAATCATCAAAGTCCATGATTTTCCAATTTTTTGGTAATTCTTTCATTTAATCATCTTTTTCAATTCATTTAATTGTTTAGAGATGTCATCTTCCTCTTTTATAACTCGTTCTAATATTTTTTTAGAGTCTTCATATTTTGTTTCGTCATGTTCAAGTTCCTTGTATTCCGAGATTGCTAGTTTGTAGTCGTTAGTTTTAATTTTATCAAACGGAACAACGAAATTTTTTCTAGAAACTTCCTTTGTTTTGAATTTTTCAATTATATCAGGAATGTCTCCTTTACCGTCGATAAAATCTCTTTTGTCGTCTAGACTATAGCCATCGGCCTCCATCTCATAAAACCAAACAGAATCGGTTCTATTACCTTTTGTGAAAACTAAAACACCCGTACCAACTCCAGAATATGGTTTAAAGACACCAGAAGGCATGGAAATTACAGCTTCAAGTTGACAATTTTCAAGCAACATTTTCCGTAGCTTTATGTGTGAATTACTCGAACCAGATAAACCACCACTTGGTACGATTACAGCTGCTCTACCGCCTATGTTTAGCAAATTATAAAATAATTCCAAGAACAATAACTCTGTTTTTGTTGTGTCAAGCTTAAAATTATCATGAATATCACTTTTGTCAATTGAACCAGCAAAAGGCGGATTGGCCAATACTACATCATACTCTGGCTTTTGTTGGAATGCTTTAGATAGTGTATCAAATCGAATTATGTTTGGATTCTCAATACCATGAAGAATCATATTCATTGTCGCTATTCTAACCATCGTGGAGTCAAAGTCAAATCCATAGAAAGTATATTTTCTCAACAAGTCCCAATGCTTCTTATCAACAATCTTATCTCCGACTAAATTATGAGGGGCTCCATATTCGTCATATTTGATGATGTCTTTACTAGTGTTTTCTTTCAAAATGTGTTCATAAGCTCCTATCAGAAAACCTGCTGTCCCAGCAGCTGCGTCAACAACTTTTTCTCCTATCTTAGGATTTACCAGTTCCGTCATCATTCTTATTATATGTCTTGGTGTTCTGAATTGGCCATTCTCACCAGAAATATTCAGCATGCTTAACAAATATTCATAAATATCTCCCTGAATGTCTTGATTCTTGGATGTTATGTTGAGTTCGTCAATGATACTCACTGCCTCTTGCAACAGAGATGGTTTTGGAATCAAAAAGGCAGAGTCTTTCATATTCTCCGCATATAGAACATCCGTACCGTTTTTGAGATTTTTGATGAAAGGAAATACGACATTCCTAACATGGTTTAGCATATCTTCTGCGTTGAAGTATTTCCAATGAGACCATTTACAATCCTCATGACCATGAAATATGGATTTGTATTTTTCTTTTCTGGCTTCTGCCCTTTTTTGATTAACTATATCCATGTCTTCAAGCCTTTTCATAAAAATCAAGTAAGATATTTGTTCAATTGCAGTCAATGGGTTTGAAATACCGCCTGCCCAAAACTTATCTCTTAATGAATTTATTTTGGATTTCAGTTGGCTATCTAACATTTTTCCACCTCAATTTATTCAAACTAGTCGGAACGGAAACAGATTGTTTCTTCTTTTTGCCTGTATACAAGTTTCTTAAAGATAGTGCCGAATCAATGGATTCTTTAAGATTGACAAAAAACGATGAGGGTATGTTTTCTGAAATCTCTATCTTTTCTCCATCATCGAACTCAATATTCCAAGAAAACGAATCTTCCTTTTTCCTATATTCTATGTTGTTTATTCCTGCTTTGTTTGTCGGAATAATTTTCAAAAGCCCCTTTTCAATAAGGCTTCTGAGGAAAAACGAGGGAGTTATTTTTTCCATCTTACAATAGTTTAAGAGTTTTGTATAGGTTTCCTTATCGATTTTTGTCGTTGCAACATTCCATTCTTTCATGTCATACCATTAGTAGTCGAACTATTTAAATATTTGGTATACCTTGGTATACATAAAACTATGGTTTTGAGAAAAATTCGCCTTCTAAATTCCTGCAAATAGAAACTATCTCTTTGAGTTCATTCTCCTGCATCAGAGGTATGGGCGCATTCACTCCAAAGTTCGTAAATGGCGGCTCGAAGAAGTCTTTGTATTCTACGTGATGCTTTGACAGAAAAACAGTTTGTATAGTTCTTATGAAGTTGACTTGGTCTGCATTCAGATAGTTCTTTTCGATGAGGAATGTCTTGAAAGCTTCCTCTATCTTCTTTCTGGGGTCAGGGAATTCGTACAGTCCTATTATCTTCTTTATGAATTGGACGAGCGTTCCCTTGTGCTGGTTGTACACGTTCTTCAAAACTTCTTCTGTAATAAATAATTCTGGGCTGTTGAGTGCTTTTTCCAGTTTTTCTAAATCCGATTCAGTTATTACCTCGTCTCTTTTTATTTTCTGAATAGTCGGGTGTTTGCCAGCCAGTTCTTTTATTTTCTTTTCTACTTTGTCCATATAGGTTTCTGCATATTCGTGCAAAGGAGCTACAGCCGGGCCATATTCGATAACTCTTCTTTTTTGTACAATATCGTCTATGTCAAGTATTATGGGTTGCCTGGGCTCTGTTCTCTTGTATTTCATTAGTGGGGCAAATTCTTTGATGAGCATCAAAGTATCATCATAGGATATCTTCTTCCAAAAATAATTGCTCAGAACTTTGTCGAGTAAATCGGATTTTTCTTTAACATCTTTTATTGTCGTTGGTAAACAGTTAAGCGACTCTCCTATACCTTCCTTTAATCTTTCAATTCCGGTTTCATCCTTGTTTAGTATGGCAAGAGCCAACTTTTCTAATTTTAGTGTGAAAGAAGCCTCGTTAAAGTTAACATTTTTTTGAAATCTCATTAAGGGTGTCATTTTCTTTCTTAAGAATTCTAAGGGGTCTAAACCTACTCTGTCCCACAGCTTAGGCGATGAAGCCAATTCAACATCTCTTATGTTTTCTCTAACAGAAATTGACTCTTTGGGTAGTTTTTTTATGTCGTCAACGATTTTTTGTCTTAGCAATTCAACATGCTCTTTGTCTTTTTTACTGGAGAAATATTTGTATTGTTGCAATTTAGTAAGAAATATTTTTGATGGTATCGCTTCAGTTAATTTAGCTTCCCTGCCTTTGGGGTGCATATTGAACCATTCAAAGTTGTTCCAAAAGTCAAAAATTAAGAAATATTCTTTCTTACCTTCAGGTAACAATTCTTTATGACTACATACTTCATTACTTCTTGTTCCTCGGCCAATCATTTGCCAGAATTTTATTCTAGAGAAAACTGGTTTTATGAATGCCAGGTTGCAAGCTTCTGGAACATCTATTCCAGTATCCAGCATATCGACTGAAATTGCTATTCTTGGCCAAGGTTCAGTTTTGAATTGTTTTATAAGTTCTTGGGCTCTTGGATCATCGGATACCACAATTCTAGTCAATTTCCCTTTGTATTCTGGATACAATTTTTCAAAGGCTTCCCAAAGGCGTTTGGCATGTCTTTTTGATACGGCAAATAAAATACTTTTTGCAGGAAGTGTGCCAGTTTCATCGAGTAAACAGTTATCCATAAATTCTTTAACAATTGCTTCGTTTGTTCCTATCACAACAACTTTCTTTTCTATGTCAGTGCCTTCAAAGTTCAACTCTTCTTCACTTTCTGCTATACCTTCTTCCAATATTTTTTTCTTAATTTCATTAGGAACATCCCCAGGCTTTATTCCTTCTATCTGAAAATGTGTTTGTGAATCGTAAACTTGGAATTCAACAAGCCAGCCATCCTTTACAGCGTCTTCATAAGTGTACAAAACTGTTGGGGTGTTATTCTCACATTCAAAAAATCTAAATGTGTCTCTTTCTATCAAGTCAGATGGTGTTGCAGTTAGACCTACTTGAATCGCATCAAAATATGTGAAAACATCCTTCCACTTGTTGTATATTGACCTGTGGCTTTCATCTGAAATAATTAAATCAAAATCACCTGGAGAAAACTCTTGATAGAACTCCATAAAAGTCTGAATCGTGGAAACATAAAGCCTAGCTGACTTGTCTAGATTGCCAGAAAAAATTTTTTGTTTGGATTCATTCGGGAAAAATACTTTAAACCCCTCATTGTAAGCTTGGTCTCTCAGAGCTTTTCTATCAGCCAAGAAAAGAACTTTCTGCGCTCTGTTGGACTTCAGTAGAATGTCAATCAAAGCCATGGAAACTCTTGTTTTGCCTGTACCAGTAGCCTGCACGATGAGAAATTTTCTCCTACCTTTTTTTATACCTTCCAAAACTCTTTTTACGGCTTCAATCTGATATGGTCTATTGATTATCTTTTCATTAATCTTAATTTCTGTGAAATCCTTCTTGGCATAATTCTGAAATCTTATTCTTTCAAGAGACTCCTGATTATGAAATCCCTTAACCATCCTAGGATTTTCAAATTGCCTGTTCCAAAACCAAATCTCATAACCATTGGTAAGAAATATGAACACATCTTTCCCAGTATGTTTCTTAATGTCGTCAGCATAGTCTTCTGCTTGTTTTTGTCCAATTATGGGGTCTTTGGATGTTTTTTTCGCTTCAATGATTGCTAACGGGTCGCCTGCTTTATCCAAAAGCAAATAATCAGCATAGGCACTATCTTTTTCGTTTGAAAGTGTTTCGGACATGGTTTTATAGTTTCTTGCTTTGAAATCAGACTGTTTTGTGTCTACTTCCAACACCACTTTGGTCTTATCTTTAATATTCCATCCTTGTTCCAGAAGAAAAACATCAATTTTGTTTCTTCTAGTTTCCCATTCTCGCAACTCTTTATCGGATAGTATGTAATCTTGCTTTTTCGTTTATATCCACCCTATTAAATAGTTCAACCATTAACAATTTAATCGTCACTGTAGTTGTGTTATCTATTATTTACCACCAACGCGGGTAGTTCTAAATCTAAATGAGGTGTGTTTTTAGATAAAAATTGCATGGGCATCGAAAAATATGAAACGGCTTTAGATAAACAGCAGTGGGTTAGAAATAATGTTTTTGTACTATGCCCAAATTGCAATAAACTTGTAAAACCTATAGAACCACTTAATTGCCCAATTTGTAAAACATATCTCGACTAATAAACTGTCTTCGCCTAAGGTAGCCTAGCAGCCGATATTAAAATTTAACATTTAAGAAGTTCACTTGCGATTAATTATTAGTGAAATCAATGGCCTCGTTAGCAGCTTACGCCGAACAATGCGAAACCGAAGGAGAATACAAGAGACAAGTACTGGAGAGTGTTAGGAATGAACGCCCTGTTTGGGAAATTGCACTTGGTATAACCTATGAATCGGGAAAACGTGGAGAAACGTATGAGGCAATAAAAAGTAAGGCAGCAAAGTCGCCATACTTGGGTCGTGGAAAATTGACCGATGAAAATTTAAAATTAAGTTTGTCCGTGCTAAGACAGCGAAGATTAATAAGGTTTCATAAAAAAACACAAACATACACAACAGCTCCAAGAAAGCCATTGCCACTTCGATGACCACAATTTCCTTAAGAAAATTCTAAGGTCATCTAAGGCAGCATACAAGGTTGTGTATAATTGCAACTATTCTAAATAATTCATCGAAGTTTCGTTAAATAAAGTATCTAGATTATCCTTCTTTTCTCATCAGCATTATAAACTCTTTTTTCATTTGCATTAATCAAAGATTGGAGGAAGAATTTAGGTCCGTAGCCAAACTCAATTTCTTTTTCCAAATCTGGGTTTCCATGATCGTCGCTTTTAATAAAATAATGCAGTTTTCCTCCAACGCTTGCAAAAACAGATGGGTGATAAAGTTCTTCGAGCTTTTTTGCCGCTCCGGCCATGAATAAATTCCTCCGTCTCAAGTTAAGTTTGGAGATTTCTTCTCTTGGTAAAGGAGAATCAGTGAGAACAATTCTATAGTTTGGATTCTCCCCGTTTTTAAATCCTACTATCCCTCTTTCTCTTACACCCCTGGAGAAATTCGGGCAATAAAAAAACGGGGCATCAACAAAAAACACAGATATGCCATTTTTTAAAGCATAAACAACTGCGGCTCTGGCTTCATCTGTCCCTTGGGCCGGATAATCCTCGCTGAATACGCAAATACCACTCAAATATATCTTTGGGCTTATTTCATTGGTTTGATTGAAACTAAGTTTGGCTATGCCGCGCTCTATCTTTCTCTCCCTCTGCACGCTCCATGGCGAAGTAAATTCCGGCCAATACAGTTCGAACTCTACCGCTAAAATATCCGGTTTCTCAGAATTCAGAACATCAAGTACATATTCAAAATTTCTATAATGGTCGTTTCCTACACAAATAAGTCTATTCATACGAGATGTATAAGGAATTAAATTAATAAATTCATCTAAGGCAGCATACAGGGTTGTGGATAATCATAAAAGAATAAATTCTTTACTCCCCATATTCTAATTGTGATTATTGTGGGTCTCAACAGTTTTGCCAGATCTGCTAAAGAAGCATACGATCCCAGCACCCGCCATGTGAATGGCGAGGGATTCTTGGGTATTATTGGCACTGGCATTGGTGCGACTATGGCTTATGTTTCATATATTATTCCCCAGGAAAGTAAGAATCTTTCTCCGTTTTATACATTATGCAAATCACCCATATGCAATGTAATCGGCGAAGCGATTTTTTACAACCCCCTGTTCTGGGCTTCAGGCGCGGCAGTAGCTGCCGCCCTCGTCGTAGACAACTTTGTGTTTAACAGCAAGGCGATGGTTTATATTTTCAACACGAGAATAATGAGACGCATTTTTCCTCTTAAATAAAAACCGTCATGAACGAAGAAAACAATTAATAGTTATGCGTCTAATGTAATTTTATGACTAATTTGGTTCGGGTTTTTGCTGAGGGATTGGGTTATATTGTAGTTGGTTTTGGTAGTATTGGACTGGTAGGATATGGTTTAAAGCATATCGCAGAAGCTGTTTCTATATTAGATGGATTTATGGGAGCTGGAGCAGTTGTAACTGGGTCGTCAATGTTATATCTAATCGCTGACCATGCAGCAAAAGACACCCCGCTTGAAAAATACATGCCCCATAATTTGTTGTGCGAAGCTTTGAAAAGGCAGTAGTTACTACCACTCTCAGTAGTTGTTAAGGATAATATACCTCATTCCTGCATCTTAATTCCATGCCTGTAAAATGGTTGAATTCGCACGTCAGCATCGGAGTGCCTGAAGAATTGTACGACAGGATAAAGAAGCACAAGGAAGTGAAGTGGGCTGCTGTTGCCAGGGCAGCGATAATAAAGTATCTGGACATGATAGAGAAGGCAAAGGAAGCTGAGCAAAGGCAGGAGCAGCTCGAAAGCTAACATCTATTGGCAAGTGTTAAGATTTTTTAACATGTGTTAAAAATATTTAACATATTGGATCATTTATGAGGGCGTGCAGAAAAGTATTTAAACTATAGATTACTATAGATGTCTATAGGAGGTTATAGAATGATAACAACCATACAGTTGGAAGAGAAATTAAAGGATAGACTTGACAAAATGAAAATACATCCCAGAGAGGCTTATGGCAAAGTCATAGAACGTCTTATAGAGAACGAGAGTGAGGAAGAGGAGTTAAGCCCACAAACAATAAAAGAGATTGAAGAGGCTTTGGACGACATAAAAAAAGGTAGAGTATATTCACATGAAGAAGTCAAGAGAAGACTTAAAATAAGATGAACAAGATGGCATATCAGATAATGTGGTCTAAAAAAGCAGCAGATAAGATTGAAAAACTAGATGAAGATGTAAAAAGTAGAATAATGAAGAGACTAGATGTCGCGGCAGAAAATCCGTTTTCTTATGTTACAAAACTCAAAGGACTGGATTTTTACAGACTGCGAGTTGGGAACTATCGAGTTATAATGAGGATAGAAGGTAGTAAGATGATAATTTTTATTATAAATGTTGGGTACAGAAGCTCTGTTTATAAAAAATATTGAGGAAGGAAAAACCAAATCAATAGTTCATTTTTGCACAGTTAGTTTTAAACATTGCGCGATTGAGCATTTTTCCATCGTTTATATCCGTGCAACAAAAATGTCAGCGCTACAGCCCAAATTACAGCAGTTGTCAAATATACAGCATCATCCTTATTTGCAATATATCTAAAGCAGTTGGCTGATATTGCGGCGCCAACAGTAGGTAGAATACACATCTCAAACCAAGGCGGGACGCGTCCCAGATACGCCCTCACTCTTCGAGGAATTCTTGCGGCCTTCTCCCTGTACGCTTCGACATATTCCATGGTTTTGACTATATTTTAAAGCATAAAAAACTGAGCACCCATTTGTAAAGCATGGAAGCAGAGCAGAAAACACAACCCACAGTATCTTTGCCGGACGGTTTGTTGGAGAAAACGGTTTATCTACTTGGGAGGGGTAGGAAAAAGAGCGACGCAGAGAGAATAAACAACTTGCTCGTCTATGCGTCATGCTGCAAAGCACTTAGTGCGATGGGCGGGCTCATAGACATTGATGGCTTGGCAAGCGCTGCTGCTGCAGATTATCTGATGAACGAGGCAACAAAAAATTGCAACGATGCTAAGCGAATACTTGGAATGAAACCGTTCGAGCAGCCAAATATTTATTAAAATTGATGGAAAAGCGAAATCATGCAGCTGATGTTATATGTTTCCCTTGCCTCTCCAGTGCCTTCTCAATCATGCCCAGCCTTTTCAAGTATTTTTTCCTCAGCCTCTCATCCGACGCCTTTTCCGATGCCTGCCTGTAATCTTCCTCCAACGCAGATACGGTTCTGAAATTGACTGGCTTGCCTAGGATGTCGAATGCTTTGTATTCGCCTTCGTACCTGCCAGCCGATCCTGCAGCATATATCTGGTAAGCAACACCGCCCATGAAAACCCTGAAGACCACGCCAAGCGGGATGTGCGCCACATCAATGTTGTTCGTTGGAATCCTTGAATAGTCTAGAATGAAATGCTTCTTCTCCAAGTGCTCTTTGAATCCTTTCAAAAGGTGCTCGTTTTCGAACACGCGCATGTCGATATCGCCAATAATCCTCATCGGCGCGATTCTGTTTTGGTGCATCGCCATCGACCCGTCAACGCCGAATTCAGCAATCCCGAATTTCGCCATCTCGTGCTTGAGATATATCAGGCCACAGTCAACCGCCCTGCGTCTGTCATAGAGCAAATACTGCAACGCCAAAACCCTTTGCCAGGCATAGCGCAGTTTTTGTTTCGTGTCCATGGACTGCTCAAAAGAAGCTGTGTTTTGGAAGGATTAATTCTTTTCTGCGAAGCCGTCTTCCAAGCCCTACTCTTCTTCTTCCTCGTCCGGGTCCTTCAGCGCTTCTGCAACTTCTGGATAGGCTTCCTGCCCAAGATTTTCCTCTTCCTCCACACCCATGGCCTCGTCTGTCTCTTCTTCAGGCTCCTGTATCTTCCTCTCCAGCTCCTCGATGTCTGCAGTGCTGACCTCGCGTCTGGCCTGGCCGACTATCTTCCTCTCGAGCCTTCGCAGCAGTTTTCTCTTTTTCGGCATGAATTTTAATTGTCCGACGTGTTTTTAAAGCTTTTGCATGCGCGAAAAAATCTTATAGTCTGCCTGCATACTAATATTCATGGAAGAATTTCTCAAACGGCTCGAATCAGAGCTGAGGCTGAGGGCGTTTTCGCAGAACACTGTGTCCGCATATATGCTTTGGAACGAGAAGTTCCTTGCTTTTGTAGGCAAAAATCCTGACGCTGTTGTCGAGGACGATGTAAAGAACTTCATCGGAAGCAGGATGTCCGAGGGCGTGTCGCCGAAGACGGTTGTCCTTATGAAAGCAGCGCTGAAATTTTTCTATGATGGTGTTCTGAAGAAGAACATAGTCAACATAAAGTCGCCGAAGATATCGCAGAAGCTGCCGACAGTGCTGACGAAAGAGGAGATGAAAAGGCTGATCGACGCGACGAAAAACGAGACGCACAAGCTTATGATAATGCTGCTCTACTCGTCCGGCATAAGGCTCAGCGAACTGATAAACCTGAAGGCCGGCGACCTGGAGCCAGAGCAGGCGATGGGCTGGGTGAGGAGTGGAAAGGGTGCGAAGGACAGGATATTTATGATTTCGAAAAATCTTGCCGAGGGGTTGAAAAAATTCACTGCTTCAAAGGCAAGAGAGGATTTTGTTTTTCCAGGCCGCAACGGCAGGATGACTCCGCGAAACGTGCAGAAGATTGTCGCTGTAGCGGCAAAAAAGGCCGGGATAGAAAAGGATGTGCACCCGCACACTTTGCGCCACAGCCTTGCTACCCATCTTCTTGAAGACGGCACCGACATAAGAAAAATCCAGATCCTCTTGGGCCACACAAATTTAACCACGACTCAGATATATGCCCACGTCTCCGCAGAGGAATTGAAAAAGATAAAAAATCCGTTGGACGGGCTGTGAGGCAAAAAAGAAAGGAAAGAAAATATAAGAAAAATCACGCGGTCTTTTCCTTCAGCTTTGAAAGCTTCATCAGCACGCCTTCCATCGAATGAGCCAGGTCTTCGCCATCGTCAGTCAGCGTGATGATCTTTATCCTTCCCTTCTTTTCGAATTCCACGATGCCGAAGTTCTTGAACTGGTCTAACAGTTTTACAGTATGCGAATAAGTGCAGTCGACCTCTTTCGAAAGTATTGTTGCATATTTCGGCCCGTTTTTCAGGCTCGTCAGCAGCCTGACCGGCTTCAATCTGAGGAACAAGCGGGAAATAGTCTTTTCTTTCGGCAAAACTGCTCACACTCTGGAAATTTTCTAAATAAATATTGTCCGAGTGATGTATTTATAAATAACGATATAGCTTTTGCAGCATATAATTCGGAAAAATGTTGCAGAAAATTTGCAGCACGAAAAACTTCCAGCAGGACCGGCTAAAATTTATACTACGACAGCGATAAGATATTTGTCGACGGTGAGTTTTCATGACAATACTGATAAGGCCGCCTGCGGCAGCCGGCACGTACTACAATCTAAACCCGGAATATTTGAAAAAACAGATAGAAACTTCTTTCAGCCACAAGCTCGGGCCGAAGACTATGAAGACTAAGGACGTCAAAGCAGCTATCGCGCCGCACGCCGGATATGAATTTTCAGGGCCTGTGGCTGCGTGGGTCTATTCCAGGCTGGAAAGGGCCAATTACATAATTTTGGGCTCGAACCACAGCGGCATCGGCTCGCAGTTTTCGATCATGAAAGCCGGGATGTGGAAGACGCCGCTTGGCGATCTGATTATAGCAAGCGACGTGGCCGAGAAGCTGCTCGGCACGAAGATTATTGAATACGACGTGCTTGCGCACGAGCACGAACACTCTGTAGAGATGCAGCTGCCTTTCCTGCAGTACCGCTTCGGCAGCAACTTCAAGTTCGTGCCGATTGCGGTTATGGATGATTTTGCTGATGACGCGCTGCTTGAGAGCTGCCGCGTTGTCGGAAAGGCGATAGCAAATGTTGTGAAGAAGCAGAAGGACAAATGGATCGTGATAGCGAGCAGCGACTTTTCGCACTACGTGCCGCAGGACGTTGCAGAGAGGAATGACAAACTTGCAATAAAGTCCATACTGAAGCTGGACGAAAAGGATTTCTTCGAGAAAGTTGCCGAGAAGAGGATAAGCATGTGCGCCTTCGGAGCTGTAGCAACGACTATGGTCGCGGCAAAGGAGCTCGGCGCGAAGAAGGGGGAATTGCTGAAATACGCTACGTCAGGCGATGTGACGAGCGACACTTCCTCAGTTGTCGGCTACGCAGGCATCGTTTTCTGCTGAACACATATTAACTTATCGGGCAATTTTCTAAATGGTATTATGGAAAAAATAATCCTGAAGCATGCGCTTGCCAACGCGGTCGAGCACGGCGGCAAGGCGGAATTCCAAGCAGTGCTTGGAAGGGTGATAGCTGAAAGGCCGGAGGTAAAAGAAAGAATACGCGAGATTGTCCCTGCGATAAAAAAAATAATTTCCGAGGTCAACTCCATGACGATGAAGAAGCAGGAGACGCTGCTGAAGAAAACTGGTTACAAGGAAGAGAGAAAGGAGGGGAAGGCTGGTTTGCCCGACTTGCCGAATGCCGGAAAAAAAGTTGTGATGCGCCTCGCGCCATTTCCGTCAGGACCGCTGCACATCGGCAACGCAAGGATGGTTCTGCTCAACGACGAGTACGTGAAAAAATACAAAGGAAAGTTGCTGTTAGTTTTCGACGACACGATTGGATCAGAAGAGAAGTTCATAATTCCCGAGGGCTACGGCCTGATAAAGGAGGGTTTGGACTGGCTCGGCGTGAAGTATCACGAAGTGATCTACAAGTCTAACAGGATGCCGATATTCTACCAGTTCGCGCAGGAGATTTTGCAGAAGAATTTGGCTTATGTCTGCACCTGTCCAGAGCAGGAGTTGCGGGAAAATCGCAAGAACGGCGTAGAGTGCGGCTGCAGGAGCAACACAGCAGGGAAAAATATTGAGCTTTGGAAGAAGATGCTTGACGGAAGTTTCAAAGAAGGCGAGGCAGTTGTTAGATTGAAAACGGATATGAATTATCCCAATCCTGCTTTTCGCGACCGCGTACTGCTGCGGATAGCTGAAAGAGAACATACTCGAGTCGGCAGGAAATATAGGGTGTGGCCGATGCTGGAATTCTCATGGGCCGTTGACGATCACTTGCTTGGTATAACGCACATACTGCGCGGAAAGGACCTTGTGATGGAGGATATGATGGAGGAGTTCATCTGGCAGAGGATGGGTTGGAAGGCTGCGGAATTTTTACACTACGGCCTGCTGAACATCGAAGATGCAAAACTGAGCAAGAGCGGCTCCAGAAAAGCGATAGAAATTGGCGAGTACAGCGGCTGGGACGACCCGAGGACTTGGAGCATGCAGTCTTTGCGCAGGAGAGGCATAAGGCCGGAAGTGATAAGGAATTTCATAATAAGCATGGGTCTGAGCCTTGCCGACGTCACTGTGCCTGCTGAGATACTTTACGCAGAGAACAGGAAACTAATTGACAAAGAGGCGAACAGGTATTTTGTTGTTATGGAACCTGAGGAGATAGCTGTATGCGGCGGCATGAAGGCAAAAGCAGTGAAAGCGCCGATGCATCCCGATTTCAAGAAGCGCGGGTCGCGCACGATAAAAGTAAATCCCGCAAAGATTTACGTTGAAAGGGGTGATTTGGAAAATTTTTCAGGGAAGGAAGTGGGGCTGATGAACCTCGCGACTGTAACGCTCGGAAGAAAGTCGAAATTCGTGTCGAAAAAAATAAAGGTAGAAATACAGAAGATGCACTGGGTGTCAGAGCCGAATGTTGCAGTGAAAATCGTGATGCCCGATGGCAGGACAAGAAAGGCGCTGGGCGAGGAATCTATGTTAAACCTTAAAGCAGACAAGATGATACAGATGCAGCGCGTCGGGTTCGCAAGGGTCGATAAGGTTGATAAAGCCAAAAGAGATATAGTTTTATACTTTGCCCATAAATAGAATTAATGGTAAATGAGGTGGTATGATGCCCAAGAATGATATGAAGGCCCAGATACCAAAGGATATCAGCGACAAGATACTGCAGATTATAGAGATGGCCAAGAACGGCGGCAAGCTCAGGAAAGGCACAAATGAGACTACAAAAGCGATAGAGCGCGGCATAGCTCAGCTCGTTGCGATCGCAGAGGATGTGGAGCCAAAGGAGATAGTGATGCACCTGCCTGCGCTTTGCGACGAGAAGAAGATACCTTACGCTTTCGTGCCGAGCAAACTCGAGTTAGGCAGGGCTGCGGGGATAGATGTAGGCTCGGCTGCCATTGGCATAATTGACGCAGGAGAGGGAAAGGACCTTCTGAAAGAAGTGCTGAAAAGCTTGAAAGAGATTGAGAAGTGATTGAATGGCTGCAGAGGCGGTTCCGGCTGAGGTATTGCAACTGTTAGGCAGGACTGGTGTCAGAGGAGTGATGCAGGTCCGCTGCAAGGTTCTGGACGGCCTGGACAAGGGCAAGGTTTTGACGAGAAACATTTTGGGGCCGATACGGGTAGGCGACATAATAATGCTGCGCGAGACGGAGATGGACAGCGTCTCGAGGTTCCAGGAGAAGCGATAGCGTGAAGTGCTCGTTCTGCAGCCGCAGCTTCAGGGCTGCGGGAAAGATGCTTGTGAAGAATGATGGAACTGTGCTGTATTTCTGCGGGTCGAAGTGCGAGAAGAACTATTCGCTCGGCAGGGAATCGAAAAAGAGAAAGTGGTCCCGAGCCAAAAAGCAATAGTTTATTAACTCTCGTGCCGGAAAAATTCATGGGCCGATAAGCCAACGGTAGACTGTCCGCATGGCAATAAAACCATAGTGCGGAATGCTCGGGGTTCGAATCCCCGTCGGTCCACAGAACTTTTGAAAAGGTAATACCAACTTTGAAAATTTCAAAGTAAATAATACTCGATGATTTAATAAATAAAAAATAAATTAATTATGTGTTTAAAGTTAAACCTTTAGGACCTAGAGGGAAGAAAATAAGTAAATGGGTAATGATTTTGGGATTTGCCCTAGTACTAATTGGCTTTGGTGCCATCTTAGTTTGGGGATTAAACAATTTATCTCAACTAATATTTTCTTTACTTTTCTTTACAATTTTGCTTGGAGTATTAATGTCCGTGGTCGGTTTTTCTGGCTATTTTGGAAAAATTTTATTTCCTCCATTTTAACACTTCTAAAATCAATGGTACAGGTAGTTTGATGTTTGAAAACCTTTAAAAGTATTTGTGCAGATTATTATAGATACTATTATACGTGGTAAAATGGGAAGCACAAGACTGAAGGACGAGGAGAAGGCTGAGAAGAAGGCTGAGGCCAAGGAAGAAAAGGCAGCGAAGCCTTCGGAGGCGAAGCACGAAAAGCATGAGGAAAAGCGCGAGGAGAAGAAGGAGCCGAAGAGGGAGGAAAGGAAGAGGGAACTGAAGACCATAGTCAGGATGATCAACACTGACCTTGATGGTGAGCTGCCGCTGCGTAGGGCGTTACGAGGCATAAAGGGCATAAGCCATGCCATCGCCAACGCAATATGCACTGCATCAGGCTACGACCCGAAGATGAAACTCAACTCGCTAAATGAAAATGATATAGCGAAGATTGAGGAGGTCATAAGGAATCCTGAAAAATTCGGCGTGCCTGTATGGAGCCTTAACAGGCGGAGGGACATAGAAAGCGGTATGGATGTGCATTTGTCTGGCCAGGATTTGGAAATCGCAAAGCGGTTCGACATACAAAGGCTGGTTGATGCGAAGACGTATCGAGGCGTGAGGCATATGCTTGGACTGCCTGCGAGGGGTCAGAGGACGAGAAGCTCGTTCAGGAAAGGCCGAGTTGTCGGCGTCATAAGGAAATCAGTAAGAATAGTGCAGCAGGAGGCTGGCAAGGAAGCAAAACCGGAAGAGAAGAAGTGAGCTAATGAAAAGATCGAGAAAAAAATACAAAACACCTATCAAGGCATGGGACAAGCAGAGGATTGAGAGCGAGCGTGAGATTGTTAAAGAATATGGATTGAAGAATAAAAAAGAGATATGGGTTTCCGAAGGCATTCTGAGAAAGTTCAGGCGTATGGCAAGAAAGTGCGCAGCGAAAAAGGACAAGGAAACTGAGAAGGTAATTGTAAAGAAGATGGTGCGGCTTGGGCTGCTCGAAGAAGGCGCAGGGCTGGACGACATGCTCGGGCTGACGCTTGCAAGCATTCTAGGCAGGAGGCTGCAGACAATAATTTTCAAAAGGGGTTTTGCAAACAGCATGAAACAAGCCAGACAGCTAATCGTGCATAGACATGTGACAGTTGGCGAAAGGAGAACAACCTATCCAAGCTACATGGTCTCGAGAGAGGATGAAAATAATCTTGCTGTTGACATCGTGCCGCAGAAGAAAAAAACCGCGGCAGCAACACAGCTTCCGCAAGGCAAAGGAGAGGAAAAGAGTGGCTGAGGCAAAGGCTAGAACAATGACATGGGGTGTTGCGCACATATACAGCACTGCCAACGCCACCATAATCCATGTCACTGACATAACTGGCGCTGAAACTGTTGCTAGGTTTTCCGGTGGTATGATGACTGACAGGGATAGAGAGCAAGGCATGCCGTTCCCGGCAATGCAGGCTGCTAGGAAGGCTGCAGAGGAAGCTTTGGCGCGAGGAATAACCGGCATACACATAAAAGTCAGAGCGGTAGGCGGGCATGGCAGCAAATCGCCTGGTGCAGGCGCGCAGCCGGCGATAAGAGCGTTGGCAAGAGCTGGATTGAGGATTGGGATGATCGAGGACGTCACGCCAATTCCGCATGATACAACGAGAAGACCTGGAGGCAGACGTGGCCGCCGTGTGTGATCAGTTTAGATTTTGTTTTATTAAAGACAGTAGCTTTTCAAAGTGATTTATAACTAAAAAATCTGTATTTACAATTTCCATCTCAAGAGATTTTTTAGCCAATTCTTCATGGATTGGTCTGCCTAAAAATCTAATAAATAAAAATGTTTTAATGTTTTTATTTTTACCTTTCATCATCTGAAATCTATGGTCAACATGGCAAACTCTAGTTTTAGAATGCGAGACAGTTTTTGAATTAAGACTGAAATCGAACGATTCGATTAAAATTTTTGGATTCTTGCTATCTGGTATAACGAAATCTACATTGAAATCTCTTTTTAGTCCTTGTACAATGGCATGTGGTTCGACTTGTATTTTTGATTTTTGGAGCGTATCTAAAATTTCCTTTTCATTTGGTGAAAGATCTTGGTTTTTGGCAAAACTTAGTCCTCGTTTAAATGAAGAAGCTAAATTTCTATTACCGAACTTGTTAGTAAATGATCTAAAATTAAAAATGAACTTGTCAACATCGATTTTAATGTCAGTTTCTGAAAAAAACGCTTTGATTTTATTTATTACATCTTCAGCTGTTTGTGATTTCATCTTCATTTCAAGATGTTCCCACTTTCGTATGGTTCTAGAATTATAACCTGTCATTCCAGCAAATTTTCTATGATCTATCCCAAGAGCCAATCTAAAAATAAGTATATTCTGTGGATTTTCAATTAAAATCTTGGAATCAAATTTAGTAAAATTGTTGGTTTTATTTTTGACCTCATCGAACCATTCAATCAATTCATTTTCAGTTATTTTAAAAATTGTTTTTCTTGTTTTCTTAATTTCTGGTAGAATTTGTTCTCTGGAAAACTGAATTCTTTTCCAAAAATTTAACGTATTTTCTAATGACATTTCAGTGTTTTTCATAAGTTCTTCAATTTTAGAAATCCATCTCTGAGCAATCTTAATGTCTTCAATCTTATTTCTTCCAGCCTCAGTATGCCTGACCCAATCTTTCGTGCATCCTAGCCTATCAGCAAGTTCTTTCTGCGATAAACCCAAAACACACCTTATAACAAACAAATACTTGTTGTTTTCTATAAAAAGCTCCGGAGGGAATTGCTGGAAACTGCAAGTCTTGCATTTTATATAGTTTAATGTAAGTAAAAACTGCTCCTCACTCATCTCTCTCAAGTCTTTCGGCAACGTCATTGTTTTTTGCATAAAATCAAATTCAACAATCTATTGGTTTTTTATATATACCAGCGTTTCGGAAGTGGAACCCCGGTGAAATCGGAAAGGGAGGCAATCTAAGCCGGAAAATGGTCTGAAATAACTAAATTAAGTCTTCTTATGAGCAGAAAAGCCATTTTAAGCCAGATTTTGATAATGAATATAGTAGCAGGAAGAATTTTTCAAGTAAATCTATTATTGCGACTCAATCAAACTCCACAAGATTCCAACTTAATTGTAAAAACTAATCTATATTTCTTCAAAAATTCAAATTTAATAAGATAGGAATGGCTTCGCCAATAATATACTTTTTGATGATTTTTCTATTCAGTTATGTTATTGTGAATTTCTTTGTCCAAAATTACTCAATTGTTGGTGAAAATTTTGAAGAAATTATTGGAGGATTTGCAAAAGGATTTGGAAAAAGACACCTGTCAACTACAACCACTGCAGTTACAACTACAGCCACCGCAACCTCAATCACCACTACATCCACAGCAACTACCACAACTGTTCCAAATTCCACCACTACGACAATCCAAACTGCGCAAAACAATGTGGGTGTCAATTATCTTACTTTGTACCATCTTTATGATACTTCCGAACAAGTCCTAGATAGAGATTTTTCAAGGTTCAAAAATGATGGCATAAATACCATCGTCATTGTAATTTTTTGGTATAGAGTCGAATCTTCTCCCGGAGTTTACAACCAGAATTTTATTAACGATGTTATTCGTGTTTCAAACGTCGCAAACAAGTACGGAATAAAAGTTATGATAGATTTTCACACTCTTATTGGTGATAGTGACAAATGGAGCAATCCCACATACGTTGGGAGTGGAATGAACCTGATAACAAATGCAACAATTGCAAACAACTATGTTTTTATGGTCAAATGGGCTGTCACGCAGCTAAAATCTCTTCCGAACGTTCAATCTTACTCTGTTATTAACGAGCCATGGTACTGGCCTTTGGATGAAACCAGCAAGACCAATTGGATCAATCTTGCTGTCAATCTATCTAAAATAGTAAAATCAATTGACAACAAACCAGTTACAATCCGTTTTGTTGCGCCTTTATTCGAAAGAGATTGGAATTGGGATTTAAGGTTGTTAGACGCTATTGACTTCATCTCTTTAAATGCATACATTTCGGAGGATGCAGTGCATGAGATATATTGGCAAACATGGGATGAGTATAATAACGGAATCAAAGATCTCAATCAAAAAGCTTCTGCCTACGGAAAGAAGATAGAAATAACTGAATTTGGATATTCTACTGATGATACTCAGCAAGCTAAATATTACCAGAATTATACTGAAACATTCAAATCAACTACTCCAAGCTTGATGGGATGGTTAAATTGGGGGTGGGATGCTGGATATGATCCAAACAATCCAACGTTCACTCAAATAGGATACTATTCGATAGCTAATAGAATAACTGGAGTTCCAAGACCTGCATACAATGTACTAGTGCAGAGCATTTACTAAAAAATATTTTAACATAAAAAATAAATTTTTCAAGGAAATATACATAACCAGAAGAATTGCCCGAAACCCAACAATAAAGCTTAAAATATATCAGTTACCAAAAATAGAGTTATTTATAAGTTTGGCTACAAAACAAATTGTACTGGGAATGATGGCATGAAAGTGCAAATACTGGACAGGAACGATTTTGAGGTAAAATTTTTGCTTGAAGGCGTTACGCCTGCGTTTGTCAATACGTTGAGAAGGATTATGATGAGCGAGGTGCCGGCCATGGCGGTGGAGTGGGTCGACTTTCGGAAGAATGATTCTGTCGTTGCAGACGAGCTGCTCGCGAACAGGCTCGGCCAGATACCTTTAACTTTTGACGAGAAGGCTTACAATCTCCCAGAGGACTGCAAATGCGAAGGAAAGGGCTGCAGCCGTTGCCAAGTCGAACTTGTGCTGAAGAAGAAGGGACCGTGTGTCGTTTATTCAGGGGATTTGAAAAGCAGCGACAAGGATGTGAAGCCTGTTTTTGACAAGATACCGATAACAGAGCTGTTCGACGGAGACGAGCTGGAGTTTGAAGCGATAGCGCAGCTCGGGCTTGGAAAAAAGCACGCGAAGTGGCAGGCAGCAGTTGTTGGTTACAAGAACAAGCCGGCTGTTACGATAAACGCAAGAGAGTGTACAGGCGAGAAGTGCAGGAAATGCGTGGAGCGCTGCGTGAGAAAAGTGCTGCGTGCTGAGAAGGGAAGGATAACAGTGACAGACCCGTTCGAGTGCAGCCTTTGCTTGCAGTGCGTGGAAATCTGCCCGAAGGGCGCAGTGAAAGTTGAAACTGCTGAGGATAGTTTTGTGTTCACAGTCGAGACAGCTAGCGGGCTGAGGCCTGAGGAGATAGCCGAGAGGGCTGCCAAAAGGCTGGAAGAAAAGGCCGCTGAATTTGAAAAGGCATTAGGAAAGCTGAAGTAAAAACAATTTCTTTTCGCAAACCAAGTTTTATATAGCTGTGCAGAAATGTAATGTACGCGGGGGTCGCCTAGCCTGGTCAAAGGCGCAGGACTTAAGGCATTTGCAAAAGCGCTGATGAAAAGATGATGTAAGCAATCCTGTGGCTTAGTGCCTTCGTGGGTTCAAATCCCACCTCCCGCACAAGCTTAATATTTCTGTGGGATTTGCTAAATTGAAAATAACGATAATATGAAAACCTACAAACAAACAACCTGTGAAACCTGTTTGGCATCTTCCTTACTACTGTTAGCAGGTGTAAAACCGAATCAGAACAAGGAAATGGAAATCCTAACTTATGGATTGAAGTTCACCAAATGGAATTTTTCAATAGGTCAATTAGACTTTGTGGCAAGAAAATATAGAAAAACTATCGTTACTTATGTTGAAGATAGGAGACTTTATAATCTTTTTAGAAGGTTGCCAACAAGTGAAAGAATAAAGGTTGTTCAAGCAAACATAGACTTAAAACTAATAAAAAGATTGGTAAAATGTCCGTTGATAGTCTATGTAGATGATTATCTATTTAGGAGAGAACTTCATTACCCACATTTTGTTGTTGTTTGGAAGTTAGAGAGAAACAATTTTTTAATTACAGACCCTTGGGACGGTAAAATGAAAAGACTAACACCATCGTCATTGTCAAAAGGAATAAAACTTTTGAAAAATACACTAAAGTTTAGTCCACAAATTATACAAATAACATAGTGATTTTATGAATCAGACAAAAGAGAGTTCCAAAGAAGTTTCAGTGGGTTCAAATCCCATCTCCCGCACTAGCTATGAAATAGAAATTTTGGAAAGAATAAATGTTTAACGGAGTAGAGTTAATTATGGAAAAAAAGGAAATTGTAGATAAAGTAGTGAATTATGGAGGAAGAATGTTGCTTTATGGAGGAACCGCTGCCTCTTTAATGCTTGGAGCATGTGCAGCTAGAGACTATTTTACTGGTCAATTCCTCATTCCTCAGATTTATGCTGGTCAATCCCAGCCTCAGATTTTAGCAAAAATTATGAAAAACTATTCTCTCCCCTCTCTTCAAATGGCATATGAACATGCTAAGTATTTAGCAGCTAAAGCTGCTACAGGTCTTATTTCACTTGGTGCAATAGGTTTAGTTATTGGGCTTGGTAAAGATTGGAATTCAATAAAGAATTTCGTTGGTCAAGTTCCAAATAAATTTTCTTCTAAATTAATAAGTCCGATTAAAGAAAGAGTTCTAAGAAGAAACACAGGCTATATGGATGCAATGGGTTATTCTGGAATTTAAATTTTCGCTAGATTAAAATTCCACTAAAAATACTTTTTTAACAACATTTTAACAATTATTAAAATACTCTTGAACTGTAGTCCAGCCCGGTAGCACACCTCCCGCACTGAACTTTAGTTCAATGCCTACCTCAAACCCGTTCCTTACTTTTGCTTCTTTCTTCCAAAGCCTTAATTTTTTCTTCAACTTCTTTTGGAGTCAATCTCCCAGAAATTAATGCATCAATCAATAAAGAAGTACCAGTTTCTCTAACTCCATATTGCCCGAACCAATCCGATAACTGATAGAAACGTCTTATATCTTCATGATCAATTAAAAAATCGACCGAATCTGAAACTTTAAGTGTTAGTGGGAAGTGTAGTTTTCTACCATTTCTCAATTCTATACGGGTTTCATCATATCTTTGAATATCAATAACATCTAATGTTGGCCCTATAAAGTATCCTCTTCCGTATATTCCTTTTTTGTAAGTAGTTACATCTTTTGGATCGAGTCTAGTAACATCTAATTCTAATTTTTCACCAAAAATATCTTCGACATAAACTTTCATGATTACTACATCAGCTATCAATTATTTAAGGTTTCATGAAACAAAATCACCTCGGGCATTGAACTAATTTTCAATGCACACCTCCCGCATTTGAATTCAGACGCAACTCTCAACTCATTAGAACAGTTTTTATTTTTAAGCCACAAATTATTATTATGTCAAATCAGTACGAAGGTACCAGAAAAAGAGTGAAAATTGTTGATCAAAGAGTTGAAGTATGGCAAGATTTTTTTGGAAAGGATAGTTTTCCTCCAGCTCAAGAAGAAGGTGCTGCTGCCAAATATGCAGGTTGTTTGGATGGTGTTATTAAAAGCAGAATTACTGTCGATAAAATTCTTAGCGAAGTAAGGGGCAAAGGATATGTTGAATGTTGTGATGACGAATCTTGTTATGTATAAATCTTTTCTGACTCGCACCTCCCGCACATGTATTTACTTCAAAACCAAGCTCGTAACTTCCACTATATTTTTCGCCTCTATGATTTCTATGCCGCTGGAAGAAATCGCTTGGCCGTATGGCACTATGAAAGTTTTCGCGCCGAAACTTATTGCGGCAACAGCCTTCTCCGCTACGCCGCCGACAGGACCGATACTACCGTCCGCATTGATCGAGCCCGTTGCCAGGATTTTGCTGTCTATCGTCTTGTTCTGTATGGCTGCTATTATAGCAGTCGTTATCACAGCTCCGGCAGACGGCCCGTCGAGAGAAACTATTTCCGGCAGCTCGTTCACAAAGCTAACAGTCACATCCTTGTTGGACAAGCCCACATTTGTCTGCGTTTGAGCTACTAAAACAGCGATGCGTATCGAGTCCTGCGTGCCTGACAACAAATCAACGTTCCGTATGTTCACTGAAACCAGCCCCGTGCCATTAGTCAGCTTGACGTCAAAAGGAATCACCAGACCGCCGCTATCAGATCTGACAGCAACCGCGTAGTACCTTTTCGTGACCGGTGTCAACGATCTGATCTCGCTCTGCGCGATTCCGAGCCTGTTGCCCAGGCTTTCTATCAGCAAATCGTCGATCTCGAGCTGCGTCTGCAATCCGCTGATGATTTTCGTCTTGTTATTTATTATTTCCAGCTTAACCTGCAAATCCTTCTGCAGGTTTGCTACAATGAGCTGCAAATCCTTTATTTGCAGACCGCTCTCGACGAGCTGCTGGTGGTAGGAATAAACCACTATCGCAGAGGTGGCTGTGATGACAAGCAAAAGCAGTGACAAAAACCTAACGCGCCTGTCCCTGCTTCTGAATGAGTAAGTCCTCATGCTCTCCTTATATATAATTTCAAACAAGAAATAATCTTATTGGTGTCAAGATGACCGTAGGTGGAGTGTGCCAATGCTGCCATAAATATTCACCTGGCCTCTTTAGATGTCACGCATGCTCGGCATTAGTCTGCCCCACGTGTGTTGTTGAAGGCACTGCATTTTGCAAGATTTGCAAGGGCACGAGGCAGGCATCAAGGTGACGGTATGAATTCCGGTGACTTGGTCTACATCGATTATGTTGGGAGGATAAAAGATACTGGCGAGATTTTTGATTTGACAAAAGAGGACGTTGCGAAGAACAAAAAAATTTACGATGAGAAGATCAGATACAAACCGATACCCGTTGTTGTTGATGGAAACTTTGTTGTCAACGGCTTGAACGAAGCGATAAAGGGGATGAAGGTTGGTGAGAAGAAGACTGTTGAAATTCAACCAGAGAAAGCGTTCGGGCCGAGGCTGCCCGACTTGGCGAGGCTGATACCCGAGGCGAGGTTCAAGGAGCAGGATATTGATGCAATGCCGGGCTCGTTCGTGACGATAAACAGGTTGAGGGGAAAAATACTTAGCATAGATGGTGGAAGAGTCAGGATTGATTTTAATCACCCGCTTGCTGGCAAAACCATCGTCTACGACTTGGAAATAAAGAGCGAGGTCAAGGATGCTGTCGAAAAGATTTCCGCGATATTCTATTATTTCACTGGGATTGAAAAGGAGGATGCAGAGATAATTATTGCCGGCGACACTGCAGAGGTAAAATTAAAGAAAAGATGCGACATAGCCGGAGACACGAAACAGATAATAGCCAGTGTTGTGTTGAAGTGGAACAAGGAATTGAAGAGGGTGAAATTCTCGGAAACCTTCGAAGCCGAAAGGCAAGAATAAAGATATATTTTTGCTACTCGGAATTTATTACAAGGCGTTTGCATGGGGATAAAGCAGCTTGGTAGCCGCGGTGTCGAAAAGATTTCTCAGGACGACGAACAACTGAAAGCAATCCTCGAGAGCAAGAGGACGCTGATAAAAGTTGTGGGCGCTGGCGGGGCCGGCAACAACACAATAACAAGGCTGATGCAGGTCGGCATTACCGGCGCTGAGACGGTTGCTGTCAACACTGATGCGCAGGATTTGTTATATACAGACGCGAACAAAAAAGTTTTGATTGGCAGAGAACTGACAAGCGGGCTTGGTGCAGGCGCTGACCCGAAGATTGGCGAGGAGGCTGCAAAGGAGAGCAGGGACGACATAAAGAAAGCGCTGCATGGGGCGGACATGGTTTTTCTCACTGCGGGCCTTGGCGGAGGCACTGGCACTGGAAGCTTGCATATCATTGCCGACATAGCGAAGAAGATGGGGGCGTTGACGCTCGCTGTCGTGACGCTTCCGTTCAAGATGGAGGGCAGGCAGAGGATGGCGAACGCAAGAGAAGGATTGAAAAAGCTGGAAGGCGTGACTGACACTCTGATAGTTATACCGAACGACAAGCTGCTTGAGATTGTTCCGGACGTCTCGCTGACAACTGCGTTCAAGATCTGCGACGAGATACTCGTCAACTCGGTCAAAGGGATAGCAGAGCTGGTGACTAAACCCGGCCTGGTGAATCTTGATTTTGCCGATGTAAGGTCAGTGATGTCGCAGGGCGGCTTGGCAATGATAGGCATGGGTGAGAGCAATACTGACAACAGGGCGGTAGAGGCTGTGGAGAAGGCGCTGAACAACCCGCTTCTGTCGATTGACATCAACGGAGCAACAGGCGCGTTGATCAATGTAACGGGTGGACCGGACATAACGCTGCGAGAAGCGCAGCAGATTGTAGAGGCAGTGTCGGAAAAGATGTCGCCGGACGCGAAGATAATATGGGGCACGCAGATTGTCAAAGAACTTGGAGACACAGTGAGGGCGATGCTTGTCGTGACAGGTGTGCAGTCGCCGCAGATATTCGGCCCGACTAAGACTTGGAGCAAGGGAGAGAAAAAAGATATAGAAAAAGTGCTCGGCGTGGAGTTCGTTGAGTAAGATATAAATCTTTGTTTTCCAATCATGTATTTATGGCGTTTGATTATATCGGCGCTGGAAGGGAACTTCTTCCGGGCTCATGGGCGAAATATGGATATGTTACTGCAGGAAGGATTGGAAAATATGTTTTGGGAATTGGTGAAGTGCTGATTTTAGGGAGTTCGATAATTGCTTTGCTCAATGGAAATTACGAAGGCTGCACAAGCAGTCTTGTACCTTATGCAACCCTTAAAACCTTGTTAGCTATTTTACGGGGTTTCAATCTTTAAAATAAGATTTAAATACTAAAGAGAAAATGTTCTATAAGCTGGTCTGGATGTTTAAAATAAAGGAGACGCTGCAAAATTATCTGAGAGTTTTGAAGCTCACTAAGAAGCCGTCGTTCAGCGACTGGTCTTTCACTGCGAGGATATGCGCGATTGGGCTTGTTGTGATTGGCGTGATAGGCTTCTTGCTTTACCTGGCATCAGTGCTAGTCATAGGTTGATGTTATGATTTACACAGTCAAGACGGTTGTCGGCAGGGAGAACATCGTTATCGATTCAATAGCCGCAAAGGCTAGGACACAGTCGCTAGACATAAAAGCGCTAGTACACGCAGAGGAGATAAAAGGCTATGTTTTTATAGAGGGCGAGATCAGGGACGTGGAAAAGGTAGTGCAGATGGTCCCGCACGTGCGCGGACTCATAAAAAGTCCTGTGGAGATTTCACAACTGCAGCGTTTCCTGCAGCCGAAGACCGTCGAGATTGAGCTGAACAAGGGCGACATAGTCGAGGTTATAGGCGGACCGTTCAAGGGCGAGAAGGGCAAGGTCACGCGTTACGACAAGACCAAGCGCGAGGTCACAATTGAACTGCTAGAGGTAACAGTGCCGATACCTGTCACCATATCTGTGGAATTCATAAAACTGCTTGAGAAGGTGGGCTGAATGGCGAAGATGGAGAAGATTGACACGCTTGTTGATGGTGGAAAGGCTGCGCCCGGTCCAGCTTTGGCACCAAGGCTGGCGATGATGAAGGTCAACATACAGGAGATATTCAAGCAGATCAACGAAAAGACAAAGGACTATACAAACATGAAAGTCCCTGTTAAGATTGAGATTGACACCGAGACGAAAAAGTTCGAGATAAAAATTGGTACACCGCCGGTGGCAAGCCTGATAAAAAAGGAGGCTGGTGTCGAGTTAGCAAAGATAACCGAAGAGGAGAAGACTGCTGGAAAAATTGTAACCGGCAACATAACCTTCGACAAGATTGTGAAGATTGCAAAGATGAAGCAGGATGACTTGCTGGCCAAGGATCTGAAGGCCGCTGTAAAGCTTGTCGTTGGAACGACAAACAGCATGACCGGCATGCAGGTCGAGGGCAAAAGGCCGAAAGACGTGATAAAAGAAATTGATGAAGGTAAGTGGGACGACACCATCAAGTAACCTTTTTAAGCCTTATTGTACAATTAGATTTAACCCGTTTGACTACTTCGGTAGGAGGGTTCACAAATGGCAAATGAAAAAATACTGGCTGCAATAAAAGAACTGAGGGAAAAGCAGGCAAAGCGCAATTTCTCGCAGACTTTCGACCTTGTGATCTCGCTGAAGGAATTCGACGTGAAGAAGGCGGAAAACAAGATTGCTGACGACATAGTCCTGCCGCACGGCCGCGGGACCGACGCAAGCATTGTAGTTTTTTCCGATACTGCCGAGGGATTGGACTGCAAAATTTTGACGAATGAAGACATATCGGGCCTTGCAAAAAACAAGAGAGCTGCAAAGACTCTGGCCAAGCAGACAGACTTTTTCTTGGCAGAGCCGAAGCTGATGCCGGCCATAGGCAAGGCTTTGGGTCCATACCTAAGCCCAAAGGGAAAGATGCCGAAGCTGATTGCAGGAGACTTGAAAAACACTGTTAAAGACTATAAAAAGTCGGTGCGCGCGAGGGTGAAGGACTCGCCGGTCATACAGTGCATGGTCGGTAAGGAGAGCATGAAGGATGAGGACGTGGCTGAAAATGTCGAGGCTGTGCTGAAACACCTTGAAGCAAAACTGCCGAAAGGCAGGCACAACTTCAGGAAGGTTATGCTCAAACTGACAATGAGCAAGCCTGTGGGGATAGTGATGTAGATGGTTAGTGAAGAGAAGAAGCAGGAAGTTGAGAAGCTGAAAAAACTTGTCGAAAGCTATTCGGCAGTGGTGGTGCTTGACATGCACAAGCTGCCTTCAAAACAGCTGCAGCAGATACAAAAAAAAGTGCGTGGCAAGGCTGTGATGAAGATGACTAAGAAGTCTGTGCTTAACCTTGCGATAAAAAACTCCTCGTTGCAGAACAGGGAGGAGTTGCTTAAGGCAGTGCCGCAGCAGCCTGCTATAATACTCACGAACGAAGACCCGTTCAAGTTCTATATTTCTGTTGATAAAATGAAGTCGGCAGCGCCGGCAAAAGCGGGCGACATCGCTCCAAACGACATAACAGTAACGGCAGGCCCGACAAACCTCATGCCAGGACCTGCGATAAGCGAATTGGCCAAGGTCGGGATAGCTACGGGTGTGGAGGACGGTAAGATAGCTGTGAAGAAGGATGCTGTTGTCGCAAGGAAGGGGGACAAGATTTCCAGCACGCTCGCTTCTGCGCTGAGGAAACTGAACATCGAGCCGATGATGGTCGGCCTGAACATAGTTGGCATTTATCAGAACGGTATGATTTATTCAAAAGAAGCACTGGAATTTGCAAACACGTTTGCTGACAGACTAAAGGAGGCTTTCAGCAATGCGCTGAGCCTTTCCGTGGCGGTTTGCTATCCCACAAAGGAAAGCATAAAATACTTGCTGGCCAAAGCTTACAATATAGCCAGCGCGTTCGAGAAGAGGTTTGAAGAAAAAATCGGAGGTGCAAAATAATGGAATATGTTTACAGTGCGTTGCTGTTGCACAGCACAAAACAGCCCATAACCGAGGAGAATGTGAAGAAAATATTGCAGACTGCAGGAGTTACAGTAGAAGAGGCTAAGGTCAAAGCCTTAGTCGCAAGTTTGGAAGGTGTTAACATAGATGATGCAATAAAACAGGCTGTTGTTGCCACTGCTGCGCCAGCTGCAGGCGAGAAGAAGGAAGAGAAGAAGCCTGAGGAAGAAGGTAAAAAAGCCGAAGAGGCTGCTGCAGGATTGTCAGCGCTGTTCGGTTAAACTTGGCATAAGGATGAACATGAAAAGGCTGATTGAGCTCGCGCAGAACATAAAGGACGAGGAGTTGAGGAGAAAGGTAGTGGAATTTCTGAAAGATCCGAAGCTCTCGAACAAGGACTTCAAGAAATATCCGCGCATGAAGATTGAGGATGCGGCGAGCATGTTTACAGTTGGGGGCCCATCGGGTTCTGCTTCTGTCGAACGCGACGTTCTCAATCACACGATAACCCTTGTCGAGCTGTGCATGAGCACTGCGAAGGAAATGGAAAAAAATTACGGCATTGTTATAAACGAGGATTATCTCATGGCTGCGGCCATACTTCACGATATAGCAAAGATTTTCGAGTGGCGGCGTGGCGGCGAGGGGTTGGAGCATACTGGCATTATGCTCGACCACACCATGCTCGGCACTGCTGAACTCTACGCAAGAGGGTTTCCTGAGGGCGTCATACACATCGTGGCTTCGCACTTCGGCGAAAGCGGGCCGACGCCGCCGAGGAACATCGAAGCAATGGTGATGCATCATCTTGACAACATGATCTCGCTGGCAGAGTTTCACATTTACGGCAGCAAGAAGCAGGAGCCAGTGCAACTTCTTTTGCTCGACGAGGAAACGATAAAAAAGATAACCGGTGTGGAACCTGAGAAGAAAAAGTGACGTTGCCGAAAAGGCTATAGCGCCGGCCGTAAAATTCTTTAGGGAAATCAGGCCGAAGGATGGAGTTGTCGTTTTAAACGACGATGATTGCGACGGCATATGCTCTGGAACGATTTTGAACATAGTCTTGAGAAAATTTTGCAGGAGCAGGCCGGTTCAAATACCGACTGAGTGGGGCATGAAATTAAGCGGGAGGATAGTGAAAAAAATTCTCGCCCGCAAGCCTAAATATGTTATAATCAGCGATGTGCCTGACATGGACTTGGAACTGCTTGGCAGGCTGAGCGGTGCAGCAAAGGTTCTGATAGTCGACCATCACGCCCTGAAAAAATACAAAAACGTTGTTTATTCAAACCCGAGGTTGTTCGACGCAAAGGCGTATCTGCCTGCCACGTACCTTGCGTACAAAATTTCCGAAAAGTTGGGGATTGGAGAGAGAAAAATAATTTGGGTCGCGGCTGTGGGCGTGCTCGGCGATCATGGCGTTGAGAATTGCAAAGACCTTTTTGTAAGATTGAAAAAAGAATTTCCCGATTTGGTCGGCGATTATGAAATTGGTTCTGAAAGTTTGTTCGAGGGCTCGAAGCTTGGAATGCTGACAAAAATTGTAGACAGCGGACGGGTTGTAAAGGCTGATGCTGGATCAAGACATGCAGCCAAAGTCCTTTTGGAGTCTGCGGATTACAATGCAATTTTAAGTGGGAAAACTGCTGCGGTAAAAAAACTCTTGGCTTGGCACAAATTTGTAGAAAAGGAGTTCGACAGGCTTGTCGGCGAGTTCAAGGAGAAGAGTGTGCAGGTTGGCAATGTGATGTTTTTCGAGTTCGAGTCAGATTTGAAGCTCAAGTCTTCCCTGGCAGGTGCTATTGAAAAATTTTACGACGATAAAATTATTGTGGTCGCACAGAAAGAAGGGAAATATTACGCACTGAGCATGCGGCGCGGCAGGAACAACAACACTGACCTCGACAGGCTCATGCGGTCTGCCATAAAAAACATACCGGGTTCGACCGGCGGCGGGCATCCTCAGGCTTCTGGCGGCAGGATACCAGCCAAATATAAAGCCGTTTTTCTGAAAAATCTGGCTTAAAATGGCTTTTCTGCTCATAAACAGCTTTGGTTTTATGCATACAGCCCTATTTTCGGCTTTGTAAGCCTCCCTTTCCGATTTCACCGGGGTCCCACTTCCCAAAAGAGGGTATATGCCAAGCGATAAGTTATTCTTGGTTGGAATGAAGTGTGTGATGTGCAGCTCGCCTAGGATTTTGCGGTTTGTAGACGGTTTCGGCGACAGAAGGGTATTCTGCCACAAGTGCGGCAGGAGCTTTTTGGAGGATATATTTTTCAAGATGGCCGAGCAGAAAAATTTGCACCAGTTCAGCCTTCCCTTTTATCAGAATTACAATATCCGGGGTGTGTGATGATGGAAGAGATAGCCGCGATAGCGATGAGCCTGATGCGCGACAGGCAACAGTTGAAATGGAGGGTCAATTTAATTAGGGGAAACAGGATTTTCGGTTTTTTAAAACCAGTACGAGAGGGATTCGGAACAAGTCTTTAGGAGTTATCCAAACAAGATTTTTTAGCGTTCCGGCCCTCTCCGGCTTATTCTGACAATATCCCTCATGCGCCAATAGCTTACATGCTGCGTGGGTTCTAATCCCACCTCTCGCACTAGGGGTCAGGTTCAGTTCACAAAGAAAATAAATTAGGTGAATACCAAGCAAAATCGAACGCTATTTAAATCAAAAATAATTCAATTGGTTATTATGAAGAAAAAATGGATTATAATTTCGTTGATAATTATCGTAGTTTTTTATCTCGCATTAGACTTTATTGGTATAATTCCCGCCATCAATAATCACTTTAGTAAAGCATCCTTTGATAAAACTTGCAATTCAGATTCTGACTGTCGTATTATTGCTTACAGATGCCCGGGTTCAGGATGCGGCAGTTGTGATGATGTAATCTGCGCTAAAGGAAGTTGGGAAAATAGATTTTGTCCTTTACCGCATATAATGGAAGTTCCTATTGCTTGTTATCCTTGCCTTGGACAAACTCCTGGGTGCAAATGTATAAGTAATGTTTGTCAAAAAGTTTAGATTTGATTCTCTGCTGACTCAAATATCATCTCATTTTAACACCTATTAAAATATTCTCGCACCGTTCCTCAGCCAGAGAGCACACCTCCCGCACTAGGTCTCGCATGAGTTTAAATCTTTATCACTCACACTATGTTTTATGAAACTGAAAGGTTCAAAAAGACTTTTCATAGAATATCAAATGCAGTTAGCAAGAGAACAGAACCGCATAAACAGCCCCATTCAATTATATCTTCGTCTAAAACAAGGAGCACATTTTGAGACAACAAAATCGCGTTTGGAAAAAACCTATAAAGCAAAGACTTTGGGTTCTTTTTATGCAGTAAGGACTTTACAAGTCGAGGTTCCTGTAAGAAATCTTAAAAGACTTGTAGAAGATAATTCTATAACAATGTATGAATGGCCTGGAATATTAGAAGTTAATATTTAGTTTATCTTTCAATCCTTTATCTGGCTTCAAATCTCTTCCGCCGCACCCAACCAGAAAAATCCGTGGATTTTCAGTGCAACTTGCGTGCACACCTCCCGCACTCATTTCAACTTGCAAACAAAATATCCATGATCCTTCTCAAAGGGGTTGAGTTCCACAAAATCCAAAATTTCGAAAAACTTCTCTAGGGCTCTTCTTGCCTCCCTATAAATTTCCTTCGGATCCTTTATGACATCTATGCTCCTTGACTTAATCGCAACCATGCCGTGGCCTCCAGTTTTCAGAAATTTTTTGCAGTTCCTAATAAAAATCTCGACTTGTTCGGGATCGGCCACGTCCTCGTAGACCAAATCTACTTTTTCAAGCACGATATTTTCATACAACTCAGGCCTGCGCGCGTCCGCCAGAATGGGCAGCATGTTGCCTCTCATCTCCGAAGGCTGTATCGCCTCCCTGAGGACGCGCTCGGATATTTCGACGCCGTAGATTATTCCCTCCTTGCCTATTATGTCGCTGAAAAATGTTGCAGTTTTTCCAGAAGCCAAACCCAGATATAATATTTTCATTCCTTTTTCCAAAGGAAATTTTTTCAAGCCGCATTTTATCGCCGCTGCCGGCTTCGACGTGTACGGATCCCACAGCCTGTATTCGACACCGCCAATTTCCACCAGTTCCTCGTTCGCAGTTTTGTGCCCAGACACAAGGTTGACCGTAGCCAACTTACCGCCTACTAAAAATATTCCGTCAAATTTCGGATGCAGCTTGACTTTCATACAATAATCTCCGGCAGCAAAAATTATGATTTCAATATTTCCTTTATCCTTTTGTTCAAATCCGCTTTCAACTGATCTGCCTTGTACTCCTTAGAATAGTAGTCCATCTTTGCAGCGATGCTCAGCTTCGACGCCACAACGCGCGCTACTTTTCCCTTAAGTTTTTCAGGCGCGCTCTGAATCAGTGGATGGTTGAATAAAATTCCGAATTTCGGCGACTTGCCTTTGCCGTGAAGATAGCGGAAAAGCGCTCGTTCCGCGCCAATCAGCTGTATTGTGCTCGAAGCCATCCTTGCCAGCTTGTTGAGCCCGCCTGCCTTTGCAATCAGTCTTGCCGCTAGCATCGGCGTCGCGATTTCAGTGAAGTTAGGCGCGGTCTCCTTCAAAATCTTCTCCATATATTTCGACAGGTCGTTCCTCAGTTTGTAAATCTCAAGTATTCGCGAGGCGAAATTTTGGATAATTAGTTTATCTTCTTCACTCAGTTCCGCGCCCATGCTGCCCTCCTTCACAACGTTCAGCTCCGGGTCATCTGTATTTTCCCTCGAGCCGAACTTGCTGACAAGTTTTGCATACTTTTCATGGTTGTCAACTATTCTATCCATCTCCGGGAAATGCAGGCCGTACCATTCGCGGAGCCGCTCCGACAGGATATTAACAGCCTTGTCTATCTCCTCTATGGCGCCGTTGGCTTGGATGACAAAACTATCCCGGCCGACTGCTTTCTTTATTTCAACCTTCGTGAGTTCCACGTTGACTTTTGTCAGCAGCTGGTTGAATTCCACTTGATCCTCTACGAGTTTCTTCTCGACCGCGATTTTTCTCAAGTTCTCAAGCAGAAACTTTTCTGCAGCGTTGTTCGGCTCTGCGTGTTTCACTCCCGTCTTCCTGACAGAAAAAATAAATTCCTTGAAACCTTTCTTCCACAGCTGCTGCATCATCTCCTTCTCTTCGTCTAAAACCTCAATCCCAGACAGTTTCAGTTTTTCAGCCATCAACCTCGGCTCTTTAGGAAACGGTTTGGACAAAACCACCCTTTTGTTTTCGTCCGCAGCCAAGACTCCCAAAAACGTTGTTATGATGTATGCCTTCATTTTTCCACGCTTATTTTGTTTGTGTGCCTCTTATTAATAAATTGCTAAACCTTATTAATTTGATACGCGCTTAATTAATGCAATATATGAAGTGACAAAAATGCCGTTGAAACTGTTTTTGATGATGAACCTGACCCTTGTTTTGCTGTTCGGATTTCTGCTCGGGCTGTTGGCGGCTGTGGGGTACTACTTCGAGCTCTCAGGTTATTTTATGGTGGCCATGGCAATATTCATACTGTTCATCCAGTGGCTCGTGGGCCCGTCGATAATTCGGTGGACGACCAACATGCGGCCGATTGAAAGCGGTGAGCTGGGGTGGCTGAGAAAAGATGTAGAACAGCTTTGCAAGAAGAATAAAGTACCGGCTCCAAAGTTGGCCCTAGCTAGGTCCGGCGGACCAAATGCATTTGTTTTTGGCAGGACTCCCAGCTCTGCAACGCTGGTAGTGACGCAAGGATTGTTGAACAGCCTCACTAAAGAGGAGGTCAAGGCTGTAGTCGCGCATGAGATCGGGCATATAAAACATAAGGATATGGTTGTCATGACAATCGTTTCGGCTGTGCCAGTGATAGCATATTACGTGGCTAGATTTTTGGTTTTCACTCCAAGCGGCAGAAATGAAAAAAGAGGCGTTGCTGCGATACTTGTTGGTGTGGCGGCGTTCCTTGTATATTTTGTGACAAACCTTCTTGTCCTAGCTCTGTCAAGGTTGCGTGAATATTATAGCGACAGATTCAGCGGAGAGAACACAAATCCGTCACTGCTGGCCAGCGCGCTTGCCAAAATCACGTACGGACTGAGTGTGTCACAGAAAGGAGAAAACACCGCTGCCAGATCGTTTTTTATAGCCGACCCGCTAACGGCTGCCTCAGAAATGTCAAAGTTCTCCTCGGAATACTCGGACTTCAGTCTTAGCGACAGGGAATTGAAGAGCGCGATGGAATGGGAAAAGACTAACACTTTTGCAAGAATCAGCGAATTCCTTTCCACGCACCCATTAACTTTTAAGCGTATAGCGGCACTAAGGCAGATGGAAAAGGAATAAACATCTATCCTGCAACTAATTATTATGAAAGATGGAGAACTTGTGTTGTTGTATTCGAACGACGAGTCTTACATAGTTGCTACAGGCAGCAAGGACATGCACACCAAGAGCGGCGTGATAAAACTAAAACTTCTGAGGAAAAGGAAGTTCGGCGACGAGATAAAAACGCATCTGGGCAAGAGTTTTACAATAATGAAGCCGACGATAATCGATATACTCGAAAAGAAGGCAAAAAGGATGCCGCAGATAGTAACGCCTAAGGATATTGGGCTGGTATTGGCCAAAACTGGTATAGGTCCGGAAAACAATGTTGTCGATGCTGGCGCCGGCTCTGGATTCCTTGCAATAATGCTTGCGAATTATGTGCGGCCGGGCAAAGTGACAACATATGAAAAAAATAAAAAGTTTGCAAAGGTGGTTAGGGAAAACATACGTGCAAGCGGATTATCCAAATTCATAAGATTAAAACAGAAGGATGTGCTGCGAGGTATAGCTGAAAGGAATGTTGACTTGGTGACTTTTGATTTTGAGGGCTCAGAAAATGCTGTAAAGCATGCGTACAATGCGCTGCGGCCGGGCGGCTGGCTGGCAGTCTACTCTCCTTATATCGAGCAGTGCGTCAAGGTCGTAAGGGAAATAAAAAGGAAAAACTTTTCTGAACCAAAAACGTTTGAAAATATTGTAAGGGAGTGGCAGTCCGACACTTACAGGTCTGAAGTTTATACTAGGCCGAAGACCGTTGGACTGATGCATACGGGTTTCATAACCTTTGCGAGGAAGATTGATGATGGCAAGAAAAAGTGAAACTCTTCAAAGCAGAATCGGGCACGCGCCTGAAATCACACCGGCGATGATACAAACCGCGTTCAGGGTGCTTGAGGCCAGCGGTATGGTAATTTATGGCGAGGAAGGAGCTTACATACCAACAGAGAGTGGGTGGAAGCTGCTGGTGCGCTCCAAGCCTGTCAAGGAGGAAATCAACGCGTTTGGTCATAAAAATATTGCAGCATCACATACTACAACCTTCGAGATAACCAAAGCAGCTGAGCTGGAAAAGGAGGGCGACTGCATTATTGCAGTAAAGGCGGACAAGGCATGCGCAGATCTCAACAAAGAGTTACGCAATGCGTTGAAAGAGGCCAAGCGCGTCGAAATAACAATAGAGGCCGAAGGTGTTAGTGATGTTGTCATGGCATATGGCTCGCCGGCGTTGAGGATGAGGCATGTAGAGGACATAGTCGTAAGGAAGAGTGATTATATCGACGACAGGACGCTTGCCATACTTGCAGACAAATCTGCGAGCGAGTTGAAGCAGGAGCTTGTCGAGGAATTGAGAAAGCCAAACACGAAAGTAAAAATAATATTAGAGATAAAATCTTAATTATGTTTGAATATTTGATTTGGCTTTTTATTTTTGTAATAACACCCATATCGATATTATATTATTTTTTCAGAAAAATTCTTAAGCACTATAAAAAAATTTTTATCGGCGTTGCGTTTTTTTCTGTTTTATTCTCAGTTTTCTGGGATGTTGCCGCGGTTGGGATGGGAACTTGGTATTTCCCAGCTGAAAAAAATTTAGGCATAACAATTTTAAATTTTCCTTTCGAGGAGATTTTCTTTATGATTTTCATAAGCATTCTAATAAGCATGATAACTGTAATTGTGAGGTATAAAAAATGATGGGGCAGTTCACACATATTTTTTTGACTTTGGTTTTTGCTGGGTTGCCATTGGTATTTATTGTTTTAAAATACAGCAAAATAATTGAAAAAAATATCAAAACTATTTTTATCACATTCTTAATTTTGCAGTTATATAGTTTATTGGCTGATAATGCAGCGGTTTCAGTAAACATATGGAACTACACAGATGGTGTGTATAGTGGGATCAGAACACCATTTATGGCTTTTGACGATTTGATTTTTATAGCTTTTGTTCAAATATTGATATCATCAGTTACTATAATTGCAATTGAAAGATTCAGATTGGGGTCGTAGTCTAACTTGGTTAGGACCTAGCCCTCGGGCGGCTAAAATCTGGGTTCAAATCCCAGCGACCCCACCTTAAACATAAAGTCTAAATCCCAAAACAAAGAGAAGAACTACAAGAATTGGTTGGTGAACTAAGTATATTACCAAGGAATTTTTGCCAAAAAATGTAAATATATTTGCGAATTTGTTTTTAAATTTTATGTTCGCCGTCTTTTTAAGAAAATCTTTTCCGAAATATACACCGAGTAAGAGGACACCAAACCATGGCATAATTGGGAAATAATCCAGTGTTAAGAAATTTTTTGGGACAAGTCCAAGCCAGAGAAGATATGAAAAGTCAAATTGTTTTGTTTGCAAATAAAGACCAAGCAGAATAATCAATACACCGGCTAGAAAAATTATTTTTTTATTTTTTACAAAAAACGGCACGACGAAAGATGTTATAGCAAAGAAATGCAGTATGCCGAACAAAATTGTTGCACTTGGAACAAACACATAAGTAAACAAAGTTATGGCTGCAGAAAAAACTAGAAGTTTAACGCCTCTTTTTAAATATCTTTTTTCAAATTCCTTCTTTCGACTTTTATAACTGGCATAAGCTGAAGTCCCTGACAAAAAAATAAAAATGGAAGCTATGATTATTGGAAAGACAGACCAGTAGAGAAAATTATTTGATGGTTGAGTCAGCCTAAAATAGCTGAGAGTTACGGAACAATTGAACGTTACCATCAAGAGGACGTCTACTCCTCTTACAATATCTATAAACTGGCTTCTCTCCATTGTTAATTATTTCAAATTCTAGGAATAAAACAAATAGAAAATATGCTAACGAATTCCGGAGAACTTGCGAACTGCCTTACACCAGCTCGTTCTCGCTGACGATGACAAAGTCGCCTATGGACTTGACAGCGCTGAACGGCACCAGCGTCCTGCCCTTTTCATCAGACTTGAGGTTCAAATCAGCAAGATGCTTTGTCGGTTGCTCGACTATGAGGTTCAGAAGCTCTCCGCTCTCTGTGATGAAGTCGATGTTGCTAACAACGCCGAACTTCCTTCCAGTTTCCTCGCTGACTACGGACTTCCCGACTATGTCAGCGGCTCTCACTCTTGTTTCAGCCACGAATAATCACCTTGTTATGTTGTATATGACTACTTAATACATTATTTTTATTGTTTTTAACTTTTATTAATAGGAGGGATGTGTGCAGTGAGGTGTTTCATAGCGGTTGCTGTTCCGAAAGACATAAAAACGCGCGTTACGGAGCTGCAGGAAAGGCTTAAGGAGTTGCCAATGAGCTGTAAGCTAGTGGAGGAGGAGAACATGCACGTGACGCTGTCGTTCCTCGGCGAGGTTGATGATGCGGCTGTTGAAAAAATAAAGGAGAAGATGGATGCGGTCTGCAAAAACTTTTCTAAAATAGAGGCCAGAATTTGCGGCTTGAAAATTATACCAAGCGAGTCTTACATACGAGTGATCGCGCTGGACGTTTTCGACGAGGCTGACAGGTTGAAGCAGCTGTCTGGCGAGATAAAAAAGAATGTCGGCGGTGATGTGAAGCCGCCGCACCTCACGCTCTGCAGAGTGAGGGATGTGAAAGATAGAAGCGAAGTTCTGTCAAAGCTGGAGGTTTGGAAGACGTTCGACGCAGGCAGCTTTGCAATCTCAGAAATAATTCTAATGAAGAGCGAATTGAGCAGAGAAGGGCCGGCTTACGAAGTCATTCACACCTCCAAGCTGGGTTGAGTTGACTTGCTGCCATGTGAAATGAACTCCTTCAGCTCCTTAGTCTTCGGCTCGACCCTAAACTGCTCTATCGACATCTTCTCGCGCAGCGCCTTGAAAATCTCTTTCTTCGTCAGCTCCTCGACCTCCTTTCCTTCCGGCGCTTTCACCAGGTAGTCCACATCCGCCAGCTGCGTCATTTCTTTTATTATTATGTCGCCGCCATGGTCGCCGTCAACGAACAATGTCGTCATCTTCTCTTTTGATAAATTAATGACAGCTTGCGGTATGATGGCACCGCCTATCGCTATCGCGTTGTTGATTCCGTTTTTCAGCAGGTTCAGGACGTCTGCCCTGCCTTCAACGATTATTATTTCGTCCGCAGTTATCGCGTCCTCGCCGCACGGCAGACCAGCATATTCCTTTATCTGCGCTGTCTTGACTGTGTCGCGAACCTTCTCTGTCAGCGCCGTTGTCGGCATGCTTTTGTCGACTAGCTGCCTGAGTATATCCTTTGCCCTGTCAAGAACGAACTCGCGCTTGAGCACCCGCACGTCTTCCACAGATGCGACAACAACCTTTGCGCTGCACGGCCCTATGCGCTCGATTGTTTCGAGGGAAGCTGCTATGAGCGATGTCTCAGAGCTGTCAAGGCTCGATGGTATTGTTATCTTTCCAAAAGTTTTGCCGGCTTCGGAATTTATGTCGACGTCTATCCTGCCGATTCTTCCGGTCTTCTGCAGCTCCCTTAAATCCAAATCCTGTCCAAGCAACCCCTCAGTCTGGCCGAATATGGCCCCTATTATGTCCGGCCTCTCTATTATTCCGTCGGTTGTGAAATCGGCCTCGATTAGATATTTTATCGTAGATTGAGCAAGTTTTGCCATGATGATTATCCTCCAATGATTCGATGAGTTTCGTGATTTGTGATAGCTCCTCAATTTTTTTGGCATTGAAGAGCGATGTGATTTTCTTCCTTAGCAAAGTGTCGGCAGTGACGCCGCTCTTTGCGAGGAACGTGATGAGTTGTGATGATTTTTTATTTCCTTCCCTGTCGAAATCTGTCATGATATTGGCAGACTTCTCATTATTCAGTTTTTCGGCAATGGTTTCAAACGATTTGCCAGAAATGTCAAGAATTTTTTTAAAACCAAGTGACTCTAATGCCAGCTTGTCTTTTTTTCCTTCAACTATTATCGTTTCATCCGTATTTTTTATTTCGTCTTCAATTCTTCTCAGTTTGTCGGATAGCAACATAATTATCTAAATTATTTCCTCCAAGACATCCCTCTCTGTTATGAAGCCGACAAGGTTGTTTTTTTCATCAACAACCGGCAGCCCGCCTATGTCCTTTTCCTTCATGATGCTGACTGCATCTGAAATGTCCTCGTCTTCGCTGACTGAAAAAATCTTTTTTATCATTATGGATTCTACTGGCTTAGATAGTGGAGACAGCTGGAAGTTGTTCTCGCTCAAATATTTCAGGATGTCCGTGGCAGTGATCATGCCCACAAGCTTTTTGCCTGAAATTATCGGCAGCCTTCTGTACCGCGTGTTGACATTGCTTTTCAAACATTCAAATATAGTAGCTGAAGGTTGCATGAAAAATGGTTTTATAGTCATGAGCTCGCCGACCTTTGTCCCGAAATCAACCTTCGCAAAATGTTTGACTATGTCGCGCTCGCTGACCACGCCCGCTGCCTTACCGCCATTGAGCACTGGGAAGCGTCCGCGCCTGGAGAACTTGAACTTCTGCAGCGTGTGGCCTATGCTGTCGCTCGCATTTGAGAAAATCACATCCCTGCTCATTATCGTTGAGACGGGATCATTCATATTTTGCTCCCTCATGAAAGCGTTGAGTATGTCTATAATTGTTATGATGCCGACTACTGAGTTTTTGCTGATTATAGGAAAGCTCCTGTGGCCAGTTGAGAGGATTTTTCTCGCTGCCGAGGCGATGCTGTCCGAATCCTTGCAGTAGACGACTGCATTGTTAGCTATCGTAGTCACATTCTGCAGCCTGTCCAGCTTGGCCTTTTCCAATTCGATGCTCATTCCTCTTCTTCCCTGCACGTTTCACAAAGCCATTGGCCACCGGCATTTTTTAAATCCGCGCTGTAGTTGCCGCAGGAGTCGCATATTCCCGAAGCAAACTTCTCCCTTATTGCAAACGGCTCCTCCTTCATCTTCAGTCTGTTTTCGAGCACGTATATCATCCCTGGCGACGCAACTGCTATGTCTGTAAGAGAGACTACGCCTATGATTTTTCCTTTGTCAACAACAGGAAGGCGCTTAATGTTGCTGCGCCTGAGTTTTTTCGTCGCGACGGTTATGTCATCGTTCGGGCCGGCAACAATCAGCGGCTTTGACATGATGTTCTTCACCTTCACCCTCGAAGGTAAAATGTTCTTCGCGATGACCTTTTTTATCAAATCGCTGTCCGTCAAAATCCCGACAGGCCTGCCGTTCTTGACCACAATCAGCGCGCCCTTCCTCGTCTTTTTGATCAGCATGCCTGCGTGCTTCGCAGACTTGTTTATGTCTATGGCAACGACTGGCTTTGTCATAATGTCCTTGACCAACAACGCCAACCCATCACCTACACTATAATTATAAACTGCGGCTTGTTTATATTTTTCACAAAAACTCTTTCAGCAGCATGCCATCATCGGGCTTGACCACTTTTTTCGGCCGCAGTATGCGGATTTTTCCGTAGCCGAAATCGACAACGAGGTAAAACGGCACGCCTTCCAAGCTTGGCTTCATGTATTCGTAGTAATAAAAGGTTTTTTTCTTCGTGGACTTCACTTGAAGGAACACACATTTTCCGCGCCTTACGCATATGAGGTCTGCGTCGCCAAGGCTCCCGCCCGCCCTGACAACTCGCCAGCCAGATTTCTCGAACATTATCCTAATTTTCCTCTCAGTCCTGTAACCTTTCATTTTGAAAAACGGCATGCAACCATTAAATAAATATTTATACTGAGTAATAAAGTCTAGTGAGAGAATGAAAGCACTGGTTGTCGGCGACATACACAACGACGTGGAAAACATAATTGCGTACTGCGACAAGATCGCTGCGATGGATTTTGACGTACTGATAGCGATGGGCGACTTCATAGACTACAACCTACCTAAAGGCTTTACTGCAGAAGACATAGGAAAACTGATCATCGAGGAGCTGTCTGTTTTCAAAAAACCGATACTGGCTGTTCCCGGCAACTTCGACCGCGACCTGCTGCCGCTTTTTGAAAAGCTCGGCATCAACCTCCACAGTAAAGGTGTTGTTATAAAAGACGTCGGCTTTTACGGCTTCGGCGGGGCGAAGACTCCGTTCAAAACATCGCTTGAGCCTGATGAGAAGGAAGTTGAAAGCGGTTTGGAAAAGGCGTTTGGCATGCTGAAGAAATGCGATGCGACTGTGCAGATCACGCACAACCCGCCTGCGAGGACGAAGGTAGATGCTCTTTATACAGGTGCGCATGTCGGCTCCGAGGCTGTGAGGAAGTTTATAGAAATAAATCACCCCACTGTTGCTGTTAGCGCGCACATACATGAAGCAAGAGGTGTGGATGTTCTAGGCAAGACCAAGCTGATCAATGCTGGCCGCTTTCCCGAGGGGTATTGCGGCCTTATAACGATAAACGGCAAAGAAAGTGAAGTGGAAGTAGTCAGTTTGATGTGACTTCTCCACTACCGCAAAGCATTTTTATGGACAAACCCCAAACTAATGAATTGCCGGAACATGCAGATTTGCCAAAAACAGTGATGATGGATGAACGCGCTGGAAAATTTGATAACAAACAAGATAGAAGAAAGCATTGACACAATATTGTTACAGCTTGCTGAAAAGATGGATATTCTTGATGTGCAGATTCTGAGAAAATTCTACACAACTGGGAAAGAGTTTCCTTTTGACACCCAGCCATACTGTTTTCCCATATTGTACAAAGAAATGAGGGAAACAAACAACCTAAAGATTGGTTTGGAGGGGCTGAGGAAGAGGTTGGACAACTTGGTAAAGTTTGGGTTGGTTGAAAAAATTAAAGGGTCGAATCCGACAAACTATGGACCTGTTTCTGGTAAGGAGCAGTTTGTCAGATCGACGATAATCAAGTTTTTCATAATCAACGGATTGACAAAATTCATGTAGATTATGTGAATTTTTGTTTGAGCTTGCTTTTTCATTATAAAAAATGTGGCAGGTGGTTTATTTTTTATGATGTTTCTTTGTAAAAGAATGGTTATTATTTGTGATTCTTCCTAGTTTTTTTGGTTCTGATATGATAAAAATATGGCCATTTTTTAAATAAAATAAAAAACTTCCTAAGGGAATATGAATTTTTATGAGTTTTCTGACGATTATGTATGTAAGTTCGAAAAGTAATTATGAAGAGTTAACTGAATTTTTATTATATTATATATTATACAAATGTTCATAAATAATATATAATATATAATATATAATGTCATCTACTGAAAATAATTTAAGAAAATTTTTTGAAAAAGAGCTTATACGAAAAAATATTCCCTTTCAAAAAGGCGTTCGCATAAACAACCTGTTTATAGATTATTTGATAACTAGAGAAGAAAAAAAATGTGTCGTCCAAGTCAAAGCAAACCACTCCAGTTCACATAATACAATCGGTGAAATTGTTGGCATACGCAACTCCTTTTCTCATGTCTTCCTCCTGGCATCAAACCACTTTATGAAAAAATTTCAGCTTATGACAAAAAATATAGATTGGTTCCAGCAGATTGGGTTGATGGCAATTGAAAACGGCGAGTTGAAGATAATACAAGAGGCCAAAAGCAATTCATATTATACGAAGAAAGTAACTGAACAGCGCAAACAAAATTACACACTTGTTAATGATGTTGATGTAAAAATATTTGAAAAATTTAAAGACACGACATTTATGGTTAACAATTTAGCAAAGGGGCTGAATATAACATCAACAAATGCATATCAAAAAATCAAACGGCTGAAAAGGATGGGATTATTGGAAGTTGTAAATGACTGGCACCCGAAAATCTTTCGCATAAAAGAGGCTAAAAAGCTCGGCGATCGCGTTGAGTTTACCGCATACTAAACAAACTGCCTTCTGAAACATTTCAAAAATATTAAATATGAACAATCATAAAAATAGAGTATGAAGCGAGGTCGTCCAAACAAAAGAAATGAAATACAAGCGATGATTATAGACATGCTTATAGCTTCTGGCGGTTCACAGACAGTATCATCTCTAAGAAAAGCAGCTTCACTGAAGGTAGGCAAACAGATAAGCTGGAACACTATAGAAAAATATTTGAAAGAGCTTGTTCAGATAAACAAAGTACAGCCGATATTTTTAGAACATTGTAAAGATCCATCAAAAAAAGGCCTCACATTATATCAGATTAAAAAATAACAGGAAGAATTTTTCAAGGAGATTTACATAAGTAAAATAATAAAATTTAAATCCGAATAGGGTCCAAATCACATCTCCTACAATAGCTATATTTCTGTGGGATTTCCAAATTAGTAATTGTGAATGATATGGAACATCGAAAGGCTATACTTGAGAAAGATGCATATGGGTGGGAAGTATGGGATTGGTACAATGGTATAAAGAGTTATGAAATAGTTGAAAGGGATGATGGTTATTACGATGTTTCAAGTGGCGGAAAAAGCTATTTCTCAGAGTATATGGATTGGCCTTCTCATGAAAAGAAGGCCTTGAAATACGCAAAAGGTAGAGTTCTGGATATCGGCTGTGGTGCAGGTAGACATTCATTATGGCTTCAGAAAAATGGTTTTAATGTCTTAGGAGTTGATACCTCACCTCTGGCAATCAAAGTTTGTAAGTTAAGAGGATTGAAAAAAGCAAAAATTATGTCTATAGATGACATAGGAAAATTCAAACCCAATTCGTTTGATACGATTATAATGATGGGTAATAACTTTGGTCTTTTTGGAAGTTTCAGAAGAGCCAAATCATTGTTGAAAAAGATGTATAAGATTACATCAAAAAATGCATTAATCATAGCAGAATCAACCAACCCTTACGAGACCACTAAAAAGGAACACTTATGGTATCATAGGTTCAACAGAAAAAGATGTAGAATGTCCGGTCAGCTCAGAATAAGAATTATTTACAGAAAACATAAAAGCAATTGGTTTGATTATTTACTTGTATCGTCTGAAGAGATGAAAAAAATATGTAGAAACACTGGTTGGAAAATTAAGAAAATTGTGCCTTTTAAAGTTAATTATATAGGAATTTTGGAAAAGAAGTGATTTTTGATGGGTTCAACTACCACCCCGCATAGAATTATTTGAATTTCAATATGTTGTTACTGGACATCTTTCAAGGAAATATACATAAATCTACGATGGTAATTATTCTTTGATTCGAATGGACAAACAAGAAATAATTAAACTGTTCCTTGAGAGAGGGCTGCAAATCGACTCCAAGTCGCTGGAGTTTTTTGCTGCGAACGAAGGAAAGCTGGGTGATTTTATAAAAAGGATGCCTGAAAAAAAGGACGAGCTGCCTTCAAACATCACTATGGATTTTGTGAAAAAAACCTTGTTGGGGCTGGAAGTGGTGCAGGATTTCAGCGCACCACAAAAAACGTACACAACTGAAAATGCGATAAGATACTTCAACAACCGCTACGAAACGATGAAAATGTTTTTTATGGATAAACCCAGCCTGGAAAACCTCGTTTCGATAAACAAAATCACGGACAACATAAAAAAGTTTTCAATAATAGCGATGGTCAAGGAAAAGGACGCGCACGAAAAAACTGTAGCAGTGGAGGACCAGACAGGCGAGATTCTTGTTGCGATAGACAGCAAGGATTTTGAAGACATTGTCCCAGACGAGATAGTAGGCATGGTTTGCGAGAAAGCAGGCAGCCTACCCAAAGCGGCAAACGTAATATTTCCTGACGTGCCGCTGAAAAGGGATGTCAACAAGACTGATGAAGATGTGTTCTGCCTCTTCATCTCAGACTTCCATTTCGGAAGCGAGAACTTCAACAAAAAATATTATGAAAACTTTTTAGAATGGCTGAAAAAGACGAACTATTCCAATTTATTTATATTCGTGCTGGGCGGGATTTCTTCGGAAGAAAAAACAGTCAAAGAATTTTTTTCCGAACTTCCCAAGGATTCTGTAAAAATATATTTACGGGATGAAAGAGATGCGGGTTTTTCCTCAGATTGCAACCTAAACAACCCATGTATGGTTAGAATTGGCGGTGTTGTCATCCTCCTATGCAGCGGGCGGGTGCTGGAATTTTATGTAAAACTCTGGGACGGTCTGAGCGTGGAAAAGGTTATGCTGAACCTGTTAAAAAAACGCCACATCGATCCGGTGTTCAGCGCCAACAAAAAAATCTACGATAAGGACATATTCGTCCTTGAAACACTGCCTGACATTTTCGTGGCGTCGCACTTCCACAGGCCCGGCGAGCTCAACTATAAAGGTACGTCCATACTTTCATTGGGAAGCTTCACGCAACAACCGGTGTTCTGGTTGACTAACTTAAGGACACGTGAAATTATTAAACTTGATTTCACATAAAAATAAGATATGGAGCTCGTTTTCCAGATTCTAGATTGTGATTATGTTTTGGTAGACGGCAGGCCGGTCGTGAGGATATTCGGAAAGACCAAGGAGGGAAAAACGGTTTGCGCTTTTTATAAAAACTTCCTGCCATATTTTTACGTCGAGCCGCAGGTCGACGCAACTGTAGAACTTGTAGAATATATAAAAAAGAATTTCACTAACAACCTTGTTAACATTGAAAAAGTTGAAAGATACATACCAATCGGCTACCAGAAGGAAAAAACACTGCTGCTTAAACTAACACTGAAAGACCCGTCACAGACGCCAATCATGCGGGACGCGTTGAAGAAAATGGAGTTTGTAAAAAACGTTTTTGAGGCCGACATCCTTTTCAAGTACAGGTTTATGGTTGACATTGGCATTGGCGGCATGAAGTGGGTAAAGGCCACAGGCGATTCGACGAGCACCACCACAGTGAAGGCGGAGAGATGCATCAACGCGAAAAATTTTGAGCCGGTCGAGGACAGCGAAAACGTCAGCTTCAAGCACATGAGCGTCGACATAGAGATCGCCTCGAGCAAGGAGGGCGTGCCAGACTCCAAGAAGGACGCGATATCCATGATAAGCATGTCCTTCCATCCTGATTACAACGGCAAAAAAACACTTGTCCTGGTGGCAAAGCACATCAGAAAAACAGCTGATATGCTGACATTTGAAAGCGAGAAAAAGATGCTGGAGAATTTCCTGAAGACAGTCGATCTTTTCGACCCGGATGTCATAGTCGGCTATAATACTAATAATTTTGACATACCGTACATAGTCGATCGTCTCAGGGAGTGCAACCTGCCGCGCTCTGTCGGAAGGTGCACGCAAAAGCCGATAGTCTCAAAAAAACTGGGCCTGAAATACAGGAATTCTATTGTAGGCCGAGTTGTCGCAGACGTTTACGATTTGATAAAGGAATCTGTTGGTAAGGGACAGCTGAAACTGAAGAGGTACGGTTTGGGCGACGTCTCCAAGGAGCTAATAAACGAGGACAAGATCGGCATATCGCACAGCGAGATAGTAAAATACTGGAACGGGGACGAGAGCAAAATACTGCATCTCGTTGAATATGCAAGGAAGGATGCTGAACTCGCGTTGAAAATACTTTTACAAAAAAATATGCTCGACAAGTTTATCGAGCTGGCTAAAGTTTCCAACCTATTGCTGCAGGACGCGTTGGATGGCGGGGAGGCAGCGCGCGTCGAAAACCTTCTGCTGAAGGAGTTCAACAAGGAAGGCTTTGTGATACCTCTAAAACCGGATGATAAAGAGATGTGGGAGAGGATGGAGAAGAGGGAGGCGCTCGGTTTGAAAGGAGCGCTTGTTCTCGAGCCAGAGGTCGGCCTGCAATCCGACTACGTGATATACCTAGACTTCAAGTCAATGTACCCGTCGATATTTATCGCCTACAACATATGCCCTTCAACACTGCTGAAAGAAGAGATGCAAGACGCGATAAAAACGCCCTATGGCGCGATGTTCTGCCCGAAAAGCATGCGGCACGGCGTACTCCCGAAGATAGTCGGCTTTCTGATAAAGGAGAGGGACAGGGTAAGGAAGGAGAGCTCGAAGCTGACCACTGACGCAGAGAGGAAGAACCTTGATGCGAAACAATACGCTCTAAAAATCATGGCGAACGCGTTTTACGGCTACACTGGCTACGTAAGAGCAAGGTTTTATGTTCTGGACATAGCCAATGCCATAACGAGCTGCGGTAGGGATTTGATACAGCGCACAAAGGACATAGTCGAGAGGGATGCTGAACTGAAGGTTGTTTATGGCGACACGGATTCAATAATGGTGAAAACGAAGGCGAAAGATTCTGAGGAGGCGCTGGCCTTGGGAAAGGCGATAGAGAAGAGGATAAATGATGAACTTGCCGGCAAGGTCCAGATAAAGATAGAGAGCGTGTTCAAATCGCTCATCATATTGAGCAAGAAAAGATATGCGGGCCTAAGCTACGAAAAGGTTGGTGATGTGTGGAAGGAGAAGATGGTTATGAAAGGCATAGAGACCGTGAGGAGGGACTGGTGCGATCTTGTCTCAGAGACTCTTTACAGAATACTTGACATAATTTTGAGGACGCAGAAGCCCAAGGACGCGCTCGTTTACATACGAAAAATAATCTCAGACTTGGAGAACAACCGCATACCCGTAGACAAGCTTGTCATAACGAAGAGTGTTTCAAAACCGATCCGAGAGTACAAGGGCATACAGCCGCACATCGAGGTTGTCAAAAAGATGAGGAAGAGAAGCCCGTCCGGCGCGCCAGGCGTCGGCGACAGGGTCGGCTACGTCATAACAAAGGGGCTGCAGCTGATGTCAGACAGGGCAGAGGATCCCGAGTACGTGAAGGCGCAGAACCTGAAAGTTGACTCAAAATATTATATTGAAAACCAGATACTGCCGCCGCTGGAAAGAGTCTTCGAGGCCATGCGCATAGACAAGACAGAGTTGCTGGGTGCAGGGAAGCAGATGCTGCTTGCCGAAATGATAATGAACAACAACAAAAAAAAAGACAGGGAAACGGAGTTGGCCGAGATAGACGGGTTTGCTTGCATCAAGTGCGACAAGACATTTCCAAGGCCGCCGCTCATAGGCAAATGCACCAGTTGCGGCGGAGAGCTGCAGTTCTACTTCCAAGACACGAAATCGAGGTTTTTTAGAGCATGAACACCGCAGACAGCCTGTTCGGCGAATATGACATATTTTTGTTAAAACTTTTCAACCAGCCATTCTCAGTCCAACTCAACATCTTTTTCATGGTTCTGATTTATTCGATATACCCGCTCTTGGTCGTTTTCGCGTATTATTTCTTAAGGAAGAAACAACGCACAAAATTTTTCCGCCTCGTCCTGTCTGCAGTCTTAGGCTATCTCCTTGTTCTTGGTTTGAAGTATTACATCGACAGGCCAAGACCGTACGAGAGCCACCCGGAGCTGGCGAAAATATTCGAGAAGACTGACCCGTCATTTCCATCAGCCCACACCTTCCTGTCGTTTTTGGCGCTGTATTTCATACCCAAAGGAACCGCAAGGTGGATGAAATATGTGCTTGCATTCTATCTGGCTGCATTGATTCCGTTAAGCGTCATGTATGCAGGCGTGCACTACCCTTCGGACGCGGTTTTCGGCGCCATGATAGGGCTGCTGATTCCGAAAATTGTCTCGGAAAGCACAGCCAAAAAAATCTTCAGGCTTTAAAACATTCAAGCTTTAGACACCGATGCTTCCGCAAGCCTGACACGCATGCTGCCCGTGAGAATAATTTTCAAGGCCATTGCTGCCATCAACACCATCCCGAAACCTCTCAATGATGTAAACAGCGTTATGAAAGACGCAGTGAAAACGCACAATTTCAATATTGTCCTTTTTTTCTTACCCATTTTGAAATACGAATCCGCATATCCGATAAAGGCAATCACAAACAGGCCGGCGATCGTTTCCGCATCAACAACCCAGCTGTAGCCCATTTCTTGGACCGCGCTTATCAGCCCCAGGGCAAAAACTATCTCGGCCAATGATATTGCTATTGAATACAAACCATTTTTCCAGCTGCCAGATTTCATCCTTCCCAAGGCAGCTACTGCTAGCACGACTACAACAGCAGAAACCGGCACGTAATATCTCATAACATGCTCGAGGCTGCCGGTGTATTTTTCGCTGCCGGTAAGCTTTAAAGAAATCGGCAGGCTGCCAGACCTCAGCACAGTCTCGATCTTTGCCTTCACGCTGTTTGCGGACCTGGCACTAGTGTCAAACCCTATAATCGCCATGGCGTCCATTGCCTTGCCCGCGCTTTCAAAAGATATGGGCAGCACCGATATCGTGTTGCCGTCCAGCAAATATATCAGGCTGCCGTCGAGCAATACGTTGTTGCTGCCGACTATTTTCGTGCCCATCCTCTTCGTCAGGTTGGCGAACCTGTTCGCCGCGCTGTTTGTTATCCCCACGGGTATGTAAAACTCGTACTGCCCCATGCTGCTTTGGTAGGAAACATAACTGGCAGTTGTAAAGACGTTCGTGACGTCCTCGTTCGAGAACAGCAGGGCATCCAAGGTGGCGGACATGTTCGTGAAATTGGCAAGGTAAAACTTTATGCCGTCCAGCAGAAACTCATCGCCAACAATCCGCTTGGCGCCATCTATG
>Ga0315279_10000287_pt1 | contig 105862 bp, 75 predicted proteins | sample YL17G06_20_MG_FD_203694 | JGI IMG/M metagenome (GOLD analysis project Ga0315279, IMG submission 203694) | Sediment microbial communities from Yellowstone Lake, YNP, Wyoming, USA - YL17G06_20 | ecosystem: Environmental > Aquatic > Freshwater > Lake > Sediment | place: USA: Wyoming | collected... | reverse complement strand
ATGTTTCTCCGGATCCGCGGGTTGGCGGTTGGGGCAAGTTTATTCGAGCGAGTATTGTGAGTCAGAAGGCTGGGAAGCCTGTCAAGAGGGCTGATTCGTACGTTGCCGAGCCCAAGGAGAAGCAGCATTTGAAGAAGGGCGGACGCGGCTGGATGCACGTTTAAGGCGTGCATTGTTTGTTGAGTTAGAAGCGTTTCTGCAATAGTTTTTGTTGTGTGGGGATGCGGTATGGGTTATAGGAGAAAGTTAGATATCATAGCGGATATGCTGCTGGTGGCGAGCAGTGGCAGTGGTGCGAAGAAGACGCAGATCATGTATCAGGCGAATTTGAGTTACAAGCTTTTGACGAAGTACTTAGATGAGATGCGGAAGACGTACTTGTTGAGTTTTGAGCGGAAGCAGAGGCACTATGTTTTGACCGGTAAAGGGAAGCAGTTTCTTGAGGTTTACAAGGAGTATGCGAAGCGTACTAGGGATGCTGAGAAGCATTTGAATGATGTGAATGGTAAGAAGAGGATGTTGGAGAATTTGTGTTCTCGTAGAGAGTGTGGGCCTGGAGCGGGTTAGATCAATGAAGATTGTTGCGCTGCTTTTGTTGCTGGTGCTTCCGCTGGCAGGTTTCGTTGTGGTTGGTTATTGTTCGAGTGAGGCGGATGCTAGGGTTGCGGTTGCCCAAGCGAGTCTGAGGGTGAACGCGTGTTATTCTGTTGCTGCTGATGCGGCGAAGGCGGGTGCGAACGTGACGGGTTTGCTTGTGACGTTGGATGATGCGGGATTGGTTTTGTCTAGGGCGGAGTTGGCTTTGGGGAGGGGTGAGTTTGATTCTGCTGCTACTTTGGCGCATTTGTGCGAAGAGAAGCTTGTGGGGTTTGAGGATGGTGCAGTGAGTTTGAGGGATTCTGCTGTGCGGGCTGGGTTTTTGGATTTTGCTTTTGGTGTTGTGGGTTCGGCTGTTGGGTCGGTTGTGGTTGTGCTTGTGGGTGTTGTGGTTTGGTTTTATTTGAAGCGTAGGTCTGCTGGGAAGGTGGTTTGATGGATATTAGCAAGTATGGTGTGTCTTTTTTTGTTGTTGTTGCGGTTGTGGCTTTGCTGGTTGCTTCGCCGGTTTTGAGTCGTGTGCTTGTGTATCCTCGAACGGAGTTTTTCAGTGAGATGTGGATCTTAGGCCCGAGTCATATGGCGGAGGGTTATCCGTTTAATGTTAGCAGTGGGCAAAGCTTCAGTGTGTATTTGGGTTTGGGGAATCAGTTGGGGTATTGCGCGTATTATTTGGTGGAAGTGAAGTTTAGGAACGAGAGTCAGTCGATGCCGAGCAGTTTTGGGGCGGTTGAGAATCGTTCGCCGAGCGGTGTGCCTTGTTTGTTTAATATAACGGCGTTTGTTGCGGATCAGAGTGATTGGGAGGTGCCTGTGACGTTTGGTTTTGACTATGGGTACAATGCGACGGCTGGTGTGGTTGAGTTTGACAGTTTGACGTTGAATGGCAGTGTGTTGGATTTGCGTGGGTTGAGTGCGGTTTGGAATGCGACGACGAGCAGGTTTTACGGTGATTTGATTTTTGAGCTGTGGCTCTACAACAATGCGACGAGTGGTTTTGGTTATCATGGAAGATTTGTGGATTTGAAGCTGAACATGACTGGTTACTAGCTTGCGAATATATTCGAACATATGGACATGGCGAATCTGGAGACAGCTATTTTGAAAACCTGTATAGTAAATGATGGGTGCATAGAAGGGCAACTCAGTTCAACTAGTGTTGAACGATTCTTCAGAAACAACAAACACGTCCTGACAAAGGATCCTTCGGAGGCCGACCTTGTCGTCCTCTGGGTCTGTGGACTGACGGAACAGAGAGAAAAGCAAGCACTTGAAACGATCCAAAACGTCAAGAAGGCAATGAAGCTGGATGCGAAGCTTGTGGTGTGGGGGTGTCTCCCCAAGATAAATCCAGAGGCATTGAGAAAAGTCTACGACGGTCCAATAGTGGGCGCGTTGGACACTGATTTCTTTCGAGGTTTGGTGGAAAATGAATCAGCCGTCTGTGACAATATGGATATTTCTGGTTCCATCGATTCGCTTGTACCAAGCGTGCGCACAGGCATACAGCATGGCGATGCTGCCACCGACGCAATACTTTCAGTTCAGTCCACTTGGAAACGATCTTGGGAACGAGCCAGAAAGGAAATCCCGTTCGTGATTAGAGTTGCAAAAGGCTGCACAGGAATTTGCTCTTATTGTAGTGAGCTCCCAGTTTTTGGGAGAATAAAGAGCAGAAGTTTAGCGAGTATCGTATCAGATTTTGCTATTGGTCTCAAGCATGGCTACAGATCGTTCTCTCTGATGGCCACAGACCTCGGTGCATATGGGAAGGACATAGGCTACACGCTCCCAGATTTGCTGAGAGAAATGATTCGAACTGACAGGACAGGAAACTACAAGATAGTTCTTAACCAAGTCAATCCTTTCCATCTAAGGAACCTGTATTCAGACTTGGAAGAGATTTTTGAGTCAGGCAGAATAAACACGTTGTGCAGTCCGGTCCAATCGGGAAGCGACAGAATACTTCGACTCATGCGGAGACCGCACACAGCAGAGGAATGGCGAGCATACATGATCTTGATGAGTAGAAAGTTCCCAAGAATCCATCTCATGACACAGTTTATGGTCGGTTTCCCCACCGAGACCGAAGAGGACTTCAAAGCTACTGAAAAATTGCTTGAATATCCAGTCTCATTTGACTATGTGCACATCTTTAAGTTTTCCAGAAGACCCCACGTCTATGCGGCTCAGATCGCGGGTCAGATAGCTGAGAGTACTAAGGAGTCGAGGCGGGAGCGACTGCTTCGAAAATACGCCCTAACAAAAGGCCTCAGTATGTTTAGAAAGAGCGCACACGGCATCATCTAGTCTACTGGAAATCCATCTTGAAAGCAGATCCATCAATTGTCACGTAGGTCTCAGATTTGACAGGACTAACACTCAACGAATTGATGAAGTTCGACCTTGACACTTACAGCCGCTTCATTAGACATCTGCAACTGCACTACAGACTCGGAGCCGTACGCGACATGCTCAGAGAAGACATGCCCCATGTTATCCTTCGTCATGACGTTGACGTCTCGTTGCCGCTTGCTTTGAAAATGGCGAAAGCTGAACATGATCTGGGAGTGAAAGCAACCTATTTCATCCTACTTTCAAGCAGGCACTACAATTCTCTAGAGGGAAACAACGCATCTACAATAAGAGCTATTGCAGAACTAGGTCATGAGATCGGACTTCACTACGACACCTCTGCATACAGGTTGTACTCAAATGATTGTCGCGAGGCAATCAAACTAGAGGTAGAAACACTTGAGCGTCTTTCCAAACAGAAGATAACCGCCCTCAGTTGCCATGCGCCCAAAGGGCCAGATTCCTTTATTCACATCGAGGGTTACTATGACACTGATGACCCACTGCTAAGAGATGTATATGTGCATGATTCTCAGGGAGTTTGGTCCATCAGAAGCCTGTCCACTCTGCTCAACAAGAAGCCAAAGAAAGTCCTACTCAATACGCACCCTTTGGTCTGGACAGGTGCTCCATCTCACAAATCAAGACTGAACATACTAATGCTTGATTCGCTATTGTTCTTGTACAGGATAAGAGCAATTGGGATGCGCCTGATTCACTCTCAAGAAGCTTGCCCCAGTTAGTGTTTCGTTTGTAGCTCAATCTCTGATTGTGATCGCGATGGTGGAGAGGTTCACAGCTGGTATTAGAACGCGTGTTTTCAGTTTGAAATACCACAAAGTTGCAGAGGTAATCGAGAAAGTCACTCAGGAGCACTTGAGCTATCTTGGCATGGTTGCACTTTGTGAAATTGCGCAGGTGGCAATCTGCAATGAAAGAAAGCATTTGGAGGGTGCAGTAATTGAGGCCGGGTGTGCACTTGGGGGTTCTGCTATTATCCTTGCGGCTGCGAAAAGCAAGGATAGAATGCTTCTTGTCTATGATGTTTTCGACGTGCATCCTCCGCCCTCGAACAAGAACGGGTCGGTTGCTCATGAGGTTTGCGAGCTTATTGCGGCAGGAAAGGCGCAAGGAATAGGAGGAGATCTTTACTATGGTTATGAGAAGAACCTCTACGACAAAGTTCTGCAGTCATTCGGCAGGTTTGGACTAGAACCAGAGGGAAACAATGTCTATCTCAGGAAAGGACTGTTTGAAGATACTCTGATAGTCCAGTCACCCGTGTCTTTGGCACATATCGACTGCGATTGGCATGATTCAGTCTTAACTTGCTTGAACCGGATTGAACCATGTTTGGTGAAAGGAGGCACTTTGATTGTCAATGATCACTGGTCGGGTTCTGCAAAAGCAGTCCAAAGATACTTTGAGAATAAAGATAGGAATGACTACAATTTCGCAAGGAAAACGGCCTTGTATATTGTCAAGAAATGAAAAAGCACACAAAGCGCACGCCCGAAAGAAAATTCTGAATGCTCAATGAGTGAAAATGAACAAAGGGGAGTGGAAAAGAAGTGAGAATTCAGCTCGCTCGTCCTTGCATCGGAAAGGACGAGTTGACAGCAATCCAACGGGTCCTAGAATCGGGTTTCTGGACAGAAGCCGAAGTCACACGGAAGTTTGAGAAGGAGTTCGCACGATACATCGGAGTCAAACATGCTGTGGCGACAAGTTCCTGTACTACGGCACTTGACCTTGCCCTGTTCTCATTGGGACTCAAACAGGGAGACGAAGTAATCGTCCCTGATTTCACGTTTCCAGCAACTGGCAATAGTGTTTTTCACACTGGCGCAAAACCAATATTAGTAGACATTGACATCAAGACATTTACCATAGATCCCGATGAGATCAAACGGAACATAACAAGAAGGTCGAAGGCCATAATACCTGTTCATCTTTTTGGGCAATGTGCAAACATGAAAGTGATTAACGAAATTGCACAAGAAAACGACTTGCACGTAGTTGAAGATGCAGCGTGCGGCATAGGTTCAACCCATAATGGAAAGAAGGCAGGCACACTAGGCGACTCTGCTTGCTTCAGTTTTCATCCCAGAAAAACCTTGGCTATAGGAGAAGGCGGCATGCTTGTTACCAACGACGACTCCCTTGCAGAAAGAGCCCGCATCCTGAAGAATCATGGAATCGACAAGAAAATCAATTCCAGACTGTGCTTTGTCACGCCTGGGTACAACTTCCGTCTCAATGATATTGCTTCGGCCATCGGCTTAGTGCAGTTGGATAAAGTTGATTCATTCATACTTGAAAGAGTTCAGCTGGCCAAGGAATACAATGAACTGTTCAAAGGCGAAAAGCAGATCACAACACCTTACGTGGTGAAAGGAAACAATCATACATATCAGACTTATTGTGTGAGGCTTGCACAGAAGAAAGCCAGAGACAAAGCGATTTCAGAACTGGCGGCCAAAGGAATTGAGACACAAATCGGCACATACGCGCTGCATCTGCAACCCTTCTACAGAAACTGCCGTGGAGTAGTGCGTAGCGCGTTGTCATTCTCGAAATCTGCTTACGAAAGCACGCTTGCCCTACCTTTCTACAACGGTCTAACCCTGAAGGAACAGAAATTCGTATTCGAGAACCTGATGAAATCTATATGTTCCTCTGGTTAGGCAAAACACTGAGCATCTAATCCTGCGAATTGATCACATGGAGGCCTGAATGTGAGAATACTGATAGTCACACCTTCTTTCTTTCCAATAGTCGGAGGATCGGAGACGCTCATTAGAGCCCTATCAGCCAAACTCAACAAACTGGGAATACAGACGGACATCATGGCCTTCAACATGGACAGAAAATGGAACCCAGTGTTGAGGGAAAAAGTCGAGCACGACGGTTCATGCAAGATCTTCAAGGTTCCCGCTATGAATCCTTTTTCGTTTCTTCACGTAAGTCCGCTATATCATCCTTTGAGGTTGAACGTCCTTCCTATGCCGAGTTTCAAGAAGAAGTTCCGAGACTATGACATAATCCATTTCCTGGGCGAAGCCGACCTGAGCGTGCCAATTCTTTCTTGGCCAGTCCAGAAACCCAAAATCATGCATTGCGTAGGTGTTGCGGGTTTGGAGAAGCAGTTTTGCCGGCATCCTATTCTTAGAAGGATGCTGACACGGGTTTTCCGCAGACTTGCCGACCTCTACATTGTTTTTACTTCGGAAGAAAGAGAAATCCTTCTAGGCATGGGTGTAAAGCCAGGCAGGGTTATGATGTGGAGTTATGGCATAGACACCGAGGTCTTTCACCTTGGTGATGCGAAGAGAACTGACAACCTCGTTCTGTTTGTCGGTAGAATCGACAACGTGAAAGGTTTACATGTTTTGCTGAGGTCGCTACGCTACTTGGACGTGGGGACTCAAGTGGTGATAATAGGACCAGTATCTAAGAGCAGTTACTTCAGTGAGATTAGCAGGATGTGTCTCGAAATAAACAGAGATGGCAAACATAATGTGAAATACTTGGGAGAGATGGATCAACACGATCTAGTGCCCTGGTATCAGAAGACTGCGGTTTTCGTCAGGCCTGATCTAGTAGGAGCAAGTGGCACTGGCTGTTCTACTCTTGAAGCCATGGCATGCGGAGCGCCGGTGATCGGAGTCCAGAATCACGTTGTCAAGCACTGTATAAACGGATTGATAGTTCCGCCGGACGACCCGGTGAAGCTGGCTGATGCCCTCCACAAGATGCTTGGGGACAGGCAGCTCAGAGAGGACTATGGAAGAGAGGGCAGACGAACAATAGAGCAGTACTACAGCTGGAATGCTGCATTGCCCAAATTGATAAAAGCCTACGATATCCTTCTAAGGAATAGCCGTCCGAACACATCAAGCATTAACAAAAACACGTAGAGGTTCATTTTCGATGAAGGTCGGTCTGATAGGTTGTGGGGGCGTAGCCAATCTTCACATGAGAGTTTACAAAAGCATGAAGAATGTAGATGTTGTTGGCGTCTGCGATTTGAATGTTGATCGCGCAAAGGCTCTGGCCAGCAAGTTTGGAGTGCCGAAAGCATTTGCAGATTACAATGATCTTTTTGAAACTAAGGATCTGAACTTCGTCGACATCTGCACACCAGTCTCAACTCATGCTCGAATAATCTGTGATACGGCCAGAAGAGTCCCGGCAATACTTGTAGAAAAACCATTGGCCCTGACTCTGAATGAATGTGACAAAGTAGTAGCAGAAGTGAAAAAGAATGGGAGCAAGCTATGTGTCAGTCACCAACAGATCTTCCTTCCCGCAATCGAGAAGGCCAAATTGCTGATTGACAAAGGTGCATACAAACTGGCATCGTTCAGAACTCTACAGAAAGAGAGTTTCGAAATTCTAAAGACACACGGACTGGCTGCAGATTGGATGGTTAGACCCGAACAAAGAGGAATAATCTGGGAGGTTTGTTCACATCTTGCCTATCTTCAGTTGCATTTCCTACCAGACATAGAGGAGGTATGTGCAGTCGGTAGCAAAGTCAAGTATCCGACCTATGATCACTTTGCAGTTCTACTACGGACGAGAGGAGAGACTTTCGGCTTGATTGACCTCTCTTGGGTGTCGAATGAGACAGAAATAGTCTATGAACTGTGTGATTCCCAAGGAAAACGAGCTCAAATATACCGAGACTTCGACTATTTTTCGGAGAGAGGGGCCTACCCCCCGCTGAGCGCACGTGGAGTAGCAAGCGGATTCTTCGCAGAAGAGAAAAGAACGCTTCAGAAGTGGTTCAAGTTCGGTGTCAATTATATTAGGAAAGACCGGTTAATCCCTCATCTCAAGCTGATATCAAGCTATTTCACCAGCATAGAAAAGAATCTCCCGCCACCCGTTCCTCCTGAAGAAGGAAGAAAGACAATCCAGTTGCTGGAGTGCATAGAAAAATCTCTAGATGAACACCAGCCGATCAAGCTTGACTCGATCAACAAATGAGAACACCTGCATAAGGAAAACGAAATCGACGGTGAATGAACCATGGTCAAAAAGTACTCTCTGATTGTTCCTCTGTCCAAACCGACTTTTGACGAGGAAATGGAAAATGCAGCTCTTTATGCTTTGAAAAATGAACATTTCGTGCTGGGCGAAGACGTATACAAGTTCGAAGAGGAATTTGCTAGGTTTTGTGGGTCCAAACATGCCATATCAACAAGTTCGGGAACTCATGCATTGCAGTTATCTCTGCTTGCTCTAGGAATCGGTCGACGAAACAATGTGATGACAACCACATTCTCGTTTGTTGCAACATCGAACGCTATCCTTCACGTGAATGCCAATCCAGTCCTCGTTGACATAGACATCCTGACCTACAACATCGACCCGCTTCAGATCCTGAAAAGAAAAAAGGAAGGAACAAGAGCCATAATTCCCGTTCATTTGTATGGTTATCCAGCGGACATGGAGCCGATAATGCATAGTGCAGCGAGCGACAACTTCAAAGTGGTTGAAGATGCATGTCAAGCTCATGGAGCTATATATCATGGATCGAAGGTGGGAACAATCGGCGATGTAGGTTGTTTTTCTTTCTATCCTTCAAAAAACATGACGGTCGGTGGAGACGGCGGAATGGTCGTCACGAACGATGAGGAAATAGCCGCGAGAACCGCAAAACTAAGAGACTGCGGCAGAGTCACAAAATATGAACATGACATTGTTGGATACACTTCCAGGCTCAACACCGTGAACGCCGCCATAGGTAGGGTGCAACTGAAGAGACTTGAAACGTGGAACCGACAAAGGATGAACGCTGCTCTTCTATACCATAAACTGCTTTCCGACTTGGACGAAGTTGTTCTCCCTCCTTCTGGAGATCGCCATGTCAAACCAGTGCATCATCTATTCGTTATCAGAGTTGAAAAGCGAGATGATCTCAAGAAGTGGTTGGAAGACAATGGAATCCAGTGCGGCATTCACTATCCATTGCCTATTCACCTGCAACCTGTATACAAGAGAATGTTCAAGTTCAGAGAGGGCGACTATCCTGCAAGTGAACTCGCCGCTCGTACTTGTCTTAGTCTGCCAATGTATCCGAGCTTAAAGAGTGACGAAATCAAGTATGTTTCTGAGAGAGTTCACGAGTTTTTCAACCGAAGTCGAACGGAGGATTGACTTTGCACAGTAGGACCAGCTTGGCTATCATTGGAGCGGGCTATTGGGGAACAAAATTGGTCAATGAATACTTGGCCTTGAGCAAGAAGAGACAGGACGTCGCTCTGATTGCAGTAGTCGACAAGTCCACTGAGAGACTATCAAGCATAGGTGAGTCATTGCATCTGGATCATTCTATTCTCAGGGAAAACTATGACGAGGTAATGGAAAATCCCGAAATAAACGCAGTTCACATAGCAACTCCGAACGAATCTCATTTCGAAATCGCCTCGAAGGCCATCGCAGCTGGAAAGCACATCTTACTGGAAAAGCCCATGTGTTTGACTTCAAGCGATGCTTTCAAACTCGCAAGATCAGCAGAGAAGAAGAATCTTGTACTGTTGATCGGACACATTTTCAGGTTCAACAATGCCATCAACAAAATCAAGGAACTGATAGAAGAAAAAAAGATCGACGGAATAAGAACTATTGAGCTAAGGTGGACATCGCTGATACAGCCCCTGCCTAATAGAGACATAATCTTTGATCTGGCGCCTCACCCCGTTGACATACTAAATCATATCCTTGAAGAATGGCCAACCAAGACTTATGTGAAAGCCAAAAGCTACGAACGAAAGAGAACTGGATTTGAAGAGATTGCGTTTGCAACGTTTGACTTCCCAGAAGGGGTGACCTCATCCGTGACGTTGAGTTGGCTGCACCATGGCCCAAGAGAGCGAACAGTCAACATTGTCAATAAGAAGTGCACCATCAAAGTCGAAGCAGTCGACCAAAGGATAACGATTTTTGAAGGAAACCAAACGAGAGAGATACCAGTCCAGAGAAACAACACGATTGAGGACGAGATAACCCATTTCGTCGATCGCATCAAAAGCAATGACCCACCAATCAACAGCGCCCTCACAGGTGTCATGAACGTAACGATCCTGGAATCGATGAAACAGAGCATGGAGCAAGATAGAGTTGTGTCGACGGTAGGAAGATAAATCCATGAACGAAAACAGATCTAGAAAAAGATCTGCATTCTCTCTGATCAGAGGTGCACAAATCGGTGAATACACAACCGTCCATGACCAAGTGAACCTTTACAAATGCAAAATAGGGAGACACAGCAAAATCGACGCATATGTATACATCGAAGAGAACGTCGTCATAGGGAACAACTGCAAGATCAGGCCATTTGTATTCATTCCGACTGGCGTAACGATAGAAGACCACGTTTTCATTGGTCCCGGCGTGATCTTCACCAACGACAAGTATCCCCGCGTTGAGGGAGACTGGCAATTGATGACGACAATAGTAAAATCAGGAGCATCAGTCGGAGCAGGCGCAGTCATTCTGCCGGGGGTAACAATCGGGAAGAACGCAATCGTTGGGGCAGGTTCGGTCGTGACAAAAGACGTTCCTAACAACGCCAAAGTTGCCGGAAACCCAGCACGGCTACTTCGTCGCTCAAAATAGTTCATGTACCAACCAATCGAAAACCATGCAAACTGACAGAGGGATTCCTTGAAAATCCTGATTGTGCCAGGCAACGACTGGGTTTCTGGTCCAAAGCAATACCTCAACGACATAGCTGAGATTCTGGGAAAGAAACATGAAATCTACGTCTGGCGTTTCGAGTTATTTGTTCACCGAAAACCGTTCAAAAAGAAGATAGAAAACGTGAAAATCCTCAATCTACCCTCGATACATTCAGACAACTTATTGATGTACTACATTGCGAATCTGATTCCCCATTCTGTGCTGTATGCTCGAGTTGTAAGGAGACTGGGAATAGATGTAGTTGTTGCTTTGAACCTCGTGCCTGCACTATGGGCATTCCTGCTCTCGCCGCCAGGAACTCTAAGAGTCTACGGGCTACAGGACTATTTTCCAGAATCTGCATCAGTATACTACAAGAGCTATCCCAAAGTGCTTCGCAGAATTCTGGAATCTTGGGCTTTGCTGGTTAACAAGTTAGGAGTCAGACTAGCTGATCTAACAATTTCCCCATGCTTTTCACTAGTAGATGTCGCTGGAAAGATGGGTTGCAAGAGAAACTTCTTCCTGCCCAATGGAGTCGACACCAATCTGTTCAGTCCCTCCAAACCAGATGAATCATTGAAGGAAAAACTCGGTACAACAAAAAATACGCTAGTCTTCTTTGGTCTGATCGAAAAATGGTTGGACTTCGACACAATGTTTGACGGCTTGAGAATTCTGAAGAAGGAATTCCCTGACTTGAAACTATTGATCGTGGGCTCCCCTCTCACAGACTATGCCAAAGATCTGGAAAAGATGATAGCGGATCGCGACTTGACGGATTCTGTGGTAATGACAGGATTCGTGCCCGAAGAACACGTCCCTCGATACTTGAGCCTCGGCTCCGCGTGTCTAATGCCCTACAGAGTGGACGAGTTCTCAGGAAAAGTTCGTTTACCCATCAAGTTCTACATTTATTCAGCTTCAGGAAAACCCATCTTGTCAGTGCTCCTCCCAGAAGTCAAGAGAACTGGAGCGAAACACATTTTCTATTATCATGATGGCGTCAGTTTTGCCAAATCTGCCAGCTTGATTTTCAAGAACGAGGAACTTAGAAAGAGCATGGAACATTTCTCAAGGGACTTTGCCATGGATTTCGACTATTCTAGGCTCGCACAAAAATGTGAAACAATTCTGGAGCAGGAGAGGCTACGCAAAAAAAGAAAGAGAACTGACACAGGCAATTGATGGGAGCAGGCCAGGAAATGGAAGACAAAGACTCTCTCCACCGCGTATCAATCATAATTCCAACAAAAAACGAAGAAGACGTACTCGAAGACTGCCTAGAATCGATCATCAGTCAATCAGTTCAGCCTTTAGAAACAATAATAGTAGACGGCGGTTCTACCGATAAAACGCTGGAAATATCCAAAAGGTTTCATGCAAGGGTTGTCATTGAAGAACGGTCTTCAAGTCCTGCAAACGCCAGGAATCTTGGAGTTGAAAAAGCCGGAGGAGACATCCTCCTAGTATTAGATGCAGACACCTTGCTAGCTAGAAACTGCCTCGAACAGGCCACGAAAGCCTTTGATGACAAAAACGTGATTGCCGTGCTTCCTTCTCAATTGGAGGAAGACCACTCCTACCTGGAACTCATTCAGCGAAAATGGACTGACGGATCAAGAACTTCCATGAGTGTTGGAGTCAGAAAGGCCAAGACTTCGGGGTTTGTGATGTTCTTCAGAAAAGAAGTCTTCGTGAAGACAAAGTTTGATACGAAATATGGCTTCGGAGAAGACGACGATTTCAGCGTGCGACTTGAAAAGACTTTCGATGCCGGCAGGATAGTAGTCAGCAGCGACTGCAAAGTGATTTCGCATTCGCCGCATACTTTGAAAGAGCTGGCCACCCGATACATGTGGTGGGGAAGAACATTCCCGACTTACTTCGCTAAACACATTAACTTCAGGTCAACGATAAACGCAGTCAGCCTTCTTTTTCCCGCGTTGCTGACAATTGGACTGGGGTTTTCCATTTTCTTTCCCCAAATCAGACTCGTCTTCATTATCTTGTCGTCATTGTTTGGGGCAAGGATTCTCACGGTGTGCTTTCGTTCCAAGTCAACGTTGTTTTTTCAGTTTGCACTGTTCGATATAGCGAGGTCGTTCCTGTTTGTTGCTGGTTTGGCTCGTTCACCATTCCTTAGAAAACGAGGAAGATAAGCGTGCAACATGTAAAAACGATGGAAAAGTGTATTGTTCGAAAGCCCACGGTAACTATGACCTTCGATTTTCGCAGATTTAGCGCTGCTGGAAGCATGTTCTAGATCAAGATTTCATATACGTTTAATAATTGCAGAATAGAACTAAAGCCTAGTAATTGTCGTCGAAGACCAAGGTTTGAGAGAATGATTGAAGGAGAAGGCGTTCGTTCAGGCGTTGCCATACTTATTGCTGCCATGAACGAAGAAAAAGGCATAGGCCCAACGATTCAAGAGATCCATCGCTACGTAAGAGACGCTCACATTTTGGTCGTAGACGGTCGAAGCTCGGACAGAACCGTCGAGATAGCCAAGGATTTAGGGGCAGCAATTCTTGTCCAAGAAAGAAAAGGAAAGGGCGATGCTGTGAATCAAGGCATCAAGAAGTTGGGCGCAGATTTCGAACACTTAGTCTTGATCGATGCCGATTTCACCTATCCTGCCCAATCCATTCCAAAGATGATTGAGATTATGAAACGGAATAAGGATGTTGGAATGGTTGTTGGAAACCGATTCAACCCCAACGCCAAGTTCAGACACGCGTCAAACGATCTTTTCTATCTTGGAAATAGAATGCTCGCTTTTGCTCAACACATGGTGAACGGTGTAAGACTTGAGGATCCCCTCTCAGGCTTGAGAATAGTGAGGAACGAATTGGCTCAGCGTTGGAATTTGAAGAGTCAGGGCTTTGATGTTGAAGTTGAAATGAACTACGCGGTAGAAAACGGAGGATACAGAATAGTCGAAATACCCATAGCCTACAGGTCAAGGCTAGGTGAGAAAAAGCTGAAATTCCACCATGGCCTCGTTATTCTAAGAAGAATGTTTGCTGAAGGTTTGAGCTAATCGTCTTCTAGTACGTACTCGTGCACGCAACGTGTTTTACTGTGAGATGGTGATAGTGTGATTAGGGTTGGTGTGATAGGTTTAGGAAAGATGGGAAAGCTGCATCTGATGAATGCTTTGCGCATTGACGGAGTCAATGTCGTGGCTGGTGCTGACAGAAATGAGGGAAACCGTCTTTTTGCCCAGAACCACCGGGTGAAAACCTATGGGGACTATGCGAGTCTTCTCGACAAAGAGAAAATTGACGCGGCTATAATATCTTTGCCAACTCACCTCAAAAAGGAAGCCGTAGTTCTCGCCTCGGAAAGCGGATTGGATGTTTTTCTTGATAAGCCACTGGCTGGAAACGCCACGGATGCCGAGGAAATTGTCCAGAAGATCAGGAAGGAAAAAACCCGGTTGACGGTTGGAGTCAACTATCGATTTTTTGACAGCGTACAAAAAATCAGAAATTCAATGGAAAGTGGAAAACTTGGAGATGTCGTCCTCGCCACATCTGAACTTATAATGAATGGTCCATTTTCACATCCTCTCGTGCCGACTCCTGTTGCAGACTGGTGGCTGAGCAAAGAAATGGCAGGTGGAGGAGCATTGTTGGATTTGGGTTACCATGTAGTCGACCTCTTTAACTGGATGTTCGGGGATCTGCAAGTAGCATATTCAAATCTGGGATGGCGGTTCAACCTACCAGTGGAAGACTCTGCGATAATCGTATTAGAATCAAAAAAGACGTCTGTCAAATGCGTAGCAAGCGTAGGCTGGTTCATGAAGATGATTTTTCCAGCCTTCAATTTCCGAATTAACCTAAACGGAACCGCTGGATCCGAATCCACAGACCGTTATGCTCCGAGTGACCTGAGAGTTCACGCGGCCAAAGAGGCTGTTTCGAACTTGCTGAGAAGAATAGCCATGAGAAAAGTCCACTACTTGTCCTATACCTATTACTACGCTTCGTTCCACAGCATACTGGAATCTTTCTTTGACATGATAAAGAAAGATGTCGACAACCCGATTTCCATTGAGCAGCAATTACAGGTCATGAGAATCATCGACGAATGCTACAAACAAGGAGGTGGATGAGGGAATGGCAAAGGTTGTGTTGACTTCACTCACGGCCAAAGACTTCTCTCAGACGGACATAAACAACACCGTCACAAAATCTCTCGATCTTTTAGGGCATAGTTTCGGGAGCAACATTAAAGATATAGTCATCAAGCCGAACCTTTGCTACTACTGGGACTATTCAACAGGTGAAACAACAGATCCGAGGGTAATTGCTCCCATAATCGACTACATGAGGAATAGACTAGGCAGAGACATCGACATATCCATTGTCGAGGCAGACGCTTCAGCAATGAAAACGAAATACTGCTTCAAAGCACTCGGCTACGACAAACTAAGCGAGATCAAGGGTGTCAATCTGGTGAACCTTAGTGAAGGAAACATTATTGACGTAAACGTGGAAGTTGCAGGCGCAAAGTTCACCTTGCCTATAAATGAGATAATGTTGCGAGCGAATCTGAGAATCAATGTGCCTAAGCTCAGGACTCACAATACGGTTGGAATGACGTGTGCCCTCAAGAACATCTTTGGAGCAATTGCCAAACCGAGAAAGTACGCCTATCACAGCAACCTTCCCCAAGCTATCGTTGGCGCCAACAAGGCAATCAGATCTGATATCTGCATAGTTGACGGAATAGTAGCAAAGGGATCTGTACCAAGAAAGCTGGGCACTATAATTGCTTCAGACGACCCTTTGGCAAACGATTATGTAGCAGCAAAGATAATGCGATTCAACCCGAAGAGAGTCCAATATCTCAATTTGGCCACAAAAGAGAAAATCGGCAATACTGACAAAATCAACCTAGTTGAAGATAACATAACACTCGCAGAGATCAGAGCCAAATTTCCCCACTACAACTATCAATGGCACAGACTGTCTTGGAAACTGCAACTCAAAATACTGAGGGCTTATGCTTACATAGTTGGAGATGTAATCCCTCCAGTGTTAGAAAAATAGACTCTCAACTCGAACAGTGAAGTCTTTCCGCGGAGGTCTTAAAGTGAGCCTAGTAAGCATCGTAAGAATCAAGCAAGGCAATTTTGAAGAGGCGATAACTGAATCCCTGCGCTTGATCCAATATTCTTTCCGAAACGATATACACGATGTTGTCATCAAACCCAATCTCTGCTACTATCTGGATTACTCAACAGGCTACACAACCGACCCCCACTTCGTCGCCTCACTGGCCAACGTCCTAAGAAAACAGATCTCAAGCGACCTGAAAATCCACATCGTCGAGTCGGACGCTTCAGCAATGAAGTGCAAACACGCCTTCCGCCTGCTAGGATACGAGAAAATGGCTCAAGACAGCAACTTGACGTTATCCAACCTATCCGAGGACAAAAGCTGCGTCGTGGACACAAACGTGAACGGTCACAGCTACAGCTTCAGGATGCCGTCAACAATCCAGAACGCAGATTTGCTGATCAACGTTCCCAAGATAAAATACACAATCAGTTCGGTAAAAATCAGCGGTGCAATGAAGAACATTTTCGGATGCAACCCTTACCCACACAAATACAAATATCATAGCCGACTCAATGAAGTCATCGTAGCCCTGAATAAAGTTATGAAGTTCAACCTTTGCATACTCGACGGCAACGTTGTTCTTGGAGACGGGACACGCAAACTAGGGCTCGTGATGACCAGTGAAGACAACGTTGCCATTGATGCCGCGTGTGCAAAAATCGTCGGATACTCTCCTAGAAGAGTGAAGTTCCTTTCTACTGCTGCCAAGGAGAAAATAGGACAAACCTCATTCCAGACCGTTGGAGTTCCGTTGGATTACTTCTGCAAAAGATTCCCAAGACGAAGTCTCTCGACTCTCGTCAAGAGTCAAGCCTTCTACTACGCGACAAAACTTGGTCTGGATAAGAAGCTGGGTATAGGTTGACGGCTGAGTTGAAGGAAAACGGTATGAAAACCACTAGACTCGGACTAATCGGATTAGGCTACATGGGGGCTATACACCTCAAGAATTGCCTCAGACTGAAGTCAGCCAAGGTTATCGCTGCAGCAGACATCTCGAAAAAAGCACTCAACAACGCTCGACAACTTGGCGTTAAGTACGTTTACAGAGAATATGAAGAGCTCTTGAAAAATCCTGAAGTCGAGGGTGTAGTCATATCCTTGCCCACGCATTTGCACTCCGTATGCGCCCAGGCTTCAGCCGAAGCGAAGAAAGACGTTTTCCTCGAGAAACCATTCGCTAGGAATCCAATGGAAGGAGAGACAATCGTACGAGCATGTGAAAAGAATGATGTTAAGCTTATGGTAGGCTACCCGTTCAGATTCGGAATGCCCTTCATGCGTTTGAAAGAGAACCTGAAAGACGGAATCCTTGGGGAGGCACAAATCGCCCATGCAACCATGGTGGGTCCCGGCCCATTCTTCCATAGAGCCGAAGGATATGCCCCTCGTCCTGTTCCATCATGGTGGTTTGACAAAGAGCTCACCGGAGGAGGAGCAATGATCGATCTAGGATGCCACATGGTAAACCTAGTCAGATGGTATTTTGGAGAAGCAAGAGAAGTCACATGCTATGTAGGACATCGGTTTAACCTGGATTTCGAAGATTATGCCGTGTGCATTTGCAGGATGAACAGTGGCACTGTTGCCACAGTAACGGTAGGATGGTTTTCGAGAGACAGTTCTGCAAAAGTCGAAGTATTTGGCACGTCAAGAATACTGACTGCAAAACGAGAGTCATCAAACAAGATTCTTAACGCCGCCCAGAATCTCACAGGATTGACGTCTAAATTCGACTTACCCTACCTTTGCGAAGAGCAACATTTCGTTAACAGCATACAAAATGACAGAAACCCTGAACCTTCAGGGCAAGATGCCGTTCGAGACCTAGAACTCATCTATCGAGCCTATAGGAACTCAGTCAGTTTAGATGACTAAAACAATGTTGACCCAACTCTTACGGAAAGCTTATCTTGCGCGCGCCATGCGGAAGAATTCATTGGGTAAGCGGATGAGGATACTGGTAAGGCGTGTAATTGAAAGCAGGTGCATTGGGGAAGAAGTCGACATTAAGTACGGCTCTTGGAACTGTGCTGGCATCAGCATCTAATACTGAGTACAGTGTGGGTGTGTTGAATAATGTGTTACTCCAGAAGTACAGGTCGTGGACGTAGCATTTTACAAGGCGCGGGTCTGAACAGCCAGCATTGCCGATGTTTATGGCTTCATTCATTCCTCTGAATGTGTTGTTATAGATTACGCCGCCGCCGCCTTTACAGTAGATTCCTTTCATAACAGTGCCGCCAGCAACTGAGCGGTCGAATACGTTGTCGTAGACTTCATATGCTCTGTGACTTGGCGTCCAGCCTTCGGTAGCAGATATGCCTCTCGCTGGGTGACCAGTCAGCACTATTTCGTTGTAAGCCTGTTTCACAACGGTGTTATGCCTGAATACATATACTCCGCCCGATGAACAAGCCACTGCATGCCGACACGCCGCGAAAAAGCAATCTTCAACGAAAACGTTTTGGTCATAGACACCCAAAATTTTTGACATGTTCGTTTCCCAAGGCGTATAATCGATATTGTAGCATCTGCCTAAGTCAACACCGTAACCGTATCCGGTTTTAGCATCGAGTGCCCCTTGCTTGAAGATATTGTAGAACGAACAGCGATCGATCACTCCCTGACTAACCCACTGAGAGTTGCCGTTGCCAAATAGGTTCCAATGGTCCATTATCCAGATTCCGGCGCTGCCTAAGTCATGGAAGCTACAGTTGTATATTCTGAAATCTCGGCAACTGCCCAGGAAAATTCCTGTGTCACCGGTTGTGGAGCCGACATAGGCACGTCCCTTGAACGTGATTCCTGTGATCACTAGTTTGCCGTGGCTTTTCCCATCCACGTTGAACATGTTGGTCTGGGAATTCGTTTCATCTTGCGGCAGTTGGAGCACTGTTCTGTTGATGCCAGCGCCTTGAATCTTCAGTCCAGTTGCTGGCACATTGATGTTGACTCTTCTTGAGCCGGTTGCATCGAAAGTGAAGTTGCCTTCAGGGATCTTGACACCTGGTCTTCCGAGTCTTATCGCTTCGTCCACTGCTTGTTGTATATGATCTACAGAACCACTTTGCGCTATGACCATCTCTGTAACTAATCCATGATTGAGGATGATGATGTATGCTGGCGTTGCACTTACGACAATGGCGGTCAACAGAACTGACGCTAACACAATACAGAATGGTAATTCAACCGTCGCTTCCTTCATTCAGGGCACAGCTTCTAACTACACGCAATCACTCTTACGGTTTCTTGTAACTTTGGGTAGACGCGTGACTTAACTAATACTGTATCGCAAATCTTAATAAAGGTTACTCACTTCGCATAGAGAGTGGGCATACCAATACGTTCTTCTAGAACTTCCTTAGAATGGACTCTGAATGAAGATGCAAGAAGATCTCGCCCACGTTGGAACAAAGGCTACGAAACGCAAGCAAATATTGAGTTGGTCCATTCGATGAGAGTGTTAATGGCGACACCTGCATATCATCCCATCAAAGGCGGAACTGAAACAGTGGTTCGTAATCTCTCGACATGGTTGAATGAAGCAAAAGTAGAAACCGACGTCCTGACGTTCAACATGAACCGAAAATGGCATCCAGCCTGGAACGGCAAAGTGGAAAAGATGGACGGAATCAAAGTCTTCAAGATACCTGCTTTGAACTGGTTTCCGGCTGCGCATTCGAATCGAGTTACACTGGGAATAAACCTCGTTCCCGGCAGATTTACAAACCTCTTCAAACACTACGACATTGTACATTTTCATGAGGCAGACCTAAGTTTTCCATTGTTCTCTTCTCTGGCTAGAAAGCCAAAGATCTTCCACCTTCACGGATTTGACCGAAACTTTCTCAAGAGATACGCTCTGAGCAGATTCATTTTGAAGCATGTTGCAGAACTGCATATCTGCTTGACAGAATCAATGAAACGCGACCTCGTGGGCCTGGGCTTCAATGGCGACAGGATCAGAGTCTTGCCCAACGCCGTAGATATTGACTACTTCAGTCCATCTGGCCCAAGAGAAGATAACCTTGTGCTTTTTGTAGGGAGGATATCATACATTAAAGGAGTCCATGTACTAATGGAGTCTCTGAGTCATCTAAGAGATCCTATTCACCTCGTAATCATTGGCCCTCCAGATTGGGATCACAAATACGTGGAAAGCATGAAGAAACTGATCGATAAAGAGAACAAGAAAGGCAAACACAGAATAACATACTTGGACGGCCAAGATCAATCAACCCTTCTAGGATGGTATCGGAAAGCAACGATCTTCGTCCTACCGTCACTCATTGAAGCATTTGGGGTCACACTCTTGGAGGCTTTGTCATGTGGAACACCAGTTGTGGCTTCAAACGTTGGCGGAATCCCCGAAATCATACATGATAATGAAGACGGAGTGATAATTCCTCCGAACAAAAGCACTGAATTGGCCCATGCGATTCAACGCTTATTGGATGACAAGAAAACCAGATCCTTTTTAGGTCAAAACGGAAGGGAAAAAGTGACAAAAAACTTCTCTAAGAAGACAACAATCCGAAAACTCCTCAAGATTTATGATGAAATGATCAATGTTCCGCGAATTGGAATCTGATTTGACTCAACCCAGAGGGACAAGAGACGCACAAAATTCTGCTGACTTTTGATGTTGAAGATTTCTTAAGTGAATCGTCAATCACAATCTTGTCTACAATTCTACAACTGCTGGCTGAGTTGGACCTCAAAGCGATATTCTTTATAACAGGGCACATGGCAGAGCGTCTCGAAGACTTCCCCAACACAGTAGACCTACTCAACGAACACGAAATAGGTTATCATTCGTCCAGCCACAGCGTGCACCCCACGATATTTGAATACACTGACATCGCAGACTACGATGAAGCTTACTCAATATCCATCAAACGAGAAACTTCACACATCAATCCCCTGACAGGCAACATAGAAGGGAAAGGAGGGCTACTTTTCCTGAAGGAGCTGTTCCCCGCCAAGTCAATAGTCGCCTACAGAGCCCCGGGATGTTGTTGGTCCCCTCCACATACTGAGGCTCTTCGAGACCTCGGGATAAACTTCGATTTCTCATCCGCCGCCTCATCATCCAACGCCGTATCCCACAAGGGCATAACCTTCTATCCATATCCAATTCTTGGCAGTTGGAACGGGAGCCTGCGAGACTACAGATTCCTAGGACAATCGGTCTTGAAGAACGAAGTGACCGTGACAGGCTTTCATCCGAGCCTGCTTGTGAGTGAAAATCAATGGGACTCAATCTACCACCGAGGAAACCCCAAGCACACTGCCCCACCAAAGCCTAGAGAGCCAGCAGAAACTCAACGTCTTGTTCGCGATTTTGAGCTGTTCCTCAGGCGTATGAGAACGCTGGAAAAAGCGAAGCTGGCACAAATAACGGCAGAACCAAGGGCATCTGAACGAAAGTTGAAACTGGGAAAAGAAATGGCTGAAAGATGTTACCAAAGAAGCATGATATGGGCGCATCGCTGGTTCAACTACGACCCCAAGTTTCTTCACAATCATTTTCTCAAGTTCTATGAGCAACCAATCCAACATCTGTACAAACCCTGATAGACGACAAGTGAAACAATGAAGCCAAAGATCACAATCGGTGTTTGTGTGAAAGATTCTGAAAAATATATTGCAGAGGCCATCCTGAGCATTTCTAGCCAGGATTTCCCCCACGAACTGTTGGAAGTGATTTTCGTCGATGATGGCAGCAAAGACAAGACATTTTCCATCATAAAGCGTCATGCTCAGCAAATAGACATGAGAGTAAAGGTTTTCCGTCAAACGTGGAAAGGCCTCGGAGCTGCGCGAAACATTGTAGTAGACAACGCTGAAGGCGACTATATTCTATGGGTTGACGGTGACATGACACTTTCCTCCGACTATATTCGGCGGCAAGTAGAGTTCATGGAAAAAAACCCCAAAGTAGGCATAGCAAAAGGAATCTACGCTTTGACGCCTGGGCCCAATTGCCTTGCGACTCTCGAGATCTACTCCAGAGCAGTTTCAAAAATGGTAGATTTTAACTACAAAAATCAGACACGTGCAAAATCCATGGGAACCGGCGGATGCATTTATCGGACTAGAGCGATAAAACAAGCAGGCGGTTTTGATATCGGTTTGACAGGATACGGAGAAGATTTCGATGCCGAATACAAGATTAGAAGCGCAGGATGGGTACTCTCAACAACGAACGCCTATTTTCGCGATTATGAGAGGCACGGCCTCACGTCTCAGGAACTTTGGACAAGATATTTGAGACGCGGTCATGACTCCTACTACTTCCAGCACAAGAACAAAGATCTTCTGAGGATCTACAGCATGTTACCACCGATCGCATTTGCGACTGGACTCCTGCACTCCTTCAAAGTATACAAATTGACGGGCCAGTCGACCGCGTTTCTTCTTCCACTTCATTATACTCTGAAAAACACAGCCTGGACAGTGGGGTACATTAAGACCCGAATGAACGCTCGTACTATGCGCTGAACCACTAAGCGAGTGCAAAGACATGTTGGCTTTGAAAACAGTCGAGAAGGTGAACGCTTGCTATCGGTGAAGTTGCGGTCTTTGATGAAATCCAAAACGATTTTTGCAGGAGTGCTGGTGTTCCAGTGTCTCTTCGTACTCGCAGTCCTACTAGATATTCCGGTTTTCAGAGCGATCCTCGTGTCTATCTACTTGGCTTTCATCCCGGGTTTTATTCTACTACGCATAACAGACTTCAAAGAATTGGGAGGCTTGGAAACATTCGCACATTCAGTAGGGCTCAGTCTCGCTTTCTTGATGGTCGCAGGTCTATTGATGAATGAGCTGGGACTTGCGTTCGGAATCACAAGACCACTGACGACATTATCATTCGCGCTGGTGCTAAATTCTGCTCTTCTAATAATGGGCCTCCTCAGCTCTCCAACCGAAGGAAGCGGTGTTGAAAGCTTCGGATCTCGAGCGATCAAGTACATCAAGTCTGTGGAAAAATCACCCTTAGTTCTGCTATATCTTTGCTTACCATTCCTGAGTATAGCTGGCTCTGTATGGAACAATCTGTACCAAGACAATTCGATTCTTCTGGTAATGATAGGAGCCATTGCTGTGCTCTTTGCAGTGGGTCTCCTCATGGAGAAGTCACTGCCACCGAAACTCTATCCTCTCGTTTTGTTGGCGATCGGCGTTTCACTTCTTCTACATCGTTCGCTTGTGTCCAACTATGCTCAAGCGCAAGGATCCGACATCTACGGTGAATTGCGAGTTTTCAGAGTGACTCTAAACAACGCCCAATGGGGACCGCTACAGGGGTATCTGTTGAATTTCCGAGGATATAGCAGATACAACGACATGCTCAGCATAACCATTCTGCCCACGTTTATCTCGAGTCTCACAAACATAAACCCAGAGCAAATAATGAAGATTCTATTTCCACTGTTCTTTTCGTTCGTTCCTTTGATCATGTATCGCGTCTGGGAAAAGCTTTTCAACCCGAGAACAGCCTTCATAGCCACATTTTTCTTCATGGCTGAACAGACTTTCTACATGGAAATGCTTGGGCTCACAAGGCAAATGATTGCAGAACTGTTTCTTGGACTTCTTCTCTTACTGGTCTTAAACCGAGACATGAATTTGCGCAAGAGGACCGGGCTCTTCGCCATTCTTGGTTTGGCTTTGATAGTGTCACACTACGCACTATCCATGATATTCATGCTCTTGCTTCTTGCTGGGTTAAGCTTATCATTCTTGAAGAGTCTTCAGGAGCACGGATCCACAAGAATAACTCTGGCCATGGTTCTCATGTTTTCAGTCATGATGTTCTCGTGGTACCTCTTCACTGCAAATTCGGCTACTTTCGATAGCATTCTGATGTTCACAGACTACATACGAAAACAACTGGGAGACTGGTTGACCCCTGCCTCTAGAGGAGCTACCGTTCTGAGGGGATTAGGACTTGAGGCATCACCATCGATATGGAACACAGTGAGCAGAGGATTTGCATACTGCATACAACTGCTGATAGTCGTTGGATTCGTCGGCATACTAACGAAACGCGTGAAGTCAGATATCAGCAAGTCCTATTTAGTGTTCGTATCGACGTCCATGGCGCTGTTAGCTGCGCTCGTCGTAGTGCCCGGATTCGCGGCAACATTAAACATGACAAGATTCTACCACATATTGTTGTTCAGTTTGGCGCCCATATTCGTGTTAGGTGTAGAAGTTGTCACAGGAAGGGTTTTCAAGAGGAAAGCGAAGCTCGCAAGTTCAGTTTTGGTCCTAATCATTCTGGTCTCCTACTTCCTCTTTCAGACCAATTTCGTATACGAGGTTGTTAAGAGCGACAGTTGGTCACTACCTCTGAGCAAGTACCGAATGGACGCACTACGTTTGTATGCTGGCTACGCCTACCTGGATGAACAGAGTATTACTGGAGCTCATTGGATCTCAGAAAACATTGACAAACGGTATTCTCAGGTCTATGCAGATTTCCAGTGTATGGATGGTGCACTGAACCATGAAGGAATAAGACTCAACTATGAAATCGAAACGTTGACTAACACCTCAGCCATACTAGCACGTCCACAGTTTCCCAACGCAACAGTCTACTTCAACCGTTTAAACGTGATCTATGGAATCGTTGCTGGGCTAGGAGTTGGCAATTGGAACGCCACAGAGATTCCATATGTTTCAGATCTCAGCGTGGTATACTCCAATGGCGCCTGTGAAATTCGCAAATAGAATCGCTAGAATCCCTTGAATGCTGCCACTTGAGTGAATAAGAACATGGAAGATGACTGAGAATGGAAAACGCCCTCATCAAAATGTTGCGGCGGAGCAAGAGAACAATACTGCTAGTAGTCTTCGTTGCAGCAACAGCTATAGCATTTGGCAGCGCAATCGTGATCCTGTTCGACGGCTTTAGCGATCTTCACTTTCCCAGTTTGGGGACAATCCACACAATAGGTGTCGAAGCATATTGGGACAGCACTCTTCAAACCAAGGCAGAAGAATTCGAGTGGGACACCGTTTGGCCAGGAGCAACGCGAAACATCACTTTCTACGTGCTTAGTCAAAGCAACATCGAAACATCTCTTGAGTTAAGAACGGAGAACTGGGTCTTCAACAATACAAATAGCGGGATTATTCTGGGGCCAAGCAACACCACCTCGTTCATGCGTCTGGAACTGACATGTAATGAGACCGCAATTCCTCCAGGGAAGGTGGCAGAAGCAACACTTTCTCTTATCGTAGGCGACTCTCCAGAATTCAGCAAGTTCCTTGTCGCCAATGAAGTGGTTACGTTCAGTGTCGACGTATACGTCAGTGCGCGTGAAAGCGCACGCTGACTTCAACCGTCGAGATTCCCCCGCGCGCGGTGAAACAAAGCAATTCGGTTTCGAGATGCGAATCTTTGCACCATTGATTTAACATTCAGCACGCTCGCGAACTTTCGTCTAGAGGAATCCTCCAGAACTCTTAAGACAACAGCCGACAACGATTTAGCATATGGAGGAGACTTCTTGAAAATTCTAATCGCCCTCTCAGTTCTTCTTATCTTGTCTGCACTTCTTTCAATTTCCTTCATGACACCGACGAATGCCGAAACCATATTCTCCGACGGTTTCGAATCGGGCGACTTCTCAGCCTGGACAGAAAAAACAGTAAGTGAAAGCCCGTGTTCATTGACTGCTTCTACGACACAAGCACATAGTGGTTCATGGTCAGAAAAAGCGGAGGTCTCTGGAAGTGGGTGGACAGATGCATATGTCTACAAGAACATCGAACAACATTCAACAGCCTACACTAGCCTCTACGTTTACATAGAAAGTTTCTCTGCTGAGCACTATATCAGAGGCCTCACGTCTTCCAGCGGTGCAAAACTGGTTGCCTATTTCGGCCTTCGCAGTGACCGTTCGCTTTGGCTCTTCTACAGAAACAATGGGTCTTTCTATGAAGTCACTAGTTCAACGAAACTAGCGATGAACACATGGGCAAACATCCAACTGAAAACGACAGTAGGCGACACGAGCGGTGAATGCAGAGTCTGGAAAGACGGAGACGAGGTCCCGGATTTGACGCAAGTGGGTCTAAACAACTCGGACGCTATCGGCATACGAAGAATCGGATGCGGCATCATTGCGGCATATTCCGTAAACGCTACCATCTATTTCGATGACGTCACAGTTGATGGATCATACATTAGGCCGTCGTATGAAGTGACTTTCAATCAATCAGGCCTCGGCCCATCTGCAGTCGGAAATGTCGTGAAAGTGAACGGGTCCTCGAAAACCGTTGGTAACATGCCTTACAGTCAATGGATACAGGAAGATTCACAATTGAATTACACCTACGAAGATACAGTTGCCTCCAATGTTACAGGCGAGAGATACAATCTCTCAAACACTACAGGCCCTGCTTCTCCGTTCAATGTGACCTTAACGGTCACAGTCACCGGGAACTACCGAACGCAATACTATTTGACTTTAGATTCCCTATACGGAGAACCCAATCCAACAAGCGGTTGGTACTATGAAGGGGAAGTTGTCAACGCATCAGTCCCATCTCCTTCCCTCGGTTCAGACGGAACTCGCTATGTTTGCACGGGATGGAACGGAACCGGAAGCGTCCCTCTGTCAGGAACTGGCACCGGTGTCACATTCACGATTACTGAACCCTCAAGTATTACATGGAACTGGCAGACTCAGTATCTGTTAAGTGTCCTTACAGACCCGTCTGATTTGTCTCCACGACCAGAAATCGAGCCAATTGGCGAACCGGTCCCCCTGTGGGGCTGGTGGTATGATGCTTTCACAAACGTGACACTGACAGCCCAACCAGTCTTGGAGAATGAATTCAACAACTGGGACATCGATGGAATCCCTCAAGAAAACGAAACAAATCTGGCGACCGTGACCATGGACGCGCCTCACGTAGCTACAGCTCATTACACTGCAATCCATCTGTGTCTGCTCACTTTTGACCAGACAGGACTCGATGACACCACAACAGGAACGGTTGTGACAATTAACAGCTCAGCGAAGTATTTCACAGACTTGCCCTTCAACCAATGGGTAGACGAGGGCTCTCAGATAGAATACAATTATGAAAATACTGTGGCAACAAATGTTACAGGCAAGAGGTCTGAACTGACCAACGTTACAGGCTCCACATCCCCCTTCAACGTAACTGGCAATGCCACAGTCACAGGAAACTACAAGATACAATACTACTTCACGGTATCGTCTATTTTCGGGTCCCCATATCCAACGAGCGGATGGAATGACACTGGCACAGAAATCACGGCCTCTGTTGTCTCTCCTGTGCTCGGTTCTGATGGCACTCGCTATGTCTGCGTCGGATGGAGTGGAACTGGAAGCGTCCCTGCGTCTGGGACTACAGCCTCTGTGACGTTTGTATTGCTTGAGCCCTCAAACATCACATGGAGCTGGAAGATACAGTACAGTCTGACGGTCTTAACGAACCCTGCAGGTTTGCTTCAACCATTAAGAGATCCAACCGGAGATCTCGGCGGGGCCGACAACTGGTGGTACGATTATTCTCTGAACGTGACTCTGACGGCCCAACCGAATACTGACTACGTATTTGATGGTTGGGATGTTGACGGAAGTTCATATGGTACCGGTGTGAACCCGATAGTTGTGAACATGGATGGGCCTCACATAGCAAGGGCGAATTCCACGTATGTTCCTCCGGTTGTGCACGACATTGCCGTGACTGAAGTTACAGTCGCCAAAACTGTTGTCGGTCAGGGCTATTCATGCTCTTTAAACGTTACGGTCGAAAATCAAGGAGGCGGATCAGAAGACTTCAATGTCACGCTTTTCGCAAACATGACACTTATCGCCACTAGAACGGTGACCAACCTTCAGATCGGAGAGTTTTCGTTCTTTGAGTACTCTTGGAACACAAGTGGCCTCGACTACGGAAACTACACTTTGAAAGCCGTTGCCGAAACAGTCCCGGGCGAAACCAACACAGCGAACAATAACTTCACCTGCATAAAACCAGTTCACGTAGGTGTTCCGGGTGACGTTTCCAGTTCTGCGCCAGGCGTCTATGATCAGGTGTGCAACATGAAGGACGTAGCTTACTTGATCATACTGTTCAACACGAATCCGTCTTCGCCGAACTGGAATCCCAACGCGGACGTCAACAGTGATGGCGTCGCAAACATGAAGGACATAGCCATCGCCATACTCAACTTCAACAAACACGAGTAGAACTTGAACGTGCGGATTGAAAATCTGTTATAGTGCGCGCTCAACATTATGGCAGAAAGCGCTCGCTATAGAAACGCCGGGAGAATGTGAGCTTTTCGACGATTGCAGACAGAGATACATGCCTCAGTAACGCTCGATAATACTTTGATGCCTAGCGAAGGAACTTTCAGGATGTGTAGTCAATGAGTGAAGATGCCACCAAGATTCTGATTGCAGAGTATATGCCGTCTCTGAACAAGGGCGGGTTGGAACTGCTTGAAGGCATTCTGAAGACTTTCGATGCCTTGGGGCAGGTAGATGTTGCCGTATTTTCCCTTTATCCAGCACTCGACAGCAAGCGTTACCCTGCAGGCTGGCATTTGATTGACATATGCAGAGACTTGCACGTTGAGCGTTTTCTTCGCGGAAGTTCAGCAAGTTCCCAGCTCTTGGCTTCTGTATATGCAGGTACTCAGCATCTTTTCTTCGTTTTGCTGTTCACGCTGTTCGGCAAAAACGCAACCGGTTTGATGAAAAGCCCTCTCTGGCAAAGGTATTGTTCAACGGATGTTTTCATAGCCTGCATTAATGAGGATGACTGCGTTAACGGGAATTATCTGCGGTTCAGTCCAGTCTACATTTCTATGCTAGCCAAGTCACTTCGCAAACCGGTTATTGTTTATGCCAATAGCACTACGAAGACGACAAATTCTGTTTGGATTTGGCGGTGGCAATCAAGGATGGTGTGGAGAATTTTGGCAACGTATTTTCTCAACAACATGGATCTCATTACCACAAGGGATCGAATCACTTACGAACTCTATAAGAGTTTTATCAAAGGGAAAACACCACTTCACTTCACCGGCGATGTCGGCATCCTAATGGATCCTGTTGATCCATTGAGGGCCAAGAGAATTATGAAGCAAGAGAAAATTGTCAAAGACGGCAGACTGCTTGTTGGCGCTTCGATAACCCGACGCCTTCTTCTACACGCTTTTCCAGAATATCCCAACTACAAAGAGAGATATGAAAAAGGCGTGAGTGAGATCGCGAAGGTCTTCGACAGACTAGTTGCGGGTTATCATGCAGATATTGTATTCATACCTCACTGTATCGAACATACTAGAAACAATGACGATCGAATTGTCGGACGCGACATTGTCAAGAAGATGGAGAGCAAATCCAACGTCAAAGTCATCACCAATGAATACAGTCCCCAAGAATTGAAAGGCCTTATTGAACAATTCGACATTTTTGTCGGCGATCGTGTTCATGCTCTAATAAGCGCACTTTCCATGAATGTGCCCTGTTGTGTGCTTGCATACCGGTCAGACAAGAGACCTTACAACCTGATCGGAAAAGACTTCAAACAGGAAAAATGGATCTTTGAAGTTGAAACTCTGACTTCTGATGCCCTTTACAGACTTCTGACCGAACTAGTGCTCGCGTCCGAAGAGATCCGTAGAAATCTGCCTCTTTTGACGCAACATGCAAAAGAAAGAGCTTGCCTGAATGGCCAACTGCTTAAAATACTAGTCGACACACGTGCCACAAAATCTCAAAAACATGCGTGAAGCGGCTGCGTCCAATCGATCACTGATCTGTACATTGCCATCGCGCGCGCTACGCAGGCGTCACGGCACTTTGCACTAGTGACAGAGTAGTCAGCGATATATCTTCATGTTAACAAGTGTTATATGCTAGTTCATGCAGAGTCGGTTTGCGTATGGAACCTATTAGAGACGTACGCAAAAGAAACCGATTGATTGTTCTGCTGCTCTTTCCTGTAACGACTATTGTCTGGCTTTGCGGATGGATACTATATTGGAAAGGTTCTCAAAGTGGGCCACTCAAAATGCCTACGCCAACCAGCGACAACGGAATAGAGATAAGAGCTGCAATTTTCGAAGAAACCGAACAATTCAATACTTAGTGCGTACGTCCATAAATGATTTCATCGAGGCTCAGCAAAGTTGAAGGTAACGCGTTAACGGGCAACTTTCAAGGCAACTATTGCGCATGCATGGGTCTTTGTTCTAGAAGAGAACTACATATAGAAATTTAAGCACACGTTCCACTATGTAGATATGTTCTAGGAGAGAGGAAAATATGAGAATTAAGTCGGCAACAACCCTCTTACTTGTCACTATATTCACAATTTCCATAATTTCAGCAATATTCTACACGCCACCAAGCAAGATCGTTTCAGCGAGTCCAGATTGGCTGGTTGGATGGAACAATAGAAGGTTGATGACCATCGACGGCTCAAAGGTTGATGCTGCGCTTACTGATTTTCCTGTTTTGGTGAAGCTTCAGTCGTCGTTCTTCGATTTCAGCAAAGCCCAAGGTAACGGACAGGACGTGCGCTTCACAAGTTCAGACGGCACAACCCTGTTGAAATATGAGATCGAAAAGTGGAACAGTGCAGGCGGAGAAGCCTACGTATGGGTCAAGATACCTTCAGTGACAAGCGGCAGCGACACAACATTTTATACGTACTACGGAAATGCTGGCGCTTCAGACGGCCAGGAAAAGACAAGCGTGTGGAACTCAAACTTCAAGATGGTTCAACACCTCAAAGAGACATCTGGAACACACCTAGACTCTAGTTCAAACGCCAACAATGGTTCACCACTCAACGGAGTAGTACAAGGTACGACCGGAAAAATAGACGGAGCCGATAGCTTCGACGGAACCAACGACTACGTTGATTGTGGTAACAGCTCAAGCTTGACTCAGACAGAGTTCGCTATTGAAGCTTGGATCAGGAGAAATGGAACCGGCGTTGCCACCTCAACAGGTACAGGCGGTATGCTCGTCGCAGAGCCTCTCATTGCGAAAGGCAGAGGCTACGCGGAAACAATTGGCCTCAACGTGAACTACTTCCTAGGCATAAACCAAGGAAACAAGACGTTTGGCTTTGATTTTGAAGACAACATCACCGGTCTAAACCACCCAATATCTGGCACGACAACCGTAACAGACGGACAATGGTACTATGTTGTGGCAACACACAACGGGACATCGGCACTCTACATCAACGGCGCATTGGGCGCTTCAAACCTGACAGCGAGGACGGCTGATTACAACCCATGGTCAGTCTCAGTAAGCACGGCAATTTCGGGGGCTGGAGCTGGCACTCCCGCGGGATACTTTAATGGAACAGTGGACGAAGTTCGTATATCAAATAAAGCGTTCTCGGCGGCCTGGGTAAAGGCATCCTACAATTCTGGAAACAATTCTCTGCTGACATATGGAACGGAAGAGCAAATTGCACCAGCCTATTCGAATGTTGCAGTGACATCGACGAAGGCGGGAAGTTCCTGCGAGTTTCAGGTGAAGTGGAGTGACGCCGATGGACTTGACAAGTGCTTGTTTTCTACTAACAATACGGGAGTGTGGCAGAACGAGTCTTTGTCTGTGTCGGGGACTGAGAGTTGGGCAAACAAAACGCTGACGCTGACTAGTGTGGCAGGGGATAAAGTAGGTTACAGATGGTACTGCAACGACACAGATGGCAACATGGGTGACACGGGCGGAAGAACACTCACAACCTCTGGCGACTGGTGGTACTACAAGAAAATCGTGTTCAATAACGCTCTGATATCAGAAAACCTGGTGAATTTCCCAGTGTTGATAAACCTGACGAAAGCAGGGTCAGAATTCTGGAGCCACGTCGGATCAAGCTATCATGATCTTCGTTTCGTTGATGCCGATGGTACGACTGACTTGCACTTTGAAGTTGAATACTGGAACTACGCGGCAAATGAAGCACTAGTCTGGGTCAAGGTGCCGACAATAGACGCGAATTCTGCAACAGACTTCATTTACGTCTACTACGGTAATCCGAGTCCGCCTCCTTCGTCATTCCTGAACTCACCTCAGACATGGAATGCCGACTTCAGGATGGTCCAGCACTTGGAAGAAACGAGCGGAACACAGTTCGATTCCACGATTAACGATAACGATGGCACTCCTACGAACGGGGTGACTCAAGGGCTCTCACCGAGCTTGATTGACGGTGCTGACAGATTCGACGGGACGAATCAATATGTCAACTGCACAAACAACGCGAGTTTGAGAGTCACGACATTCACACTTGAGGCTTGGATCAACAAGACGGGAACTGGTGTGGCCACTGGCACGGGCAGTGGAGGCTTTCCAAGCCCGTCGAGCATAATTCCAGTTCTAACGAAAGGAAAATACCAGGTTGATGACCCTGGATACAATGTCAACTACTTCATAGGCATAGTCTTGTCGAACAACACAGTTGGGTTTGATTTCGAAGACAACACAAACGGAGGAAATCACCCACTATGCAGCATAACAGCAATCACAAACAGCCAGTGGTACTACCTGACGGCAACTTATGACGGAACATCAATGAAGATATACATCAATGGCGCCTTAGACATTGCGCGAGCATTCTCAAACAGCACGACCGTGCCAGACACCAACCCCTGGTCAGTCGCGATAGCCTCAGCAATCTCCGGACCAGTAGGCGGTACACCTGCACGCGACGGCGCCTTTGCGGGTCTGATAGATGAAGCACGCATTTCAAGTGGAGCCCGTTCAGCAGAATGGATAAAGGCACAATACCTCAGCATGGGCGATCAATTCGTGACCTTTGAGGGAGAGGTCTTTGTGATTCCTGAATACTGGCTTGGAGCGTTGCTGGGTCTCGTCGCATGCTTTGCAGCTTTCGGGTTCTTCACACGGTTCAAACGCATCAAAGCGAAAAACTTCAGTCAGCGAAACCTTGGAGTGTGACGGCAAATGCGATTCAAAACACTAGTTTCCCTCTCTTTAGTACTTGTTTTGTTGTTGCCAATTCTATTTTCAATACCAGCTCTCTCGGCTAGCATCTTCAGTGACGGGTTCGAGTCAGGCAGTTTCAGCGCGTGGACTGGTACAAGTAACGAGGCACCTTCCTCACAATCAGTGCAGAGCACTGTCAAACACCATGGCACATGCGCTGCATCCTTCACTGCCGCGGCAGGTTGGCACCCGACTTACGCTTACAGGACGATTGCGAGCAGTAGTAACCTGTATACAAGATGCTATTTCAGGGTGAACCATCTCCCAGACAGTAGCGGAGACTGGCAAAACATTCTTCAACACACCCAAACTGGACAGGATTTCACGGTGGGATATGGTGTTCAAGTTCAGTTGTATAATGACGCGGGAACCATAAAGTGGAGACTGAAGGTGAAAAGCGATGGAGCAGTCACACAGTACAGTTCAGGTTCAGCATCGCCGCCACCGACTGTAAACACGTGGTTCAGCGTTGAACTCTACACGTACGCGGGTTCAGGTGCAAACGGCGAAACCCGCCTCTATGTTGACGGAACCCAAGTCAACATTCTGACTGGTTTAGATTCAGACACGTCGTTCACTATGACAAGCGTGAGAATCGGAGGCGCTGTATACGCCGGAGCCACGGCCATCAACATAATTGATTGCGTGGAAATAGCCGACACCTACATCGGTCCCGAGAGTGGTTTGGCTTATTCCAACATTGGAATCAGCAATACAAAAGCAGGCGTGCCCTGTCAATTCCAGGTCAAATGGACTGACACCTACCCATTGGACACCTGCATATTCATGACAAACAACACGGGAACATGGAAAAACCATACAATACCCGTGTCTGGAACAGAAAGCTGGGCAAACATCACTTTGACCTTGAACAACACTGTCGGTCTGCTGGTAGGATATCGGTGGATCTGCAACGACACAAGCGGCTACCAAGGAGACACCGGAACAAGAACGCTATTAATATCGGGTGACTGGCAATACGCCAAGAAAGTGTATTTCAACAACGCAGCCGTTGCCAAAAACCTTGCGAACTTTCCGGTGCTGATCAATCTTACGAGAGCTGGCTCAGATTTTTGGAGCCACGTGAATTCAAGCGCCACAGATCTACGCTTCATGGATCGAGACTGCGTGACAGAGCTGTACTGTGAGGTGGAGTACTGGAATTATGCTGGACACGAAGGGCTTGTGTGGGTCAAAGTACCACAGATCGACGCAAGCTCCTCATCAGACTTCATCTATCTCTATTACGGCAACCCAAGTCCTCCTTCTCCTGCACTGTTCCACGATTCCACAAAGGTATGGGGAGACTACAGGCTTGTTCAGCACCTAAAGGAAACGTCAGGAACCCATCAAGACTCAACCTCCAACAACAACGATGGCTCGCCAGTAAATGGTGTTCTGCAAGGTGTTACTGGAAGGATTGATGGCGCCGATGATTTTGACGGAACCAACGACTATGTGAGCTTAGGCAACAGTTCAAGCTTGACTCTCACGCAATACACAATAGAAGCTTGGATAAGAAGAGATGGAAACGGTGTGGCAACAGCAACCAGCGGCGGAACCGGTGGCTTCACTGGCGAACCAGTGGTTGCAAAGGGCAATTCATACAATGACAATCCAGGTGTGAATATTAACTACTTCCTTGGCGTACGGCAAACCGATAAGGTTGTGGGCTTTGACTTCGAGGACATTGAGAACAGCGGGCTTAATCACGCGGTGCTCGGTGTTACGCCTTTGGTTGACGGCCAATGGTACTATGTTGCAGCAACGTACGATGGCACGACAAGGATATTTCTGAATGGTAACTTGGACGTTTCGACATATTTGGGCGTGACGCCTGATTCCTGTCAATGGGCCGCTACAATAGGCACAGCAATATCAGGTGCAGGCGCAGGAACTCCTGCTGGAGCCTTCAACGGAATCGTAGATGAAGTACGCATCGCGAGTGGTGCACGTTCAGCGCAATGGATTAAAGCGCAGTACCTGAGCATGACAGACGGGTACGTCACGTTTGGAAGCGAACAAGCTCCGCACGAGCCCCCGAACAAACCCGTCAATCCTGTTCCTATCGACGGAGCAACGGACGTTGCAACCTCAACGACGCTTTCAGTAGACGTGTCGCATCCCGACGGAGATTCAATGGACGTTTCATTTTACCAGGCTGGAACAGAGCCGCCAGAAGCCTTCACACTGATCGCTCTTCCTGACACGCAGTTCTACTCACAAGATTACCCAGCGATCTTTGACACCCAGACCCAGTGGGCCGTGAACAATGCAGCGGACATGAACATAGTGTTTGTGACACAGGAAGGAGACTTGGTCAACACCGACAGCAGCGCCACTCAGTGGCAAAACGCGAACCACAGCATGAGCATACTGGACAATGGCGACTTTGGCTGGGGAATGGCGCCTGGAAACCACGATTTGAACGGCGGCCCAGGCACGAACTTCAACACGTACTTCCCGTTCAGCAGGTTCAGCGGCGAAACCTGGTATGGAGGAGCATACAACGACTTCAGCACCAACAATTATGAACTGTTCAAAGGTGGAGAGGACAACTATCTCATCCTCCACCTTCAATACGACTCAAACGATACAGTACAATCATGGGCCAACACGGTGATAACCAACCATCCGAACGCAAGGGTCATAATCGTCACTCACCGCTTCTTGTTGGCGGACGGAACAAGAGACGCTGTCACACCCGTGCAGCACTTGTGGGACAATGTAATAACTCCACACGCAGAACAGGTCTTCCTTGTACTATGCGGACACTACGTTACCAGTGGCATTGGAGAAGCCTCCAGAACGGACATAGTAAATGGACACCCCGTGCACCAGATTCTCGCAGATTACCAGACGAGGACACCTGGCGGATCGGGCTGGCTACGCATATTGGAGTTCCATCCAGCAGAAGACAAGATCTATGTGAAGACGTATTCGCCATACTTGAGCCAATACGAAACAGACGCGAACAGTCAGTTCACGTTGGACTACGACATGACAGGGGAGGCGGGGATTCCTACAACGCTAATTGGAACAGCATTGAACGTGCCCAGCGGAACCACAGCAACAGTGCCATGGTACGGGCTTAGTTCTTTGACAACTTACAACTGGTACGCGGTTGCCATGGATTCTGAAGGAGCAACCTGTCAATCCGACACGTGGAGCTTCACCACACGAGTGTCAAGCGACCCAACATTCTCCAACATTTCGCACAACACTACACTCGCAGGCGCAGTGTGCAAGTTCACGATAAAATGGACTGATCCAGACGGACTAGACAAGTGCATATTCAGCATAAACAACACGGGAATATGGGTCAATTCCACCCTCCCAGTTTCTGGAACAGAAAGCTGGGCAAACACAACACTGACATTGCTCGGAACTCCAGGAACAGTCGTTGGCTACCGATGGTACTGCAACGACACGCTAGGCAACATGGGCGAAACGGGAATAAGAACCCTAATCACGTCTGGCGAATGGCAATACGCCATGAAAATCACCTTTAGCAATACTGGAATAGGCGAAAACCTGATCAACGTGCCGGTACTCGTGAATCTCACGCGGGCAGGAGCTGCCTTCTGGAGCCATGTGAGTCCAGACTTCAACGACCTGCGCTTCTTCGACGGCGACCCGACGGAACTTTACCACGAGGTTGAATACTGGAATTATGCTGGGAAACAGGGGCTCGTGTGGGTGAAAGTACCGCAGATCGATGCTGGTTCGGCATCCGACTTCATATGGCTCTACTACGGAAACCTCAACCCCCCAGTTAATCCTTACAATTCTCCTGCAAACGTTTGGGACAGCAACTATGCACTTGTCTTGCACTTGAGCGAATCAAGCGGCACGCGGTACGACTCGACAGTCAACAACAACGATGGTTCTCCTGGCGGCACCCCAACCGCAACTGCAGGCACTATGGATGGCGCCTGCGACTTTGACAGCTCAACCGATTACCTCGAAGTTCCTGACTCGGCGAGCCTCGACTACGACGACGTTGTCACGCTTGAAATGTGGCTCAACCCCCACGACGTAGACACTAACTTCGGTGGCATCGACAAGGGCCAATACTCGATATATCTCATGGGCAATAACACTGCAGGGCAATACGGAAAAATCAGACTCGGCAAGTCCACCATTGGAACCATCTTAGCCTCCAATACTGCGCTACCGGAAAACAGTTGGACCTACGTCGTCGGAACAAAGAGCGGGACTGCGGCAAAGATCTACCTGAACGGAATACTCGACGCCCAAACGACCACTGCGACGGATACTGGAGTAAACAATGCTCTCAATCTAAGGATCGGACAACGCGCAGCATATACGGGCGAATACTTGAACAGTGTGGCGGACGAAATTCGCATTTCAAACATCGCACGCTCCGCAAACTGGATAAAGGCTCAATACTTGAGCATGAGTGATCAATACGTTACTTTCGGGTCCGAACAAGGAATTCCTCATCCACCAGACAAACCGTTCAACCCCAGCCCAGCAGACGACGCAACAAACGTTCCAACATCAACAACCCTTTCAGTCCAAGTCACCGACCCGGACGGAGACCCGATGGATGTTTCCTTCTACCAAGTCAACCAGGCATCACAACCAGCCGAGAATTTCACTATAGTCGTGCTTCCAGACACACAGTATTACTCAGCAGCATACCCCACAATCTTCAGCAACCAAACTCAGTGGATTGTCGACAACAAAGCGAACATGAACATATTGTTCGTAACACACGAAGGCGACATCATAGACAGCTATACAACAACCGCTCAGTGGCAAAACGCTAACAGCAGCTTGAGCAAACTCGATACAGCTAACATAGCGTATGGCTTAACAGTAGGGAACCACGATGCAAACAGCGGGACATCATACACTAACTACAACATGTACTTCCCGGTCAGCAGATACAGCGGCAAAACCTGGTACGGCGGCGCTAACGGTACCATCAACGCGAACAGCTATCAACTCTTCACTAACGGAGAAGACCAATACCTGATATTACACCTTGAATATGATGCAAATAGCTCAGTACTTGCATGGGCGGGCACCGTACTATCAAACAACCCGAACAGAAGAGTAATAGTAGTCACACACGATTACATGGCAACTCCTCCAGGCAGCTCAAGAACAACATATGGCACTACCCTGTGGAACAACTTCATCTCACCTCACGCTGACCAAATCTTCCTCGTTCTATGCGGACACTCTTTGGGAGAAGACAGTAGAACAGACGTCGTCAACGGCCACACAGTCTACCAACTACTCGCAGATTATCAAGGCCTCTCAAACGGCGGCAACGGCTGGCTCAGAATACTTGACTTCCGCCCAGCCGAAGACAAGATCTATGTCAGAACCTACTCGCCTTACCTGAACCAGAACGAGACCGATGCGAACAGCCAGTTCACACTCAACTATGACATGACAGGAACTGCCGCAATTCCTCCGACACTCATAGGCATAGACATAGACGTGCCCAGCGGCGACACGGCTTCAGTGCCGTGGACAGGACTAGATTTGGGAACAACCTACTACTGGTACGCAGTTGCGAACGACGGCAACGGAGGAAAAACCCAATCTGACACCTGGAACTTCACAACATTCACAACAGTGGAGTACCATCTGAACCTGAACGTTGGCTGGAACATGGTCAGCTTCCCAGTCATTCCGGCAAACACGACTTTCGCAAGCATATTCACCGGCAAAGGCTACTATCAAGTGCTTACTTGGAGCGGCACAAGCTACGTGACTCCGACTAATGTGGAAGCAGGCCGTGGCTACTGGGTCCTAGTGCTATCTTCGACTACAGTTGACATCACCGGCGTGCCAGTTGAAAGCTACGAGCGAGATTTGCCGGCTGGTTGGAGCATGATCGGCTCAGTCTACGGCAAAACAGTGAATGCAGGAACGGTCTTCTCAGGATACTATCAGCTACTCACGTGGAGCGGGACAAGCTACGTCACTGCAACGACCATAGAGCCTGGAAAAGGTTACTGGGCACTAGTCCTAACGCCAACACACATAACCGTCGAGTAACAGGCGAACCCAAAGCTTCCCTTTTTCCACATTTTTGTCCTTTCATTCAGCGCACAACAATGTTAAAATTGCGCAGACGGAAAGGTAAATACGATTGATCTCAGCTGCAGAAAGATCATTCGCAAGGAACACGAAACCAACATTGTGAAAGCATGGTGAGAGGGTCATTTGAACAAGACATTTTCCAGAGTTGTGTCGATTCTGCTTCTGACAGGCATTCTGACGTTGGCTTTCAGCCCACAGCTGGCCAATTGTGCAAACAGCCCGCCAGACAAACCTTTCAAGCCCGGACCTGACAACGGAATATCCGGCGTTTCAACCTCACCTGCACTCTCAGTGAACGTTACGGATCCAGACGGGGAATCAATGAACGTTTCTTTCTATCGAGTTGATCAACAGCAACAGCCAATCGACAACTTCACCATAATCGCACTGCCAGATACACAATTTTACTCCGAAAGTTATCCTTGGATCTTTGACAATCAAACACAATGGATAGTGAACAACGCAGACAGCAGGAACATAATATTCGTGACACATGAAGGAGACATAGTCAACGTCAACACGATAGCGCAGTGGGAGAACGCTAATCACAGCTTGAGCAAGCTGGACGGCCATGTCCCTTGGGCCGTCTTGCCGGGAACACATGATGGAAACCCTTCAAACCTGGCCAACTACGCCACCTACTTCAACTTCAACAGGTTCAACGGCGAAGGTTGGTATGGCGGAGCTTACCTGGATAATAATGCCAACAGTTACGAGTTGTTCTCCGGAGGAAACGATGATTATCTGATCTTCCATTTCCAGCAGTCGCCAAGCGACTCAGTGCTGGCATGGGCCAACACTACGATAGCCAGCCATCCAAACAGAAGAGTGATTGTAACAACCCACGACTATTTGTGGGAGAATGGATCGAGACGTCCTGCTGGCAACGACATATGGAACGGTTTTGTGACTCACCATGCAAACCAGATCTTCTTGGTCCTCTGTGGTCACATGCACGCCGAGAACAGAAGAGCAGACACCGTCAACGGTCACATTGTACACCAGCTTTTGGCGGATTATCAATCCAGAACCAACGGCGGAAAAGGGTGGCTGAGGATACTTGACTTTCGTCCAATGGAAGACAAGATCTATGTCAAGACCTACTCACCCTACCTCAACAGCTACGAAACCGACGCAGACAGTGAATTCACAATTGACTACGGTATGACAGGGCTCACGCCACCCACATTGATAGGAACGGACACTGGCGTTCCCAGCGGAGGAGCAGCATCTGTGCCGTTGAGCGGACTGAACTACTCAACAACATACTCTTGGTACGCAGTGGCCGACGATTCACTTGCAGAGACACAGTCAGACACGTGGAACTTTACCACGCGTACGAGCGACCCTTTCAGAGGAGACAGAGCATTTACAGCGAGTTATGATGGCAGCACAAGATATTATTGGCTGGACATGCCTGACAATTTTGACAATTCCACTCCAACGCCGCTTGTATTCTTTTTACATGGCTATGGAGGCAGCAGATACAGTTATTCACAGAATTATCCTGTATTGAGACAGATATTTCAGACCCACACTTGGATTGTTGCAGCTGTCGAATGCCGCGAAATAGGAAGCTATGATGATTGGTACACTGAACCGACGAGGCAGGACGTGGCAGACGTTTTGAATATTCTGAGACACGACTATGATATTGATTCTAATCATATACACGTCATGGGAAACAGCATGGGGGGAGGAGGCTCCCTTAAAATGGCGATGTTCTACCCGGAGACCTTTGCGAGTCTATGCGACATACACGGAATCACCAATTTCACTCAATTTTACATCGAAACCACAACCTTCAAAACTTCGCTGGCAGCGGTTTATGGCGGAACACCTTCACAGGTTCCCGAAGTCTACGCGAACGAGAGCGCACTGGGAAACGAAGATCACTTCAGAATCACACCTGTGTTGATAATGCATGGAACAGTTGACAACGTGGTAAATGTAAGCCAGTCACGGTATCTGAATAAGAGTCTCAGCGCACTCGGATACACGGTCAATTATGTTGAAGTACCAGGCGCTGGTCATAACATGCAAACCGTAATCAATGGTAGGGAGATGGAGATTTTCAACTGGTTCAATGATCACCCCTTGCTCGTGAGTCACAGTCTGCATCTTGACTTGGGATGGAATATGGTGAGCTTTCCAGTCATTCCCTCGAACACAAGTTTTGCTAGCATATTCACCGGCAAAGGCTACTATCACGTACTTACTTGGAGTGGAACAAGCTATATGCCACCTACGAATGCAGAAGCTGGACGTGGTTATTGGGTGCTCGTACTTACTGAGACGACAGTTAACGTGACGGGTTCTCCTGTGGAGGAGTATGCACTTGATCTACCAGCAGGTTGGAGCATGATCGGCTCAGTCTACGGCAGCACAGTAGGCGCAGCAACAGTGTTCCCAGAATATTTTCAACTGGTTACCTGGAGCGGTACGAGCTATGTCGCGGAAACAGTCATAGAACCCGGAAAAGGCTACTGGGCACTAGTATTAACGCCTACACACATCAAAGTGCCTCCTTCGTAGCACGTGCGTGTCTTGCTTTGCAGAGAGGCTGGAACAACGAATATGAGTCAGATTGTTCATATTTTGCTAGGTTCAAAGGCTGGTTGCTCTTGGAGGAGAATAGAGAAGCAAGAGTTCAGGATCACACCACGGCCGTGAGCTCTTTGTCTTCGAGGTGTACGCTGAGACGAGTACGTGCCAGAAGCCTTGCCTTGATCCTTGTTGTCTTTCTGATGTCTTTCTGCTTGTCCAGCATTTCTAGGACAAGCTTCGATGCGAAGAACAGCGTTCATCAATGCAGGATGTGGGGGATGACGGCGGATTCCATGCCGCATGATGCGGTTCTAGATCAACTTGTTAGCTTTCCGAATTCATTGCAGTCCCTTGCAGCCAGTAATCCGAATGGATGGGGTCTGGCTTACTATTCCACTTCCGAGCCCATTGTTATGAGAGGGCAGCCGTCCGCAGATGATGACCCCGATTTCATCGTTGCTGCTGGACAGGTTGCAGACAGTGGAGGTACAGTAGCAGTTGGCCACATACGAAAGGCGTCGTCTGGACTGACGGACATTCCAGACCCGCACCCGTTTGAACGCTTCAAGAACAACAGATCGTGGCTTTTCTGTCACAACGGAGGAATCGACAAAAGCGTTCTGATCGACCTTATCGGAACGCAGTACCTTGCGCAGAATCCTCCAAGTGTTGGCAACAATCAGAATGAATGGATAGACTCTGAGCTGTACTTCATTTATGTATTGAAGTGCTATGAGGAGAATGGCTGGAACGTCAAGCAGGCAATAGCGACTGCCACTTCGAACATCTGCAATCAGATTCCGGGAACAGGCGAAACTCTTAACTTTCTTTTGACAGACGGTGAGACACTCTGGGGCTTCCGGAAGGGAAACACGCTCTACTACTATTGTGATTCGCAGTATTGTGCTCTGGCGTCCCAGTATCCGACGAGCATGCAGGGAGGGTGGATTGCCCTAAGCGATTATGACTTGATAACTCTGAGAAGGGGAGAAGTACCTGTCGTATCTCGTTTGCGCGACGATTTCAGTTTACGTCTGAACGTTGGCTGGAACATGGTCAGCTTTCCGGTGATGCCATTCAATACGAGCTTCTCCAACATTTTCGCAGGCATAAGCTTTTATCAAGTACTTGTCTGGAGCGGTACAAGCTACACAACTCCAACAGCTGTGGAAGCTGGGCGTGGCTATTGGGTTCTGGTGCTCTCTGCCACAATATTGAATGTCACAGGCTTACCAGTTGAGAGCTATGAGCTTGACTTGCCTGCAGGCTGGACCATGATTGGCTCGATCTACAATTGCACGGTTGACGCCAACCTCGTTTTTCCAAGCTACTATCAACTTGTGACGTGGGACAGCACACATTACGCAGATTCAGCCATAATAGAGCCTGGGGAGGGCTGTTGGGCTCTGGTATTGACTCCTACACACATCGCTATCGACGAATCACTCGGCGTACCCGTCGAGGGCATCGTCACGCTTACCAACACAGATCCTATGCTTACGTCTCCAAGTGGTGATTTTCGTTGGTTGGACGTGGCAGATCAAGCATACGGAGTCGACTACAGAGGAGGCTACAACTACTCTGACGCATTTGTCACAGTAACGTACAGCATGATTGGAAGCAGATTAACTGGGCTGTTGGTTGCTCGAAATCTCAAACCCAACTTTGCTTATCAGTTGAAGCTTGTGGGAACGTCTGGTTCTTCAGATAATGAGCGCATAGGGTTCGCGGGCAGATGGTGGCAGGAGGAATGGAGCGGTTCAGCCTGGACCAGTGGAAGCAACCTGAACAACAAGGGTAACGGTTCTTCACCCAACCCAAATGATGTGACTTACTTGAGTAGATATTTGATAGAGGATGCCACCAGTCCAACGGGTTATCGTTATCGATACATTGGCTACCTAGTCTTTGACTACTTCATCACCAACAGCAACGGCGATGCCACGGTGCTTTTTGAGACTGGCAGTTGCTATCACGTGCTTTGGAAGACGGGCCAACGAGCACGCACCGCAGATGATGGACCGTTGGATACGGTTACGTTCGATCCAGATCTGTCTCAGGTTGCCTACGACCAAGATTACCCGAGCTCCACGGTGAGCATCTTTGGCGAATGGGAACGGCTTCCGATGGGTGAAGTGAACCTGACGCCTGGACAATACGGCTGCCACATACTACTCACGGAAGAATCGTTTCACGGGACGGCGCCACTGGCAGGAAATTGGGCTACTGTTATGAGCGCACAGATAACGTTCTCAATAACACCATAACGCGCGCGATGCAAGGTGATGATGTGAAGAAGAAAGCTGCACGGATTATCGTATCCTTTTCCATCTTGACGCTCATCATGGTGCTCTCTTTGTTGATTGTGCGTGCGATTGGCAACAAACCAGAAACTCCTGGGCGCGATGAGACTGACTCGTTCAGACCTTCAGTTTGGAAACCAGAATGGGTTGACCAAGACAATAATGCAATCGCAGACAGACTTGACCAAGAAATCGCTGACAGACTACGCAACGGCACGGCCGGCGATTATGCGAATGTTACCGTTATGTTGAAGTCTGAACCAACAACTAGTGATGTAGATGCGTTCCTATTGTCAGGTGGATATGTGACAACGTTTCCATGGACATATGCTATTTATGGATTTGGTGGCCTGATATCCTATGATGGAATTGGATTTTTCACCAAGCAATGCCCTAATGTGCTTCTAGTTGAGAAGGAAGCTGACAGTCATTCGAGTCTGGCCTATGCGGCAACACAAGTGGGCGCTAGAACCTACGTATGGAACACCGTTGGGCTGCAGGGAGACCCTAACTCATCAATCGCGATCGTGGACACCGGAATAGACGGTTCTCACGTAGACTTCGCACCTGGCTATGGCAACCAAGACTTTTCGAAGAAGATAGTCGGATGGAGAGATCAGATAGGCTCCACCACCTCACCAGTAGATGACAACGGACACGGTTCACACTGTTCTGGGCTGTCGGCGGGAAACGGATTTTTCAACATGGATGCATCAGGAAATGCCATCACCACGTATGGAGCCAACTTCGGAATTCTATCTGCGGGCACGTATATGATCAGCGGCGTTATGGTGAACAAGACAGGACCAATAGCAATCAACGTAAAATGGGCACGCAGTGGCAGCTCTGCCAGCAGGCTTTCAAGCCTCTCACTCTGGTACGGCGATAAAATCCTCAACACTGCTCTCTGGACTCAAGTGGCTTTAGTGAGCACGCCAAGCCAGAACACCTTCTACCCGCTGACATACAACGTGACCTCAACTCCTGCAGGTGGCTATGACATGTATCATATACGAATTAGCGCGACAACTGGAACGTCCGGAAGTCTCTATACTGCATTCAATATGACATGGCCATACATGCCACCATCAGATGGGTTCTCGGCTTGGACGGGCATGGCGCCGCAAGCGAAACTTGTAGGAGTCAAGGCCTTGGACTATTCAGGCTCAGGGACATCAACAGGGCTCATCAACGGCATTGATTGGATAATTGCAAACAGAATGGCGTATCACATAACCGTCGTCAGCATGAGCCTAGGCTTCAGCTCTGAAGTAAGCGCAGTAGACTCAGCTGTGTTGAGTCTAGTAAACAACGGAGTGACCACCGTCATCGCCGCAGGAAACAGTGGAGCAGGAGCCAACAACATCTACACTCCTGGTTCCGTGGACGAAGCCATCACCGTCGCTGCTATGAACCAGTTTGACAACACAGCAAGCTACAGCAGCCAAGGTGGAACCTCAAGGTACACAGGCAAGACCGTGAAGCCTGACATCACCGCGCCGGGAGGGAGCTTCTACGCTGTGCCGTTATTCAGCGCAGACTCAAACTACAACGATGCAGAGGGCGAGTGGTCGGATATTCAAGCTAACGATTCGGCTCCTATGCAGGGAACATCCATGGCCACACCTGTTGTCGCGGGCGCCGCAAACATAGTGGTGCAAGCAATGGGAGGATACGCTCACTGGCAGTGGACAAGAAGCCAAGCTTTGCAGCCCAAGATGATTCTGCTGATGACCGCTACAGAGACTTATCCAAGTCTTCGAGAGTCTTTTTCCTCAACCTATTCAGCAACTCTTGACCGTGGAGGAAAAGACATTCACGAAGGATACGGAAGACTAAACCTCGACGCGGCAGTGGACGCTGTCTTGAAGACATATCAAATCGGAACGAACGTGTCAGACACGCTGGGTATGCCCCCAACCCTTACCGATATTTCAGTTCTCGGTCAAAGACTCGCATGGGCAAGTAACGTTCAGCTGGTCTCAGGCTTCAATTACAACTTCACAATCAGCGTCTCAGCCGGCGCAGACTACGATCTGTACCTCTACAACGGCACCGGCACCAATTACGGAGAACCTGCTACAGTAGTGAAGAGCAGAACAGCAATCATTGGAGGAATTGAAACCTTCAACGTCACGGCTCCATACACTGGAAAATACTATTTAGTCGTAAAGAGAGCAACCGAAACTACTGGAAGTGGCATGTTCAACTTAACAAGCTCAGGCCCCGTACTTGAAACATTGAACACGCCGGGGCTTGCCAGCGCCTCCAACGTGGTGCATTATCTCCAGAATGGCACCGCCAAGACAGGAGCAATCGTAGCAAGCACATTCTCAGATTATGCTGACATAGGAACAGTATTGCAGATAGACAATCCGGTCTACGTTTCAGTTTCAGAAAGGTATGCGACAGCAGATCCAACATCGTTTGCAGTGCAAGAAAGCTCCAATCACACTGTCAACTACATGAATCAGTTCTACGTCAGTGTGACAAGTGCCCATGATTCTCCAACAGCTTCATCCTGGGTTAACCAAGGTAGCAATTTCACGGCTTCCGTGACTTCGCCAACAGAAGACGAGGGAACGGGAACTAGGTTCAGATGCACTGGCTACACACTGGACGCTGAGCTGCCGATTACGAACGGAAGTGTCAGCTGCAGCCTGGAAAACGTGAACGATGCTCACACATTAACCTTCAACTGGGTGGCGCAATATCTCCTGTACGTGTCTACTGATCCAATAGGATTGAATCCTCAACCTGAAAGAAATCCGGGCGGTGAAACAGGTCAACCAGGCGGCTGGTGGTATGACAATTCAACCACTGTCACTTTGACTGCCCAAACGGTTTCTGGCTACATGCTTGACTATATCGATGTTGACGGTGCTTCCCAAGGGAAAGGCAACAACCCAATCATAATAACAGCGGACAAATCGCAAACAGTCATCGCGCATTACACATTCTATGTTTCCATTGATCTCAACGCAGGCTGGAATATGGTTAGCTTCCAAGTAATCCCATCAAATACAAGTTTCACAAGTATATTCAGCGAGGTAGGCTTCTATCAGGTTCTGATTTGGAGCGGCACCAGTTACGTAGTGCCAACGGATGCAGAAGCTGGACGGGGTTACTGGGTTCTAGTTCTTTCGGCAACGACGGTGAACGTAACAGGCGTGCCAGTGGAGACCTATATGCTTGACCTGCCTGCCGGTTGGAGTATGATTGGCGGTATCTACAACAACACAGTGAATTCAGATACAGTTTTTGCAGACCATTATCAGCTATTAACTTGGAACGGCAGCAGTTACGTTGACGCAAAATTCGTCGGCATAGAGTCTGGAAAAGGCTACTGGGCACTGGTTTTGCAACCAGAGCACATCGTGGTCGGATAGCGAGTCAGTGTTTGCTCTTTTCATATGCGTGACATAGAACTTACTTCTATAGTTCTGAAGCAAAAGTGTTTTTAAGCCTCTTATGCTTCACTATGGTTTAGATAGTCATTCGGATGACAGTAGAGGAGAATAAGTCACTATGAAAAGAAGAATTGCGTCTATAGTTATCGTTTCTGCAATCCTGTTTGTATTGATGGCTTCACCTTTTGCAGCCAGAGTGTATGCCGCGACTGTTTGGACAATGACAATTACTGCTACGGCCGGTTTCGACGTAGCCCACAACGGTACGCTTGTTCCTTTGATGTCCAATAACATACTCGGAGTCGCCAACGACGCGACATATCTTTTTGACACCGCTTATGACGCCTTGCCCCCACCACCTCCAAATCAAGGTTTTGACACCTACTTCTACTACGCCAGCAACCCATCTGGTAATAAGTCACTTTGGAATAGCATAATTCCCCCGTCAAACGATATGAATTGGACCTATAGGCTTACCCCCAAAGACTCGTATGATCCCAGTCGGACTATGACCGTGACTCTTAACTGGACAGACCCGCCTGCAGGATACAATACTTATCTGCAGACTACAGGAGGTGCAAATCTCACGAGCATGACTCCTGGAGGAAGTTATTCCTTCAGTGCAGATGAAGGCGTACTGTCTCAATTCTTAATTAGAGTGCAAGTTGCTCTTCCTATCCCTGAATTTCCGATCGGACCGATACTTGTCCTACTTGTCTGTTTTGCATCCTACGGCGCCTTCAGGAGTCTCAAGCGAATCTCATACCCGACTGCCTAACGCGCGCTCTTTTTCTTTTTTTGAATGTTTTTCCCGATACTTTATTTGTTACCATTCCAATCGGTCCGGTGAGTCGAAATGAACACGTTGCCGAATTCAGTCATTCGAAGGATTGCTTCAGTCATAGCCATGAGCAATCTGACGGTGATCCTTAGAGCGTCGACTGTGGCAGCAGTGACTTTGGCCTTTTATTTGCCGGATTTGTTGATTCTGTTTGCCAATGCTTTGCAGGATGAGGCTTCAATGTATATTCTTGCGATACCGGTGCTTTTTGCGTATTTGCTGTACCGTAAGAGAAGGATGCTTAGGGCTTCTGTTGGTTTTGAAAGAGAGCCCACACGTGTTACGAGGCGTTTGACGACGTTGAGTGGTGTGTTGCTTTGTGCGACGGCTGTTGTTTTGTACTGGTTTGGTTCGTACACTTTCACGCCTTTGGAGTATCATGTTCTGACTCTTCCTGTTTTTGTGGCTGGGCTCGTGTTGGTGCTGTTCAATTTTCAGACTCTGCGTCAGCTTGCTTTTCCAGTTGTCTTCTTGTTTTTCTTGCAGCCGCCGCCCTCTCAAATATTGTACGGTTTGGGCGCAACGCTTTCGGTGGTTAGTGCTGAAGCGTCTAATGGCTTGGTGAATCTGTTCGGTGTTCCTTCACGGATTTTGGGTGAATATGGTAATCCGACGATTTTGGTCACGAGGCCTGGTGGTGTGCCGTTGAGGTTCACGGTGGATTTGGCCTGTTCGGGCATATTCAGCTTGATAGGTTTTGTGATTTTTGCGGCTTTCATTGCTTACATATCTAGGGACAAGACTTGGAAAAAGATCACCATAATGGCGCTTGGTCTTCCGTTGATTTTGGTTTTGAACATAGTTCGCATAACGATAATTCTTGGGATAGGCTACGCTTATGGAGAGCAGTTGGCGTTGCAAGTTTTTCATGCGTTGGGGGCTTCGGTGCTCATGTTTCTGGGCACGCTTCTCATTCTCGTTGTGAGTGATAGGTTTGGGAAGAAGACGAGTCCTAGGAAAGTGTGCGATAAATGCGGTGCGAATCCCGTTGAGCCGTCAATTGAAAGCTGTTCAAAATGTGGAAAATTGCTGCATTATCCGAAGATACGTTTGAAGAAGGTGGACGTTGCGAAGATCGCTGGAATAGTTCTGGTCATGGTTCTTCTTTTGTCGATTCAGGTTCCCGTGTTTGCGCTGACTGAAGGTCCAGCGCAGGTGATAATTCAGACTCCGTCAGGTGAAAGGGGCAACACTGCGATTCTTCCCGCGATCGAGGGCTACACGCTGCAGTTCTCTTTTCGCGACAGGAACTTTGAGCAGGTGGCGAAGCAGGACGCTTCACTGGTGTACGACTATAGGCCCTTAAACACGACGAGGGCACCGGTGACTGTTGCCGTAGAGATTGCTCAGACGAAGTCGTCTCTTCATGATTGGGAATTGTGTCTCGTTACTTGGCCGCAGGTCATGGGGTATCAGTCGCAAGTCTCTCAATTGGATTTGAGAGATGTTGAAATTCTGCAGAATCCGCCTATTATTGCTAGGTATTTTGCGTTCCAGTATACGAAGAACAATGCCACTCAGGTTGTCTTGTATTGGTATTTGACTTCCACTTTTGATGTTAATGGTTCTGCTCAGCAGAAACATGTCAAGATCAGTTTAATAGCGTATCCGGGAACGGCCGGGCTCGTTGGTGAGGTGGAAGATCAGCTTTTCACTTTAGCCGTCTCCGTTGCGGGTTACTGGGAACCCGCGAAGACCTGGACTCAGATTGCGTTGGTTATCTCGCAGAACGGGCCTGTGATGTCGATGGCGATGCTGGGTTTGCTGGTTGCCGTTGTCTTTTATCAAGCCTTTCTGTTCAGGAAGGAGCAGCAGGCGGCAATGAGGTTGTACCGTAAACTTCCGCTTCAGGAGAGGGAGCTCGTGGACATAGTGGAGCATGCATCCAAGCCGACTGGGGAAGAGGTTGCGGAGCGAATGCAGGGATTCGTGGGAGTGAAGGATGACGCATCTTCGATTGAAGACAGGCTTCTGGAAGCCGAAAAAGTGGGTCTGGTTAGAAGGGAAATTGGCAACAGAGAAGACGAGCCCTTTGTTTCCTGGAAAAGCCCCGTCTTTGCCAGAAAGTGGATCTGGTTCTAGAAAACGCGCACGTGTTTACGGCGCGCGTTTTGAGTGCTTTCTTCTGTAGACTATACTTGCCCATAGGGTTGCTACTGCAAACAGTGACAACAGTGCGATTGATGGAAACTCAGGCACTACCAGATATGTAGTAGGATCTATCGCACCATCTATCGTTGCACTGTTTCCAGCGAAATCATAGGCAACTATTCTGAAACGTACGCGTGTACCAGAAGGTTGCCCCGGAATTGTTGAGTTGAAAGAGAGCGCCAAAGAGTTCCGAGGCTGTGTGGTCAGATTAAGGCTCATTTGCATTAGATATGCACTAGACCAGTTTGTGCTATTGTCCAGAGTATATTGTAGGGTCGCGTTTTTTACTCCCGACTGCCCGTCAGTAACGTTTGCCGAGACAATAACAGGGTTGCTTTCATTGACTTCTGGTCCTGACGGCTCCCGCGTTACGGTTATGTTGGGTGGACTGGTGTCGTCTTGATATTGTTGCGGGCCTAGATAGGGCGATTGGGTGAGAAGTGTGACGCAGTCAGCATATTCAACTATCATCCTGGATGTTACGGTAGCGGCTGCCTGCTGCAGTGCGTCAGAGCTCTGCGACGCGTAGTTAGAAGCGAAGTCTGCATATTCTACAGTTGCTCTTGAAGACACTGCACTGGCTGCTTGATCTAGTTCACCAGATTTGTCTAATCCGAGCTTAGAGCCGAAATCTCCATACTCCGCAACCACTCTTGAGGTCACTTCGGTAGTTACGTTGCCAAGTTCTGCTGAGCGTTCATTGGTTATGATTAATTTATCATCGGCCCCGTCAACGATTATTCCGTCCCCCTGTGCTCTTGCTCCGCTCAATAGGAAGGCTCCTGCAGCAACTCCAATCAGCAACAAGATGATACATAGAAAGGTCGGCAGTTTTTCATTCATAGTTGCGCACGGCCAAGTTCCTTCAGGGTTCTTGATACACAAGCCCGATGCAAACGCCATACAAGAAGAGGTCTGATTCTGAGAAGTCGCTTGAAACGCTTACGATGTGGGCTGCGCCTTGTATGAGTTGCGCGACGATAAGTGTTCCGCGTTCCGTCACCGAATCGCGTCTATCAGATATAGACTCAATTGTATTTCCATCAATCTTGAAATATGAATGAAAATCAGCGCCCCAGTAACCAGATGTACATTCGGCATAGTGCGACCAAGATCGTTCATAGACAGTCAGGTCGTTGGGTATTGTGACGTTGAAGCTGTCTTCGCCTTTGCCTACTAGAGTTTCAAGGATTATCATACACTTGTTGGCGTTGGGGTATTGGAAATGGTAATAACTCACGCTCAGGCTTGAAGGAGGAACTCCCAAGATATAGGTCATTTTTTCCAAACCTACCTGCAATTTGTTTTTGGTGAGTTTGCTCGTGCTTTGCGACCAAAGGTTCCAATCAACTATTTTGCTTAGCGGCTCACCTTTTCCGTAGTAGGTCACAATCCAGCCTTCCTTGTGGACAAAGCAGTGAACGTCTTCGTTCTCCGAAAGGGACACGTTCACGGATCCAACGATGTAATCAGTAGTTTCCTTCTCTAGCGCTCTAAAGACGGTTTTAGCCACAGCTAAGTCTATTGACCGACCAATATTCACGTACAATGAAATTCCAGCTTCCTCATCTAGAAAAGTCGGTGTCGTGGCCATGCTTTCAGCAAAGACCGGATGAACTAGGCTGTAACTGCGTCCTTTTTCAACTATTGTGTTTAAGCGTTCATTCTGGTGAATGTACGCGACAAGAATGCTAGTCATCAGAACTGCTATTAGCAGGAGACTTAGTCCTAACGCTGTGCTTTTCGTGTTCATTATTCAACCTTCCCCCTTTCTGATTTGCTACTACTTCAAGTTATATATCACGTTTTCTACCTTAGGCAGCATCTTCGTTCAAGCGCGCGCTCCATGAGCGATGAATTCGTGTTCAAGTGAATCAGTTGACACACTCTGCTCAGTAGCGCGAGCGTTCAACCTCACCTCGCTGCGTGAGGGAAACTACGGCATCGCATTCAGCAGTACGGATAATTAGCGCGCTGAGAACACAATACATTTGACACATTTCTTATCAGATTTGACTGCTTCAGGTGTCATAGAAGACGATTCCATAAAGCACTTAAACGCTGACGGGCACAGATTTATTCTTCAAACTCTCGTATGAGGAAAAGGAGAAAGAAAATGAAGAAAGTATTGACGATAATCGTGATCGGTCTTCTCTGCGTTTCAGTGTTTTCAATACTTACGCCAAAGGTCATGGGATGGGCATCATCAATTCCTAAGCCTCTTCACGAATACATGGCCAATGATGCTTTGCGAAACAGTGGATGGTCCATCGCGGATGCAGCTCAAATAGCAGTGAACGCTTGGGGCGGAGTAACGGTGTTTGGCATAGAAGATTATACTGACTATTACCATAGAGTAAAAGAGTATCAAGATGAACTTCATGAATGGCATGAGGATTTGGGCGAGGAATGTCAATGCAATGACCAGGGACAGCATGGCACACACGGCGCAGAAGATGGTGCATATGATTATATCCAGCTGGCTCACCGTTTCTATACTTCAGGAGACAAAGTTCAAGCTCTGAAGAATCTGGGATATGCAATTCACTTCATCCAGGACAGCCTATGTCCACCTCACGTGTTTCCTTTCAGCGAACATCTCACCCACACAGCAGCTATGGATTTTGAATTCTCTACGGCGAATGATTATAGTACCATATGGAACAATTGGAATTCTCGCGTTGAAAGTGCTGTAGAAGAACCGATTGAAAGCGCTGAAGATCTGCGGCAAAAAATCATTGACGCGGCTCATGAGGAAAGAAGCAGGTTCGAACCGCCGCACCCTGGGTTTGGCTATGTAAGACAAGACGGAACAACGATAGGCGATCTTTCGTGGACCATTGTTGGCTGGAAGATGTCTAGCGAAGACATCGGCTGGTGTATGGAGAAAGCAGCAAGTCTTGTGAAAGGTGCAGCAACATATGTAAGGTCGCACACGTTTGCATTGGGTGAATATCATAGCTACTCTGAGATTGAGTCAGGGCTTCGTTCTCTTGAGAGTTCAGGCATAGCCAAGGTCGAAAGCATCGGGCTAAGCGTTGAAGGACGACAGATTTGGGCAATCAAAATAAGCGACGAACCAAGTGTAAATGATCAAGACGAACCCGATGTCCTCTTCGTAGGATTGCATCATGCCCGTGAGTGGATATCCGCCGAAGTGCCATATTACCTTGCAGTCAATCTTGTTCATGAGTATGATTACGATTCGGCTCTAAAGACACTTATTGACAATAGCGAGATTTGGGTAGTTCCCGTTGTGAATCCTGATGGATTAGAATACAGCCGAACTCATGATCGCGACTGGAGAAAGAACAGAAGAGACAACGGTGATGGAACTTTTGGAGTTGACTTGAACAGAAACTATGGCTACATGTGGGGTTTAGACAGCGGGTCCAGTGATGTAACAAGTGCCCTAGATTATCGAGGACCTTACGCATTTTCTGAACCGGAAGTGATTGCGATCCGAGATTTGATTTCGAATCCCACCAAAGAATTCCAAGCGGTGCTTAGTTACCACAGCTACAGCCAGCTAATTCTCTATCCATGGGGTTATACCAACGAATTAGCTCCAGATTCGAATGTTATGGGCACTCTAGCTGCGGAAATGTCCGATCTAATCCGTAATGTTAACGGCGAGGATTACACACCACAGCAAGCTTCCCAACTCTACCTAACTAGTGGTGACCTTACAGACTGGGTGTATGGAATACGCGATGTACCCGCATTCACTATAGAGCTCCGTCCGGAATGGTGGCAAATAATCCCTGGTTTTGAACTGCCGGAAAGCCAGATTCTAGATACTTGCGAAGAAAATTGGCCTGCTGCACTTTATCTTATGAGGTGGGTGGTGTTTTCTCAAGGTGGATTCATGGATTTCGAAAATGGCGTCGACCAATTGCCTATAAGAAGCACCATACCGGGGATGAGATTCACGACAACGATGGGTTATGACTGGATCTATGGGGATATACGAACTGGGGGATATAACGTTAATCCGTATGGTTCCAGAGCCTATGAGTGCCACGGCAACTTCTTTGCCTGGCTTGGACCGAACCAGGGTTCTGGTCGCATAGATTTCACAGGAGCAACTGCAAGATCTATCAGCATGCCCACTAGCACCAGCCTTGGTACACATGTAGACGCATACGACTCTTCAGGAAACCTGTTGGCAAGCGACTATGCAGGCCCTAACACTGGAACAGGAACTATGTCAGAAATCAAAGTCACAGCTTCAAACATTGCCTATGTCATCGTTCATGATACAGGCAACTATTGGCTAATTGACGACCTGCGAGTCCGCGATCTGCTGCGGGAAACCAACGCATTCCAGTCACCAACATCTACAAACGTTTTCCAGACTCTCGAGACGATAGACATGGGTGCTTCCTCGATGTTCCAGTTCACGAATGACCAAACGCAGAGCTTGAATATACTGCTTAACTGGCAGGGTAGCAGATTTAGGATTCAACTAATAAGACCAGATGGAACGATATTCGCAGAGACTGAATCTGAGAATCCACCGATTAGAATCGTGGTATCCCCGGCTGAAATCGGGATATGGAGAATAATCATTACGGCAGTTGACGTACCGTACAACGAGTATCCGTTCGCTTTAGACGTTGCTTCTAATCCTTTGCCATCTGATGTTGAACCACCTACTACAAGACTTGAGATACAACCTCCTACGTTTGTCGACTCTGCAGGTAACACGTATGTTGCTTCGAGTACCATGTTCAATCTGACTGCCACAGACAACCTAGGGGGCAGCGGCGTTGCTTCCACGACCTACAAGATACGCAACGCAACCTACGACAGCGAATGGATGACTTATACAACACCGTTCTACCTAGCAGGTTTGGCTGATGGAGACTACCTTGCCGATTACAACAGCACTGACAATGCAGGAAACACGGAGCCAACGATAACCGTTGCAGTGATTCTTGACAACACTCCGCCAACGACAACGTTAACCACGGACGAACCAAATTACGTATCTGACAAAACCTATGTGACTCGGGACACACCGTTCACGTTAGCAGCAACCGACACAAGCTCAGGAGTCAAATCAACAGTTTACAAGATAACTGACTCGGCAAGCTATGACAGTGGATGGTTAACCTACACGGGACCGTTCAAACTTACCTCGCTGCGTGAAGGAAATTACACCATCGCATTCAACAGTTCGGATAATGTTGGCAACGTCGAAAACACGAATTCCACAGACGTAACCCTGGTAGGCCCGGACATCAACGGAGACGGCAAAGCAGACATGAAAGATATAGTCATCGCAATCAACGCCTTCCGCTCATTCCCAGGCCACCCAAGATGGAATCCGATGGCGGACATCAATTTCGATGGCCTAGTTGACATGAGAGACATAGTATACATCGTATCGGTGTTCTGGAAGAACTGGCCCTGATTCCATTTTTCTCTTTTTCGACCTTCGCAAGCGCGAAGAGAAATCAGTTCATTTTCTCGGGCTCGTGAGCTCTTTCTTCTTCCGCGGCTTCGGCTTCTATGCCGAAACTTTCCTTCAACACTTTCAGTTTGACCTCTTTTATGAGGGTTACACCACGGCTTGATATTATGGAACCTACCCATGTGATGATTATGAGAACGAAGAAGACTAGGAAGGTGTTTGTGAGATTAAGGATAGGATCTGCACCTAATCCCGGGATCAACTGTGGCACTTTTGTGAAGCCTATGAAGATTGAAAAGGCCAGCCATGCTGCGAGAACTATGAAGACTAGTCCGATCATTAGTAGGATGAAACCGACTTTTTCTGCGGCTTTCATGACTGCTAAGAGACTGCTCTTCATATAATAGCGCTTTGGCAAGACCTTTCTAGCGTGCTGCACAAGGAATAGGAAATTGAGAGAGAGCGCAAACAGCAGAGTTTGCTAAGGGACTTTTTTGGTACTAGATGGTTCTTCTAGAAATATGTACTAGATTTTTGTGCTCAAGTGTTTTAAGAGTAGGCGTGACCTGTAATTGACAGGGAAATGGAGAACCACGCATCACGGTTGTTTCTTTTCCGCTCTCGTCAGAGAGGGATTGGATAGCGTACGCTTCTATTGATTTGTGTGGTCGGGTTTGGCGAGTCCTATGTTGATATATAGTTGATAAGCAAGATACGTGCGCGCTAAGAACCGAACAACTGCGCGGCACATTCAGAGAGAAAATGCGGATCAAGGCAAAGAGGAAAAGCAAGATGAAAAATGATTGTTCAAGAATATTGGTGACCGGAGGGGCAGGTTTCATAGGCAGCCACTTGGTTGACCGGCTTCTGGAGGAAGGCTACGAGGTCACTGTTATAGATGATTTATCGTCAGGTTCCCTGGAAAACCTTCGTCGGAACGAGGGGAAGAAAGGATTCAGATTCGTGAAGGGGGACATAAGAGACGGCAATCTGCTTAAGAGGAATTTGAAGGACATAGACGCTGTGTTTCATAAGGCTGCATTAATCAATGTCACTCTGTCAGTTCGAGAACCTTTACTCACAAATGATGTGAATGTTCAAGGTACAATCAACTTGCTTAAGGCTTGTTTGGATGCAAACGTGAAAAGAGTGGTATATGCCTCGTCTGCAGCGGTGTATGGAGACGTTAAAGTTTCAAGAATAAGTGAGGATGCTCCGAAAAATCCGTTGTCTCCTTACGGCATTTCAAAACTTGCTGCAGAAGGCTATATGCGGTTTTTCTACAAGGTTCATGGCCTCGAGACAGTTTCACTGCGCTTTTTCAATGCGTACGGGCCGAGACAGCGGTTTGATCCAGAGTTTCCTTACAGTGGAGTGATCACAATCTTTCTGAGCAGACTAGTCAAAGGTGAGTCGCCAGTAGTGAATGGGGACGGGAAACAGACGCGGGATTTCGTGTATGTAGAAGACATGGTTGAAGCGGACCTGTTGGCTTTGCGCTGCAAGAATGCGGCAGGAAAGGTTTTCAACATAGGCAGCGGCGAGCGCACTAGTGTTAATAAGGTTGCGGAAACGTTGAAGAGCGTGCTTAACAGAGGCTCGGTCAAGACTGTCTATGCGGATGCTCAGGCAGGTGACATAAGGCACAGTTGTGCAGATATAGTCAAGGCTCAGAGAATGCTGGGATACCTTCCACGGTTTTCTTTTCGCGCAGGCATAACCGGACTTGTGAATTGGTATTTGCAAGAGGGTAACCGATAGCAAACCAGATGAAAAGGGCGAGAGCGCACGTTAGTGGCGAGCCCGATGTTGATATATAGTTGATAAGTGAGATACGTTTTGGCACTCAGAGTTGAAGAAGTTTGAGAGTAAGAGCATTTGCGAGCCCTATGGCAATTCTTGTTTTGACAGTGCTATTCTGTGTTGTTTGTAGGGGCTCTTTTTTTGCCTTGGCTGTTTACGAGTCCTCGATGAAGATTGAGGCCGCTGATTCTGCTGTTAGGAACGCATTTGTTGCGGTTCTTGACGTGGAAAAAGTCGGCGGCAATGTTTCTGGCTTGATGAGCGAACTTGATGGCGCTGGAAGGCTTCTAGCGGAGGCGAATAACGCTTACAGAAGTGGTGATCTGAGCGGCGCTGAGGCTAAGGCAGAGAATGTTAGATTGATTGCTGAGAGTGTGAGGAGTGAGGCTTTGGAGTTGAAGAGTGTTGCTGAAAGCCAGAGTCAACGTGCTTTCTGGTTTACGATTGTTTTTTCAGTAGCTGGTTCTGCAGTGTTTGTGGGTGTGTTGATTCTGGTTTGGAACAAGTTCAAGCGTGGATATGCAAAGAGATTGATGGGTATGAAACCGGAGGTGGCTGCGGATGCTGAAGCTTGACGACCACAAGGTAATCTTCGTGGCTGTTGGTTTGATCGGAGTTCTAGTGTTTGCTTCTCCGACTCTGGGTCTGGTCTTGCGTCTGCCTGGTGGAGAAAGGTTTTCGGAACTGTGGATTCTTGGGCCTGGACACTTGGTCGAGAACTATCCATACAATGTAAAGGAAGGAGAGAACTATCTGGTCTATGTCGGCGTGGGCAATCAGATGGGCTCGTCGGCGTATTATGTATGTTACGTGAAGCTTCGGAATCAAACCGAGCCCTTACCCAATGCCACAAGCGCGACGCCGAGCCCTCTGTCGCCATTGTATGAGTATCAAGTGTTCCTTCAAGACGGCAAGAGTTGGGAGGCTTCTTTATCGTTTTCGTTTGAGAATGTTTCCTTTTCATCAGATCAGTCTTTCGTGGGTAGCATAACCATAAATGGTGTAGGGTCTAGTCTTGGGAAACGAGCCCTATGGGATGCAGAAAACAAAGGATACTTCTATGAGCTTTTCGTTGAACTGTGGATCTACAGCGTCGAGTCGGGTTCGACGCAGTTTCACAACAGGTTTGTCCATTTCTGGTTGAACATGACAAGAAACACGTGATTCCATGACTATATTGAGATATGTTTTCAGATTAGCTGGAAACATGGAGAGGTCGTCAAAATGCGAAGAACCAGCAAGTATTAGGTAGATCACATTGAAGGTTGTACTCATAGCCTATGAATATCCGCCTTACACATTTGGAGGCATGGGTTCATTCTCGAAGGAACTTGCCGAAGGCTTGTCGAAGAGCGGCACAAACTTAACGGTAATAGCCGCCCAAGCTTCTCATATTCCTGCGATAGAAGAATTCAGTTCACACCTGAGAATAATTCGATTACCAACTTCGGACTTCCCGCCAAGACATTTTTGGTGGCAGATCCGAAACTCAAATCTAATGGTCGACCTCATTTCCAAGATCTCTCCTGACCTAGTACACGTGAATAGTGGAAATGGATCTTTGCTTCTAGGAACGATAAAGAAGAGACTAAAAAGGCCCGTAGTCTTGACGATTCATGGAGATTACAGACAGATACTCGGAATTACTCTGAAGTATTCAGGATTCATGAAGCCTTATGATTTCTTGACATACGTGTGTTCTCAACCACTTCACGAGAAACTTCTTCAAGCCGACATGCAAGTTGCTGATTGCGCCGTAGCCGTAGCAACTCACGTCAAGAAGGACATTTCTTCGAGATTCAAGTCAAACAATTTCAGGACAATACATAACGGAATCAATACTGAACCGATACTCTGCAATTCAGGGTCTAACGGATCTCTGCGAAGAGCCGGTCGTAGAGGGCTCAAAGACAAGAAGGTTAGGATAGCATTCGCTGGGCGACTGTACTGGATAAAAGGCGTGATTTACGCTCTGAAGGCCTTTGCTCACCTGTCTGCTCATTGTCAGACCAAGCGACTTGAACTTAATGTCTACGGTTCCGGACCACTCAGAACTACCGTTGAGAAATATGCCAGAATTTCACGGAATGAGAGAAGCAAGATCAACTATTGTGGAACATTGGATCGCGATCTTTTTCTCCGTGAATTGCTTCATAATGACATTGTTGTAGTTCCGAGCTTGTATGAAGCTTGCCCCATGATAGTGGCTGAAGCTTTTAGTTTGGGCATACCTGTCGTCGCAAGCAACATGGCTTGGTCTCAGGAATTCATTCAGCACAATGTAAATGGACTTAGAACTGACACACGCAGTCCTGAGACGTTTGCAGCATCCTTGTCTGAGTTGATTGAAAATGACGAGTTGAGAAAGAGAATCTCTGAGAATGCCCGTAGGGACGCCAAGAAGTACGATGTGTCCAACACTGTATCTAGCTATCTGGAATTGTACAACGATCTTTTGTCCTAAGAAATCGTCCGTGAGTGACGCGCACGCGAGGTGTAGTGCATGGAAAAGTACAAGATCGGGATCATAGGTGGGTCAGGATATCTTGGCACTTCATTGGCTAGACATCTCGAGGGTAAGTTCAGTATTAGAATTCTAGACATAAGAGAGCCTCCAGATGACTTACGAAGTAGTTTTCGATACTGTGACGTGAGGATGTTTGGAGAAGTCATGAATGCCCTTAAAGATCTGGACTTGGTGATGCACGTAGCTGCAGTACAAATTCCGTTCATAAACGAACAGATGAGACTTGGCTACGATGTGAATTTTGTGGGTACCCAAAATGTCTGCGAGGCCGTCGACAAGAGCCCTTGTGTCAAGGGTATGATATTGGCTAGCTCATGGCATGCAATCGGCGAAAGAGAGCTGAAGGGACGCATTGGCGCTGATTTTGAGTTCAGACGTGATGAAGTTGAAGACAGGACTAGAGTGTATGCCTTGTCAAAGATTGGGCAAGAATGTGCTGTAAGATATTTTGATGAGATGTCTGACAAGATCTTTGGGATAATCAGAATGGGAACACTACTTGGGGAGGGGATGAATGAAAAAACTGCGGCAGGTATTTTCATAAACCAGGCTTTGAAAGGAGAGACTCTGACTCCTTTCAGACATAGTATGTACAGGCCAATGCTTTGTCTGGACATTGAAGATGCATGCGTTGCATTTGAGAGATTTGCCTCGCTGATCATTGAGAAGCAGAAAGGGTCAGGCGACAGAGGAGAACACGTTTTCAACGTTTTCTATCCAGGACTCATTACTATTGTCGAGTTAGCGAAGATAATACAAGAAGAAACAGGCAAACTCGCGACAAATATACCCGTTCCTCAGATTGAGATAGTCGACAAAAAACAATCCACTCCTTTCAGTAGAAATCAAAATAGAAGAACACATATTGACATTGGCAGGTCTCAAGAAGTACTGGGCTTGACAAATCTTAGACACCCGAGACAGACAATTCACAGGATATTGAAGAGGAAACTGGAAAGCATGAAGAGTAGGAAGACAGAGTAGCGACTGTATGAGGGCTATTAGGTGAAGAGGACTAGGCTGTTTCCAAAAAAATCTTTCGCTGAGATCAAAGCCTTGCATAGAATGGAACAATCCTCGCCTATGTTTTCTGGGGGACGCACCAGTGGAATACAGAATGCTAGAATTCTCTGGGTTGAATCAGCCATCTTGGATGCTCAGTTACATCAGGCTTCTCTTTTTGAAATTCTGAGCCATCTCGCAAAACACGGACATCATGTGACTTTTCTAGCCACTTGTCCGAGAAGACGGAAGATCAGCGATCGTCGCGTAGAGTTTCTTTCTATTCTGTTGAGATACGCTCCGATCATTTCAACAGGTATGTTCGCAATCATTCTGTTCTTTTTCCTACCGTTCTATGTTGCGAGGGAGAGCATAGACTTCATTGTCACAAGGCCGGATGTCCCCATTTTCGCTTTTTTCCCTAGCCTCATAGTGTCCAAAGCAAAGAAAACGAAGCTGGTCTTAGACATTAGGAGTACACCAGTCGAGGTTCGGGGATTCCAAAGTCACTTGCAGAAGATTTCGTTTTCGGCATCAGTAATCGTTGCAAAGGAATTCTTCGACGGCATCACAGTCATTACACACCCAATGAAAATGGAGATCTGCAAGACTTTTTCAATAGATCCAAGTAGCGTCGGAGTATGGACATCTGGAGTTTCCTTAAGCTTGTTTAGCCCTGAAAAAACTGTCCCAGATAGTGAGGGGCTGAAGAGACTGCTTGGATTTTCCAATAAATTCGTCGTTTTCTATCACGGGGCCATGAGTCCAACCCGGGGGTTGACTGAAACAGTTGAAGCGATGAAAGTGCTTGCAGTGAAGTATCCCAACGTTGTTCTCTTTGTCCTTGGGACGGGAACTCATCTTCCTGCCCTCAAGGCTCTTGTTGAAACTGAGGGTCTGAGAGATCAAGTTGTCTTCCACGAGCCAGTGAAATACGAGTCAGTCCCAAAGTTCATTGGTATGGCTGACGTCTGCATCGTTCCATTACCAGATCATCCTTATTGGAGGTTCCAGTGTCCCTTGAAGCTCATGGAGTATTTGGCTATGGGAAAGGTCGTTGTGGTCACTGATATCACTGCACATCGTTCCGTGATAGGGGAAGCTAAGTGTGGTATCTACGTCTCGTCGAATGAACCATCAGAAATAGCTAGATCAATAGCGTATGCTTATGATAACAGGAGTAGTCTTGAAGAATGGGGAAAATCTGGACGCACGATAGTGCGTGAGAAGTACACGTGGGACGAAGTCGCAAAGGATTTAGAGACGTACCTACTTCTAATTCAACATAGAATACGGGTGGAAGCAAGGCTTTGAAAAAGAGTGTGTTAATAGTCTTCCCGTTCTTAGTGGGGTTGATACTGCTCGTCTATTCCTGGTACTCAAGCTATCCGTTGTCCATCAATTCAGTGAACGATTATGTGTTCAATCATGTTTCGATCTCTTATTGGATTGCGCTGCCCCTTGTGTTGGGATCATTGTACTTTGCGGCAATGAGCGTGAAGAGTCGGGTGTTGAAATGGATAGTGACCGTCACAATGGTGATTATGATGTTTTCACTACCATACTTCTACTATATGCTCCCGGGCTCCGACTCACATCAATTCAGAGGATTGACGGAATATTACATCAAGACTAGTGATTTGAAGCCTGTTAAGCCGTACCATGAGTACTATGAGTGGCCGCTCTTCTTCCTTCTGGAAAAAACAGCTACATCTTTGACTGGGCTGACGTTGCAGCAGTTCGAATTCATACTCTACGCAGTGATAGGCCTTCTGCTTGCTACGGCCTTGTTTAAGTATTCATCGAATAACGGCGAAGAGAGGAGTTTTGTCGCTGTCCTCAGTTTCTTCATAGCAATGTACTATTTCCTAAACTATCAGAATGTACCCTTCTCGCTTTCGCTGGCTTTTCTGTTTGTTTTATTCATGCTTGAGAAGAGCATTTACAATGGCAATCATTCGGGCTATACGAAGACTGTGATAACCCTCATCATTTTCACAAGCATGACATTTACCCACCTTTTCGTCCCCCTGTTCTTTGTTCTTTACCTTCTTGTGAAATACGCTCTCACCCGAAACAGACGAGAATTTACCTTGTTTCTAGCAACTGGCGCTATCTATCTTGCGGTTCAGATTTTTCAGGCACCAGTTTCTTTTGAAGAAAATCTTAGAGTATTGATGAAATACGCAAACCCGGAATACGGTTCGTTACTTCAGCAGACTCTTGCCCCTGTTTCATTCCAAATTGATATAGTGGCCCAGCTATTCTCTAGGATTGTAGTGTTATCGGCCATTGCTATCTGCGTCTATGGTTTCATACTGCTATGGTCGCGAAAGCAGCTGACATCTGTTGACAAAGCAATTTTCATCTCAGGAGCAACATACTCAGCCATCGGCTTTGCAGTTCCGATTCTCGGTTCAAGGGCAATAGCTGTAACCTTCATTCCAGTAACTTTAGGTGCCGCCTATCTGTTCAGAAACAAGCACAAAAAGGTCGTGGAAGGCCTTTTCTTGGTATTGCTGGTACTTTTTCTCTTCATTCCATTTCACATTTCATTTGATGACTCCCAAATAGTGTTTCAGACAAAAGAAGCATACACGACTGAAAACTTCATGATAGACCATTACAATTGGAACAATTCGAACTTAGTACTTGGGCACTTTAGAGTAATAGGTTATTTGAATGCCAGACAGAAGGGTTCAACCTACTTCGACAGTGATTCATCAGATCTCTTCCCACGTGCAATCAAGTATGATTGTATGGTTTTCACTGTAGGACTGGAAAAAAGCCTACTAAGACATAACGTTACGATGGAAGAGTCTATCACCAAACGAAAACTTGACCTGGTCTACAGCAATGGTGCTTCCAACATTGCCGTAAGTTCTGTCCCCCGAGAGATTGGACAGCAATAGAACCAGTGAAGTGTCCGCTTTTGTATTACCTGAGGCAAAACCGACTTGAGAGTACTGCTTCTTCATGAACCCATTCTCAAGGGCGGAACGTTGCATTCAATGGCAAGGAATGTTCCAAAGGATAGATTCCTTTGCGCAGCACAATACATGATTCGCGAGGGAGTTCAGGTAGATATTGGTAAACATTCTAGCAACAGTGTTTTGAAATTTCTCACCAAACCATTGATGCCCTTTTTCGTAGATCTTCCAGACGCAATAAGGAATTGCGGAGGATTCTACAAGTACGATATTCTCTTTTCTATCTCTGACTATGATGCTTTTGGGTCAGAACTGCTGAGAAGACTGATCCAAGTACACACCCCACATGTCGCAATAAGCTATGGTTTGACCAATCTGATATCAGCTTCGCCCAGAGCCAGATCGATCAAGAAGGTCGTTGGACTCAATCAATTCTACAAACTTCTGCTTAACAAGATTAGCGTCCTTGTTGTCCATTCAAAACCGCAGATGGCTTGTCTGCGAGCTCTCTTGGATATTCCTTCAGACAGAACTGAATTCCTGCCACTTTGTGTGGACGCGGACTTTTTCAAACCACAATCGGGCACAAATAGCTATGTTATGAGTATTGGAAGAGACTCAGGTAGAGACTACGGCACGTTGATCCGAGCTTTCAAGAAAATTGACTGTCCGCTTCGAATAGTATGCGGAACAAAAAACCTACGGAAGGTGCCAACACCCAAGAATGTCATTACCATGATTGAAATCCCCTATAATTCACTTCGCACAACATATCAAGATGCTAAGTTCATAATTCTCCCAATTAGGAATTATCAATCTCTTTCTGGTCAGGTTGCATTGCTTGAGAGTCTCGCAATGGGAAAGGCAGTAATCGCCACCAAGTGCTGGGGAACGACGGACTACATTGAAGACGGCAAGACTGGATTCTTTGTTGAAGCTGGAAATGAAATTGACCTAAAGAGAAAGATAGACTATCTCTTGGAAAATCCAGATATTGCAGAGACGGTTGGAAGAAACGGCAGAAAGTTCGTCGAGGACGAATGTAGTTTATCGTCTTTCTCCAAGAACGTGTGCAAACTCCTCAAGACACTTACGCATTCGCTGCAATAGAACACAGAGCGCTATTGCGTGCGCAGTCACGCGTGCGCGGCAAGTGAGGCTCATGATAGTATTCTCGTTTGTGGCTTCGTTCGTTTTATCATTCTGCGTTCTGTTTCTTGTTAGAAGATATCTTGCAGAGCGTAGGCTGTCAACTGGAGACACGTTTTTCCACTTGTTAGTAGTCAGGTCATTGCAGAAGCACAAGGGTAGATATCCCTCTTCAATCGATAATGTCGTCTTCGACTACGATGTTAGACAATACAATTACTTGGCTTATCCTCCTCTATTTCACTATCTATGCGTTCTGCTTCCATCCGAATTTTATCCAAGAATGAGCAAGATTATAAATTTGATAATACTTTCAGTCTTGGGCGGTATATCAGCGATTTGTGCATATTCCATCACTACTAGTTTTGCTCTTTCATTACTCTCAAGCATTGTTACAGTCTTCAATTTGTCAACGTTTGAAGATACCGTTCAGTTCACTCCGAGACCTCTGGGTCTTCTTTTTATGTCTCTTGTTTCCTGCATAACGATCCTCTACCCACAGAGTCTGTTTTCAATAATGGCAGTTGCAGTATTGGTCATGCTAACAAGTCTCACTCACAAGTTCGCGACACAAGTGATGATATTCGGACTTTTGCCTTATGCCCTGATTTTTAGCAAGTATTTCTTTCTCTTGTCGATAGCTCTAGGTTTTCTTTTTGCAGTAATCGTCAGCAAGGGCTTCTACTTGAAGGTGCTGAAGGAACATTACAATTGGCTCTACTTCTATTTTCTTAGCCCTAATCCAGCTGTTTGGGCTTCAAAATTGAAAAGAATCTTCAATAGGAGTATTTGGTACGTCTTCATCGCATCTTCTCTTATTTCATTCTTTGTCTTTGGGAGCACAAGCTCTCAGAAGAGTGAGTTGCTTGCTGAGGTGATTTACTGGGTCTTACTTCCGCTCTGTGTTGCTTTGTTTGTCTCTGCTCCATCGCTGTCATTCTTGGGTGAAGACTACAGGTATGTTCAATACGGCTCGATTCCTGTCGGGATTGCAGCTTCATTATTCGTTGAGAACTCTTCCGTTTTCATTACTCTTGTCCTGCTGATTTGCATCCTAACGTCCTTTCTGGCCTTGTACAAGCTCAAAAAGTATCTCGACAGTTCGGGCAGTTTGATTACTTCCGCTGATCTGGCTTCGTACGGCTCGCTGCGAAATCACAGACTTGGAGTTCTGTTTGTATGTCCGTCCATCCGAAGTCTGGAGGTTAACTATTTTGCAAATCAAGAAATCGTTCACTCAGTGAGGCCAAAGTCTGTTTGGTCTTCTGAGGAAATACGGAACAAAGTGGATCGTTATGGAATCGAGCACGTACTAAGATTCAGAGGCTTCAACGATAGATTTGCTGAACTTGAGAAGGCATTCAATATGGACAGAGTTGCATCCTTCTCCACGTTCGATATTTATAAAATCGGAGGTTCCAAGGATCCAGAATCTTGATGTAGAATTGTCAATGAATTTGGATGAGCTGATTCTTCGGCACATCTCAACTGCCTACGAGTCCTGAACATTTTCCTTCCAGAGCTGTCCTTCGACATCTAAGACACTGTAGTTGCTGCCAAGCATACCAAAAATGCACCATGAAGGGGTCTCACCTACCGAAATAGGAGGTTTAGTGTAGAAAAACGAGTGTTGTGTGAATCCGATTCTACGATCCTTGCATATGTTGTAGAAGTCTTGCATCCATTTTGACCAGTAGGCTTCTTGCTTTAGGGTGTCTGTTCCGACTTCCGTGAAGAGCACCGAGTAGCCCTTGTCTTGCAGTGCGAAGAACCCTACGTCTTTTCCGTAGAAATACTTAATCATAAACTCTTTTCCCTCATCAAATCTCCCTTCAGCGTAGGCTCTCGCTATCAGAGTCGAAGGCCAACCATTCGCGTACGGATCCTCACACCAGCAATACCAATGCAAAGCATAGACAACGTTTGCTCGTTCCAGCGGCTTAAACAAGAAGAAACCTGGGAACCAAAACGGTATCCCTTCCACGACTACTTTCACATCAGGTGCAACTTCTCGAACAGCATCTATTGCTTTTCTCATGAACTCCAAGTATTTGTCTTCCAGTTGCTGTTGATGTGGCCCACGATTTTCCCAGTCGTCAGCCCATGGGGGCTCGTTGAAAATGTCAACGGCAGCAGCAACCTCCCGCATTTTAGGTCTTGAAGCAATCTCCACGACCCATTGTACATAGTCATCCCAAGACAACGTATTGCTCGATTCCCATTCACCGCTCCAATTCTCAGAATCATTATTGATGTTAGGCATCCCCACTTGCTCATCCATCAGGAAAGCTCTTTTCGCATCAAAACCCCAGTTGCCCCCCCAACGAGAAAACACATGCGCACTCCAAACAACCTTAATCCCTCGCACGTAACACCAATCAGCCACCTTATCCAAGAATTCCCTATACGGAATCTTCAACGAATTATCCGTAGGATCGTGTGTCCACGCCCAATAATTCAAATAAACACGAACAGTATTGGCTCCACTTTCTTTAAGCAGATCAAACTGTTCCTCATACGTCAGATTGCCATAGGGCTCCCATCCAAGATTCGTAATGCCAGCTCCAAGCCAAAGCTCATTCGCCGCCGACACAGTCTCATTCTCGGACACAGAACTATTCGAAACATGATTCATAGTAACTAAGGAAACAGCAAAGAAGAAGACCAAGAACGCAGCAGTCAAACGAACCTGTAGGTTCAAGAACCGAACTTCCTCAGGTTCTCCCATGGGCTCGGCGTCCCGAAGCCCCCAATTCTTGATCACTACACGACCGGGCTCGTGACGCCTTCCTAACTTCCACACTACGTTTAGAATCCAAGCAGATCAAGCCCCATCCTATTGCGCCTATGAACAAAGCAACAGGCAAAACAAACAGCACTCGCAGTTTCCTGAACAACAATCATCCCAACGCAAACACACAAACCGTTAGAAAACAGCTAAAGCACTTATGAAAACCAACTAAATATCCAAAACAAAGATTCCAAATCCACATCACTCATCCGCGACACGTGTCGAAGACCATTCCGTCCCCAAACGTTAGGACAGTCTTTAACATTCAAGCGTGGAGCATACGCAAAAAAACAAACGGTTATGGGCTCGTCTCAACTATGCAAAGCAACATGTGTAATTGACTGATAATTAATTATGGGGCGCTCACGTGAGCAAACGTTTCCCTCGGGCTTCGCTCACAAGTCGTTCACCATAGAAAGACGCTCGCACTGATGCCTGTCCACCTGCACATACCAGAAGCCATAAGTTCTTTGTTGCCCCTGTATGGTTATCAATATCAATAATCACTGATTGCATCAATTACGGTTTAGGGAGAGGGGAATTGAATTGAAAAACCAAATTTCAGTTGGAACAATATTGATTTTCCTGTTGGTAAGCATGTTAGCATTGACATTTAAGATTCAACCAGTTAGGGCAAGTGGAACCATTTATATCAGGGCCGATGGGAGCGTGGACCCCATAAGTGCGCCAATCTCGACAGGCGACAACATCACCTACACGCTCACAGCCAACATTAACGATTCAATCGTAGTAGAGAGGAGTAGCATTGTGCTTGACGGATATGGCTACACCCTTCAAGGGCCCGGGTCTGGAAACGGAAACGGAATAAGCCTCACTTCAATAGGCAACGTGACGATAAAAAACATGGGCATCAGCGGCTTCACCAATGGTATCTGGCTCTATTATTCCTCTAACAACACTTTGTCGAACAACAACGCATCCCTGAACTCTAACTACGGTATCTATATCTATTATTCCTGTAGCAACAACACTTTGTCGGGCAACAACGTGTACGGACAAATGTGTGGCGTCTATCTCTATTATTCCTCTAACAACAACATGTTGTCGGGCAACAACGTGACCGGAAACACTTATGGCGTCTATCTCGTATCTTCCTCTAACAACAACGTGTTGTCGGGCAACAACCTAACCGGAAACAGTGGTACGGGTATCTCTCTCGATTCTTCTGACAACAACGTTTTCTTGGGCAACAACGTGACCGGAAACAGTGGTTCGGGTATCGTTCTCTCTCATTCTAACAACAACACTTTCTATCACAACAATTTCATAAGTAACTCTCAGCAAGTCTCGCTAACCAGTTCTGGGGCAAATTCGTGGGACATGGGTTATCCTTCTGGCGGGAACTACTGGAACAACTACGCTGTCGCAGACATCTTCTCTGGTCCTTATCAGAACGTGACTGGCAGTGATGGAATAGGCGATCTCCCATACGTGATTGACGCAAATAATACTGATAGATATCCTCTAATTAACGCGAATTTCTCGTTCTGCACTCTGAATCTCAACGCTGGCTGGAACATGATCAGCTTCCCAGTCATCCCAGTTAACGCGAGTTTCTCAAACATCTTCAGCGGAGTCGGCTACTACCAAGTATTGACCTGGAGTGGAACAAGTTACGCAACACCGACTGCTGCAGAAGCCGGACGCGGCTACTGGGCCTTAGTGCTTTCACCAGCCACAATCAATGTCACAGGCGTTCCAGTTGAAAGCTACGAACTTAACTTATCCGCGGGCTGGAGCATGATAGGCAGCGTTTACAACGCCACTGTGAATGGAGACAACGTGTTTCCGCCACCCGCCTTCTACCAACTGCTCACGTGGAACGGTTTCAGCTATGTCGACGCAAAACCAGTGGGCATAGAATCTGGAAGAGGCTATTGGGCTCTGGTACTTGTCCCAACACATATTAACGTTCAGAAGCCCTGACTTACCAATACTTTCCACACTATTCCCAAAAACTTGTTTCAATTCCCAACATGTCTCGGTCTTGTCAAGCACTTGACGCGCGCTACAGAGCATTCAGAATATTCGTCCACCTCTTTTTCGGACTAGCGCACGCGATAGAAGATTGTTTCATAATGCTTTAAATTGCTTGTTTGAGAGTAAATAAGGTGGGATTTCAGTGAATCGAAAGACTATTTTGGTCAGTTTTGCTTCCGTGTTCTTGGTCTTAGCAACAGGTTTGATCGTTGCACCGGCACAAGCAGTTGAAACACAAGAATACAGAGCTTCCTTCTACTGTGCGGCTGGAGGAGAATGCCTCGTCGTAACTAGATGGACTGAACAGGGCTATATGAGCGAATGGTTCATTGGACGAGGCACAGTTGCTTTCGCTGGTTCTGGAAAAGTCGACCAAAACCCACCGAGTCCGCCGATGTTACCGTACACGTCGTACTACCGAAGTAGCGGCATCCTAGCCAGGGGCGGCGTCTTCGCATGCTGGGGAAAACAAATGATTAGCGTACTTCTCTACTCAAATGGTGAAGCTGGCGGCTTGTTCGTGGACGAGGGCATGATGACTGACGTGTTTTCAGCAGGGCCTGGTCCAGGCGCGGGGCTCGTGTTGTACAAGGGAATCTACAGAGACTCGTCTGGAACGCATGCAGTGAATGGGAAAGCTACTGTTAGCGTCTTGTTAGCACCGGGTTCTACTTCGATAATGATAATGCAAGTTAGCCTCATTAAACCAGACAACACGATACTATTGAGTATAATCTTGATTAACGCCGACTGTTCAGCTATAGGCTGGGCGCACGCGCCAAACTACTTTACACACTCCGTCAGGATCACTGCTTCATCTTAGCTTTCCTTACCCCTTTTTCTATTCTATCCGCGCGCGATCCACACCTATCCAGAGGGGAATCCATTGAGGATCACAGGAAAAAAGAACGTGACCTCCTCCTCCACCATGGAATATCCTTCAAAGGACACCCGCTCACTCAAGACCAAGAACCAACACAAAACCACATATGGTCTCATCTAAAAGCCACAAAACAAAAGACCAGCACCCGCTACCAACATCAAACATCAACATAACCTCACGTACGGGCTCGTAACATCCATATCCTTCAGTTGTGTCAAAGACCATTCGTCCCCAAACATATGGACAGTCTTCAACACTTAGCGTTCAGCATTCACCAGAAAACAGCCCAGAGGCTCGCTTCGATCGATGGCTTGTCCTTCCCATGCAAGCGCATGCTAAGAACTATTGTGTGCGCGAACCCAAATAACCTACGCAAAAGTCATTACATTTAACCACCTATTAATAAGAATAGCAATGCGGGATTCTTGAACCATGAACAAGACCGTTTTAAGGAAGAAAACCACTGCTAGGAAAAGAATGAAACAGCCTTACTCTAAAGGCGAAATCAATAAGCTCATCGACACTCTCATCCACCCACTGGAAAGAACAGACAAACGCTTCGTACTCGTCGACGTCCTCCTACATGGGCTCGTCGAACAAAACCCGCCCCAGACCGTTAGGAAGTTCATCAAGTACAAATTGCCCGACCTCATAAGACAGTTGGAGAAATCTTCCAAAGACAAAATGTGAAAGCTCGCGAACTCACCAAGACAGCCACAACCAAGCAATCACAAGCAAGAACAAAACCACAAGACACTCGAGATGTTCTCCAACTGTTGACTTGTGTTACACTTGGGCTGATTCCCGGCCACAGATTTATCAAGGTTCTTCCTTCTATCCAATGGATGTGACAAACATTTTGGAGAATGGTAACACGTATGCGTGACCAGGAGGATTTCTCTGATCTTGAGCAGCGATTCATGGAAGCGTGCAAGGAGCGGGAAATCTATAGGCTGGTTGTAGAGGAGAAAGCAAAATTCCTAGCCGTGAACGAGGAAGCCCAACACAATGTCCACGAGTTGCGTCTTGCACAATTTCTCCCCGCGTGCGCTATACCGCAAAGCGACGACACTGATTTGACAACTGTACAACTCGAGACAAAATTCATTCAACTGAAAAAGTTCTTGACGATAAAACAAACTTTGAAGCCTGGAAATCAAGAGAAAATTGAGAGTCTAAAGGATGCTGTGACAAAACTTCAGCAGGATCTAACTCAACAGCAAGTCGTTACACAGACTGTGACGGAAAAGAACATCAAAATCACGAAGGAATTTGAAAACCTGAGTAAACGACTCGCGGAAACTGAGCTGACATTAAGTCCAATTCAACAAGTCCTAACACCAGAAATGCGAACCAAACTTCAACTCGAGCAACTCCATAAAGAATACAAAGAAGAGCACAAACAAAAGCCGTCTCAGTAAATCAGAATCATACGCGCGAAAAACTTGCAACCCCAGACAATAATACTATGAGCTCATTTTCCCCACATTTTTCCCCACATTTTTCACGTTCCCTGTTCGCGCGCCCTGGTAAACACTTGCTGTAAAGACCTTTATGTGGGGAATACGCAGATAATGGATATTTAGCCAAATAATGTTTGTAGAGACGAGAAGTGAACGTGAACTGGATGGTTGGATATAACGAGAGAAAGCTTCAGGTCTTAGAATATGTGGAAAAGTGTCCGGGGACAACGTCGTCTGAACTAGCGTTGGAGCTTAATTTAGAGATTCACAATGCCCGAACTCTCCTCAAGAAGTACAGCCGTCAAGGTCTCCTCTCAAGGAGCCGAGCGGATGCGTGTGGAACCTGGGTCCATAAGATAACGGAGAAGGGGTTGAGGAGGTTGAGTTACCTCAAGGGGACGGAGAGCTCTGGTCTCGTTGAGGAATAGCCCCTAAATATGCTGTGTTCAAAACGTCAATACCACATGGCGCGCGCGGTTGACGCGGAGTGACGAAAGGTTGGCGATGAACTATGTTTTGATTGCGCCTTGTGGGATGAACTGTGCCCTGTGCTCAGGCTATTTGGCTCTGAAGCATGATGTGAAAGCAAAAGGGGTCAGAATGATCAACTGCACAGGCTGCAGACCGAGGAACAAGAAATGTGCTTTTCTGAAGAAACAATGCTCCAAATTGTCCAAGGGAGAAGTCACCTTTTGTTTTGAGTGCGAAAGCTTTCCCTGCGACAGATTGAGAATTATTGACAAAAGATACAGGTCTCGCTACAGGATGAGTATGATTGAAAACCTGCAGTTCATCAAGAAACATGGAATAAAGAAATTCCTTGAGGACCAGCAGAAGAATTGGAAGTGCAAGAGCTGTGGTGAGATGATCTGTTGCCATAACGGTCTCTGTTTCAGTTGTGATCTGGAAAAACTGAGGAGCAAGAAACAGAAATATCGATGGAACAAGAGGTAGTACGCACGCGCTAAATTTAAGTATTCGAATTGACAATGTAACACATGGGCTAACGCGTGGGGTGTCTTTGTGGAACTAGTTGAAAAGGCTCTGACCATGCTTTGTCTACTCAGCATCTTCGCCTTAGCAGTCAACTTTCAACATGGTTACGCAAATACAGAAGTTGTGGCCATGACGAACGGGCTTTCTGCTTCTCCGCAGGATTTCGTGTGCACTACGGGCACACTAGTTTTTGTGCAAGTGGAAGGCGGTTTTATGGGAATATTGGGTGATGATGGGCATCATTATGACCCCGTCAACCTAATGGAATTCTTAGGCCGGTTAGGTCCGACGGAAAAGCTTGATCACAATGTTGTGCCAAGTTCGTTTCTGGCCGACCATCTTGATACGTCAGGCGGTCGGATTTGGTTCAGAGCCAAGATCGTAAAGGACGCCATTTCTTATCATATGTGGGGAACGATTGTTTCCCTGATTCAGTTCGCATCTCTTTCTGATCTAAAACTAGATTTTAAAGCGATTTGCCAAGCATTCTATTCTAGACTAGGGGAAGAAAGGTACGTCAACTCTTACGATTTTGACAGGAATGGACGAATAGACATGCGAGACATCTCCGCGGCAATATTGATCGCTGCTTTGTCGAAATAGCATAACAGGCGCGTCATGAAAAGCAAGAGCTAGATGCAGGCGCAATCCCGGACGAGTTTAGACGAAGAACACGAAAATAAAAGCGCGCGCTAGTGGATGCAAGAAAACTCTTGTAGAGGGAAAGATAGCAGGTTTTTGCCTAGTTTAGACGCGCACGCAAAAGAATAAGACGTATTCAGTCACACTACTCATTTCGGGTACAGATGTCCAAGATAAGGCAGGTAATGCGAGTAGTGAATCGTGTTTTAAGAGATACAGGCACAGGTGCTATTGGGGGCCTTGCTCTTGAAGAGATTTCAGAATCTTATGAAAGAGTTGTAAGTTCTATACCTGGAGGATCTATGGTATCTGATTATGGATTTCCTTATGCTGTCAGAAGAATAACTTATCCTCCCCCTACTGCCCATATTGATAAAATTGTAAACGAGAATATAGGTAACTTTGCTAAAAACGTTGGATTTTGGGGATTGGTGACCGTAGCAGCTTTAGAAGGTACTTATTTCAGTGCTAAAGGAATTGATCACGCAAATAAATGGTACAAGAAAAGAAAACAAAAAGAAAATATCGAAAAAAACATTAGGCAGCAAACGTGTGCGGTGTGTGTAAACAAGCACTAAGATGAAATCGTGATATGCGTGGGCGTCAGTACCAGAGCCCAGTAGCCTTTCCCAGGCTCAATAATTGTTGAAAGAACGTATTTCCCGCTGACACCACAAACTCTTAAATTTCCATGAAATCATCATTATGGTGAAAGGGAGCGCAGACAAACAAAGACTACGTTTCGGAGGAATAATAGAAAAGTGAGACATATTTTGTTGGCAACGTTGGTACTCACTTTGAGCTTTACTATGGTGTTAGCGGAAGGGCATACCGTATCTGGTTCTGAACATCATGGACTCTTGGTAGTCACTCGCCAAGTGTTTGTGGATTCGCTTACTCAGTACATTCAGTGGAAAAACTCAAAAGGCTTTGATGTGTACGTGGTCACGGCAGAATGGATTCAAGATCATGTTGATGGGGCGGATATAAAAGTAAGAATCAGGAACTGTATCAGGCAATACTACAGAGAAGAAGGGGTAAGCTATGTTATGCTCATAGGTGATTCTGTGGATGTTTCTGGTCCCTTTAACGATGAACCACCACCTCCTACGTTATCTGAGAACTGGAATCTACCTGCTGGCTACTACTCGTGGGACTCCTTGAACGGAACCCAATACACCTCGCTTTATTATTCAGATCTCTCTGACAAAGTCGAGTATAATGCAACTGAGTGGAATTATGCAGGGGATTATGCGATTTATGTCGGCATTGTACCCGTCAGAACACCAAGTGAGCTGCAAATCTACTTAACTAAGACAATCAACTACTATACTTGCGCGAACCTCACCGTCGTAGTTTCTGGTGACATTCCAACTCCAGATAGTGAATTTTACTACTCTAGGATTCAATCACTTGCTGGTTCCAACATATCAACAGACATCAGCTTCTTTGGGACGAATTCCTCTTCGGAAGAAATTCATGAAAAGATATTTGACAGAGAGGCCGTAATATATGAATCAGGACATGGTAATCTTCAACTCTTCATGATAGGAAATGTTGCAGTTACAAATGAGAATGCATCAGACTTCCGATTTATTAATCCATTAATGCTGACATCGTCTTGCGTTGTTCAAGCATATAACATGTATCCCGAATGCCTCGATGAAGCATTTCTGAAGGCCCCAAAGGGACCTGCGGTTATTCTAAATGGCCCACCGTGGGGGCCAATCGGGCTTACAGACGATTTGTCCGACTTAGAGAGAGGATTCTGGATAGACCTATTCGCAAGAAAGACAATTGGACAAGCATTATACGATCATTGCAATGGAGCTTGGCAGAATCCTATTCACCTTTTTGGAGACCCATCGCTGGTTATTTTTAGCGCCTCTCTCTCGCGCGCGCTAGGCGGTGAGATTCTTTCCGTCAACATGTTGCAGCTCTTGGCACCATATCTAGTCTATGCGTTTGTTGTCATTGGAGCAATTTTGTCGGGAGCCAAATTCAAGCGGAGAATGCTATAGCTTCCCCCTCTTCCTTTTTCTGTTCCTTCTTTGAAATGCGCGCGCTTCCGAACCTTCCTCTAGGGCTCGATCAAAACCCCGAACCCACAGCATAACAGCACTGACACTGGGCTCCGTAACAAAGAACTTCTCACTAACCCCTCTACACGGAAGCCTCTCAACTTGCGCTATTCGCAAAACTCTTCTTTCACTCTGCCCTACCATCCCTCACACACGCTCCTCTAGGTTAAACCAAAAACCTGACCCCGTTATGTGTTTGTGAAGGGCCGAGTCCCCAGCCACCAACTAACCGTTTTGTCTTAGAGGCTTTAAAAAGCTAACGCATCCACCCATCAATTGGGCAACCATCAAGCACTTGACGAGCGCGCGCTTGCTTCTAGAACGCTAGTTAGAAAAATCTATTAGTCGCTGAAGACTAGAATCATGGGGGGGAAGGAATGAAAACAGCGATTAGAACAGCGATTATTCTTACAATGGTCGCCCTTTTAATCATTCAATCTTTTGCAATTCTTCCCTGCATTGTTCACGCCCTGTCTAATCCATACTTGGTGGAAGTTGGAATATCCTATGAGTGGGATTCAACGTGGGTAACCCCTCCCATTACCCAGACACCTTTGGGTCACATGAGACTGTGGTATCATACGTATAATCCCAATTCTTATTCGGTAGATGTCATATTGGGTGCCAGCATTCAAATCGGAAGTACAACATACGACGATTCTTCCAATGATAAGACTGTAACGATTTCTCGTGGAGATGATAACCCTAGCAGATCTTTCTATATACGTTCTGACGTTCCGACCGGTAGCTACACTGTCATATATGGACTCTGGCCAACGGATTGGTCGAATCCATACAGCAAAATATCCGAACCAGGCTGGGTAAACATGGTCGATTCGGTTGCTGTTCAACTTGCAAGTTCGCCTTCCAACGTTGGAACCATCACGTGGGACGGTTCACTCTACACTTTGCCAACTACAGTTCAAACTAGCACGAAACAGCACAGTGCCACATGCAATCCGCCTTCAGGTTATACTTTTGACACTTGGGAATCGACCGGATCAGTGAGATTCGACCCAGAAAACTTGCAGACAATAAATGTGTATGTTGAAGGTTCAGGAACCTTGACTTCAGTGTTCAATCCTCCAGCAACACTGCCAGATTTCAGTTTGTCAATCAGTCCAACTTTATCAGTCAACCAAGGCAGTTCAGGTACGACAAACGTGGACGTACAACAGACAGACGGATACACCTATGATGTCTCGCTAACTGCATATAACCAACCCATTGATGTCACGATAACTTTTATTCCGTTCCATGGAATTCCAGCGTTTTCGTCCACAATGATGGTCCAAGTCGGATACACTGTGCCCTTCAACGTATACTCGATAACAATAAGGGGCACAGGATCAGACCCACAAACGAAAACCCATGAAACAACCCTCTTCTTGATGGTTGGTCATACAACCTTCGTCAATGATCCAAGGCTTCAGGTAGGAGGGCAGAGTTACAGCACACAGATACTCGCAACCACGATTTCTGTTGACATTTATGGAATAAAACCTGCTGGTTCGCATGACGACTACAGGTCAGCCCTCAATCAGTATTTTGGTATCAGTCTCAGCGGTGACTTCCAAACCGAAGGAATGTTCTTGCTCGAAGTGCACGGTTTGTATGACCTTGCCAACTATCTGAGTCAACAAGAATGGTCATCTTGGGTAATTACCTCTGACTTGGCTGGATACATTTACAACCAACAAGAAACAGATGGTGCCATAAGAATCGGCGTAGTTTGGAGGGAGTCGATTGACTATCAAACACTTGTTACAAGCGTTTGCTGCACACTCATAGACCTTTCAAAGCTCCTCAGTCCAGCATCCGAACAGGGGGACAAACTTGAAGCCCTTCAATCAATATTGTTACGGATGATTGATATTGTTGCCAGCGTTCCCGTCGAGTTCGGCGTCTACAGGGTATTCCTTGCTGCTCCGCAGAACACTTACTCATTGCTGAGTTTCACAACTGCGACTCTTTCAGAATGGGCTCAAGATCTAAGCGATTTTCTGGATCACGCTGAAGTGTATATATCTCTGATTAAAATCGGTTTGGACGTGGCTGTTTTGCTGATGAGTATCGTCGAACCAGCCGCATTGCTCGCCTGGGTTGCTGGGTGGGTAGTTAGGGTCGCAGATACTCTGATTAGTCTCTACAGCGAATATTTTCCAGAAATTCTGGTCATTGCTGTCCACATAATTGCGGCGTGGGTTGATCCTGAAGGCATTACAGCTGACGTTCAGATCCTCTCAGACAACGGCGATTTATTGCTAGGTTGGAATTCAACCACCAACAATTTCCTAGACCACTCAGCAGCTGGTTTCGTGATGCGAAATAACAGCGCTGAAATTGTCTTTCTACGCAAGTCTGACTCAGCCAGTGTTGGACTAATGTGTCATGGAAGTGCTCAGGGCAGCATCCCGTATACTCTGACAATCAGAGATGACTATGGAAATCAAAGCTACGCCTCAACCGGATTTCTTCCAATCAATGAAAGCGTAAGCATAGAGATGACATTTGCCCAGAATATCACGGAATTTGGCAACCACTTGGAGATAATGACTAGTATTTCCAGCTCGACAATAGTACAAGGTTTGCCTGTAACTGTCAACATTGCAGTTAACGATACTGAAGGACCCCGTAGTGACACGGATGTCACGTTGCTGATCGCCAATTCAACTTGGCTGACTGCGAATAACTTGGGTAGTGGTCAGTACTCAGCAACGGTGGACACTTCCAATCTCATGGGGTTGATACCGATCGCAGTGTACGCAACATATCCGAATATGACAACAGGATACAGCATTGTAGCACTCAATGTCACCGAAGCTCCACACTTGTTCACTGTAACTCTTCAACGCGGTCTCTACGAACTTGTGGTCGATGGAACAGCTATTGGCCCCGGTTTTGGAAGTGTATCGTACACTTGGGCAAGCGGTGAATACCACTATTTCTGCGCGACCTCACCGTTTTTTGGACCTGGGACTGGGGGCACTTCGGTTTTCAAGGAATGGAACGACGGATTCAAAGCAACTCTAAGATCTACGAATGAAGGGGGAGGAATACCGCTCCAGAACGCCACGTACTATCCTCTTTTTGACGTATACTGGCAGATTGTATATTATGCTACTAGTGGCGGTTCAGTCACAGCTTCAAAGGCACGCAGTCAATACGGGTATCTTGATGGAACGACTATTACGCTGACAGCGGTTCCAGACGCGGGATATCGGTTCTCCCATTGGACTTTTCTGTGGTACCTAGATGGGCAAGTGCACGAAGTTGGAAGCGACCCAATCAAGGATGTTTACGTGGGCCGGCAATCTTGCGGCATATTCACAGCGTTCTTCGACCAACCAGTAAATGGAACAATTTACATTAGGGCTGACGGCTCGATAGAACCCACAACTGCACCCATTCAACGAGACGGAGAACTCTATACTCTGACTGACGACATCTTCACTCCCGCATTTATGGAAGCACCCAATTACGGAATTGTCATCAAAAGAAATGGCATAACAATAGACGGAAATGAACACACACTTCAAGGGCAAGATGATGAGGGCGTAAGTGGTGTATTCTTGTCTGGAAGAAACAACGTAAGAATCCGAAATATGTGTATTGCCGGGTTCTATTGCGGTATCGAGCTCGACTCTTCAACAGGCAACACAATTACTGAGAATATTCTAAAAGACAATTTCGATGGCATCGGCATAATAAGGTATTCGACGGGCAATGTTGTTTCCAAAAACAAAATAGCAGCAAACGAACGAGGAATTGATATCTACTACTTTTCGAGCAATAACATTATTTCAGAAAACGATTTCATCAACAACGGTTGTTCAATAAGTCTAGGTCAATTTTTCTCATGTTCAGGAAACATAGTATATCATAATAACTTTGAAACCGAATATGGTCAGATTTCCTATGGGGAAGGTTCTAGCGTCTGGGATAATGGATATCCCTCAGGCGGTAACTATTGGAGCGATTATGAGGGTGTTGATCAAAATTCCGGACCAAGCCAAGATCAGCCCGGAAGCGACGGGATTGGAGACACGCCTTATGTTATTAACAGCAACAACATTGATCACTATCCCATAATTGCTCCGTTCCCATCAATCAATCACCCCCCAAGCAAGCCTGCCTCCCCGAGTCCTGCCGATGGATCAGACCGGGTTCCCCTAGCCCTTGTTCTTTCGGTTCAGGTTTCAGACTTTGACTGGGACCCGATAACTGTCGTCTTCTACGAATCAGGGACAGCTACCCCAATTGGAACTGCGAGTGCTGTCCCTAGTGGATCTAGAGCCTATGTTGAGTGGTCAGGGCTCAGTTACTCCACAACCTACAACTGGTATGCTATGACTGATGATGGTGAAGGCGGTACGGCACTCTCGAACACTTGGAGCTTCACGACCAGAGCGAGCGGTTCTCAAACATTTGTCGTTCCAGACGATTATCTAACCATACAACAGGCTGTGGATGCGGCAAATCCAGGTGACACGGTCTATGTGAAGGCTGGAACATACCGTGAAAATATCGTCATAGCTAAGACTTTGTCGCTTGTAGGTGAAGACGTGCAGACAACAATTATCGACGGCGAAGGTATCAGCAGTGTTGTCGTGCAGATACTTGCAGACTGGGTTAATGTGACCGGTTTCACGATACAAAATTCAGCGTATGGTTTTATACTTTCCCACTCTTCATACAACACCATTGCTGGAAATAACATAGCAGCAACGATGCAAGGAAATGGCATTGCGCTTTTCGATGGTTCAACATTCAACGTTATTTCTGGAAACAACATTACAGGCGCTCTGATTGGCATCTTCCTCAGATATTTCTGTCAGTACAACACTATTTTCGGAAATGAGATCGCGCACAATGGCGATTACGATTTGGGTGGTGGCATCGGTTTTATGGACGGTTCTGACTATAACAGAATTTACCACAACAATTTCCTAGACAATTCAGTGCAAGTTCACAGTAATCTGCCCAATAACGTTTGGGATGATGGTTACCCATCTGGGGGAAACTACTGGAGCGACGAAGCAGGCAGCGACTCGCAGAGCGGTCCTTCTCAGAATATTGCTGGCAGTGACGGAATATGCGACGTCCCATACGTGATTGACGTGAGCAAGACTGACAGGTATCCGCTAATGAGCCCTGACTACACTTTCTGGAGTCTGGACCTCAAGGCTGGCTGGAATATGGTAAGTTTCTCAGTAATACCGGCGAATACGAACTTCTCCAACATCTTCACTGGAGCAGGCTATTATCAAGTACTCACTTGGAGCGGAACCAGCTATGTAACGCCAACCAACGCAGAGGCTGGTCACGGGTACTGGGTTCTAGTGCTCTCTGCCACACCTTTGAACGTGACAGGCACACCACTCACAAGTTACGAGCGTGATTTACCAGCGGGTTGGAGCATGATCGGATCAATCAACGGCGCAATTGAAGACGCAAACACAATATTCCCAGGCTATTATCAACTGCTGACATGGAGTGGTACAAGCTACATCACGGCAACCACAATCGACCCAGGAAAGGGGTATTGGGCTCTGGTTCTCACAGCTGCATACATCTCGGTTCCGCCAGTGTTCTCTCTCTCGAACGGCTACGTCACTCCTACGAGTGGGACTACGCACACTCAATTCGACTACTACGTCACGTATTGTGATCTTGGGCGCAGACCTCCAGACCTGGCAACTGTTGTGATCGATGGAAACAGTCACTCAATGTCACTTTCACATGGGACGCCATCAAACGGCTCCTACATTTATTCGACCCTTCTGGCTCCGAGCCTACACAACTACTACTTTATGTTCACGCAAGGTTCAACCACTTTATGTATTCCATCTCCCAGCACTCCCAACGCAGGACCATACGTTTTCCCCCCAATCTGTTATCTCTTCGTCGATTCTGAACATGGCAGCCCAAATCCGCGGTTCTACTCAGGTGCTGATGGGTCAGAAGTAACTTGCAGCGTGGAAAGCTCCGTCATTGAGGACGGAATTCTATACACCTGTATTGGTTGGATGGCCTTTGGCGTGGCTCCGCCTATGAGTGGTGAAGGCAACGTAGTCACTCTCACGCTTGTCTATAATGGCCCTCAATATAACTCTCATCTTCTTTGGCTTTGGGATGAAGGATCGACCCCAAACGTCGCCACAGAAACACAGTACACTACTGAGCAAGCAAGCCTTGGCCTACCCGTAGCGTCTGACTGCTCACTCAAAAACCTATCCGTGTTTGCCAAAGTTGAGAACAATGGCTACGATGTCTTTCATGTCCACGCGACCGCTGTCGTCAACGTCTGCGAAGGGATTCCATCGAGTTGTTCCGGTGAAGGAGTTGAAAGCTAGGACAGCTTCGCTGACGTCCCTGATATCAATCATTCCATCATTGTTGACGTCGCCTTTCAAACGAACGCGATTCTGCGCGATGAATACGATCGGTGTGGCCGTCTTGAACCGCACTTCTTTGAAATCTACTGATTCTCCGAAATCGCTTGCTTCAAGCCATGAATAGTAACTTATGTTGTTACTCGTGAATGTAACGTTGAAACTTGCCTGTCCTGCGCGATTAGTTTTTCCATTCCACACAATTTCGTCGTCTTCGCCATGAAGTACTAATGAACTGTCTGGAATGGGGTCACCATGGTCATCTTGAACGAGGACGTTGAAGTTGCGAATGATTCGTCCTCCAAACACGGTCGAGCCAGGTATGAATGATATGTTTCCCCACATGTACAGCGAGCCTCCGAAAACGAAGTTTCCCAACAGCGCTTGGTTTCCTTCAAGGAGACCGCCGAAATCACCTATATTCAAGTAACTCACGTTTGAATACTCGATATGGATCAATGGGGCCAAACCCGAGAAACCTCCTCTGATTATTTCCAAAGAATCTATGGAGGAGTTATCAACATTTACAGAGTGAATCCAGCTCAGTGCAGCTCTTTCAAGACGGCAATTGTAGAAAGAAATGCTCCCTCTTATGTCGTGACTCATTGGAAAAATCGCGATGACGTATTTTTCGATTGTCGTGTCGTAGAAGATTCCGCTCGAATTGTCGGTGAAATATAGGCGAAACCTGTAGTCAAAAGGAAGATAATTCGATATTGACACATTTCTCGCTTCTATCGTACCGCTCATGTTTGCCCAGATGTCACAACTCCAGTCTCTCGACTGATTCAGTTGTAAGACAAAATTACGAAGAATGAGAGTCGCGTTGTCTCTAACGTAAATATTGCCGTTCTGAACCAGCGTACAATTCTCAATTATGCGGACCTGATTACCATCAACAACGATATCTTCGTCATTTACCAGAAAAGAACCGGACAGATCCATATGAAAACCGTGCACAGTTTGTGGACATTGAACCAAGAATGTTGTCAACAGAAGAAAAGAAACAAGTCCAAGTTGCATCTTAGTCAAAACCGCATTCCCTGAGCACAAGCTTCTCATCCCTTCCCCCAGTCTCACTATTCATGGACAGACTTTAAGTTTTTGTGCAATGGGCTATAGAAGCAAATTCTGTGCCCAATCCAAACGCGCTTTTTCACAGGCAAATACGACTCGACAGTGTGTTACCATGTGCACTGCATCAATCGCGCGCGCTGATCATCCAACTATTATGTGCGTGGGCTCCAGTACGAGTGCCCAGTAGCCCTTTCCCGGCTCGATCGTTGTTGCCGTGACGTAGCTTGTGCCACTCCAAGTGAGCAATTGATAGTAATCTGGGAACACTGATTCCGCGTCTACTATGCTGCCATAGACTGAGCCTATCATACTCCAGCCGGCCGGCAAATCAAGTTCATAGCTGTCCACCGGCACACCTTCAATTTCCAATGTCGTTTCCGAGAGCACCAGCACCCAATAGCCACGGCCAGTTGCCACATTTATTGGGGTTGTGTAGCTTGTGCCGCTCCAAGTGAGCACCTGATAGTAGCCTTTGCCGGTGAATATGCTTGCGAAAGTCGTGTTTGTTGGAATGACTGGAAAGCTGACCATGTTCCAACCCGCATGCAGATCAAGAGTGAGTGAACAAGGAAGAACAAGAAAGGTGTTCTGGTTCATTGCGGATTGGTATCCTGTCGCACTTGCTGTGACATATGTCTCGTATTCTCCGCTGAGGGAATTTTCATGAAGCCTGAACAGATCTCTGTAGGTTCCGTTGGTGTACGTGAATGTAATGTCCAAGAAAACTGTATTGTTGTTTGGGTCTCTGACTTCAATGCCAATCGTGGCATCCGCGGCAGGGTTGCCGTCAGTGTCTTGAATGACGCCGGATAATTTGACTGTTTCTCCTGGCAGGTAGGGGTCCTTGTCTGTCTCTATGGTTGTGTTCAACTTGGATTCGGCGACTTCGGAAGTGAGACCAGCTTGGGATTCGTCTGTCGAGCTAGGTCTGAGACTGTTGGGGATACCCTTTTCTTCTGAAGAGGTCTGAGGCATTGCTGGATGTGGCATAACGTTGAATGTTCCGTTTTCGATGTCTAGACCTGTTCCGCCTTCTGAAGGCCAGCTTGTGAACGCCATTATCTTGACAGTGTAGTTTCCACTCAATGCCGTCAGTGCGATCCTATAGCCGATAATGAATTCCTTAGACGCACCAGGGTCTATTCTTTCAATCGTGTAACTGATGAATAGAGGAGTATTTTCTGGATCAAGAATTTCCTCTGAGATGAGAGCATTCTTCAGATCGAGACTTCCTTTGTTTTCAATGGTGAAATTGAATTGCACAGTGTCTCCCTTGCCAAAATCTGTCTTTGAATTTCCATTTTGGTCGGTTATCACCAAGTTCTTGATTTCGGCCCACAAAACACCAGATTCATACACTGTGATATTCTGTGCTGAAATGTCCCATGCCCATTCACTGTCAGTGACATTAAGTGTTACCGTATAGTTTCCGGCAGATACGTAGGCATGAGTCACCATCATTCCGTTTCCAACAGAAGCGTCGCCGAAGTCCCAGTAGTAACTGACTATTGTTCCACCATTTGGCGTCGAGTCGGCTGCATCAAAAGTCACAGTTTGGTTCACGACGGGCAGAGGTGGGATGTATGAGAAAATCGCCGTCGGAGGAATAGGCTCCACTTCAATGGGTAATGGAGAAGAGCTTGTACTCGTGAGGTTGCTTGCGACTGTCGCGGATCCTGTGGAAGAGATCTGCGAACCAGTGTCGTTCATAGTATATAGGGGAATTGCATGCGAGTTCTGTTGACCGGATCCACCAATTGCGTAGAGCGGTTTTGCTGAAGAACTTCTACCTGTCTCATCCTGGGCTACGGTCGAGTTCACTCCGGAGGACTGTTGAAGACCTGAAGAGCCCACCGTATAGGTCCCTACGCTTGATGAGGATGCAATTCCTCCATCATTTTTCAAATAGATTTTCGACTGAGATGATGTTGCCGAATATGGGCCTTTGAGAGTTTCGGAATAGCCCAGCCACGTAAGAGTGTATGCGGATCTGTCGTTAGAGGATCCGACTCCCAAAGATCTGACTATTATTACTATTTTGTCGAGGTTGTTGGCTTGCATCAGCCAGTATGATCCTTCATAGGGAATGAACAACATGAAGTCGGAGACCAAAGGTTTTCCGTGTTCGATAAGAATCTTTGTGAGATTCTGGTGCTGGTATCCCAGGAATTGCATGGGCATATAGATCTCAGATGTTGTTATCTCGTAGTAGTCTGCTCCCCAGTCGGTAACGTCCCGACCGAGATCAACTCTTTGCCCTGTATATTGCAGTTGAGTGACACTTACTGAGTTGAAAAGCGCTCCGTTGGAATAGTAGGTGTCTTTGAAGTAATTCGCGATTGACCATTCCTTGAAAACCGAAGTGAAACTTGTCCCAACGGAACTTAGCGCCGAGTCGACTGCGGCAATGCCATCTTTGCTGATTGTCTGCTGCAAGACGTTCTTGAGCATGATAGTTCCATAGTGCTGGTCAATGTACACCCAAAAAAGAACCGCCTCAAAGCCATATTGCGGAAGAGCTCTGTCCGGATCGTTCATGTATGAATTTGCATATTCCACGTAAGAAGAAGAACCGATGTATTCTGGATACACTCTTGATTCTGCCCATTTCGCCATTCCTTCACGGATCCAATCTGCCTCATCAGTCCCGTAAGAGAGCTCTACAGAATGGAAAAACTCGCGTGTCGCGGTAGCACGAGCAAGACCTGTATCCCTGCCAACATCGATCTCTATAAAATCTACATGCCAACCTGTGACAGGATCAAGGTGTGGGACCATATTGCCCAGAATCGAGGGAGGCAAGTCTTTCAGATATACCGTCATGTGGGAATCTGGCGGTGCGTTGAAGCCGAAGTCTACGACCACATTCATCCAAGATCGTTCGAATGCATAGCTGACAGCTTGGGCATACTCATCTGTTGTACTGCCGAGACCAGTAATGTTATAGTAGACCGAGAAATGCGTTGAAACTACGACTCGATCCGAAACTGAAATCGTGTATTTCTTGACTAATTCTCCTTGCTGATCAATGCTCCCAGACTTGGGGTCCCAGTTGCAGGCCCAATCCGAAATTGATGCGACACTTTTTATGTAAAATACGAAGGTACCAGTCGATACAGGCCTGAAACTGATCTTAAGATGATGCTGTACGCCTCTAGGCCAGTTGGATGATCCTTCAACCAAGTAGTTGACAAGCGTGACAGTGCTCGAAGTGTAATTACCATTCACGTTCTCTCCCGGATTATGAACCCCGTAACTTGCCAGATCAGACTCGATAACAGCCAGATTGCTTACGGGCTGTCCTTCCGGGAAGTCTATCGCGATGGTTTGCCAGAAAGATTGTCCGCCGTCATTCGTTGCAAGCACATCAATCGTAGCGGTCCCACCCACAACGATATTCTTCTGATAGGTTGGTTCCATTAGTCGAGGAATTGGCAGGTCACCTGGCCTCAGCATCATCCAATACCAAGCTCGCTCGCCAGATGTTGAAATCTGATTTCGCTCAGTCATTATTCCTGGGGGCGTGGCTCCGACGAATTCCAGAGGAAGAGAAAAATCGATGCCGCCATGAATTCTGAACTGGAAAAAAGGCACGTTCACCAAGCTATTACCTATCTTTGTGATACCTTCGACACAACTTGCAGGAGAGAAATCCGTTTTCAATTCTCCATTTTTCATGTACTGGGGGTTACGGATAAGTTCCGACCCTGGGATAGTGAAGTCTTTGTGCCACGGTGTTTTTGAAGTAAGATCTACAAGTGTGAACGTTGCAGTATTTCCAGATGTGCTCAGACTGAAGAAATACTCGTCATTCATCACATAGGGGAGATCAATGTCGGTAAGGTGATAGTGCTGTGTAGTACCATCATAAACGTTATCTTGAATATTCCATGCAATCGTATCGCCGGGAATATCCGTGCTTCTGAATTCTATGCTGAACTGGAACCACACGAAGTTGGTATTGTCTATTCCGTAGGCAATGTTCAGGGGCAGAACCATGATTCTGTCGAACCATAAAGCAGGATCATAGCCCGATGCCAAACCACTTATAGTGTTTCCTACGGCAACGAATTCCCCCGACATTTGAGTAGGCCAAAGCCAGTTTGTAGTGTTCCACCATCGATATTGCCATGGTTTCACTTCAGTGTCCGAATCGGCCATAACGGACGCGCTACCCGACATTCCATTAACGCCTATTAAGGCTTGGCTTTTCAAGACGTTGAGCACTGCACAATCAAGTAGAGAACCTAAAATCAATACAAGGAGAGCGAACCCTATCAATGATCTGATTCTTACGGTTGTCCCTCGCTGCAAATAGGATTCACTCCCAACGCGCGTTGCGAGCCTCCTTCCTTCATGGTGCTGATGGTGGTATTGTATAGGTCATTGTGGCGCTTTGTAGCGTGTATTCTCCAGCCGAATCTGGTGCTTTCAACTTGTACATAACAACGATAAACTCGTCTTCTTCCAGCGACTGTAGGGCAGATGCTGCTTGGTTGTAGAGAATCGTGACTTTCATGTTTGAGCCATCAGGTGTCGGAGTTGCACTCACATAAGCTGTTGCCTCCAAGCCTGTGCCAATTCTGAATTTCTGAACGATCACTTGACTACCCTCCCAGACGAATGAATATCGGGGGTACAAGTCGGTGATGTTAACGTGTTCAGCTTTCGGAGGGTCCAGTCTTAATGTTATGTTAACGGTTTCCCTCATTACTGGTGAAGCCGGAGTTGCATATTTCGCCACGAAGCCTGTGCCCGGTGACTCGATTATGTCTGTTCCGTTAATGCTGCCAAAGTAACGAATCGGCCCCAAAATCGATGTGGGGTCAACTGCTCCAACATTTTTCATTTCAGTGAACTTGTTCACTAGAGATGTTGGGAGACTTGAAGTCTTATAGTTTGACACATCAATTAGCAATCCATAGTAGATTTCTTGCAGCGTATTATCCGAATAGACTCTGTAGAAGGGGTTAGTTCCCCATTGAACATACGTCGAATCAGACGAGTAGCTTCCGCTCATTTTGGTCTTGATTGAGACGAAATCCGTCAGCGGTCCTTGAATTCTTGCTTCGGACGCAACGTAGTATGGTCCTGGAATGCCGGGCGGAGGATTAGTTAGAATAGCCATTGTCGTTCTGGCCTGGAGTAATACGTAGGCTATTGAAAGGATAGCAATGGTCATCATGCAGATGGCCAATAGAGCTTTGTTGTTCCGGTTTTCTCTAATTCTTTTCATCATTCCCTTCATAATGTTTTCACCTTCATGTTTGAGGTAACGGAGTAGAGCATGTCATCGTCGCACTGGGGAGAGTATACTCTCCAGAGGCGGACGGAGCAGTCAATGTATAACTCATATGGATGTATTCATCACTTAGAAGTGATTGAAGGACAGTTGGAGCTCTGTCGAAAGATATGAAAACCTTCATATTAGACCCAACTGGAGTCGGAATCAAGCTTAAGGAGGTCTCGGCCACCAATCCAACTCCAACTCTGAACTTCTTGAGAGTCACTTGACCGCCACTCCAAACGAATGAATTCGGATATAGATCCGTCAAGTTTACGTTGTTCGCCGCAGGAGGATCAAGTTTTATCAGTAGATCCACTGTGGATCCTATCAGCGGAGAACTAGGCGAGACTGATTTTGAAACGAAGCCAGTTCCAGGAGAATCGATGATCGTGTAGACCCTGTACGCCGAGCTTGGCAAAGTTGTCTCTAAAGGCGGTGACAAATCTTTCAGGTAAAACGTACAACTCGTCCAAGAGTACATCGTGTAGGAACCGGGGGGATAATATGAATTAGCCAACGTCATGTTCAATTCCAGTCTTCCATCCATGACCCCGCTTGCATTGATGGTTTTGGCATGCGAGTTATCATCTCCGTAAGGAAGATCAAGGCTCGTGACCATTGTTCCATTCAGCCTAACAAAAAGGTTGTTCCAATTCAGGGTATAGCCTCCTGCCTCGATGCAATATAACTGCGAAGTGCTCATATTCAAGAAGTGACTTACTGGTGAAAGTATTGCGTATGCCTGAATGAAGACGGCAACGTAGACTCCAGGCATGTTGCCAAAGAAGGCAATGTCTCCTAGTACCGATGTCGCGTCGATAGCTCCATTATTCATTAGAGATCTGTAAGTGTTGATGAGATCGTTTTCCAGAGTATTCACATAAGGGGGGCTGCTACCGATTCGCCAGCTGATTCTATCCATTACATCTACCATCTGTCCAAAATAGATCTCTTGACACGTATTGTCTATGTAAATTCTGTAGAACGGGTTTGTTCCCCACTGCACGTATGTATAGTCGTCCGCGTACGTACCTCCCGTTTTGGATTTGATTGCTGCTAAGCTCACGACAGGCCCATAAATCTTCGATTCAGTTGATACGTAGTAAGGGCCAGGAATGCCCGGCGGGGGCGTGGTCAGAAGAGCCAAGCTAGATTCCGTTCGAAACAAAGCCCAAGTCACTGAGAAGGCAACTATGCATATGAGCAATGTTGCGATAACTGCTTTTCGATGACCGATCATTTGTATTCTGCCGAACATAACGTCTCCTTACCCCATTCCCCTCTGACGGTCATATCTGTTTGAACCGCTTATTAGTTTTGCTAATATAACTTATAGAGGAAGATTCTATTCATGTCGCGAAAACACTAGAGCTGTTTGTTCTTATTCGGTTTTTTGGGATGTGAAATTGTGCTTAGTCGCCGGGCGCGCTACTGCGGAATAGCGCTGCTCAGGTACAAATGAGGAGAAAAAACATTGCCAACAGTGCGTTTACACATTGTCAGACACCGCACGCTCAGCCGTTTGTGCGCTTTGACTAATCGACGACAATATGCGTAGGGCTCAGAACTAGTGCCCAGTAGCCTTTTCCGGGCTCTATAGTAGCCGCAGTCGTGTAGCTCGTGCCGCTCCAAGTGACTAACTGATAATAGCCGGGGAACACGGAACTTGCATTGACCGATTTGCCGTTAACGCTGCCTATCATGCTCCAGTCCGCAGGTGATTCTTTTTCGTAATATTCCACTGGCAATCCGTAAGTGATGTTCACGGTTATTTCTGCCAGAACAAGAGCCCAGTAACCGCGCCCAGCTTCCACTTCTGAAGGCGCTAGGTAGCTTGTTCCGCCCCAAGTGAGGATTTCATAGTAGTCTACGCCGTTAAACACGCTTGCAAAGCTCCTGTTTATTGGGACCACCGGAAAACTCACCATGGTCCAACCAATTTTGAGATGTAGACTGTAGTTCGCAGCCAATGGATGATCCCTGAACCATTCGTACACCTCCTGTTCACGGCCTTCTACCAAGGTTGTTGCGTAATGGCCTACTCTTGGAACCTCAACGTACTTCACGTCGTACCCAGCCTGCGTAAGAGTGTTGTTAAGGTTCCTCGAATCGCTGACGGGAACAACAGTGTCAGCCGAACCATGAATGAGGAACACAGGCGTATGCCTAAAGCGAATCTCATTGCCCAATGGGCTCTCATCCATGTAGACCTGAGAAACAGCCGAAGGCGCTCCGCCATAAGCAACCTCTATGGAATCGTGAAGATTCGAATCTGTCGTCCAATCATGGAACTCTGTAAAGTTAGTAACGCCGAAAACATCGAAGGCACTGGCGATTATATCTGGGTTGAACATCGCGTACTTGAGCGTTCCACTGCCGCCCATGCTGGTGCCCATCACATGTATGTGGTTGCGGTTGATATTGAACTCCTGCTCCAACAGGTTGACGACATCAGTGATGTCAGACCTAGACGGGGCAGTATACCAAGTATGATAATTGCCGATCTTCCGACAATCAGCGCAGGCGACCATCCATCCGTTCTGATGGAATATCTGTCGAAACACAGGAAAATAAGTCCTATACATGGATCTGTCTTGGCCGTAACCATGCAGAAAGATGACCAAAGGCGTTGGAACCGAGCTATCAAAGTGATCCGGAAGGTCCAGCCAATAGTATCTCGTGCTCCCGTCGTAGCTTGCGGCGAACGACCGGTCTCCCCGAAACACGTTCACCGTTATGGTCCGCTTCTCACTGATGATAGAGGCCGTGCCGTCGGAGCAGTCTATCCACCATTGATATTGACCGTTCGGAACCGGGGATGAAGGCCTGATTATCGTAGAAGCGCCGTTAACGACGCTGCCGTTGGTGCCGTAAGCTGCTGGTGTGCCCGAAGTGTTTAGTTTCAGCCAGAGAGTGCAGCTCAAAGTTGGACTGCTAGAATGCGTTGCGATAAATCTGAAATCAGGCTGATTGTTCATCGTCACGGTGTTATTCGGCGGGGATTCCAAGGTGACAGACATACCCGCCGCGTTCGCAGACACTAGAATTGTCGCCAGGTACAGAACCACTACGAGCGAGACTGCTATGCTCTTGAACTTGAGATCTACGGATAAGCGTCTTGTCTCTCCCGCATTTTTCATTCAAAAACCGAAGATAAATATTCTCGCGGGCTCTTAAAAACGTACTCGCGCGCGCGTCTCCGCGAGCTTCATTGTCCTACGCCTGTCACAATGGTGTCGAAGCTGAAATTCGCGATTCCGCTCATGTTTGCAGAGACTAACAGAGTAAGAGTGGCTGTCGCGACTGTTTGAGGTTCAAAGACCTGTCCTTCTCGGTTCCAAGTCAATGTTATATGTTCAGACGCATTTACTGGATTCCAATTCCGAGTTGCCAAGTTCAGCTTGACGGCTGAGCTTCCCTCGTTTCGAACATAGAGTGTAACGCTACTCGCAGCTCCTGGATAAAGCAGCCCCCAATCAACGGCAACCGTCGCATTTGTACACGCATTATCCCAGTAAAAACCAAGGTTAAAGACCTTGATTTTCCCCTGATTCGAAACGCCTTTTCTGTTCGAAACAGCCTCGACAACAGCAATGGTTGCTGTAGCCACCAGAACCATCAAAGTCAATATTGCTAATTCAAAGAGCCTGTTTCTGTGCTGACCTGCCAAATGAATGCGCCAATCTATATCAACTATATTAAGTCTTAATAAACATTATTTCGTGCGCGCGCGTGGACGCTAATAGAATTGTATTTCATATATTCTTAAGTACCAGAAGTGTCGCAAAATAACGAGGAGATTGGAGGTCACACTCTTGAGCAGAAGAAACAGAAGTTTTTATGCTTCAGTAACCTTGCCTAAACGATTAATTCCTTTCCTAATGCTAGGGCTCCTGTCCGTTACAACCCTAGCTGCAGTTTTTAATGTTCAACCAGCAAAGGCCGACACGATAATTGTTCCAGACAGCTATCTAACAATCCAGCAAGCAATCAACGCTGCAAACCCTGGAGACACTATACTGGTCAGGGCAGGCATCTACGGTGAAAACGTCATTGTAAACAAAACGGTCTCGCTTATTGGAGAAGACAAGGAAAACACAATCGTCGACGGAACCAGCAGTGGTCACACGATATGTGTGATGTCCGACAACGTCGAGATCATGAACTTCACCGTGACCAATAGCGGAACTGTCTACCCGTATTCGGGCATCTTTCTGGATAACGTTCAAAACTCGTTCGTAGCTGACAACAACGTGTCGGCCAACAACGGGATCGGCATATTTGTCATGTGGGGCAGCAACAACTCGATCCTGCACAACATCGCTTCCCACAACGGTGAAGTCGGAATCAGAGTCGACGGCCACGACTCGCCGGCGTTGTTGGAAAACAACACAGTCGAATACAACCATCTGGACGGCGTATTCACCTATGAAGCACACGATGTCATCATTCAAGGAAACACGATATCAAACAACGAGCAAAACGGTGTGGCACTGCAGGGAGCAAGCCTGGACATCACCCTTCGAGACAATCTGATTGAGAGCAACGGCTGGCACGGAATCGAGGTAACGGCCGACACGGCTGACTGCAACATACTAGAAAACAACGTCACACTCAACACGCAAGACGGAATCAACCTCTTCATGTGTTACAACAACACAATATCAGAAAACAAGGTAGTCTCAAATAATTGGGGAGGCTTCTATGTCCACGAATGCTCAAGCAACATGATCAAGAGGAACTGCGTAACCGACAACAATGGTGGCGTCGTCTTGGAGTTCTCCTCAGACCACACGATAATAGGTAACAATCTATCATCAAACCACGGAGACGGAATCAGGCTCTACGAGTCGCCAGACAACAACATATCTGCCAACAACGTGGACCTGAGCGACTCCGAAGGAATCCGTTTGGAGTCGCACTCAAACCGCAACAATATAGTTAGAAACAACATTACAAACAGCGGTGGAGACGGCATCGGCCTCGAAACCGCCTCAGACAACAACAACATAACATTGAACGCCATAACAGACAGCAACGTCTTCGGTATCCATCCAGATGGAAGCATCGAACAGATCTCCGAAACAAACATAGCCGGAAACATCTTAACTAGAAATCAAGTCGGCATCATTCTCACGAACGCACCAAACGGCAAGATCTACCACAACAACCTAATAGACAACGTTGATCAAGCATCGCTAGAAGGAGATTCGACTAGCAACGCATGGGACAACAACTATCCTTCCGGCGGAAACTACTGGAGCGACTATGTTGACAAATACCCAGACGCCTTGGAAATAGATGATTCAGGCCTATGGGACACACCCTACGTCATCAACTCAGAAAATCAGGACAACTATCCCTTAATGAACCAGTGGGGACTTGTGCACAACCTTGACACCGACCTGACATACTGGACGATCCAGGACGCCATAGATGCTCCGGAAACAATGGACAGTCACACCGTACTCGTCGAAAACGGAACTTATTACGAAAACGTTATGGTCACCAAGCCGATATCCCTCATAGGCGAAAGCAATCAAGGCACAATAGTCGACGGATTAGGCATCACTAACACGGTCACAGTGAGCGCAGACGACGTCCTAGTGGAAGGCTTCACAATCACTGACAGTGGCCCCGACTATCCAGAAGCAGGCGTTTTCTTGGACCACGTGCAAAACTCGACCATAACCAACAACATAGCCACCAACAACAATGGACACGGCATATTCGTGATGTGGGGAGGCAAGAACTACATCTTAAACAACACTGTTACCTACAACGTGCAAACGGGAATAAGGGTCGATGTCTCGCCATCGGTCGTGGCAAACAACACCGTTCAACATAATCAGTTTGACGGCATATTCTTGTATGTTGCCGAGGATGTCCTTGTGGAAAACAACTGGGTAAGCCAGAACGATCATTGGGGCATCACATCACAAGGAGACAACAAAAATGTTACTATAAAACGCAACTTTGTGACGCAGAACGGCTGGCACGGCATCTTTCTCGCCTTCAGCAACTCAAGCACCGTCGAAGAAAACATGGTTACAGCCAATCTTGAAATGGGCATACAACTCTACCAATGCAGAGACTGCAATGTAACCCGAAACAACGCTGGCGCAAACCAGTGGATCGGCATTTACCTTGCATGGTCCAACAACACCAGAATAACTGGAAACAACGTATCCTCAAACTTGTGGAAAGGAATCTGGCTCGACAATGCGTCAAATGACAACGTGATCTACCACAACAACATCGAAAACAACGCTGAACAAGCCACTGTTGAACCATCGTCACTAAACAACAAGTGGGACGATGGCTACCCATCGGGAGGTAACTACTGGAGCAACTATGTCGACATCAACGTTAAGAGAGGAGCCTACCAGAACGAAACGGGAAGCGACCTAGTGTGGGATCATCCCTATCTCATAGATGTAAACAACACTGACCATTATCCTCTAACGGGCCCTTGGATTGACACATGGGCTCTTCACTTGGCCGCTGGATGGAACATGGTTAGTTTCCCTGTGATTCCGCCAAACTCGAACTTCTCGAACATATTCAGCGGCGCAGGCTACCATCAGGTACTCACCTGGAGCGGAACAAGTTATGTAACACCAACTGTCGCAGAAGCTGGGCGCGGCTACTGGACTCTAGTGCTCTCAGCAACCACAATAAATGTTACAGGCGTGTCGGTTGAAAGCTATGAACTTGACTTGCCTGCGGGCTGGAGCATGATCGGAAGCATCAACAACAAAGCCGTAAACGCTAGCACAGTTTTTCCAGGATACTATCAACTGCTCACATGGAACGGATTCAGCTATATCGATGCAAAACCTGCAGGTATCGAACCTGGAAAAGGCTACTGGGCACTGGTTCTCACACCGACACACATTGAAGTTAAGAAATAGCAACCTTTGATAGTCTGCTTCCGGAAAAATAACACTGGCAAAGGGAAAATTCTTATTCCTAAACCCTTTAACAGACTACACAATCTAAAGTGGATGATCTACGTTGCCTTCGACAATCCAGCCCAAAATCAACAGAATAATAGCAGCCTCAATGCTAGCAGTAGGCATTTTGCTGCTCGTGACAGCCGCATTCTATGCATCCTCAATCGCGGCAATCATAGGCTTAGCCCTAGCCTTCTGGGGAGCCATACTCCTCTACATAACGCCGTCAAGACACGTGCCTCTAGAAATCCTTGCTCCCATCGCCGCCTCAACCCTGATCAACATCGAAAAACTACTCACCAAACTCAACCTAGATGGAAAAGGAATCTATCTGCCACCAAGATACCTCAAAGACTTCGAGTCAAGCCTCGTATTCGTTCCCAAAACAACCACGCAACAGCCTCCAAAACCCGAAGAAATCAAGGAAGATAAACTGTACTCAGACAACCCAAACGCAGCCTATCTCACACCGCCGGGACTGGGTTTGTCGAAACTGTTTGAAAAACACCTGGGCACATCTTTCACAAAAACCGACCTGAACTTCATTCAAGAAAAGCTGCCAAGACTCTTAGTCGAAGGCTTGGAAATAGCTGAAAGCGCTGAAGTCAATGCGCAAGGCAACACAGTCACCGTAGAACTAACCCATCACATATTCAATGAACTATGTCAAAAAACCAGAGAACTACCAAAAACACACGAACAATTAGGCTGCCCACTTTCCAGCGCCTTTGCCTGCGCACTCGCCAAAGCAACAGGCAAACCCGTAACCATCGAAAAGGAAGAAAACACCAAAGAAACAGGCAACACAAAAATCCAATACACTATACTGGAGGGATAGAATGCAGATTCCACTGACCTTCTCAGACGTAAGCCTAGTGCTTGCAGTCACCTCCATAGTGCTAATGATCTCATCAGAACTCAGCTCACCATACTACGGACACACAAACCTCATAATAGACAAGAAGAAACTAAGAAACGCAGCCTATGCGACGGGCATCCTATTCCTACTAACAGTGGCAATCAAAATCTACACAATAATCGCCACACCTTAGCGCATGAAACCATATACATGAAAAAACGTATATACGGGCTCCTCCCAAGCTCAATCTTGGAACCGCGCTGGGGGGAGAAGATGTTCATAAAAACTAACGTAGTACTTGCAACTCTCATGCTGTTCTCAGCACTCTCACTTCTTGCAACAGGAACAGTCCAGTCAACACCACCAACAGACTCAAAAGGCGGCGGACTGGGCACAGGAACATTATACGTCTACATAAACCAGCAAAGAACAACCCTCGCACCAACAAACCAAGCCGAACACTACATAGTCTCAATCCAAAACACCTACTACTTCACGATAACAGACATAACAGAATACACCCCAACGCAACCGATAAGCATCTGGGCCTGCTTCAAAGATCAAACAGAACTGGTCGGCAACTTCCCTGTAGAACAAAACGGAAAAATAGACTTCACTTGGACAATACCCGACCTTCCTGACCAAACAGAAATCAAATACAAGTACGGGCTCTCCCTAACAGGACCAGACCCCAGTTGGCGCTTCGCCAAGAAAACAACAAACGGAGTAGCAATGACATTCGCCGTCCCAGAGGTCCAATTCGGCGCATTGGGATCACTAACAGCCATCTTTGCGGCCCTAGGACTGAAGAACTTTGTCGCCAAGAGGAAAAAAGATACGTGCGCTTCCAAGTTAGTGAGTTCAAGAAGCCATAAGAATCTGCCGTCTGCACGATAGAACATGTTTTCCATAAACAATATTTCTCTGGATGTGCAGTTGATATGTGGAGAAGGGGAGAGGTGCACATCAAGACAACCTACAAGTTGCTATTTCTGTTTTTGCTGTTGAGTCTTCTCTCTTTTCCCTTCCTGACAAAGTCTGTTACGGCGATTCAAACAATCTACATCCTTGCCAACGGCACAATCCAGCCTGAGGGAGCTTTGATCACACGAACGGGTAACATCTTCACACTAAGCGGCAACATCACAGCTGATTCGATAGACGGAATCGTCATTCAGAGAAACAACACAATACTGGAAGGTGCTGGCTACACAATTACGGGAAACATGCTCACGGGCTCTCACGGAATAGTCTTGGATCGTACGAAAAACGTCACGGTCAAGAACATAGTCGTAAAATCATTTAAAAACGGAATCTACGGAAATGTCACCAGCAACAGCTACATTACTGAGGCAAACCTGACCAACAACGACTATGGAATCCGCCTGAGTTCTTCAGACAACAACACAATAGACAGAAACAACATCACCCAAAGTACTTGGGCAGGAATTTGGCTCCAGAACTCTCAATACAATTACATAAGCAGAAACAAAATGACAAACTCCACGTCGTCCACCCTCAGCGGAATAAGACTCGAAGACTTCTCAGACAACAACAACATAACCAGCAACTACTTGACAAATTGCACAAACTATGGAATATACCTAGACAACTGCGCGTCAAACCGAATTTTTCACAACAGCTTCATATCCGCAGGCTGGGCGCCAGCATTTATCGGTTCGGACGTATATACGCTCTATTGGGATGACGGGTATCCTTCAGGCGGAAACTACTGGAGTGACTATTTTGGAGTTGACTCTTTCAGTGGCCCCTACCAGAATGAAACTGGAAAAGACGGAATGGGTGACACGCCTCACGTCATCGTTGGTAGCAACAGAGACAAATATCCTCTCATGAATCCGTGGACGGCGCAAGAAACCACGGTCACCGTCAACGGAACCGTCTATCCCGTGACAATGATATCTAACGCAACCATAGTCCGCATCGATAACACGCCAGACAACTTGAACTTCACCGTTTCTGGTTCAAGCCCCCAGAGGGCATACGTTCGGGTAATTTGTCCGAAAGAGGCCAACAGTACGAACCTTAGGGTCTTCATAAATGATACAGTGCTCACTCCTCCATTCCCCGTAATCACGTCAAACGCCACCAAGTATTTCATCTATTTCGAGTTCCTTCTAAGCCCACATCAGATTTTGATGCCATTTGTCATTGATGAATACATGTTTGGAGTGCTTCTCGCGCTAGCTTCCTGTTTTGCGGCATATGGCATCTTCAGGAAACATGGAAAAACACATGGAAACACTGCAACAACGGTCAAATGACAACCAGAAGTCGCAGACGATCAACCTGCGCACACGGCAAGCACATTAGGCACGAAACCCTTTTCAATACAACCCCACAAATCAAACGAAGAGTGTAATCTCTTGTCCGACCAAAACTCCTCCAGAATTCCCGTCGATCAATACATAATTCACTTATTGAAGACGGAAAAGCCCGAATCAGTGGAACAACTAGCAAAACGCGTCAAAGAGAAATACACTCTGTCCAAACAAGAGATCATCAAACTGATAGTCGAACTAGAGAATGAAGGAAAGGTACACCTCAGGAAAGGAGACACCACAATTCCTTCATCATTTGCAAAATACGTCTTCTCGACCAGACCAAGCTGGTATTGGATAACCGTAACATTGGCAGCAGCTACTTCAGTATCGGTATTTGCGATTCCTGAAAACGTGTATCCTTTGGTCTACGTCCGATACGTTCTGGGTGCGATATTCGTTCTGTGGCTACCTGGCTACACTTTTATCAAAGCACTATTTCCTTCTAAGGTTCCAATAAAGACATCTTCTGAAAACCTCGATACAATAGAGCGTGTTGCTTTGAGCGCTGGAATGAGTCTGGCACTTGTTCCAATCTTAGGCTTGATCCTGAACTATACGCCATGGGGAATAAGACTGACTCCAATAACGATAAGTCTACTTACATTGACGTTGGTCTTTGCGACAGTAGCAGTCGTACGTGAATACTTAGCCAAAACGAAAGAAACGTCATAGAGTGCGTGAAAGAGATGCACTGTTCTAAACATGTTGAGGTCTATTCTGTTACCAGGGTTGCGCGTGCTAACTCAAAACCTCTATCCTTCCTACGAGATGGAAAGACAGTGAGGAAACGCTCTTTCGTCTTAGTATTTTTTCCAGCATTTCTCATCATCTGGATCGTCGGTTGGCTCCTCTACTGGACTGGAAACAAGTATACAGGAAGAGCTCCCAGCACACACACTCTCCCAGAAAAAGATCAAGTAACCGTAGGACTTCTACTAGAGACAGAGACCAGCACCCACCAGGAAAGTTGTTGACGCACACATACAATTTACCCTACACGTATACCTATCCTACACTATATCCCTAGGGGATCAGCCTTTGGGGAAAACTTCATGTGAAGAGGAAAAAAAGCTCAGGAACCATGGAAAACGCTTATCACATAGCTATCCCGAACTTTTCCCAAAGGAAATTTGGGAGAAACCAATTTTACCATGAGTCGTCCACAAACCTACAGTGAATGCTATTGACACTTATCGCGGGCACATAGCAGTCACAGCAGTCAACTAGACAATGAAGATGAAGCGTGCGCTAAACCACATTTGACTAGCTCGCGCTTAGTCCGACTCTGAAAAAGCATGATAAAAGCATAAAATATGCCATAAAACATAACAGTGAAGACTCCCACATGAAAAAGCATTCTCATAAGCATCTGTACAAACAGACTATCGTCAATAGATAAATGACACGGTGCAAAATTTGGAAAGAGCATTAGAAATGGGCAAAACCTCAGCCACTGGAAGCTTCCAGTTGCTCATAGGCGTTGCCAGTTCAACCATAATCATGGCAATAGGAACGATAATACTCGGCAGAATAATGACGCCTGATGAATACGGATTGTACGGTATCGTACTCATCCCATCCGCATTGATGAATCTGTTCAGAGACTGGGGCATAAACTCCGCCATGATCAGGTACATCGCCAACTTCCGAGCCACACAAAAGGAAGAAGAAATGCGCGACATAATTGTCACTGGGCTCATCTTCGAAGTTGCAGTTGGGCTCGCGCTATCTTTCCTGTCCCTATTCCTCGCTAACTTCATTGCTTCAGTAGTCTTCCACAGAGCAGAATCCGCATCTTTCATGGCCATTATGTCAGTCTCTATTGTCGCAGGCTCAATCCTTGCGGCATCTCAGTCAGGATTCATAGGCTTCGAAAGAATGAAACTCAACAGTTTCACTCTCATCTGTCAAGCCATGGCAAAAACGGCTATAGGCCCTGTGCTCGTTTTCCTAGGTTACAGTGTCCTTGGGGCCGTCGTCGGTAATGCTGTATCTGTCGTTGCGGCAGCAATCATCGGCGTAGCAACATTCTACTTTATCCTCCTCAGACCTCTAAGAAAAAAGGCAACAAGCAAACTCAACATAGCCCGAACCCTCAGAACAATGCTAAGCTACGGAGTGCCTCTATCGATTTCAGCCATCCTAGGCGGCATACTGACACAGGTATATGCCTTCATGATAGTGCCCCTAACCAGCAACACGATGTACGGCAACTACCTGACAGCCGCAAACTTCTCTGTCCTTCTAACCTTCTTCACTACCCCAATAGCAACAGTGCTGTTTCCAGCATTCGCAAAAATCGACCCGGAGAAAGAGCATGACCTCATAAAAACAGTATTTACATCCTCAATCAAGTACACATCCATACTACTAGTGCCAGCAACGATGATCCTTATCGCCCTATCCGGACCGATAATCGGTACTCTATATGGGGAGAAATACGTTTACGGGCCCTTCTTTCTAGCCATAATGGTTACGGGAAGCCTTTTTGTCGTTCTCGGAAGCATCAGCGCAGGTGGTCTTCTATCTGGCCTGGGAAACACAAGAATACCCATGTACCAGAGTATAATGACTATCATAATCGGCCTTCCACTAGGCATCTTGTTCATTCCCATGTTCGGAATAACAGGCCTCATAATCGCAGGCCTCCTGTCTGGAATCCCAAGCATGGCATGGGGGCTCTATTGGATATGGCAGCACTACGAAGCAAAAGCCGAGTTCCAATCTTCAGCCAAAATCTTAGTAGCCTCCACTATAGCAGCCATCTTAGCATACCTGCCGGCCAATTATCTGCAAATAGCCAACTGGATAAGACTCATAATCGGTATCGTCGTCTTCCTCACAACATACGTGGTTGCCGCTCCTCTCATTGGCGCAGTGTGCTCCGCAGACATAAACAACCTCAGAATTATGTTCTCAGGAATGGGCTTCGTCTCAAAAATAGTGAGCCTCGTCTTGGGGGCAGCAGAAAAAGTGTCGAAATTCAAAACTCCAAAGCGCGCTCAGTCCTAAGAAAGATTTGATTAGCATGAGTTAGCGCACGCTCACTTTGCTATCGGTTTGTGAACAAAACTGTTCGTGACTCCCCTTCTTCTCGACCAAATATCCTCCATAAAAACCATATTCTAATGCGCGCTGTGTCGAGGACCATTCTTTCCACAGAAATCAGGAAGGTCTTCAACACTCAGCGGTCAGCATTCACCAGAAAAAAGCCTAAGGACTCGCGAGCGCAGACAACGATGCTGTCGCAAAAGGCACGCAACAGACATAGCTATATAATAGAGAAAATGTCTAGAATAGAAATCAGAAACCCTTCTGACGCATCAACGTTATTGGGGCTCGGAGAGATGAAATGCCAAAGATACTCGTCACCGGTGGGCTCGGTTTCATTGGAAGCAACTTCTGCAGGCACTCCATCACAAAAGATCCAAATGATGAAATCATAAACTTAGACAAGATAGGAATCGGGGCCAACCCCGCAAGTCTCAGAGACCTACAAAAAGAAAAGCGATACAATTTTATCAAAGGAGACGTCTGCGATCCAGAACTAGTTGAGAAAATAGTAAAAAAAGTGGATGCAATTGTCAATTTCGCAGCTGAAACCCACGTGGACAGAAGCATCGCAGACCCAGGCGCGTTCATCCAGAACAACACCTTCGGAACGTTCACAATCCTTGAATCCATAAGAAAACACAATCCCAAAGCAAGACTCGTCCAAGTGTCAACCGACGAAGTGTACGGAGACATACCCGAGGGCTCCTTCAATGAGAAAGATGTTCCGAAACCATCTAACCCTTACTCTGCGGCAAAAGCATCCGCAGACATGTTCGTGCAAGCCTACTGCAGAACCTACAGTCTAGATGCTTCGATAACACGTTGTACCAACAACTTCGGACCCTACCAGTTCCCAGAAAAACTGATACCCAAAACCATAATCAGGGCCCTCAAAAACCTACAAATTCCAATCTACGGAACAGGAAGAAACATACGAGACTGGCTTTTCGTACATGACCATTGCACAGCAATAGACCTTGTTCGCGAAAAAGGAAAACCAGGAGAAATCTACAACATCTCATCAGGCAACGAAATCCCAAACCTAGAAATCGTCAGAAAAATACTCGCCCAACTAAGAAAGAACGAAGAACTAATAACGTTCGTCGAAGACCGGCCAGGTCACGACACAAGATACAGCCTCGATTCATCAAAACTAAGATCAACACTCGGGTGGAAGCCAAGATTCACATTCAAAAAAGCGCTTGAAACCACAGTCCAATGGTATAGAAACAATGACAAGTGGTGGAAACCGCTCGCAACAAAAGAAGTCCTCAGTCGGTCACCATGGAAACGTGGAGATAAGAAGTGAAACTACTAGTCACCGGCGCCGGCGGTCTTCTCGGAACGCGAGTTAGCGAGCTAGCTCTCAAGCAGAATCATGAAGTCTTTTCGGCCTACAATCAACACGTTCCCCAATACGGAACTCCAATCAAGCTTGACATAACTGAAAAGACCGCCATCAGGACGGCATTCGAGAAAGTGAAGCCCGAAGCTGTCGTACACGCCGCTGCGTTGTCAGACGTGGACAAATGCGAAGAAGAGAAGGAATTCGCATGGAAAACAAACGTGGAAGCAACAGCAAACATAGCACAAACATGCAGCAGAAAAAACATCTTCCTCGTATACGTGTCCACTGACTACGTCTTCAACGGTGACAAAGGCAACTACAAAGAAATCGACCCCACAGATCCAATAAATTACTACGGGCTCACAAAACTCAAAGGCGAAGAACAAGTCAAACAATCAAACGCGATTCATTGCATAGCACGAACAAGCGTCATATACGGTTCAACTCCGGCTGCAGGAAAAAGAAATTTCGCTCTGTGGCTCACAGATAAAGTCAGCAAAAACGAAGAAGCGAAAATCATCACCGACCAATGGAATTCACCCACTCTTAATACTAACCTTGCCGAAATGATCCTTGAAATCGTAGAAAACAGAATAACAGGAACGTTCCATCTTGCAGGAGCCACCCGCCTCAGCAGATACGAGTTTGCCCAAAACATCGCCGAAACCTTCGGCCTCGACAAGAACTGCATAATTCCCGCCTTATCTAAAGAGATTCCATGGTTAGCCAGAAGACCTATAGACTCGTCAATGGACGTTAATAAGGCAAAACGTATACTCAGAAACAAACCATTAGAGATAAGTGAGGCCCTCAATAGGCTAAAGACGGAAATCGGATAGATCATCGTTCTTGTTCAACATAGTAATCTATCCTTCAAGTCTGACAAAAGCATTGAAACCCTCAATGCGCGCTTCTATCTAAGAAGCTTCTTCAGAACGCAATTCAAGGAAAGAAACTATGATCAGCCTGTCGCTATCTGCGTCATTTCTTCAGGTTGCGGGATCCCATCGGCACTTGAGTCGACCCAGTGAATAACGTAGTATTGATTAGTGTAAGCAGCTATGTTCCAGTAGATAGACTTGAGATAGATCCCTGCGCTCCACGTTCCCTTCCAGTCGAAACCGTAGAATATGAAAATTGTATTGTTGTTTGCGTCCTTCAATGTCATCATTACAAAATAGTCTTCATGCTCAAAGTTAGTGCTTTGCGGCGCATCAACCAGTACTGTACTGGTATTTGTGACCACGAACCTATAGTGTGTCTGCCCGTTCACAGACGAGGCAGATGAAGATACCGGCGTCAAGCCGTTTACCTGAAGATAGTTTACGCACCAGTGAGGAGCCCAACCGCCAAACATCAAGACAGTCTTGTTTGAGAGCAGAAGCCGGCCCTTCGAAGTCGTCTGTGATACCCAAGTCGCCCTGGTGTCAAAACCTTGGTTCTGCCCGTTCAGACAAAGGCCGTAGACCAAAGAGCCAGAAGCAACGTCATAAGTGGCGACCGCTCTAGTCATCCGATTAGGATCGGCGTACACAAAATAGGCTTGGTTACCCCCTGCCTTTATGACAAGGTCATCTAAATTTGATAGCGCAAGGGTAACTCCTGCGAGAGCCACCATAATGATGTTGAAGCTGAAACTAGTAATTGCCGAGGCATTAGGAAATACTAGCAGGCTTGGACTGATCGGGGCAGTCTTACCCGACATGATTTGCGGTTCTTCGCAACTGAAACTCACACAGTTGGAGACGTTGTCCCCCTGCCAGTCGACTGCCTGAAGCTTCAGAAAACACGGGTCGTTCCCTTCGTTGCGAACGTACATTGAAATCTTCTTCTGTTCCCCAGGCACTAGAGTCCCCCAATCGATCGACTCCACTGGTGTGCTGCAATTCGCATCCCAATACACGCCAATAGAAGTCGCCGCCTCGACCGCTGACACCATCACAGACGAGTGACGACTAAGAAACAGGTTAGCAGCAAAAGTCGACAAGAGCACCAGAACTATCAGAAAGGTCGTCAACCGTTTCTTATCCTTAAAACTCCACACACCAGCCATAAGTGCCCATACCGTTTACATTGAGCAACTATCTCTTGAGCACGCCGCCATAACGAGTCTCGTTCCTCTCAATCCACGAAAAATTCGCTCTGTCAATGCTCTCGTCATTCCTTTCTCAACGCATTTTGAATCTTGATTCTGACGAGGACAATGATTTTAAGAGTTTTTGACAAACGGACTTAGACAAATAGTCAACGTCGCTTGGAAAGTTGCAAAGGCGACTTCGCATGATTTTCAAACCGAAATTGACAACCAACACTAATCATGAAACGATAAACCATTCAGATGGCACACGCGGGACCTCACTGTTCACGGTGAAGACGCAGGCGCAGACGAGCATGATGAAGCCAACCGCCGAGCCGAGACCGCAGCTCTGAAACACGCCGGGCTGGAAGATTCTGCCTCAAGTCAATCACCGTCGTGCCCGCAAACTTGTCAAAATACCTGATGAACCTAGCGTCCTTCAATCTCACTCCAACGAGCAGGTCAAAAGGCAAAAGAAAGGCTTTACCAAAATTCCTAACGGCCGCGTGATCGTAGAAAAGCTTCTTACCATCGACTCTCACAACCTTCAAACCCGTAATCCTTTTTCCAAGACTCTGACCCACAAACCCCTCAAGAAGCGTCGAATACACCCA